>Ga0307510_10001795_pt1 | contig 23961 bp, 18 predicted proteins | sample 12_EM_MG_FD_207224 | JGI IMG/M metagenome (GOLD analysis project Ga0307510, IMG submission 207224) | Populus trichocarpa ectomycorrhiza microbial communities from riparian zone in the Pacific Northwest, United States - 12_EM | ecosystem: Host-associated > Plants > Roots > Unclassified | place...
CCGTGCCCTGTTGGGGAGGCCTGTCAGCGGATCGCTGAACGCGAGTTGCTCAATTTCTTCCCTCTGACGAATGTTTTCTGTGACGTCGCGCACACAGACAAGGGCGGTAGCGACGCTACCATCGGCGTCAATTTCCGGAGTGAACCGCGCATGTAGCCAACATTGAGCACCCTCCGGCGAAATGTACTTTGCCTCAAGCTCAGCGGCTTCGCCCGCCTCGAAGACATGCCTCAAGGTGGAGAGGTATGACTGCGGGTGAATATGTGTTGCCTTGATTAGGTGTTCTCCAATCACGGATTTTATGTCGATGCCCCCCATGAAGCGGTTCATGGCAGGGTTAGCGTACAATCTGCAAAATTCACGATCGTAGCGGATAATTCCGTCTGGGGAGTGCTCGACTAGGTCTGCTATCTCCTTCGCTTGGCGACCAAGCGTTACTTCCATAGACTTGCGATGATGAATGTCGAGGAAAGTTCCAACAACACGCATTGCCCGGCCCTCGACATCACGTTCGACGACCTTTCCCAAGTCCTCGACCCATCTGAAGCTGCCGTCGCGCTGTCTTACGCGGATCTCCGCGCGATGAAACGCCGCGCTCCCTTCAAGGTGCTCTTTGCGCAATAGCATGTAGCGACTACGATCATCCGGATGAATACAAGCGAGCCAGCTTCCTTCCGAAGACAGGTCTTTCGGATCAACGTCAAGAATCTCACAGGTCCGCTGCGAATAATAGCCGGCATCTTCCCGGGCGTCCCATTCCCAGACCCCAATGCCAGCACTCTCGATCGCAAGTTGTGAGCGCAGTTGTGATGCATGCAGCTCTCTCTGCGTTTGTCGCAGTTCAGTCTGATCCTGAATGAATACTAGAAAGCGTATCGAATCGTCGGGATGGAGAAGATCTCCCGAGATCGTGGAAAGATCCAAACGGACTTCAACGATGCTGCCGTTACGGTGAACGTATTTCTTATAGCGCGTAAGCCTCCCATTGCTTTTACGCAGCAGAGGACCAATCGAGACAATGTCGACGTGGAAATTTCCTTCCATCGTGAAATCGCGGGAGCTACGTCCCAGGAGTTCTTCTTTGGCATAGCCGAGCAGATTGGCATAGGCGTTGTTAACTTCGAGATAGCGACCCTTCGCATCCACTATTGCCGCACCGATCGGCCCGAATTCGAATGCTTCGCGGAACAGGCGCTCTGATTGGTTGAGAGCATTTCTGGTCTGTTCAGCGTCCGTAATATCTTCGATCATCACGAACTTGAGCGCGCCCTCACCTGCGCCGGCTTCAACGACCAAGACGTTCACTTTGCCGAGAAGAACCGAACCATCCCTTCTGCGGTAGCTTTTTCTGAATGTTGTGTGCCCGCTGGACCTGTCGAGAAGATCAGCCACCGCCGCAAGATGGCGGTAGGGGTCGTCAGGTACGGACAAGTCCATGAACGTGCGTCCGATCAATTCCTCTCGGTCATAGTCGAACATTTCACAGAGCGCCGCATTGACGTCCATAATTTCAGCGCTATCGGTTGTAATTGCAAACCCGAGAGGGTTTTGGTCGAAGGCGCTGCGAAAAAAATGCTGAGATACGATAAGGGCCTGCGTTACACTGCGGATATTTGTTAGATCGCTCGTCTGTTGCAAAGGGGACTGTATTTCTTTCCCCCCGTCACTGGTCCTTGTTGTTGGGAACTCACAGAGTTTTGGTTCGCTGTCAAACCCGTTTAGCTTTTCCATCTGTGTGGTCGAGTATCTGATGTGGGGCGCTGTCATGGGACGAGGCAGGACCTCAAAAACCATCCCAGCTAGTTTTGTCACAGGCATTCCAGGAGCCGTCGGAAGGCAAAGGAAGCGCAGCGTATGCTCGCCTCCTTGCAGGTCGCAGATATCCAAATCTAGATGTGGCGGGTGAATTGATGTTGATCGAACCGCCCGTAACGCTGCCGCCTGCGCCCAAGAGACGAGAGTTGATCGTGTAACCTCCACGGTGAGGTATCGAGGAGTGCCTGGGATGCCGCCGTGCAGACAGCTAAGTTCCTCTGACCACCCAAGCTCACCGGTTTCGAAATTCAAAGACCACGATCCCGCATATTTGCACAGATCTTTGGTCGTGACGTCGAATGACGAGTAGTCTTTTGCAGTAGGAGTGGAAACTTTAGGTGCTTCACTCTTATTCATACGGTGCTGTAGCCTTGGAAATCGGGGCGGATCATTGCAGGACAGTCCGTCGCGGCCGATATGCACTATTTCCGGGCCATGGCGAGCTAAAATCTCAGCGAGAATCATTCCGCCGAAGAACCGGTACATCTCATCGACGTTCCGGATTGAGGGCCATCCGTTCACCCGGACAAAGCGGACGACGGACAAAACGCCCGTTGCCGGGCAGCCTTGGAAGAAACGAAATCTAGTTTCCCTGTGCGCACTTCGATGCTGCACATGCGGGCTTAACGAGGGCTTAAGCTCGGGAGTATCGGCGAACTAACTGCATCGTTTGGATGTCTTTCGCATTTAATGGATGATGGCTCGATGTGCCGTGTGGCATTAGGCTACCGGAGCGCGCTTTGGCTAGCTGATCGAGCCAAATGGTCGCGTTCAGACTTTCGGTCAGCCATTTCGACAACGCCACAATAGTACACAGATCAATGTGAAAAGCCGTCTTGCGGTGTTGAGGTCCATTCGAATTTTGTCGGACAAGCGGTCCATCAGAATTCGTGAACCCTCATTGTGAAGCGCGCGCCTCCCCATATCAATTGCCTCGATCTGGCTCGCGGGCTGGCCGCGGAGGGCCCGATAATGGGTTTCGCAAATAAGAGAGTAGTCCTTCACAATGCGCCTGATTGGCGTAAGCGAAAGAATATGCCTGGCAACGGTAGCGCCATCCTCGGTCCTGACGAGAAATTCCAGTTTTGAGCTAACCAGCAAGAGCTTCAAACGGTATGGACCGCCGTGATGGTATCTGGGTTGAAACAGGTTATCGTCCAATAGGTCGAGAATAGCGACGGCAGTTTCTTGCTCGACAATCGATCCTGCCGTCCCAACCGCTTCATCAAGCTCAATGTCGCAAAGGCGGAAATTTCTTGATATCATCATCAATCGTTCCCCTCTTTTCGTCGATCCCTCTTCTTACGACACGGCGGGAGTGCGCCAATTTCACAGTGCGAGCGCATCGCTGTTTGGGAAGCTCTTGGTCAATTGCGTCAGCCTAACGGACATCCGCAAGCAGGGCCGTGAACGGGATCTGTAGGGCTGCGGCAATTCTCTTCAATTTTGCCTCGTCGAGATCTGTCCCCCTCTCGATGTCTGAGAGTTCGGCATGTGTGAGCCCACAGGTCAGAGCAAGGTCGTCAAGGCTGTACGAGACGGATTCGCGCGCTGCCTTGATGCGTTCTGCAATAGAGAGCTCCTGCTCCAGCGACGGTTGCCGTTCATTGGAATTTACAAAGGACGCAGGCATGATCGTTCCTCGTCTGGTTTGAGTGTTGCCGACTGATCTTCTCAGTCGCTAGAACAACCGACGCCGGCTATTTCTCAGGCGATTGGTATCTTTCGGGATGCGCAGCAGTGATAGTCGGGATCTGCTCCAGCGACGACAGTATTCGAGAAATCCTCGGAAAGGCGGAAATATCCACATTCCAGCGGCGCGCGTTGTAGGCTTGCGGCAAAAGGCAGATATCGGCGATCGACAGTTCGTCGCCCTGGCAGAACTTGCCCGTTACGTCGCTATCCAGCATTGCTTCGAATGCGGCCAGCCCTCCCAAGATGAAGTGGCTCATCCACGACTGCATTGAAATCGTTCCGCCTGAAGCCTCGATCGCATGCTTTGCAACGGACAGATTGCAGATCGGATGGAGATCCATTGCAATGGCATATGAGAGCGCGCGCACGCGTGCCTTTCCGGCCGCGTCCTCTGGGAAAAAGTATCCGCGCTTTGTCTCATGCAGATACTCCAAGATTGCCAGCGATTGTGTAAGGACCAGGCCGTCTATCTGGAGGGTCGGCACGAAGCCTTGCGGGTTGAGACAAATATATTCCGGCGCCAACTGCTCACCCTGCAGCAAATTTACGGGACGCGACTGAAAGGGAATACCTGCGACATGGAGCCCAATGCGGACCCGATAGGCGGAGGACGACCTCCAATAGTCGTGCAGAATCGTTGGCATTTCTTCACTAGCCATCGCTGAAACCTCACTCCCGACAAGAGGGTTGACCTGCCCCCATCTTCACCATTATATTTGTTATATACGAATGAATTCGTCAACGACGATTTTTTTGCGCGATCGAAGGGAGGAGATTCGATGTCTAAACATGAGCAACCTGGAGGGATGATCCGCGCCGCGATCACCACTGGAACGCACGAAGGCTACATGCCAGGTTTCGGCAATGACTTTGAAACGGAGGCGTTGCCTGGCGCGTTGCCTCAGGGCCAAAACAGCCCGCAGAAATGCAATTATGGACTTTATGCAGAGCAACTTTCGGGAACGGCCTTCACCGCACCGCGCGGCCAGAACGAGCGTACCTGGTGCTACCGCATCCGCCCCTCTGTCAAACACGTTAAGCACTTCACCAAGATCGACATGCCTTACTGGAAGTCGGCTCCTCACGTTTTGCAGGATGTGATCTCTCTCGGTCAATATCGCTGGGATCCGGTGCCCCACTCGGGTGAAAAGCTGACCTTTGTGACCGGCATGCGGACGGTAACTACGGCCGGAGACGTAAGCACCCAGCTGGGAATGGCCAATCACGTCTATCTGGTGACGGAATCGATGGTGGACGAATATTTCTATTCTGCCGATTCCGAACTCCTGATCGTGCCCCAGGAAGGCCGGCTCCGGTTCTGCACGGAACTCGGGATCATCGACGTCGAGCCAAAAGAGATCGCGCTCATTCCGCGTGGGCTTGTCTTCCGAGTGGAGGTACTTGAGGGCCCGGCCCGCGGGTTTGTCTGCGAAAATTACGGACAGAAGTTCGATCTCCCGAACAGGGGGCCGATCGGCGCCAATTGCCTTGCCAATCCCCGTGATTTCAAATGCCCCGTCGCGGCCTTTGAGGATCGCGAGGTCAAATCGCGCGTCATCATCAAATGGTGCGGCCAGTTCCACGAAACATGGATCGACCATTCGCCGCTGGATATCGTCGCCTGGCATGGAAATTACTGCGCTTACAAATACGACCTGCGTACCTATTCTCCGGTCGGAGCGATCCTTTTCGATCATCCCGATCCATCGATCTTCACCGTGCTGACCGCGCCTTCGGGCGTGGAAGGGACGGCGAACATCGACTTTGTTCTCTTCCGCGAGCGCTGGATGGTTGCAGAGCATTCCTTCCGGCCGCCCTGGTATCATAAGAACGTCATGTCGGAACTGATGGGCAACATCTACGGCATCTACGATGCCAAGCCAAAGGGGTTCGTCCCCGGCGGGATGAGCCTACACAACATGATGTTGCCGCACGGGCCGGACCGCAACGCCTTCGAAGGCGCATCAAACGCGGAACTCCGTCCGGAGAAGCTCGAAGAGACGATGTCGTTCATGTTCGAAACCCGCTTTCCTCAACACCTGACGGAGTTCGCGGCGAAAGTCGCACCCCTGCAGGACGATTACATCGATTGCTGGGACAGTCTGGACAAGAAGTTCGACGGAAAGCCCGGCGTTAAGTGAGGCGAAAGCGCCGCTGTACGCAAGTCACAGCAGCCCAACGGAGCGATCCATGACAATGATACGATCCTGGGTGGAGAGCGCCAACGCTCCCGCCTCAGACTTTCCTTTGCAGAATTTGCCCTGCGGGGTGTTTTCGGCAAATGGGATGACGCCGCATTGCGGTGTCGCCATCGGCGACATGATCGTCGATGTGACTGAACTCGAGTTGCGCGGGATCCTATCTCCCGCCGACCATCTGGTCTTCGATGCGCCCTTCTGGAATAACTTCATGGCGCTGGGACCGGAGGCGTGGAGCCAATTCCGGGAACGTTTAACGGCGCTGCTTGCCGCGGATGCGCCGGAGCGCTCGCTCGTCGAGCCATACCTTGTGCAGGTTGCCGATGCACAGCTTCATATGCCGTTCCTCATTGCGGAATACACTGATTTCTATGCCAGCCGACACCACGCCTTCAATGTCGGTTCGATGTTCCGCGATCCCGCAAACGCCCTGCCTCCAAACTGGCTTCATATTCCGATCGGCTACAATGGCCGAGCCTCTTCTGTGGTGCTTTCCGGCACAGAGGTCGTTCGCCCCAATGGCCAGTTGAAGCCGCCGCAGGCAGACGCTCCCTATTTCGGGCCCAGCCAGCGGTTCGACTTCGAGTTGGAACTGGGGGCAATCGTGGGTCTGCCAAGTTATGGGATGGTTCCGGTCGATGTCGCCGACGAGATGATCTTCGGTTTCGTGCTTCTCAACGACTGGTCCGCCCGTGATATCCAGGCCTGGGAATATCAGCCCCTGGGACCCTTCCAATCCAAGGCGACGGCCACCACGATCGGCCCATGGATCGTTATGAAAGCCGCTCTCGAGCCTTTTCGGGTATCTGGTCCGAACCGCGAGGTTGATCTGCTCCCCTACCTGCGCGAGAGCAAGCCGATGCTGTTTGATATTGCCGTTGAGGCAGCTCTCACACCCGAGGGCAAGAGCGAATCGATCCTGTCGCGGACGAACTACGGCGAGATGTATTACTCGGCCGCTCAGCAGCTCGCACATCATACAACATCCGGCTGCCCGATGAACACGGGCGACCTTTTGGGGTCAGGGACGATCTCTGGTCCAACACAAGGCGCGCGAGGAAGCCTTCTCGAGCTGTCGTGGGGTGGAAAAGAACCTTTGATGCTGTCCAACGGTGAGACGCGAAGTTTTATCGAAGATGGAGACACGATCACCCTGCGCGGTCATGCTCAGGGCGACGGGTATCGAATTGGGTTTGGTGAATGCTCCGGAAAGGTGGTCGCCGCTCAGGCGCTGCCCGACTGGGCGAAGTCAGGAGGATTTTGATAATGGAAAAGAAATTCGCGTCACAGGGTGATCTTGCCGAGAAGAAAACCAGCTTTACCGAGATCGGCGAGGGCCTCTATGCCTTCACTGCCGAAGGCGATCCCAATTCCGGGGTAATTATTGGCGACGACAGCGTTATGGTCGTGGAGGCGCAGGCAACGCCGCGTCTCGCACGTAAAGTGGTCGAATGCATACGGTCGGTCACCGATAAGCCGATCAGCCATGTTGTTTTGACGCACTATCATGCCGTTCGCGTGCTTGGTGCATCGGTCTATGACGCGGGCGAGATCATCATGTCGGAAACGGCGCGCTCGATGGTCGAAGAGCGGGGTAAGGAGGACTGGGATTCCGAATTCGGAAGATTTCCGAGGCTCTTCGAAGGGTACGAGGAGATCCCGGGCTTGACCTGGCCGACCACGACCTTCTCGGATAAGCTAACTGTCTATCTGGGCAAGCGAAAGGTTGAGATTATGCACCTGGGCCGCGCCCACACGGCCGGCGATGCAGTCATTTGGGTGCCGGATGCCGAGGTGATGTTTACCGGTGACATCGTCGAATATCATTCGGCGTGCTATTGTGGCGACGCGCATTTTACCGACTGGCCGGACACGCTCAAAAAAGTTCTGGAATATGATCCCATCGCCATCGCACCGGGGCGTGGAGACGCCCTCGTTGGGCGAGACATGGTCGCAAAGGCTGTCGCCAGCACCACTGACTTTCTCGAAAGCACCTACCGCCCGATCGCCCGGGTTGCTGCCCGCGGAGGAAGCCTGAAAGAAGCATGGGACGCCTGCCGTGCTGCCTGTGATCCCAAGTTCGGCAATTTTGCAATTTATGAGCACTGCCTGCCCTTCAACGTATCGCGCGCTTACGACGAAGCGCGAGGTATCGACACGCCGAGGACCTGGACGGCTGCGCGAGACCGCGAAATGTGGGAAGCTCTACAGCAGTAGCCCGACAGCATCGACACTAGCTCAAGATCAGAATGTTAAAGCGCGGCAAGGCGTGTCCCTCGCCGCGCTTTAGCTGCTCGTAAAGATATCGGCAAACAGCCTTGTTTGCTTATCGGAAGCACAGGCAATTTCGTCACCTATAAATTTGCTATTGACGAAGTAATTATCCTATGGCTAACGTCTACATGGGAGTTTTGAGGAAACTTTGCCATAGCGATGTACAGGCTCGGTAGTCGATCTGCCGTCTGATTTTCCCACTGTTGTCGCGGTGGTTTCCAGGGAGGAGAAATCATGACTGACTACATCATTATAGGTGCGGGCTCGGCCGGTGCCGTACTTGCCAATCGCCTGTCCGCAAATCCGAACATCAACGTCACTGTTATCGAGGCTGGTGGATGGGACAAGAGCCCTTTCATCCATATGCCGGCGGGCTATTTCCGACTGATGCAGACTGGTCAGCTTGATTGGGGATACCACACAGTCGCCCAGCGCCACGTCAACAACAGGGTCATGTATGTTCCGCGCGCTCGCAGCGTGGGTGGCTGCACCACGGTCAACGGTATGATCTACACACGCGGCGATCGCTCGGATTACGATCGCTGGGCGCAGTTCGGCAATCGTGGTTGGGGCTACGACGACATTCTACCTTATTTCCGCAAGTCGGAACATTGGTCAGGTGGCGCGAGCCCGGTCCATGGCGGCGAAGGTCCGTTGAAGACGAGCCGCTTCGGCATCAAAAATCCGATTGCCCTGGCCTTCATCGAGGCGGGCAAACAGGCAGGTTATCGTTACAATGACGATCTTAATGGTGGCGATCAGGAGGGATTCGGCCCTTGTGACAGCACCTTGGCTGACGGTATTCGATCGAGCGTTTCGCGATGCTTCATTACGCCGATCAAACACCGCAAGAATCTGACGGTAATAACGAATGCGATGGCGTCCAAAATTTTGATGAAGGACGGCAAGGCCGTCGGCGTAGAGTATATTCAAGGTCGCAACGTCAAGAAGATCTACGCCGATCAGGATGTCATTCTTTCCGGCGGCGCATTCAACTCGCCGCATCTTTTGCAGATCTCTGGGATTGGCGATCCCGCACATCTTCGCTCAATCGGTGTCAAAGTCGAGCATGAATTGCCGGGCGTTGGCCGTAACCTTCAAGACCATGTCGGCTGCGGGCTCAAGCAGCGTATCACACAGCCCTATTCGATGCTGAAGCATCTCAAATTCGTGAACTCCACGAGCGCGGTGGCGCGCTACTTTCTGACCAAGACGGGACCGGCTTCATACCACGGCGTCGAGGCGTTGGCGTTTGTCAAAACTAGACCGGATCTCGTTGCCCCGGACATTCAATACCACCTGAACATGATCATGTATGAAGACCATGGCAGGAAGATCTTCTTCGAAGAGGGGATTATGCCCTACTTCAACATCTCGCGTCCGGAAAGCCGAGGAACTGTATTGGCGCGGTCGTCCAATCCAAAGGACCTCCCGCTTCTTGATCCGAACTTCTTCTCCAATCCGGATGACCTTCGGATTATGCGCGAAGGAATTCGTATATCGCGTGACATCATGGCGCAGAAGGCCTTCGATCCATACCGCGGCGAAGAATTCGGCCCAGGGCGCCAGGTCAAGTCCGACGCCGATATCGACGAATATGTCCGCCAGAAGTGCGAGAGCGTCTACCATCCCGTCGGCACATGCAAGATGGGCTCCGATGATCAGGCCGTGGTTGATGATCGTCTGCGTGTTCGCGGGATCGAAAACCTGCGCGTCGTCGACGCCTCTATCATGCCGACGCTTACCAGCGGAAACACCAATGCGCCGACCATCATGATCGCTGAAAAGGCATCCGACATGATTCTCGCCAAAGCGGCGTGAACGGAGGCGATTCGTATCGCCTCTCCCTGATGGCAGGCTCAAAGCCTGCCATCCAAAGAAGACAAGCGAAAGCCGAGCTGACATATGACGGCTGCTGACGCCCCAAACAGACGGAGGACTTTCCATGACCGTAGCATTCTCGATTGATAACCCACTTGCGAGCGTATCGGAGGCAACCCGCAGCTTCCTGAAGCGCAAACACCAGCATTTTATCGGCGGTGACTGGATAGATGGAGTGTCTGGCGAACGCCGTGACGTCGTTGACCCGGCAACTGGAAAGGTCATTTCGACGATGGCCAATGGTGGTGCCCAAGAAATCGACCTTGCGGTGAAAGCTGCTCGCGAAGCCTTTGAAAATGGGCCGTGGCGCAAGATGTCGCCCAACGAACGTTCGAAGATTCTCTGGAAAATCGGCGAACTGATCGACAAGTATTCCGTCGAACTTGCCGAACTCGACGTTCTCGACGAGGGGTCACCCTATGGCATCGTCAAGAACTTTTACGTCAGCCTGTCTGCCGACCATTTCCGTTATTTCGCTGGTTGGGCCAACAAGATCGAAGGCACGACTGTCCCTGTGAACATGGGTGGCGAGTGGCATGCCTACACCGTGCGCGAACCGGTTGGCGTCGTCGGCCAGATCTTGCCGTGGAATGTGCCTATTCTTATGATGGCATGGAAGTTGTCGCCGGCGCTGGCGGCCGGCTGCACGGTTGTGGTGAAGCCTGCAGAGGATACGCCACTTTCGGCTCTGCGCCTCGCCGAAATTTGCCGCGAAGCAGGTTTGCCGGATGGTGTGCTGAACATCGTTACAGGCGATGGCAAAGCCGGGGCTGCGCTTGTCGATCATCCCGACGTCGACAAGATCGGCTTCACCGGCAGCACAGCAACCGGCAAAGCGATCGTTCGCGCCGCTGCCGGCAATCTCAAGCGCGTAAGCCTTGAACTCGGTGGCAAAAGTCCTGTGTTCGTCTTTCCGGATGCCGATCTTGAGCGTGTCATCCCGGGCGTTGCGGAATCGGTGTTCCTCAACAGCGGGCAGGCCTGCACCGCAGGGTCGCGCCTCTACATCCACGAGGATGTCTACGACAAGGTGGTCCAGGGCGTGGCTGCCTACGCCGAAGGGCTGAAACTTGGCCACGGTCTCGACGCTTCAACCAATCTCGGACCGTTGATTTCCGAGCGCCAGTATACCCGCGTCACGGGTCTGTTGCAGACGGGGCTGGACGAGGGAGCAAACCTCGTCACCGGCGGTCCGAGCGGCCGCGACGGCTTTTTCGTCAAGCCGACCTTGTTGACCAACATCACGCCGAAGATGACCATCTATAACGAGGAAATTTTCGGACCGGTCATCAGCGCCATGAAGATCAGCTCGGAAAATATCGATGCGCTTGCCAAGGAGGCCAATAATACGACCTACGGTCTGGCTGCAAGTATCTGGACGAAGGACCTGACCATTGCCCACCGGTTGGCATCCCGCATCAGGGCCGGCATCGTCTGGATCAACAACCACAACCAAAGCGACGCGAACCTGCCGTGGGGTGGATTCAAGCAGTCGGGATGGGGTCGCGAGATGGGCAAACCCGCCATGGAGCTCTATACCGAGGTGAAATCTGTTGCCATGTATTTGAGCTAGAGAATGAAGGGACCGGGTCAATCCGGTCCCTTTTTCAATTGAATTTGCTGGGCTGTTTAGCCGGCCCCAGGAGCGATTGACGCGTGGGGCTGCCTGGCTGGTTTCGTTCCGACGCCAATTCGAGAAGCGTTTGAGATGTAAAGTTCCGCACGGCTTGGCCAGCGGAGGGTATCGCACATTCGAGATTCGGGCGCTTTGCTGCCCGGAAGTTGGCAGGCTCAGACAGGCCATGGGCTCTGCCTATCATGGAGTGGCCAGGGAGGAAGATATGCACAGGTTCAAGAGGAAAATACTTCGCACTGTTAGCGCGAGCGTAGTGGCGATGATGACATGCGCAGCAGGCGACGCCCTGGCTGCTGACACGGTTTCTGTCAACGACCACGCTAATATCGTTCCGATGTGTGGCGAAAAGCCGGCGCGCGTCGCTTTGATCGACGGATATGGTGGAAATACCTGGAGAAAGATTGCGCTCGCAGAATTGCGCGACGAGGCTTCGAAATGCAAGAACATAACCGACGTCGAGTATACCGACGCCGGTGGTGATGCTCAGGCCTACAGTTCCGCGATCAACGGCTACACTGCCCAGGGCTTTGATATCATCATCGCCTTCACCGATTTCGGTGATGCCGCATTGCCGGCGTACCGGGCTGCTCACCAGGCGGGCGTCATCATGGCTCCGTATTTCAACGATCTGAACGGCACGATCGGTCAAGACTACGACGTCAATATTTATGAAGACGCCTACACGAGCGGCCAAATCTTCGGCAAATGGGTCGGCGAGACCGTGAAGGAAGGTAACACCGTCTTTCTGGGGGGGCTGCCCGGGTCTGCCTCCTCAACGACCTTTCTGAATGGTTATAAGGAGGGGTTGAAGGCCTATCCGAAGATCAAACTGCTGGACGACCACTTTATCGTCACGAACTGGAACCCGGCAGATGCTCAAAAAGCCGTCGCGGGGTTGATTGCCAAATACCCCAAGATCGATGCCATCGCTTCTGACTACGGTGTTACCAGTCTGGCAGCTGTGAAGACATTCGAACAGGCGGGATTGCCCGTGCCTGCGATGGCGTCCATCGCCACCAACAACGAATATAGTTGCAAGTTCATCGATGCGAAGGCAGCCGGTCATCCTTGGAAGCAGCTCTCACTTGGGGGCACAACGGCAGATGTTCGCTTTGTTCTGCGCGCGGCGATGGCAAAGCTGCAGGGTACCCCGAACAACGAACCGCGCGCACTTGTCGCGTTTCCATTCTCAGACACCGAAAAGGGACTTGACCCCAAGTGTGACAAGTCCGCTCCTCCGGATGCCGATCTTGCTGCATCGCTGGATCCTACGAAACTGAAGGCCCTTTTCGCACAATAAGGCCAATCGAACTGGCCGCGCCGGATCAACTGGCGCGGCCTTTACGATTCTTGGTCAGCCTCGCGAACCGGCGATACCTTGGCAGATCAACGCAACACCGACACATGCGAGTATAAGCGTGATTGTAAGGTTGAACTTCCGGACGTCGACACGCCGCACAAGGTAGACACCAAGCCAGCTCGAAGCGACCGCAATCGGCGCGAAGACGACAGCCGTCGCCAGGTGCGCCGTGGTGATCTGACCCAACGCGGCGAAGGCCGGAATTTTCATCGCATTCAACGACGCGAAGAACACGACGCTGGTGCCGATGTACTCGTCGCGTTCGAGCTTTTGCGGCATCACATAGAACTGAAAGGGTGGCGTTCCGGAATGGGCAATCATGCTTGTGAAGCCGGATCCAAGGCCGCTCACCGTTCCGAGTATTGAAGAGGGCGCCAGCGCTTCGGCAATCGTCGGCCGCATAGATCGAATGAGTTGCTGTACGGCGAACAGAAGGGAGATAATCCCGAGCGTGATTTCGACACTCCACTCCGGCACGGTCGATGCCAACCCATAGGCTAGTCCGATCCCGAGCGCCGCGCCCGGCATCATGGTCGCGATGATGCGTCTATTCCACGTTCGTTTGTACATCCAAACGGCGACAACATCCTGAATCACCAGGATTGGGAGCATAAAGCCTGCCGCAGTCACAGGTCCTACCACGAGTGCAAGGAGCGGCGTACTGATCATGCCAACACCGGCGAAGCCGCCCTTCGACAGACCGAGAATGATCACGGCCGTGCCGGCGACCAAATAGAACGGTAGGCTAGCGTCCATACTTTCCTCGCCAATTTCTCAAAATCGATAGTCCTCCGCTGCAGCTAAAGCGACGGAAGGATCTTCATGTCAGGAAGCATGAACGAGCGGGATCTAGTGCCCTGTCTCTGGAACAATCTCGACCGCGTCCACCATGTAGGTGGAGATCTCGCTGATGAACTCCTGGGCATGCATCATGGTGGTGTTGCCACAGGGCGAGCGGAACGCGCGGTCAATTGCATCGGCATTTTCGAACCACAGCTCGACGACACCGTCAATACTAACTTCCGGATCCGGTTCGCTGTCGTTCAGACGGTCTTTGCGTCGATCAATGACAAGGTTCTGACGGTAACCCAGGATACCAGGCAGCCGCTTTACCAGGACAGAATGCATGTTGAACCACTCATCCTGGAAACGTTCCGAGGAAATGTCGGCGCGTTTGCGAAGAAACGACATGCGCTTGACGAACTCCCCTTTGACAGGAGGCGCCAAAACCACGTTCTGCACTGCCGTCACGACACTCATGTCCCCAATGAACTGAGCCTCATCCTCCGCAAGCATTGCCACCGTCTGGCTACTTGTCGATCGTCGCATCGCCGACAGCGTATTGAAGAACAATTGCGAGATGCCGTCGACCTCGAATGAGCCGCGCTTATAGTCGATACCCTTTTGGGATCGATCAACGACACGGTTCTGTACGTATCCTGAAAGCTCGGGCATCTGCCTTCGGACCAGGTCGCCATGGCTATTCTGCCAGTGTCCGGCAAATGTTTCCGGCGATAAGTTCTGCTTGCGTGTCAGCAGACCCATGCGAACGATCATTTGAACCTCCTCCTTCAGGAAAAAAAGCGGCATCTCCACATGCCGTTCGTCCACGGATCGGGCATTGTCCTCACGTCTATGGGCGACGATCAAGATTTGCCTAATACAAAGAGATATGTCAATAACAAATTTATGGTCGGATTACTCCGCAATCAAAGAAGGCATGGATCCGGCTCCCACGCTTGTGGGAGCGGAAATCCATGATGTTGATCGGTGGAGTATTATTCGGCGAATGCCGGATTAACGTGGCCGTACTCGAAAGATAGCCTTTTTGTCAAAGTCAGGAGTTGGCGAACAGCCGAACCTGCTGGATCGAGATCAAGGTTCTTCTCCGTCCCGATCAGGGTGACGGCCATTTGGATCTGGTCGGTATGATCGAAAACAGGAGCTCCCACGGCCAGGATGCCCGGCACCGGACGAGGATAAATCGTTGCAAACCCGTGGTGACGAATGCCGTCAATTTCGCCGCAGATGTCCGTGTACGCTCGCGTCTTGCCCACCCGAAGTGTCTTACCCGCTTCGCGCTGTTCTGAGCGGATCGCAGCCTTTATCGTTGCCTCTGGCATAAAAGCCGCAAAAACCATTCCCGCTGCAGTTCCGGAGACCGAGTAGACCGTTCCAACGCTCGTATTTATATAAATCTGATCTACACCCTTGCGGATTAGCACAACCGTCGGACCAAAAGAGCCCCAGACGGAAATGGCGACTGTCAGTCCCGTTTCCTCGGTCAACGCTTCTATGGCGGTTGCCGCAGCTTTCATCGGGTCAAAGCTTCGCATCCGAGCAATAGCAAGGAGCAGGGCATAGGGACCAAGACGATAGCGCCCAGTTTGCTCGTCCTGTTCGACAAGTCCCATGCGGCGAAAGCTGACCATGTAGGCATGGGCTTGCGCCGGAGGAACGCCAGCCCTCTCCGCAACCTCGCGCAGCTTTAGGGGCTCCGAGACGGATAGAAACGGAAAGAGAATTCCCAAACCCACCTCGACTGACTGAACACCACGAGCCTCCGTGCCGTTGCGGGGTTGAGATTTCTCGTTCATCGTTTTCCTCCCCGAGACAGTTGTTCCGTTAGGGTCAACAAGGAGCGCAACGGTATACCATCCGGACTGAGATCAAGATGTTGGCTCTCTCCGACAACGGTAATAACTGCGAAGACTTCACCGTCTGCGCCCAGGATCGGGGCTGCAAGCGTATCAATGTTCGGAACAGGTTCGCTCTTTGTAATAGCAAAACCGGATCTGCGAATCGACTCCAGTTCCGCATCAAACGTCTCGCGCTCCAGTCCCGATGGCTTCTGGCCGCCATAAGCGGAAGAGAATTCGGCATCTATTCTGCTCTGGATATCAGTTGGCCAGCCAAATGCTGCAAACACACGGCCGGCGGCAGAGCCGAGAATGGGAAGGGCCATGCCAGGCCGGAGATTGACATTTAATGGATAGCGTCCTGTTTGCACCTGAACTGCCGTCGGTGCGCTCACGCCCCATACGACCAATGCAACCATCAGGCCCAGCTCGAGTTCCAATCGCACAGCCGCATCGCGTGCCGCCCGCAGAGGTGCAAAACTCGAAATACGCGCGAGCCCCAAGCGCATCGCAAGCGGGCCAAGCTGATAACGCCCGGTCGAGCTATCCTGTTCCACGAGGTCGAGGCGCCGAAAACTTGAAATATAGGCATGAGCTTGCGCTGGCGCTAAATCCGCAACCGCCGCTAGATCACGCAACATCATCGGCCCATCCGCATCGACCAGAGCTGATAGCAGTCGACCGCCAATGTCGATCGACTGAATCCCGCGCCCCTCACCCTTAGTCATCAATACCTCGTTTCGAAGACGTCTCAAGCGACTCCGCTCCTTTCTCACTTAAAACTCAGGTCACGGCTTGGGTCAACAGAGCATAGATCTTGCTTAAAATATTATATTGACAAATCGCTTCGTTATTAGAGAATATATAGGCGGGTACTGGGCAGCTTTGTCTGTCCTTTGAAGAGGAAGCGCGACGGGAGTGCGCTGCTGCTAGGGAGGCCGGCACGAATTCTGGCCGCGCCAAAGGGAGGAAAAAACATGTATGAAGATCGCGTGGTAGTCCGCGGGTTCACCGGCGAACTTGAGGTCGGGAAAGCCCCCTCATGGCGCAGAGCTGCTCCGTGATGGTGGCCGCGATGGAACACACCAATAATCTGCTGCTGGAGATGTCGGGCGTCTGCAAATTGTTTCCTGGCGTGCGAGCACTTCACGATATCACTTTCGACGTCCGCGCTGGCGAGGTCCATGGCCTGGTTGGTGAGAACGGCGCAGGAAAGTCTACCCTGATGGGCGTTGCGTCCGGGGCCCTGCTTGCCGAGAACGGGGTTGTGAAAATCGCCGGTCTGGAAGTGCGAGGAAACCCGCAATTGGCGCGCGATTTGGGACTAGCGATCGTGCGCCAGGAGCCTTCGTTGATGCCCGATCTCACGGTTGCCGAGAACTTATACCTCGGCCTTCCGGAGGCGCGGCGCCCTTCCCTTTCCGGCCTCGGATCATGGGCAACGCATTTGCTTTGTCGTTGGAGCAAGGACGTCTCCATCAATGTCCGCGACCATGTCGCCACGCTCAATCCAGAGCAGCGTTTTATCGTTGAAATCGTCAAAGCGCTGGCTTGTGAGCCAAAAGTTCTCGTGCTCGACGAGCCCACAGAGCATTTGGCCGCCGAGGACGTCAACCGACTTTTCGGCCGGATCCGTGAAGTGACCGCGCGGGGTGCTGCCGTGATCTACATTTCGCATCGGATTCGCGAAGTGCAGGCAATCGCCGATCGCCTGACCGTCCTGAGGGACGGCGAAGGCCAAGGCACCTATGATGCGTCCACGCTTTCCGAGGATCAGATCGTTTCACTGATCGTTGGAACGTCCCTCGATAGAACGTTTCCCGAGAAGGCAGGAGCGAATATTGGCCAGCCGGTCCTCGAAGTTCGCGACTTTTCAGGACCTGGTTTTTCAAACGTAACGCTCAATGTTCGCCAAGGCGAAATTCTGGGGCTCGCCGGGATCGACGCCAATGGTCAACGCGAATTCATGCGCGCGATCGCGGGGCTGGTTAAGGGTCGTGGCCATCTTTCGATTTCCGGCAAATCCATTGCTATTGCTTCGACTAAGGACGCGATGAAAGCCGGCGTGTCATATCTTCCTGGCGATCGTCATCGGGAAGGCATTTTTGCCGATCTCACGGTGAGGGAGAATTTCTCGTCGCGTAGCCCCGGTGCCGACATCACGGGTGGCATCATCAATCCAGGCTCAGAAGAGCGGCGAGCCCGCGATGCTGTCAAACGCTTTTCCGTCAAGACACCGGGCATCGAGACCCCTATTCGATCATTGTCCGGCGGCAATCAGCAGAAAGTCGTGTTGGCAAGCGTTCTCGCGTCCAACCCTTCTGTACTGCTGGTTGACGAACCGACCCAGGGCGTCGACGTCGGCGCCCGTGCCGAGATTTACAAGATTTTGCGCGACACGGCTGCGAAGGGCGTCGCGGTTATCGTCGTTTCCTCTGACGCGCAGGAAGTTGCAGGGTTGAGCGACCGGGTCGCCATCTTCTCGCGCGGTCGAGTAGTCGAGACATTAACGGGCGGGGTCGTCAGCGAGGACAATATCACCGCTGCTGTCCTGAAATCCACCAGCCAGCGCGACAAGGTGCATCGTCAATCGCATGCTATCTGGAAGTGGGCGGCTGGGAACGCAGCGCCGCTTGTCATGGTCGCCGCCGCAATTGCGATCCTCGGGACGGCCGCTGCCCTCTGGAACCCGTTCTACATTTCGCCCCGCAGTCTCGCCGGAATGATGACGCTCATCGCGACGCTGGCACTTGTGGCCTACGGCCAGCAACTGTTGATGCTGGTCGGCGGCATCGACTTGTCGGTTGGGCCGGTCATGGGTCTCGCACAAGTCGTCGCATCGTTTTTTCTAATCAAGGGCATGCCGGTCGAAATGCAGTTGAGCGGTTGGATCCTTGTGATCGCGGTAGCCGCACTGGTTGGCGTCGTCAATTGGATACTGGTCGATCCGATCGGCCTCCATCCAATGGTCGCCACCCTGGCCACGTTCATGGCTGTTCAGGCCATCTCGCTTCTTCTGCGGCCTGTGCCCGATGGAATGATCGATGGAGCAATCCTGTCCGCGCTCGGCACAAGGATAGGCTTTGTCCCGGTCGCCTTCCTCCTGGCACTCGCACTGGCAGTTCTACTGGAGATATTTCTGTATCGACGTGCAATCGGCATCTCGCTTCGCGGGTTCGGATCGCGCCCTGAAGCTGCTCGCGTCGCCGGTGTCCATCCGCGAAAGACACGTTTCCTGGCCTATGTCGGCTGCTCTGTCCTTGCCGGGATCGCGGCGATTACAATGATGCAGCAAGTGGGTATTGGCGATCCGCGTGCGGGTCTTGGCTACACCCTGGCCTCCATTGCGGCCGTCGTCATCGGCGGCGCCAGTCTCTTCGGTGGACGCGGTTCGTTCCTCGGCGCGTTCCTGGGGGCGGTGTTCATCACGCAGGTCAATGCGGTGACCTCATTTCTCAGCCTCGACCAGGCATGGCAGTCCTATCTGCTCGGCGGCCTGATCCTGGCAGCAGTGGCCCTTTATTCTAAGAGTAGACAGAAGGTGGTGGCAGCATGAGCAGCGTCGCTATGGAAAAGGCAATCGTGATGTCATCGGATGGTTTTGCCACGAAGCTGCGAAGAGCGGTGGGCCACGAATTCGCATGGATCTGGATCGGCACGGTCGTGCTGTTCGCCGTCAGCGCAGTCGTGGCTCCGGGAACGGTGCGATCGGCGTCGATCGCATCGATGCTACCCTTCGCCGCTATTCTTGCCATTGTCGCAGTCGGGCAGACCATTGTGATTCAACAGCGCGGGCTGGACATGTCGCTGGCGGGAGCGATGTCGATCTCCGGCCTCCTTCTCGCGAAAATTGGCTTCCTCACGGGTTCCTTGTTGATTGCCGCACCCATCACGGTGCTGCTGGCCTACATATTCGGAATGGTGAATGGCGTGCTCGTATCGCGCGTTAACATCACTCCGATTGTCGTGACGCTTGCGACCAATGCTGTCCTCTTGGGTGCCGTTCGGACAATTTCCGGCGGCAGTCCCATGTCGGCCCCAGATGCACTCGCCGTATTTTCACATCAATCCCTGTTCGGGGTTCCAATGACACTCGTGCTGGCGCTTCTTTTCATCGCGTTCATCAGTTTTGCGACAAAGCGCACCGTGTATGGCCGCCGCTTCGTGGCTGTCGGGGCCAACCCCGCAGCGGCAGCGGCAGCTGGTATTCCGGTCCTTCGCTACCAGGTCGGAACCTATGCAGTCGCGGCGGTGTGTTTTGCGGTCGCCGGCATGCTTTTCACGGGGTTTATTGGTTCGGCATCGCAAACCGCCGGCAATGACTACCTGCTTCCAGCCATTGCGGCAGTTGTCGTCGGTGGCACGCCTTTTACGGGCGGGCGCGGAAGCGTCATCGCAAGTGGTGTTGCAGCACTTTTCATGGTGCAGTTGGGACAGATGGTCTTGGCTCTTGGAGCCGGCACTGCCGTTCAGCTCCTTGTCCAAGCTCTCGCAATTATCCTTGCGGTTACGATCCGACATTTCCCGGCGCTGTTGCGCCGGAAATCGAGTTAATCCTTGAACATATCGTCGCCAAGACGGCTGCTCGCATACATCAGGAGTGAATAGAATGGACGGAATCACCGGCTCCGTGGCCGTGGTCACGGGTGCGGCCCAAGGGAATGGCAAAGCGATTGCTTCGGGCCTTGCAAGACTTGGCGCCAAAGTCGCGCTTTGTGACATTCAAATGGAAGCGGTTGAAGCTCTCGCAGAAGAGCTCACAGCGGCGGGACTCGTTGCGCGTCCATACCGATTGGATGTCACGGATCCAGAGGCAAGCCGCACGGTGGCCCGCGCCGTGGCAACCGACTTCGGACCGGTATCCATTCTTGTCAACAATGCAGGGATCATTCGTCGCACTCTGCCCGACGACGAGACTTTTGAGGCCGATTGGTCATTGGTACTGCGCGTTAATGCCGACGGTCCGATGTATGTGGCGCGTGCGTTCATGGATCAGTTGAAGGCAACCAAAGGTCGCATTGTTAATCTCGGCTCTATCATGTCGCTTTCCGCGGGCCCGGGATTGGCAGCCTACGCAGCTTCGAAGGGAGCCGTCCTGCAACTGACAAAAGCATTGGCGCATGACTTTGCGCCATTCGGAGTCCGGGTCAACGCTATCGCGCCGGGCGTCATCGAAACCCCGATGACGGAGGCGACGCGCTCCAATCCGGATGCGATTGGCCGTTTCATGGCGCACACGCCCCTCAAACGCCCGGGACAGCCCGATGAGCTCGTTGGCCCTGTACTGTTTTTGGCATCCCATTCGTCGAGCTATGTGACCGGGGTCATTCTGCCGGTCGATGGCGGCTATCTGGCCGCGTAGGTAAGGATATTTCTCATGAAGCGCTATGACTGTGACGTACTCGTTGTTGGCTCTGGAGCTGGGGGGCTTGCGAGCGCGGTAGCTGCGGCTCATCGACGCCTGAAGGTACTGGTCGTCGAAAAAGAACCTGTGTTTGGTGGCACGACCGCCCGTTCGGGAGGTTGGATGTGGATCCCTGGTAACGCCCCCGCCAAACGGGCCGGTGTCCAGGACAGCGCGGAAAAGGCGCGGATCTATCTCCAGCACGAAACGGGTGTGCATTTCGATGCCCCGCGGATAGATGCCTTTCTCGAGGCCGGCCCCAAGGCAGTGGATTTCTTTGAGCAGAATACCTCTTTAAAATTCGACCTAGGGCCGATTTTTGCCGATTATCACCCGGATGCGCCTGGTGGAATGCCGGGTGGCCGATCAATCGTCGCGCAACCTTTCGACGGTCGGGAGCTCGGAAAGGAAATTCGACGTCTGCGTCCGCCGCTTTCGGAAATCACCTTCCTCGGCATGATGATCGGATCGGGAAAGGAGCTGCTGCACTTCTTCAATGTGACACGCTCACCAGTCTCGATGTTCTACGTGGCGAAACTGTTTGCGAAATTTGTGCGCGACATGGCATTCCACGGTCGGCCAATGCGTCTCCTGAATGGCAACGCGCTCGTCGGCCGACTAGCAAAATCATGCATCGACAAGAACGTCCCGATCTGGACCTCCAGTCCTGTTCGAAGCTTGATCACGGACGATTCCGGCCGCGTGGTTGGGGCCCGTGTCGACACACCTCGAGGCACTTATGAGGTTTTCGCCACGAAAGGTGTCGTGCTCGCAGCCGGTGGTTTTCCACAGGATGCGGTTCGCCGGAAGGAACTGATGCCACATTCGCCCTCTGGCCACGAACACGTTTCGCCAGCACCGCCCGGCAATACTGGAGACGGGCTGCGGCTCGGTGAATGCGTTGGTGCAAAGGTTGACACGAGCCTTCCCCATGCCGCAGCCTGGGTGCCAATTTCTCGGCCCCGCAAGCCGGATGGGACTCTTGGCACTTTCCCGCATTTTGTCGATCGCTCGAAGCCGGGGGTCATTGCCATCACCCGCTCTGGCCGTCGCTTCGTCAACGAAGCAAACTCCTATCACGACTTTTGCCAGGCGATGGTCAAACGTTGCAAGGAAGAAGGCGGTGAACTCGCCGCTTGGTTCATTACAGACCATCGAGCCTTCCGCAAGTATGGCCTCGGCTTTGCAAAACCGGCTCCCGTTCCCTACCGCACGCTGATTGAAGACGGCTACCTGGTTTGTGGCCAAACATTGCTAGATCTTGCGGATCAACTCGGGGCTGATGGAGCGCAACTGGAGCGCACGGTTACAGAATTCAACAAGTACGCCCGCAATGGCGAAGACCCGGAATTCCATAAGGGCTCGACCGCCTACAACCGTTCGCTTGGCGATCCAGAACGCAAACCCAATCCTTGCGTTGCGCCGCTGGAAAAAGGCCCGTTCTACGCAGTTCGTCTTTATGTCGGCGATCTCGGGACCTTCGCTGGGTTGAAAACCAACGAGAGCGCTGAGGTTCTCAACGGCACCGGGCGGCCGATCGGCGGCCTTTATGCTGCGGGCAACGATGCGGCCAGCATCATGGGAGGCAATTATCCGGGGGGCGGAATCACTTTGGGACCTGCCATTACCTTCGGCTACATCGCGGCACGACATATGGCTGGCGCCAACGACTAGACATTTTACGCATTTCGCGAACCCAGCACACCGGCCTCTTCGGAATTCACCTTTAGATGCTGGGTGTACCCAGTGGCGCATGTGGATCTTGGCCAATAAGCGGCATGGCGGATACCAAAGTCGTGGGGCACAACAAAAGAATCGGAGAAACGACGTGAAGAAGGTCTATGACGGGGCCGTTGAGGCCTTAGAGGGCGTGCTGTTTGATGGCATGACGATTGCTGCCGGAGGTTTTGGGCTCTGCGGTATACCGGAATTGCTGATCGCAGCGATAAGAACAGCCGGCACGAGGAGTCTTACGATCGCATCCAACAATGCGGGAGTAGACGGTTTCGGCCTCGGGGTCCTCCTGGAAACCCGGCAAGTTAAAAAGATGATTTCATCCTATGTCGGTGAAAACGCGGAATTCATGCGCCAGTACCTCTCCGGAGAACTGGAACTTGAATTCAATCCGCAAGGCACACTTGCCGAGAGAATGCGTGCAGGCGGTGCAGGAATCCCTGGCTTCTATACCCGCACGGGCGTGGGCACGGTTATCGCCGAGGGTAAGGAACACAAGGACTTTGACGGAGAAACCTTCATTCTGGAGAGGGGCATCGTCGTCGACCTGTCGATTGTAAAAGCCTGGAAAGCCGACAGCACAGGTAATCTCGTCTTCCGCAAGACCGCGCGCAACTTCAATCCTCCAGCGGCAACCTGTGGCCGGATTTGCGTTGCCGAAGTGGAAGAAATCGTTCCGCTCGGAAGCCTCGATCCCGATGAAATTCACCTACCGGGGATCTATGTCCATCGGTTGATCCAGGGTGTCCATGAAAAGCGAATCGAACAGCGCACCGTGCGGAAACGCGCGTAGGGAGAATGAGAGATGTGGGATCGAAATCAGATGGCCGCCCGCGCGGCAAAGGAACTGCAGGACGGGTGGTACGTGAACCTTGGTATCGGCATACCAACATTGGTTTCAAATTTCATTCCCGAGGGCATATCTGTCACCCTCCAATCCGAGAACGGAATGCTTGGTATGGGTCCCTTTCCCTATGAGGGAGAAGAAGACCCGGATCTGATCAATGCGGGCAAGCAGACGATTACCGAGCTGCCCCAGACGAGTTATTTCGATAGTGCCGCGAGCTTTGCCATGATCCGGGGCGGCAAGATCGCAATGGCAATTCTCGGGGCAATGGAGGTTGCGGAGAATGGCGACCTCGCGAATTGGATGATCCCCGGCAAGCTTGTGAAGGGCATGGGCGGCGCCATGGATCTGGTGGCAGGCGTCGGCCGCGTCGTCGTTGTCATGGATCACACGTCCAAGCACGGCGAGAGCAAAGTGCTCCGTCAATGTACACTCCCGCTTACGGGCAAGGGCGTGGTCGACAGGATCATTACCAATC
>Ga0307510_10001796_pt1 | contig 23955 bp, 26 predicted proteins | sample 12_EM_MG_FD_207224 | JGI IMG/M metagenome (GOLD analysis project Ga0307510, IMG submission 207224) | Populus trichocarpa ectomycorrhiza microbial communities from riparian zone in the Pacific Northwest, United States - 12_EM | ecosystem: Host-associated > Plants > Roots > Unclassified | place...
TGTTAGTTGAGTATAACAGGCGTTAAGAAAGTGGTAATTGGACACAGAGATATTCTATTTGCTACCAGTTTGTCATTTCTCTTTTGGTTCGCAGGATTCGTACATTCGTGGCCGAGAGAATCCATACTTTGATGGTCTGTTAAGAGGTAACGACACTGGCAGCCAGAATATTTCTCCGTCAACATCAGATATTGGTGATTTGAGAAGAATAAGTTTTTCAGATATTCCTGGAAAGTTTAAGGACTTGCCAGTAAAGGATTCAGTCTCAGACATTCTCGAACCCTTCGAGCAGACTACATTTTTGACTTTGTCAAAAGTTCCTAGATCAACACCATTCGAATCCCAAAGTTCTCAATCTGATATGAGCTTTGATTTAGATGGTTCAAATCATTTAGTGAAACAATCCAGTCCTGGTACCTTTGAAACAACCGAAGAACACCAAGTTGTACCTTTCCTACCAAGACCTGTGATTGAAAAATCATTTGTTCTGAACAAAAGGAAATCAAACCTGTCAAATATTCCACTTCCTCAGTCGGCCGCAACATTTTATAATGGATTTTCCCCACAATTTGAGATTTTGGAATCATGTGAAAGCACCATGAAGCTAAATTTATACTTGAAAGCCAGAAAGGATGATGTGAGTGCTGGTGTTCCTGGAAAATTCTTGCATGCTGTAATTGGTCAAGATGTCTCAGGTAATTCCCTTTTTTCTAGTCTGACAACTCTTTTAACTAACTTAATTTCTTGATATTTTCTCTCCCAAAATTCAGTCTTTTACTTGTCATTGGTTTTTAAGATCATGCACCATTCTTCAGCACTCATGAAGATTCTTGCAGAAACTTAGCCTACCGGGAATTGAGTTTGGGAACAATGCTATAACTTAGTCTACTCCTTCTACTTTCTTGAAACTCAGGTTTTGGAAATTCTAAGCAATTGTAAAGGACATGTAAATACAATTATGATCTGACTTCCATTTTCTTCTTTTATAGACGTAGGATCCATCGCTTCGACCATCATGTATGCTCTCTACTTGAATGAGACAATCAAAAGTGACCAGTTCTGCACTGTACCTATCATTAATATGAAGAGGACAGACCTAAGTTCTCATGCAGAACTAAAATGGTTGCTGGATTCTTGTCATATTGATGTGCCATCCTTACTTTTCGTAGATGAGGTATTCTTCGGAACTAAATTGGTTGCTGGATTCATGTCATATATGTAGCTTAGAACTACAGATTTAAACTAAAGTTTAACCAACTTACTCGTGTTAAAGCCTGTTCTTCTGAATGGTTGGTTACATCGAGCAGATTGATCTCTCATACTTTGATCTGTTCGGGTGTCTCAAGCTAGTGCTAGTGAATGGACACAAGCTCCCAACAAGACAAGAGGTAGTGGCTCATTGGAAAAACTTCTTATGTTTCTAAAACAGCTATTGGTAAGTAAGAATGATATTTATTTGTGTTTCTCATTGAACAGGCATTAAAGGAAGCGGTCGTTGAAGTATTCAATTGCAGAAAGGTGAATTTTTTTAGCTCAGGGTGGTTCTCTTTGACATTTCTCTTGTTCTTTCCTTTGGTTTTCATAGAGTGAAATGACTAAAGTTTCTGTCTGTTTTACAGGGTGAATCTGTGTATCCTTGGGTGGAGACTGTTACTGTTGATCAGGTATGATATTTGAAGCTTTGCAAACTATATAACTTAGATCAATTGAATGACTAAACGATAGGTAATCTGCTGCATATCAGAAACTCCTTTTGCCTTTGTTGTGGAGATGACTGCTGAGCGCCGGGCCTACTCTAAGCTAACCTGTATCATCATGCACCATGAGCACTTTGTTTTCTTTTCTTGTATACTTCAAGTTTTTGTTTCTCCTATATATTAATTTTCTCCCACATCGATTCCCTTTTGAAGAATGAAAGCCTTCCAAATCCTGGTTGCTAGCCTACTTTGTGGACTATGAATCCATACATAAGATTAATCCTAAACACTGCTGAAGTAAAGAAATGAAAGGCAGTCTAGAAATAACATTCCATCCAAAGTACTATTTTGTTAGTGAAAACTCGGACAACTAAGATTAGAAACAGATTTCATGTGCAAATGTTTCTGTCATCTCCATGCTTTAACTTCTCTGTTACCACTCTGAACAAGTGTGTGATTAGGCTATTGCTTCTGCACAGGACTGCTCATGCTGTAGCCTTATTGCTGAAAAGTTATTCCTGACTGCACCTGAGCTTTTGGCAGGGCAAAGATTCAGTAAACTTTTGGTACCTACTGCCTCTAAAGACAAAAATCTTCCTTTTTCTTTTGTTTTTCTTCAGTTTTTCTACTCTATTATCATTTACCAACTAGACCTTTCTCTTTATATGTTTCTCAACACCATCACATGCTTATAAAACTATGTATTGTATAGGAGTGCAAAGTCTATACTGCCTGAGGGTTTTCTCTTCACATCTTCTTTGTCAGTTGGATTTGAATAACTTTAAAACAACAGAATCCTGTATTTCCCTTTACTTTATGGTTTACAAAAGGACAGGCTGCCTTAGACAAATATATGAATGTTTCTATTCAATCTTGACCTTTCTACCAAATTTCTTAAATCTGGCTATTTTTCGATCAGTTAGCTGGCATCCTAATGGATACTGGAAACCTTACTAGTCCTCATTGCACTACCAAAGACAAGTACATGGCTACTTTGTTACTCAATGGCGCTGGTCGCTTCGGATCCAATGGTCTTTATCAAATAAGTGAGTCTCTTTGGCCTGAACTTCTATTTTGTGTTTAAAGTTTGCTGCAAGCAATTGAAACCTTGTGTATGTGCTGCTTTTTCTCTAATCTTTGAGCTAACTCCTTGCTTTTGCAGTGAGATACAAAATGTATGATATCTCTGATCTTAAAGTAGTTGACATATTACGCAAGGAGTTTAAAAAGTGGACAAGAGGAGGTCTGAACTTTCGCTATTCTCCATATTTATCATTTAATATGCAACTGATTTATAACAGTGCCAGGACAAGTTTTCATTATTGGCCTGAGACATTTTAGAGAATGTAGTTGTTATCGAAACTTTTCACCTTGTTTGTAATAAATTTTATCATTTTGTTCCTTATGCCTTGTCATGAGATAATTTTTTCTCTGAATAAAGCCTTTCGTATGCTTGCAATTGACCAGGTAAGCCAGATCCTACTGGTTCAAGATTACTGGTGTCAAATATTGGGATGAGTTCCATTGGCATTTCATTGGAGCAGTTTCTTGCTCATGAACGTTCTTCGAAAGAAGAAATCAAGTATTTCCAGCGTGAGTAACTGCATACACATTTAGAATTGAAATCTAATTTTATGGACATATTCTTGATTAATGATCAACTGATATCTTTGCATGGTCAATCTAGCATATTGTTAACACTTTAACAGAATATTTTACATAGGGGCTCATGCAAATGCCAAAATGTTTTCTGTTCTTGTGCTTTCTCCTGCTTATCATTAGCTTTTACAATGTCTTCTAGTTAACAACATTTCATCCATCCATTTATGTGATGGCATTTGACTATAAGTTGCCAATAGTACTTTGTTGCTAAATCTCAGAGTCGGAGAAGCTTCGGTTACTCATGATTGTATCAGGATATTATGATGCTGAGAAGAACTTCAAGGTATGAAGAAATTCTTGATTTATTATTTCTTTGTTTGTTTACTGAATTTATTCCTATGTGCATTTTTGGTGTAACTTAGAGGGAGATACTGGTCTCTGCTGAATCTATGGAGCTTATGAGGAATCTGCTATCCTTCTTCAGTTCAAATGCCTCCCATCTGCCACTCAAAGCTATGCATAGACCAGGTTAGTTTTTCTGCATTATGTGGAGATTATTTAGATATGAATAGAAAATATTTCTTTTTCGGCGTTCAACGCAGGTCCACTCTTATACACTAAAACGCTCTTTCACTTGTCGATCATGCAGGTCTCAGAGATGACATGAAGGCATTTGAGATTGACAAAGCTACATCAAGAAAGACCATCGAGCGTCTCTTGGAAGAATTTGGTGGGGCATCAAAAGGCTAATGTGGTTAGTGAAAAAGAAGACAGCAAGAATGCAGATACAATTGTCACTTCAATGTGGAAATACATAAACAAACCAATGGAGAAGCTTCTAATAAATTTAAAGAAAAGCATCTGTCCATGCTTGCAGAATTCAATATGAATTTCCCTTCTAATGCATGATCAAATCGAGTCCTTATATTTTTGTTTGGTCCCGCTCTTCGAATTCGATAGAGCCTGTTTCCTCTTGCCAATCTCACATGCTTGTCACTGACATGAGCCTGTAGTGATAGGATTGAAATTAAGGAGAGAATTTTGTTGGCAATGATATCCATGTGGATTGAAGCTGGCAGCATAGAAAAAGAGTACGTAGCAGTATTGAAATTTTGCAGCATGATCTTTGCAACTTTTTTTGTGGGGACATGGCCTGAGCCATAATATTCTTGGAGTCAACATTCTTGGCTTCATTGCGCCAACCCAAATTCAAATCTTTAAAGTGAAAACCTCTGAATTTTCTTGCAACCAACAGCCATGGTTTCATTGTCATTCAGTCAGATTATTTCAGAGTAGCGAGTTTGGCAAGTATGTCCTCCCTGTATTTGCACCATTTTTCTTCTTGCCTTTACTCTTCTACCTCCAAAGTCACAAGTCGAACGCACAGGTCAATGATCTCAAATTCACTCTTGTTTTCCACTAAAGAGACTGTTTCTATGGACAAGCTAATGAAGTCTTGTTGCTTAGCAGAAAGTAATTCTTTTCTGTTCTGCAGTTGCAGCTGAAGATCCTGAATTTGTTTTTCCAAAGCATAAATCTCAGTAAGTGGTGGCAAAATGATGAGAAGCAAGGATTTCCATGATGTGGCAGAATTCAATTTGAAGTCAGAAGCAGAAGTGACAGGATTAGGATCTCTCACTTATGAGTTCTGAATTCTGAAGATTTCTGAGTTCTGAGTCCAGAAGAAGTTCTGAGTTCTAACAAGAATTATCTATCTTAGATTATGTCTTAGATTAGGATTATTTTCATTACTGTTGCAATTTTTTTATTAGAACTCCAGTCAGATTACAATATGAGACTATACAAATAGCCAAGGTATATTGAACATTCATCAAGCAATAAGCAATAAGAAAAATATCAAACCCCTTCAGAAACCTTTCTGAAACTATTCTCAACTTCTAACATTCCACGTTCATCGAGGAACATTTGCAGGTCTGCATTCACCTTTTCCTAAACTTGCTTTGCCACTTCAGATTTCTTCTTACCAATGCCCAGCATGCTCCTGCCATAGAATTTAACAGAATTGGCAATATCCGCAACATCAACCTGAGCCTCAATAGGGAGACCATCTTTCCCAACTGAATTGACTTTCGCCAGCAAGTCCTGAAGTTCCTCAAATTCTTGAGCATCAACAAGATCCCCAGCTTTCATATTGAGCAGCTCACTTAATCTCTTTCTGTCTTCATCAAAATTCTTTTCAGAAACTTCAGAGATTTTGGGTTTTGGAAGTCGTCTGCGAGGAACCTGATGCTCTGCCGGAGCTTCTCTTGGACTTTGCTACTTCATATATTCGCATTGCTTCAGCAAAAGCTGGAGGCTGCAAAAAATTCAAATTAAGTATGTTACTTTAAAAGTTAATCAAATGCAAGTAAGGTTTAAGCAGGAATGAAAGTTAACCTTGTCAAAGAATTTGTACAATTTGGAACTGATGATCCGGGCTCAGTCTCTATTGTTGGGGTCTTGCAACTTGTAGTTGTTTCAGTCATAACTTCAGGCTCAAGGACAATTTCCTTTGGCATTTCCTGCTGATTGCCTGAGTGCATTACTTGGGTAGAGAGAGAAAGAGAAGTTTCTTCCACAATTTCTTCTGAAGCCTTTTGAAGGTTTTCAGGTTCATTGTAATGACTTTCTTGAATAACCTCTCCCGAGTTTTCCCTATTGTCAGTATCCTGATCTAGGTGCTCTTTCCCATCTTGAGCACTATCTTGAGGAATATCTTGCTCAATTTGGCACTGACCAAATAAACATGAGGAACATTTTGTTTCTTCTTCTTCTACTACTTGTTCTTTTCTAGATAGTGTTTTCTGTTCATCATCTTGAGTTCTTCTGTGCCAGTTGGTTGACAGCAGCAACAGCTTAAATCCTGAACCAGTTCAGGTGTTTGTAAACCAGAAGATCCACAGATTACACTTAGTAAATCTTGATATTGATGTCAGGTACTTTCAAGAATAATACAGCCAACTGAGACAATGAATTTAGTTTTGTAAGGCTAGCATTGATTCTTTGCGAGCTTGTCTCCGCAACACGCCATTGTTTGAAGCTTTTCCCCAGAGTATAGCTCTTCTAAGTTCTCCAATCTCTCAATCAAGTTCACAGGAACCCTTTCTAGCTGCTCGCACGATCTCAAGTCCAGCAATCTTGACCACTGAGCTCTCCTACTAATTCATCCCGCAGTTCTTCAATAGAAGAACCATGAAGGCCTCATAGCTTGGCCACTCCTGTAACTCCATTGCAGTTTTCACCAAGAATACATGCTCTCCTTGCGATGCTATCTGGACAGAAACGTGGCGAACCAAATCATGCTTTCTCACATGTTCTTCTTTGTCAGTGTCTAACATCTAGTCACGTCCTCGGTAAGAATTTCTTGATCTTCTAGAAATAACTTGGCCTTGCTTTCCAAATAATTATAACTCATCTTAAGACAAGGATAAACATTTTCGTCTCTGTAATTAGTCTCTACAGAGACCACAAGGATCTCTTTAAGATGTCGAAATGCGATTTCCTACTTCTCTATAGATTTTCCCACCTTTTAGTGCCTTTCCCACCACCACAACTTAAAAACAAATGTCCAAGTGATGATAATATAAGTTAACTTGAGTTAATTTAACTAACATGCAACTAGTGATGAAAAAAAAAAAATTCACAAAGCTCAAGGCCCAATAATCTAATATTAAAAGATGAAATAAAAAAACAATTTCAAAAAACAAAACGTCAAAGAAAAAACTCGAGTCAACTCGGGTTCACTCGGCTAATTCGCCACCCGCAATATAAGATCAGGATAAAAAAATTAAGTTTTTTAAAAAGGTCCTAGAAAAATGACCGAAGTTAAATCAATAAAAAAACATCGAAAGAAAAACCGGAGACAATCCTAGTCAACCTGACTAACTCATGACCTAGAATAACCCCACAGAAAGGACAATGGAGAAAATAAAAAAGTTCAAGGTCTAATAACCTAATGTCAAATGATGAGATTGAAAAAAATAATCAATTTCAAATAAAAAAATATTGAAAAAAACTTGAGTCAACTCGGGTTAATTCGACAAAATAACGACTCGGGATATTAGATTAGAATAACCCCACTAAAAGGAAAGCGGAAAAAACTATGAAGTTCAAGGGCCAATAATTTAATGTCGAGGGATTAAGTTGAAGAAAAAAATTAAATTAAAAAAAATGTAAAAAAAAAACCCAATAAACTTGTGACCTGGGATAACCCGTAGAAAGCATAGTGAAAACAAATCACGAAACTCAAGACCCGATAACCCAAAGTTAAAGGATAAATTTAAAAAATAATCAATTTTTAAAAAAAAAGAGCATAAAAAAATGATCGAAGTTACATCAAGCTAATATCTGAAATCAGTGACCCGAGTCAGGAGATCACGATCACATCATATAAGACAAACACTAAAAAATTACTAAGAAAAATTCATAATCATCTAAAATTAAAAAAGTAAAACAAATAGAAATTAAAATATTAAGGACCAAACTAACATAAAAATTAAATGAAAGAAAATAATGAGGGACTAAATTGAAAATTAAAATAAATTAAGAAAATGATAAAAGAAATAACAATCAAGAGAATGAGAATCAAATTAGATAAAAAAAAGTTTAATGAAATAAAATGATGAGGAAAAAAATTGAAAGAAATAAATAAACCAAGAAAATAATAAAACACAAAAAATAGCAATTAAAACAATGAGGATCAAATCAAATATAAAAATTAAATAAATAAAAAGCATAATGATGAAATTGAAATATAAAACTTCAAAAAACATTAGAAGCAAAACAAATAGTAATAAAAAAAAATTAAGACCAAGATTAATATGAATACAAAGTGGATGATACAATTGATTTTTGAAAGGGTGGCGTGAATTTTTGGGTTAGAAGAGAGAAAAGCGACAAGAAAGGAAAAAAGTTCACCGGAGGCCAACCACATCTCTGCTATGAACACAATCCCACCGCTACGAAGAAGATGACACGTCGCTTCCAACACTATCACGGGTGATAAAGTTTGATCACTGAAAGACACCACACACATCATCCAAATAGCTCATGCACTCTTACTTATTGTCACGTGCTACGCACACGTCAACTACTTTTTTAAAATTATTTGTAGATATGTTCAAAGATTTAATTGTCCCTTATTCAAATAGATAATTTCAAAAAACTTGTTTTGAAAAGACCAAAGTTCTCTCAAGTATAAGTTGTTATTTTTACTTTAAAGTTCATATGGTTATTTTACTGTGCATTTAAAGCATAAAAAACCAAGAAACCCCTCAACCAAGTAAAAGTTATTGTTCATTTAAAATATAAAATGAATAATTTGTATTTAAACAATATAATAAAAATAAAAAATCCATGAAGTTTTAAAGATCAAATCACAGCTCCATGAATTTAGTAATGATGGTACGTGTTAATGACACATACTATTATTATTAAATCTAACTCAATTATATTAGTTGATTTAGAAAATTTATGATTTATGCTCTATTAAAATTGAATTTTAAGTTGAACATAAAAAAATATTAGCAAAGTGTAATTCAATTCACTCGAATGAATTTTTAATAAACTAATAAATCAACAGAGTTAATTTTAATTTTTTATAAATAAAATAAAATTATTTTAATAAAAATAATTAATTCGTATTGATTGATTAATTAAAAATTTTTACGAGGCATTATCCAAACTGAGTAACGATATAGGGCCACGGTAACCATACATGGGTCCCACCGAAGGAGTAATTCGGGAAACCCAAAAGGACTCCCACTTTCAGGCTTTTTTATCGTGATCCTATTAATCCAAACTGGCCCATCAGTCCAAACCATTATAAGACGCAGCCCAAATATCACCCTGGCCCAACTCATTCTTCATCGGCCCAATCACTTCAGATCCTTCACCCTCTCCTCCCTCTTTCCCTCCCTCCCTCCCCTCCCTCTGTAAATTCCTTTCCTTCACTTCAGATCCTAAATACTCCTTTCTCTCTAGATCCAACCCTCTGGAATTCAATTATATTCAATTTCGTCCTTTTTCATGCCTTCCATCAGATTCCTAAATCCCTAGATACACTGCTAGCAAAGCCATGGATTCTCTCCCTTCCTTCAATTCCAATTCCAATTCCAATTCCAATTCCCCTCTCAAAAAATCACTATCTGATACCACAAATATCCAAAACCTCTCCTCCATCCTCAACAACCCTCACTCCTTCAAATCCACCGATCCCTCCGCCTGGCTCGGCTGGTGGTCCTCCTCCACCACTCTAGCTCCTCCTGATTTCTCCCCCATACTCCCCAAACAACCGCCACCTGATATTTCCCGATCGGATTTCCTCCCCTACTTATCTGCTGTCTCCGACACCTACTCCCGCTTCGAAGACATCAAAAACCACTCTAAAAATAACGACCTTGATCAAGAATCGAAGTCGGATTTGGCGGATGCGGAGTCCAATTCGGATTTGGCTGCTGTAGGGCAAGGGGAGGCGCTGGTTGCGTGTTTGAGGGAAGTTCCGGCACTGTATTTTAAAGAGGATTTTGCGTTGGAAGACGGGCCCACCTTTCATGCCGCGTGTCCGTTTAGCAATGCGGCGGCGAATTTGATGTTGCAGGAGAAGTTGAGTCAGTATTTGGATGTGGTGGAGTTGCATTTGGTGAAGGAGATATCGTTGCGGTCGAATTCGTTTTTCGAGGCGCAAGGGCAGTTGGAGGATTTGAATGGGAAGATTGTGGAAGGGTGTGAGAGGATCAGGGAGTTGAAGGAGACTATTAGGGTTTTGGATAAGGATTTGGTGGAGTCGGCGAGGGAGATTCATGAGCTGAATGTTAGTAGAGGGGATTTGGTTTCTTTGCAGAATAAGTTGAGGCTTATTTTGTATGTTAATCAGGCTCTCTCCACGCTTAAATTGGTAATTCTTGTGTGCCCTTTTGTTTGTTTTAGTTGGATTTAAGTTGAATTTGTTAGTATATTTGCTCGATTGTTGTTTTCCGTATCGAGTGAAGTTAGAAGTAACTGATAGGAATTAATGTATGACCCTAGATTAGGTTAATTAGGCTCTTTTGGTGCTTTAATCGGTAATTAGCATTGCATATTGTTTGATTAATTCGAAATTTGAGAGGGAATGATGGGCCTATTCATAGATAGGTTTGTTATGAAAAATATGTTATAGAGGTGTTGCTCTTCGGTTTTCTTGATGATTTGTAATGGAAGTTAATTTTTTGTGGTATACAGCTTGTTGCATCTGCAGATTGTGCCGGAGCATTGGATGTTACTGATGATTTGCAGCAGTTCTTGGTATATTTTGATTTATGGATGTAATGAGAAGTTTGATTGAGTTACATGCATATTGTTTTGCTTGAAATCTTATGTTTTCTGTCTTTGATAGGATGGAGATGAGCTGACTGGTCTACATTGTTTTCGTCACCTTCGGGATCATGTGGCAGCTGCAATAGAGTCCATAAACAGGTATCCTTTTTTTTTTCTTCTGAAAATATGACTGCATCAGTTATTTGCCAATGTGACCTGCCATTTGCATTGGTTTTGCTATTTATCACTTTATGCTCTTCATATTTGCCAAAATGACTGCATCTTTCCATAGATGATATGGTTTTGGGGTCAAATTTGGTAGTGGGGAATGTCAGGAGTAGAGGCAGAAGGGTTGTTCTTAAGTTGGAAGAAGACCTATGATTGATTGAGCTAGAGTTTCCTGATGAGGTCTCCAAATGATGGGCAGTGTTAAGGGGGAGGGGGTGGATTACAGCAATGGCTATTAAATAAGCTTTTATCTTGCTTGGCTTCTGCTTATGGGATTTTATGGTTTGCCTTAAGTTTATTAAGATTGGCTGGTCCTAGTGCTCTGTGTACGATGTCTTGTTCTTTTATTTGTATTTGCAATTTTGCCAGCTATCAGGTCAAGTAGTTAACTGTGAGAAGTGTGCTGCTTGTTACATAATGCAAAACAAAATGTCATATCATTTAATTTAGAGAAGGGAATGTATGCCATTTAGTTGGTCTTTTGTAACTTATTACATTTGTTTTTGTAGCATCCTTTCAGCAGAATTTATGCGAGCTTCAATACATGGTGCTGGGGATAAAGATTTGCTTTTTTTATCCAAAGCAAAAGCCAGGGATTCCATATATATGAATGGAATAGATGAAGAAGTAAGCTTAATTTTACTTATCCATTTTCTTCTTTTGAAAAAGAACATGTGGTTTTTTTGGGTACTTTAGTATGATTATATTTGTAGACATGAAAGCATTCATTTGAATTTCATGTCATTTTAAGACGTTTAATACAGCATGTAAATTATTTAGTCTATCATGGCCTTGAGTCATGAACTACGTCTTACCTTAAGATTCTCACTCCAGCACATTTAAGCTGGACCTGTCATTGTGCTTATTCTTATGATATTTGTCTTTTTCGTGATTTCTATTACTATCAAGCATATAAAGTTGGAAATAAGTGGCTGTTGTTGGTTTTGCACTTGATGTCCGTGTATCCCATCTCACTAATGCTTGTGATTTGCCTAATAAAATTTTTCTAGCTGTTCTTCTGCAGACTTTCTAGTGATTAGTATATCTATTTTAGTTTATTCTAATGATTAGTATATCTATTTTAGTTTATCTTCTTTATTGAATTTTGGTCAGTAATGTCTGCTGTTCTTTGTCATGTTTAGCAGGTTAAGTTGGATGATGAAGAGACGTCCAATTTTCGAGATCATCTTCTTCCTCTCATTGTTGGGTTACTTAGAACTGTGAGTTTTATTTCATGGAAATGCTGTCTCTGAAGTTAAATTTTTCCCCTCAGAATATTTTGTTTGAAGAGTTGGCTCATGGACTTGATGTAGTTGCCCCTTGTTTTTATTCTGACCTGCCTTTGTTACAACTTCTTCTGTTGTTTGTTGCTGTTAAACACTTATATAATTTTACTCTTGCTGTTGATATTTACTCCTTGGTTCCATATCTTGGTTCTTGTTTTAGGATTTTATATGAATTACCCAACATGAGTAAATTTTAAGATATTCACATTGATAGAAAGGCTTGCTTAACCGAGAGAAACAGGAAAGAACTGTTTGGGCATAGTGAGTTTGTAAGTTCAAATTCCAGAAATCAAATATTGTTTCCAGTTTGGGTAGGATAAATTTCTGGTTCTACTTGTATCCAATAAGACTCTTTCAAATTATGGTCATACTGAAGTCAGATCCTGATAGGGACTGTTGGAGATAGTTCCATCCTTCAGCATGTTTGTCAGATGTTAGTTGTTATCAGTACTGCAATTTGAGCTTATCAGTAATGATTATGGGGAACTAGTTGATTGTGCTTGGTTTAGCACTGGACTCATTGTTTCAGTGATTTCTTTCAGGCCAAGCTCCCCCCTGTGTTGAGAATATACCGAGATACCCTTACAGCCAGTATGAAAAACACCATTAAGAATGCGGTTGCAGAGCTGCTTCCTACCTTTTCAGCCCAATCTCTGGAGTCAGATCTCACACCTGCAGAGCGAACAGCAGATACAGATGGTAAGTACATAATACTAGATTTTAACACTTCCCCCCTGAGTTTATTAATTCAGAAGTAACTTGTCTATTTTCTTTAAGATGCACTTTTGATTGCAGACAAGTTACTTGGTATCTGTTTCTGCTCCTTTTATCTCTCCTTTTTTAACACTTCTGAGTGACTCAGGTGGAGGTTTATCACTTGCAAGCAAGTTAAGGAGCTTGTCATCCGAAAATTTTGTGCTACTTTTAAGTGCTATTTTCAACATTGTACAGGTAATGTATACTTCACAAGTATCTTCCTCAATACATAGTTTCTAAGGTTCTTGATGATGTACTAGATGTGATTTTTTACTTTAATTCCGAGATATACTGGCCAACTGAATGTAATGAAGGTGGATTGTTGCCACCAAAATCTAATTTTTTTGTGGGGGCATAGTTGCTGGATTAGGCCTTGCTCAAAAGAGTTTGTGGTTTACAAGCTGTACATTATAATGAGGAATCTATCTTATGGACTCAAACTGAAGTGTTGAGTTTGCTTAAACTGTGTAATCATAGAACTGAGTGTGCTTGTCTACTAAACCTGCTTGTGATTTGATTGGTAATTTTAATGAACTATTCATATAATCATGGCACATGAACTAGCATGGAATACCCAGGTCAGAATTCGTGTTTGTAGTAGATAGTAGTCTACCCTGCACCTTAGCCTGTCCAGTGGTCCAAGGTTGATTGGATGGATGGACTGGTTGCAAAATTATGGGGGGCTTTAGCCCATTTTAATAGGTAGTCTATTTGTAAGACCAAGGGAACCACTTTTCAAGAAACTGTTACACGTCGCATAAGCCAGTACTTTGAAGTTCTAACAGTATGATGTAATCCAATTTGCATTTTTCTATTTTTTTCACCTTCTTTCCTTGGTTTGGGGTTAATTCTTCAGTATTGTTTTTTATATATATTTATAAAAACTCATACTTAGGTTGCTAATTTCTAATTATGCTTATGGTGAACTTGGTTTGAATTTTGACTTCTTGATTATCATAGACATGATTTCATAGCTTGATTCAATTTTCTATTTTTTTCTCTCATTATGTGCCTTTTAAGTAAGAAGTAATATGATTTATTTTCTTTTAGTGAATGCAGGCACACTTAGTGCGGGCTGCTGAAGTGAAAAAGGCAATTGAGTGGATTATGTGTAGCGTTGACGGACACTATGCTGCTGATTCAGTTGCTGCTGCAATTGCAGTTGGTGCAGCAGCTGCTGAAACAGCTCATGAGAGTGATGGTCTAGGTGGTTCTCTTCTCCCCTTTTCTCCACAGAGAAGTACTTCCAAGTTTGCTTCATCTCAGCTGAAAGCAAATGATGCAGCAAGTCCCTCAAATATTTCAAGAAATTTTAGGTGAACTCTTGTCCCTTTGTTGTGATAGTTTTACAATATTATTCGAGTGATGTTAAGCTTTTAAGTGAGAGTAACACTATATAAAAAAGCGATGTTGCAAGAATCACTACACAACATAAATAATGGCTGGGCTTATAATTTTGTACAACGTTATGGTTATTTATTTTATGAGTTCTTTCATGATATTTTCCTGTGATCAGATCTGTTATAATTATAAGATCTGTTATAATTATAATTTATCTTTATGGAAATTTGTGGGTTGTTTCTATTTAAGGATCTGAGTTCAAGAGCTATGTTTCGTGCTATTTGTGTATAACAACTTTTCATAATAAAAGGTGCCATCTTCTTCATTTTAGTTATAGAGTAATATCTTGGCAAAGAAAAGATTTAAAAACTGTTATGAAATTCCATATAATGAAAACCAAAGAGATTTTAACAGGATTAGTTATATTTTTCCTTCACCCTGATCTATTATGGAATAGTATAGTTGAGCATGAATTTATTTGGTATCCATCTCTTACAACTTGAACTGAACTGGGCATCAAGTAACTTTCCAGTTTAGAGTGCTGTAAAAAAAAAAATATCAATAAACTTGAAGAAGGTTGGGAATGCCTCCATGTTTGGAGGTACTCTCCAAAGTGCTGATGATGATCAGAAGCTCTGTTGCAATGATGGGTTTTTCAAGTTGCCCTTGTTACTTAGCCACTGCCTGGCTGCCACTTCTCTTATAGGCTGGTATTTTGGCCACCTTCAAATCCCATCTAGCCATTTGATGTTAGAGCAGTGCCTGCTGAAATAAGACTGGCAACGAAGGGAATGTTGAACCTTCAGTTGGGTTTTCCAGTTTCCATCCCCAAATTATTGGTGTTGATTCATTTTTATTTTCATTAAAAATTTGTTGAATCTTTGTAGTTTTCTGAAAGTAACAATCTTTGACAGAGCCGATGTATTGAGAGAGAATGCAGAAGCTGTCTTTGCTGCTTGTGATGCTGCTCATGGAAGATGGGCAAAGCTCCTTGGTGTCCGTGCTCTTCTTCATCCAAAGTTGAGATTGGTGGAGTTTTTAAGCATATACAACATCACCCAAGATTTTATAACTGCCACTGAAAAGGTATTCAGCTATTTAGTTTTCTACATAATGAAAACAATTTGCTGTTCGTGTCTGTGATGCTGTTTGTATGCTAACATAAACAGATTGGTGGAAGGTTGGGTTATAGTATTCGTGGAACAATGCAATCACAGGCTAAAGCTTTTGTTGATTTCCAGCATGAAATGCGAGTTAGTTTCCTTTTCCAGCTTCCCCTTTATTTAGGTCTTTGTTTTTTGTGAGACCTTTGCAATTTGTTTTCAGGCTAACCTTTACCTTGATGGATGTAGATGACAAAAATTAGGGCAGTGCTTGATCAGGAGATGTGGGTGGAAGTAGATGTCCCTGATGAATTTCAGGCCATTGTTGCTTCATTGTTTTATTCTGAATCTGTGGGCCTAAATGATACTCAAGGTGATGCGACAACCAGATATGGTGAAGTGGGCACAGGCAATGATGGTTCACTTGTGATTGATGCTGAAGCACAAAATGCTGAACAAGAACTTGTGCAAATGAACTCTACAGATATATCTTCGGAAAATTCTGTGCAAAAGAAATCTACTCCCACAACAGAGGCAACTGAAAGCAATAAAGTCATAGCTGCAACTTCATCAGCTCAGAGTAACAATCATAATGCGAAGGAGCGTGGAAAATCTACTTCCCAAACACTTTCTTGTGGAGGTGTTGGTTATCACATGGTAAACTGGTTAGTTTTCTTGTTTTACCTTTTTTTTTTCAGTTTTTTGCATGTGGTTGCGAATTCCTCAACAAAATCTTCCTTATTTCCTCTAGAAATCCTTGCATCCCATACATAATTAATGCCATTAGTTATTGCCAGTGTGGCTTGGCATTCCATTACTTGATGACACTTTACCTTTCGCTTGTGTATTTGACTGATTATCATCTACAGATTTCCTTACCGTGTATTGTTATTTTCATTTTGCAAACTATTTTTATTTTTCAACCATCAAAAGAACTTTCTGAAGCGAACAATTTGCTGATGCCATTTGTGTATATTCTTTCTCAGTGGCTTAATATTGCTGAAGATGTTGTCAGAATACATGGATATGAATAATTTTTTGCCAACACTATCTTCAGAAGTTGTTCATCGTGTCGTGGAGATCTTAAAATTCTTCAATACAAGGACTTGCCAACTTATTCTTGGAGCTGGTGCCATGCAGGTAAAAGTCAGATTTGCATTCTACAATTTGTTGTATTTTAATAACCTAATGCTCAGAAAAAGGTCTACATTTTCTGGTTAATATCATTTTTTGCAAACATTTTCTGGTTAATATCATAAAGACAAACGAAGCTTCTTTTGTCTTGCATGCATTTATGATCTTTGTTCTGTCAGTTATCCCAGTTTGTAGACACAGGTAATAAATAAGGGAATATTAAAGATTTGAGTCAGAGAATTTCTCAATTCTGACACAAGGTACTTATTAGATCGAATGTACTTATTTGATATCTCATCCTTGATAGCTTTGAAGTGCTCCACTGATTCCCCAAACGCCACAGTCTTGCCTTGAGTGGTTTCTTTATCTATCTTTGTGCCTGCCAACAAACTGATATACCATGCACATTTTATTCTCTCACTCTTCCTGTTTGCATTATTTTATTTTATACTCTTTCATTTACAATCAATTTGAAGTGAGCTTGGTTGCTGATTTATCTACTAAGTGGGGTCAATGTCATGCTGCAGGTGTCGGGTCTGAAGTCTATTACCTCAAAGCACTTGGCCCTTGCTAGTCAAGTCATCGGTTTTGTACATGCCATTATTCCTGGTAGGTTGATAGACTGAGATGCTGGTACCTCAGCTAGTTAACAAGTGTTCTTGTTCCAAATTGTTATGTGCATGGACAGTCTTAAAGACAGCTTTTTTTCCACTCTTATTGCGAGCTCTTCATTCATTATCTGAAGTTTCTAAGTTTCTTTGTGCTTCTTGTCTGAGCAAAGAAATCAGGCGAGTTCTTTTCCTTAAAGTACCTGAAGCACGGAAAGTATTACTGTTGTCAGAGATTGATCGAGTAGCACAGGTAGGTGTCTGTTTAAGTTGCTTCTTCAGCAAATATTATGATGCGTTCAACTTCAATTGATTAGTTCTGTTGCTACTGATTGATGGTGTGCATGAGACAGAAACTTTTGCAATCTTCAAATTTGATAATGCATGCAATTTATGATGAGTTCAAGCATCATGGTTGTCATTGGGCCATGGTACATACCTTTGGTGAAAGGAACACATAGCTTCTTCATGACAATGAATTCATCTATTGACTTATAGTATTTCTATCCCCCCCCCCAGTTCAATATATATTTTTCTTCTTTTTTCTTTCCCAATCATATCAAGTTACTTCCACTGCACATAGCTCTTCATGTTCTTGGAGAGGGGCGGGTGATGGGGGTGAAGATCTCATGGAACTGCTCTTTCAATGCCTTTTTTTTGGGGGATTCTTGTAGTTTGGAACTTAGTTTTGTGTGTGGACGCACAGGTGTTTATGTTTAGTTTCATATATCACAGGGTTTTGTTTCTTAATTCAGGATTACAAGGTTCATCAAGAGGAGATACTTACAAAGCTGGTTCAGATAATGAGGGAAAGGTTGTTGCATCATCTACGTAGTCTGCCTCAGATTGTTGAGAGCTGGAATAGACCTGTAGATACTGATTCACAGCCTAGTCCTTTTGCTCTAACGCTTGTAAAGGTACTAATCGTAAATTAGAATGTTCCAACTTCGAAACTTCCTAATACACCAAAAGCTTGTGTGTCCTCATACTGTAGATTTTGGCAATTTGGAAATTCCAAATATACCTACTCTGATCACATAGTTGAGGAAGACTTAAGTGTGGGGAGACATGGCAGGTTGATATGCAGATGTCTTTTCACTGCATAGAGTTGTTTGGTGAATATTTACTGCATGCTAACAGTCCTCATTTTGATTCCTGATTGTGAATCCTCAACTAGTGTGGCTGCCTATATTGATATGGATAAGTGTTCCACCCCCGATGTTAACTTTGTCTTTGCTTGTTTAGTTAAGAACATAATCTAGAAAATTCCTGCTAAATAGCCTTATTTAAGAAATTTGAGCTCGAGTGCCTTTTATAATCAGCACAATATTAGAATTTGGGAGGTGCTTTTTTTCTCTTTACAGTTGTTCAATCAAACTTTTCCTAGGAGGGTTGGACTTAATTAGCTGTTCAATTTGTTGCAGGAGGTTACCTATCTTCAACGAATCTTATCTAGAACTTTACATGAAGCAGATATTCAAGCAATTTTCAGGTGAGTTTTAAATTTAACTTGGTGAATAATACTTGATTGCTACAATTTCAGCATATACTTTGGTGTCTATGCTGTTCCATGCTACAAAATGTAGAGTATTGACTTTCATTTCATGGTCGTGCAATGCATAGTCCAATGATGAAAAAAAGCCTGAGGTAAAATGTCTTGAAGTTGATATTGAGGCAGTTTTTGGTGCCTCTTCCTGTTTTTTGTTTTTTTTTTCTTAACAGATTATCTATTTAATAATCTTCTTGAACTGAAATTGGCTTCAATGTGTGGCCTGATTAAACAAAGAAAGTCATCTCTAGAATGGATGCATCTAGTTCTAACTTATTTTCTAAGAATGTTTTTGATGTTAAATGCTTCCACAGTATCCAGAGCATTATATCTTGATGAAAAATATATTCTCATGAAAACAAACCGAGCAAATCTCAAATCCCAAGAACTTTTTTTTCCCTTGGATTTTGAAGAAAATGCTTATTCCTGCATTGCTAATGATTTTTTCAGGCAAGTGGTTACAATCTTTCATAAAGAAATTTCAGAAGCATTTTCACGGATGGAGATCAGCAGTCAGCAAGCAAAGTTCAGGTACTGCCTTTTATTTACTCACATGTGCATCCAGTAGTATTCTGCGTATTAAATGGTGTCTTCTTCTGTGTGGAAAATCATTTTCCTGAGCTAAAGTTGTCTTTATTTGTGTTCCATATAACAGGCTTCATCGGGATATTACACTTATCCTTGGATGCATCAGATCATTACCTTCTGGTAACTTGAGTGAATCGGGTACCCCAAATTGGGGACAACTTGATGAATTTTTGGTTCAAAGATTCGGGTCTGAAGCTGGCTGAAAAATGTCATCATCAAGTGTCAAATTGGTTGCTCTTCTAGTGTTGCTGTAACATGATTTTTATGGAAGATATGGGATGGTAGAACCAGCTCTCAACTTATACAGTTGCCTTGTAGCATAAATTTGAGGTACTTCTCTGTTCTGAGTTGTCAAACTCTTTTATCTGCTTCTTGTATTCTTTTTTCATCCTTCAGGGGGGGTAAAGAATTCAAATTACTATGAACATAGAAAAACCATCAAGATACTGGATAGATGTACCATCCCCTTTTTGCAATGAATGATTTTCCCTACCAGATTCCGTGCATGGAAAAGTTTGCTGGTTTCTGATCATTGGAATTCATTTCAGGTGTTTTGATTGCTTTTAGGTAAATAGTTGACAGCATATGTATCAACATTGAAATGTTGCAGAAGGAAGTGTCTTTGAAGCAGAATTTTTGTAGGAGTTTGCAGATAATACAATTTTTTAATTGTTTGAAATAGTGAACAGCTGGTTCTAGCTATCGAGTTGTTCTTCCATGTGCCGTTTTCAGATGCACTCGATTGCTTAATCTTGAGATAATTGTATTCTAGTACCATAAACACGATTTCATTTTTCATTTTGTCTGTCTTCCATTCTTTCTTATCTTCATGTACTGGTTCATAAATTAGCCTGAAGATATCATCAACTACGTTTAATTTGCAAAAATTTTACAGGGTGGGTACATTGTCAATATGGTTTGTGTATGCCTTTTTTTATATATATATAATTTTTTAAATCTTGGCTGCAAACAGCGATGGTGTTGTGCAAACAATGGCTTATTTTATTTCTGGCAATGGGGAGTAATGTGTGATCTAGTGCAAGTCTGTGTTCACTAAAATTCATTAAAGCTGGTTAGCAAAAGAAACGGTTTTAATTGAGATAGAATAGACTTTTTGTTTTGAAAATACATAAATTTACTTTAAAATTATTTTATAGATGAAATTATTTATATATTTCTGTCTCTCTAACCTAACATATTTTTGTCCTATTGTATCTGTTTTTCCTGTTCTATGATATTAACCAAATCTTGACTAAAAACACAAGAACATAGAAAAGCTGTTAAGATTTCTCCAAAATGAATTAAAATAGCAATAACAATCTTTCAGTTTTCAAACTGACCTTTAGTTTTCTCTAGTCCTAAGAATGTCACCTTTTCTATATTCCATTTTTTACTCAGAAGCAAATTCTCCATTTATGACATTTGAACCAGCAGCTACTTTATTCCCTGCAATTCCACCAGAAAAATTTCACGAAACTCTTATTCTCTCCTCCCTCCCAGCTCTGTGCTTCCCCCCATCATCTAGGCAAACTTGCCTTGTATTGTTTCCACTGCTGCTAAGAACCACCAAGAGATGTTTCCTTTGTGAACACGAACATTTATATGATCAGCAGGTTCAGAATCGATGCAAACTGAGTTGGTATAATTGAAAAGATCAAACCAGTTTCCTGTTGGGAAGCAGGCATCAACAGAAACTGCTCCTCATGTCAGGACAGGTGACACCATCACACCTTTACCGATTGGAAACCGTGAGTTGATTTTGTATGTTTGGATGCCTCAAGGGAATGAAAAGAGAAGAGGCCACGCCATGGGGATCCTGTTAGTGTGTGCCTCGTACATTAAGGTGTAGAGTATGGAAGGAGCTGATATCGCAGGCTGATAACCTTCTTGGCCGCTGCAGCAACAGGCTCCCAGAGATCAAGCTGTCAGCGATTTGAACCTTTGTTTGAATGGCATCTTGGAAAGGAGTAGAGGGCACCAAGTTTAAGGAAAATTTCAAACAAGAATTTTACCTGAATCCATCGTTGAGAGAAAGCCGCAAATGTCAGCACCAACCATTGGGATTCCAAACAGTCTGGAATTTGACCGAATAAAGTATGCTCAGCTTTTCAAAGTGTTATTTATTTATAAATATATTAAAATAATTTTTTTTATTTTTTAAAAATTATTTTTGATATTAGTATATTAAAATAATCTAAAAATATCAAAAAAATATTAATTTGAAACAAAAACAAAAACAAAATTTTTTTAATTTTTTTTAAAAACACTTTTTAAAAGCAAAAACAAATATATAAGGACTGCCATCACGTTTAATAAAAGCATCAGTCTCCATTCCTCTATCATAAGTTCTAGGTTATGTTTACATAAATACCTGTAGAAGAATTAGATGCAGTTTAAACTCTTAGTGAAGGAGATTTTGGAGGATGAGCTGTCAGATACGGAGTTAATGGCTCTGGACTTCCTTGACAGGACAGACCAGCGGGAAGATGGCAGGAAACCGTTGTCCGGGTCTGTTTTGGGATATTTTTTTGTGTATCCTTAGTATTTTTACCATAGCCCTTTTGTTTTTTGTCTTTCTGATTTTCCTTTCAATCCTAACCTGTATATTTCAGGCTGCGTCAACTCATTAAATCCACTTTAGCAGCAAAAGAATTCTTCGAAATGTTCTGTTTTCTCTATTCTAATAAGCAGATTGCTAGAGTTCAGAGGATTTTCATGTGAAGATATTTCCTTTGAACATGTCAGGATCCAAGATAAGCACAAATTTCTGACCATTTTGGTGAAGGGTTTCCCCAAATTTCCTCATCTGTTCCAATGAGAAGTTAACAGGATCAAAAGCAGAGTCCTCGCATCCATCCATGTAATCAATGTCTGTGCACATAACTTCAAGAGGAATGCCAGCTTTTGCATAGCCAGCAACCACACCATCAAGATCCGTAACGCTCGCATAACCTTATCAGCATTGATGAAATCCTTTACATTGAGGTAAAAAAAAACAAAAAGATTTGGTCAAGCAAGCGGCGACTAAGATATAAGAAATCAACACAGGTCTACTGGCATGTCTAAAAGAAGACTGCAAGAATGTCTACTCAATGCTACATGCCAAATGACCAGTAAGGCATTGGGGCAAGCCTACCAATCAGCTCAGTATACTGCTGTATCACCATATCTGGTGCTGGTCTGGCGAAAAAATAGAAATCAATAACACCACCAATAACCTTATAAGTTAACCTATCACCTTGATAAATTATATCCATGCCATTACTATTAAGCAACAAAACAACATGAGCAGGTCTCTGCCGGTGCTTTGTCCAAATCATTACTATGTTTCTTTCCTGTTGCAGATATAAAAAATATAAAACGCAGCTGCTGCAATCCTTGTTGATTTATTCTTATTAATAACTTGCTAGACAATGGTTGTCCATCATTACAATTTCACATTCAACTTGAACTCCTCTCCAAGGAACAAAGAAAGTCCTGACATCACCAAGACATCAAAATCTCCATTGTTATTAAGGCTTGCCCTAATCCTTCTATTTCCACTCCTTGTTTCCTTGGAAGTCTGCAACTCATACCACTTGATCCCATTAGTCTTTTTCAATCCTATGAATGTTACTTTGCTCACCATCCACTTTTGACTGAAAGCAAATTCTCCATTTATGATGTTTGATCTAACCATTGCCATATCTCCTACAATCTCACTATGAAATTTCACTAAACTCCAACTCTTTCTCTCCCCTCCCATCTCCACACTCTCCCCATCATCTAAGAATAATTCCCCTGTGCTGTTTCCACTGCTGCTAAGAACCACTAATAGATGAAATGCTGTTTTTCGAGCTTCTTCCGTTGTCATGGCTTCTCCTTGCAAGGCCAGAATATTTCCTTCATGAACATGCACGTTTATATGATCTGCAGGTGCAGCAAGTTTGATGTACTTTCCTGGACTTACAGAAACCGTATTAGAGTAGTTAAAAAGATCAAACCAGTTTCCCGCGGGAAAGTATGCATCGACTGAGGTAGCTCCGGACTTCAATACTGGTGATACCATTACACCTTTACCGATCAGAAATTGTGAGTTGACTTCATAAGTTTTGATGTCTTGAGGGAATGAAAAGAAAAGAGGTCGTGCTATTGGGGTTCCTTTAATGTGAGCCTCATACATTAGTGTGTAGAAATATGGAAGCAGCTGATATCGAAGGCCAAGCACCTTCCTAGCTGATGCTGCAACAGAATCCCAGAGATAAAGCTCCTGCCGTGTTGTGTCTATCGATGAATGATCTCTCGCAAAGGGGTAAAAGGAACCTAGCTGCATTGTAATAAAAGTTCAGAACAATTTAAACACAGAAAAAGAGTATAGCGTCTGTCAACATCCACCTACAGCAAAGTTACCTGAATCCAACGCCGACAAAGCTCTTCATTTGTGTTTCCTGAAAAACCACATATGTCAGCACCAACCATAGGAATCCCAAACAGTCCGAAATTCAGAATTGATGGAATAGTATAGGCCAAGTCATCCCATGTGGCAGCATTATCTCCAGTCCAATGTGCTGTATACCTCCCAGAGCCAATGAAAGTTGATCGAGAAAGTACGAATGGCCTTTTACCAGTTGAATTGATCAGACCAACATTGGTGGCTTTTGATTCCAAAAGGCCATAGAGGTTATGAACGTTGTACTCTTTCATGACATCAAAGTGTAGAGATGTTGCTGGAACAGTTTTATTATTAATAGGCCGTCGAATACCAGCATTGTTAATCCTGTAGGGTGGATC
>Ga0307510_10001797_pt1 | contig 23955 bp, 18 predicted proteins | sample 12_EM_MG_FD_207224 | JGI IMG/M metagenome (GOLD analysis project Ga0307510, IMG submission 207224) | Populus trichocarpa ectomycorrhiza microbial communities from riparian zone in the Pacific Northwest, United States - 12_EM | ecosystem: Host-associated > Plants > Roots > Unclassified | place...
TGCTTTCCTCGACGCAGCGCCGGGCCAGCGTGGCGTTCTCGCTGAGGAAGCCATAGCCGGGATGGATGGCGTCGCATTCAGTCGCCTTGGCGGCCGATATCACGGCCTCGATGTCGAGATAGGCCCGTGCACCGCGGCCTGGGATTTCACAGGCCGCATCGGCGGCGCGGATATGCATCGATTGCGCGTCGTCGGCGGAATGGATCGCTACAGTGGCAAGGCCGGCATCTCCGGCCGCCCGCGCAATGCGGATGGCGATTTCGCCGCGGTTGGCGATCAGCAGCTTGTGGAAAGACATTGGGATACCTGTCTAACGGTCTTTCATGGTTGGATCGAGCACGATGCGCAGGGATTCGCCAAGCGCATTGAATGCCAAGGACACAACCAAAATGGCAAGCCCCGGCGCGTACATCTGCTCCGGCGCGATCTCCATATACTGGTAGGCCCGGGCGAGCATGGCGCCCCAGCTCGGGTTGGGTGGCTGGATACCGAGCCCGAGGAAGCTGAGGCTGGCTTCTGCCAAGAGGGCCGCCGCCAGCAGCAGCGTCACCTGCACGATGACCGGCTGCAGCGCGTTCGGCAGCACATGCTTCCACAGGATGTGCCAGGCCGGTGCGCCAAAGCATCTGGAGGCATCGACATAGAGTTCCTGGCGCACGATCAGCGTGCGGGCGCGGACGATCCGGGCCAGTGCCGGGAACATCACGATGCCGACCGCGATCATGCCGTTGGTCAGCCCGATGCCAAGCGCGCCGGTGACCGCGATCGCCAGCACGATGGCCGGGAACGACAGGAAAGTGTCGATGATGCGGCTGATGATGTCGTCGGTCCAGCCGCCGAAGAAGCCGGCGGCAAGTCCCACCGGCAGGCCGATCAGGATGGCGACGCCGACCGCGAGCAGGCTGGCATAGACGGTGGCCGGCGCGCCGTAGACCAGCCGGCTGAAAATGTCGCGGCCGAGGTCGTCGGTGCCGAGCAGATGGCCGGGTCCCGGCGCGGCCAGCATGTTGTTGGCGTCCTGCGCGGTCGGCGCATACGGCGCGATCCAGGGGGCTCCCACAGCCACGATCACCAGCACCAGCAGCACCAAAATCGCCAGCGCCGCGCGAAAATCGCCGGCCAGCCAGCGGAAAAGGCGGCGCAGGCGGCCCGGTTCGGCGGACGATTTCGGCGTGGCGAGCGAAAGCTCCGTCATTGCTCGATCCTCGGATCGACGGCGGCGCACAGCAAATCGGCGATCAGGTTGACCGCGATGACCACGATCACCATGGCGAACACGACGCCCTGCACGATCGGGAAATCGCGCTGCAGGGCGCCGCGCACGATCAGGCTGCCCATTCCCGGAATCGCGAACACCGCCTCGATCACCACGGTCGCCGCCAGCATGCGGTTGACCAAGAGGCTGATGATGGTGAACAGGTTGACGCTGACGTTCTTCAGGCCGTGCTGCCAGAGGATGCGCGTCATCGACAGCCCCTTGGCGTGCAGCGTCCGCACATATTGCGAGGACAACACTTCCAGCAGCGACCCGCGCAACTGCCGCGCCACTTCCGCCATGCCGTAGGCGGCAATGGCGATGCCGGGCAGCAGCGCGTGCCGGATCGCCTCCCATGGCGATGCGCTGAAGGATTTGGCGCCGGTCGCCGGCAGCCAGTTCAGCTTCAGCGAAATCTCGGCCACCAAGATCATCGCCAGCCAGAAGCCCGGAATGGCGACGCCCAGCGAAGCGACCATGCTGACCGCCTTGTCGACCCAGCCATTGGGCTTGATCGCGGCGATCACGCCCATGGGAATGCCTGTGACAAGCGCCAGCACCAGGGCGATGGCGACGATCAGGAGCGTATTGGGAAAGGCGCGGGCGATGGAGGTGGCGACCTTTTCGCCGGTCAGCAGCGATTGCGAGAGATCGCCTTGCGCGACGTTGCCTAGCCACGCGCCGTACTGCACCAGGAACGGCCGGTCGAGGCCGTAGATTTTCCTGATCTCGGTAATCCGCGCATCGGTGGCGTTGTCGCCGGCGAGCGTCACCGCGATGTCGCCGGGCACCAGCTTCAACAGCGCGAACACCATGAAGGTCGCAAGCAGGATTACGGGCAGCGCCTGCAACAGGCGGCCGCCGATCACCCGTGCCGGACTTCGTCGCGCCATCGGCTTCAGCTCTCCAGCCAGACGTCGTCGTATTTCGGCTTGCCCAGAAGGTTCGGCTTGTAACCCTGCACCTTCTTGTTCATGGCGACCAGTTCGAACTGGAACGCGAGCGGCGCCGCGAACGCGTTTTCCATCACCAGCCGCTGCACGGTGGCGAAGGCCTTGCGGCGCATCTCGATGTCTTCCGATGCCCGCGACTCCTTGATCGCGGCTTCGAGTTCCGGCGGCACCGGCGCCCTGCCGCCATTATAATAAGCGTCCTTGGTGAACATCAGCGAATAGGTCAGGCTCGGATCGGGCCGTCCGGTCCAGGCGGCGAGCAGACCGGAGCCGCGCTTCTCGGCGCCAAAGAACGCGGCAGAGGCCTCCGCAATCGGCGCGTTGGAGAATTTTACGTTCATGCCGGCTTTGCGGAACTGTTCGATCAGGATTTCCTGGCGCTGCACCGAATCCTGATCGGGATAGCCGATCAGGTCGATCGGGAGGCCGTCCTTGAAGCCAGCTTCGGCGAGCAACTGCTTCGCCTTGTCGGGGTTATGGGGATAGAGCCCGGCGACGGATTTGTCGTAGGCCCAATGCGCTTTCGGCAGGTTCATGTAGGCGGGTTCGGCGAGGCCGGCCAGCGCCGCCTTGACGAAGGTCTCGCGGTCGATCGCGAAATTGAAGGCCTGGCGAACCTTGACGTTATCGAACGGCGGCTTCGCCCAGTTCAGGAATATCTGGAAAACGTAAAGCGTCGGCCCGTTGGCGACCTTGACGCTGGGGACGCGGTCCATGATCGCCTTCTGTCGCGGCGGCAGCTGGTAAATCAGATCGTTCTGGCCGGCGGTGACGGAGCGCGAGCCGGTCGTCAGTTCCGGAATGATGGAGAACTCAATTCCGTCCGGATACGGGCGGTTGGGTTTCCAGTATTTGTCGTAGCGCTTGACGATGATCTTCTCGCCGTCCGCCCAGCTCACGAACGCATATGCGCCGGCGCCTACCGGCGTGCGCGCGACATTGCCGGCACTGGCGGCCTTGAGCGCGGTCGGCGACACCATCATGCCGGCGCGGTCGGAGAGAATGCCGGGCAGCGCGGCATCGGGCGCGCTCAGCTTCAGCGTTACCTGCATCGGGCCGGTCACTTCAGCAGAAGCCATGGAGGCGAGATCGGCCTTGATGTTGGATTTTGGGTCGCTCTTGTTGCGCTCCAGATTGAACTTAACCGCCTCGGCGTCGAGCGGTGTGCCGTCGTGGAAGGTGATGCCGGAACGGATGTTGAGGACCAAGGTGGTGGGATCGGTAACGCTCCAGCCTTCGGCAAGGCCAGGCTTGGGCTTCAAGGTTTCAAAATCCCACTCGGTCAGCGTGTCGTACATCGTGAACAGGAAGGCGTGATCCGAGCCCGCGCCGCCGGTGGCGGGATCGAGGCTCGACGGGTTAGCCGGCGCCGAGATGCGCAAGGTTCCGCCGCGCTTCGGCGTGCCTTGCGCGAAAGCGCTGCCGCCCAGCGCTGTACCGGCCAGCGCGGCTGATATCAGCGCCATTGCCTCGCGTCGGGTCGTGTGTGTCATGGCCTATCCTCCGTCGGGCGATTTTTTGTCAATTGGGCGAAAAGTTCGGGCGGTCCGCAAAATGGCAGGCGACCCAGTGATACCTTGCCAGCTCGCGCCAGTCTGGCGTCTTCTCGGCGCAAAGCGGCTGCGCGTACTGGCAGCGGGTCCGGAAACAGCATCCCGAGGGCGGATCGATCGGGCTCGGAATTTCACCCTGCAGCACGATCCTGTTGCTGCCGCGCATCGACGACGGTAACGGCCGCGGCTCGGCCGACAGCAGCGCCTTTGTATAGGGATGCAGCGGCCGTTCGGAGACTTCCTCCGTCGGGCCGAGTTCGACGAACCGTCCGAGATACATCACCGCGATGCGCTCGCTGATATGCGACACCACGGCGAGGTCATGGGTGATGAAGACATAGGTGAGCCCGAGATCGCGCTGCAGCTCGGCGAACAAATTCAGCACGTCGCCGCGGATCGACATGTCAAGCGCGGCCACCACCTCGTCGCACACGATCAGTTTTGGGCGCAGCGTCAGCGCACGCGCAATCACCACCCGCTGCTTCTGGCCGCCGGAAAGCTGGTGCGGATAGCGCGCGCCGAGGTCCTGCGGCAGGCCGACGCGGTCCATCGCCTCATGCGCGCGCTTCAGGCGCCCGGCTTTGCTTCCCTCGCGCGCCAGCTCCAGCGGCTCCAGCACCGAAGAGAGGATCGTCATCCGCGGGTTCAGCGCGGCATTCGGGTCCTGAAAGATGATCTGATAGTCGCGGCGGTGGCTCTGGAATTGCCTACGCGGCAAAGCGAGGGGATCGAGGCCATTGTGCAGGATGGCGCCCGCGCTTGGCTTCAACAGGAACACCAGCGCGCGGCCGATCGTGGTCTTGCCCGATCCGGATTCACCGATGATGCCAAAGGTCTCGCCGCGGCGGACGTCGAAATCGACGCCATCGACCGCCTTGACGGTGGCGCGGCGATCGCTGGTCTGGAACTGAACCTGGAGATCGCGCACCGAAACGATGGCGTCCATATCGGCGGCCGGCGCGCTCATGGGTGGCCGACCATGGCCGTGATCGGCGCGTTTGATGCGTGCTGCAGCGCGCCGGGCAGATCGAGCTCGTTGAACCGCCAGCAGCGCACCTTGCGGCCGGAGCCCGCATCGCGCAGTTCCTGCTCCTTCTCGCAGCCATTGATGGCGTGCGGACACCGCGCCTTGAAGCGGCAGCCATTGGGCATGTCCATGATCGACGGCACCCGGCCCGGGATTGAAGGCAGCTTGCCATGGCGCGGGCTCAAATGCGGCAGCGAGCGCAGCAGGCCCGAGGTATAAGGATGCAACGGCCGCACCAGCGCGTCATCGACGGCGGAATCTTCAATCACCTCGCCGGCATACATCGTGATCATGCGCGTGCAGGTCTCGGCGACGACGCCGAGGTCGTGCGTGATCAGCATCAACGCCGTGTTCGAGGTCTCGCTGAGGTCGCGCAGCAGTTCCAGAATCTGCGCCTGCACGGTGACGTCGAGCGCGGTGGTCGGCTCGTCCGCGATCAGCAGTTGCGGCCCGCAGATCAGACTGGCCGCGATCATCACACGCTGGCGCATGCCGCCGGAGAGTTGATGCGGATAGTCGTCGATGCGCCGCTCGGGCGAGGCGATGCCGACACGGCGGAGCATGTCGAGGGTACGCTCCCTCGCCTGTTCCTTGCCGACGCCGGTATGGACGCGCAGCGTCTCGGAGATCTGGTGGCCGACGGTGAAGACCGGATCGAGCGCGCTCATCGGCTCCTGGAAGATCATGGCAATGCGGCGGCCACGGATGGCGCGCATGGCGCGGGCTGAGCATCTGGCGAGATCGACGCCGTCGAACATGATCGAGCCGTCGAGGCCGGCAAAATTGTTCGGTAGCAGCCGCAGGATCGAAAGGCCGGTAATCGTCTTGCCGCAGCCGCTTTCGCCGACGATGCCGACGCGTTCGCCGGGTGCGATATCGAAATCGATCTTGCGCGTTGCCTGCCAGACACCTTGCGAGGTCTTGAAGCGGATGCCGAGGCCGCGCACCGACATCAGCGCCTGCGGTGCGCCGGGTGCGTCCACCTTGCCATGATGCTGTGCCGGCCTCGTCTCTGCCATCAGCCCGCCGCCCGCTTCTTTTCTTTCATGAGTTGCTCTTCCATCAGCATCTCGGTGCCGATGATGCCTTCGCGCGTGAGCTGTTCAATCTCCGCATTCGACAGTCCGAGAAGGCCGCCGAGAATTTCGCGGTTATGCTCGCCGAGCGTCGGCGGCGCGCTTCGGATCGGAAACGGCTTTTCGGTCTCGCGGAACGGCATCGAGGGTTGTGGATGCAGACCGATAAAGGCGCGATCGACCTGCTGGATAAAACCGCGTGCCTGCAGCTGGGGGTCGTTCAACAGCTCGATCGGCAGCCGGGCCACGCCAGAGGCGACGCCTGCCGCCTGGAGCGCGCTCATGGCGTCTTCTGGGTCACGCGCGGACGTCCAGGCCGCAACCGCGGCTTCGATCTCACCTTCGATCGCACGCCTTTCGGCCGCGGTCTCAAGCTTCGAATCGGAAGCCCAATCGACGCGGCCAAGCAGCGCCGCAAGCTTCGGCCACATCGTATCGCTAGAAACAGCGACGACGATCCAGTTGTCCGCCCCTGCGCACGGAAAACAGCCGTGCGGCACAAAATCCGGATGGCGGTTGCCGTATTTCACCGGCGCCTTGCCGTCGATCGAATGTGCAATGATCCAGGGTGCCGCGAACGGCATCATGCATTCGATCTGCGCAAGATCGATGAACTGGCCCTTGCCGGTCAATCGCGCATGGATCAAGGCGGTGAGAACCGCGGCGGCGCCGTTCAGACCGCCGACGGCGTCGCCGAAGGCGGTGTGGCTCATGACAGGCGGGCCGCCCGTGTCACCCACCACACTCGGCAGGCCGGAGCCTTGTTCCAAGGTCGAGCCATAGGCGCGGCAATCGCGGTTGGCACTGCCGGCGCCAAACGCGGACATCGACATCATCACGAGCTTTGGGTTGAGCTTGCTCAGCACCTCGTAGCCCAGCCCGAGCTTCGGCAGCACCTCGACCGAATAATTGTCGACCACGATGTCGGCATCGGCCAATAGCCGCTTCGCGAGTTCGAGCCCCTGCGGCCGCGTCAGGTCGAGCGTGATGCCGCGTTTGTTGCGGTTCATGATGCAGTAGCGCACCGACTTCTCATACATCTGCTCCAGGACATAGGCCGGGCGGCGATCGACGCCGCGCCACCAGTCCGGATACTGCGTCGCCTCGATCTTGATCACGTCGGCGCCGAGATCTGCGAGCGTCCGCGTGCAGATCGGGCCGGCCCAACCCATCGAAAAATCGACGACGCGAATGCCTTCGAGCGGGAGCCTGTCGCGTCCGTCCGGCGCCGGCACGCGCGCGGCGCGCTCGCCGGCATGGGCGCTGCCGAGCATCTGCTCGCCGATATCAGGCACCGCACCACCGCGCCGAGGCGGCGTGCCGGTGAGGCGCTGCATGGAACCGGCGGTAAAGCCGGTCTCGTCGCCAATCATGATCGGAACGATCGCACCCCGGGCCTTTTTCTCCTCATCCGCGATCAGGTCGGCAATGTCAGGCACAGGCACGATCGGGATCTTGCGGCGCAAGCCTTCGGCGAACCACTCCTGCGCCGTGCGCTGCTTCAGTTTTGGAATGAACTGACGTTCGATCTCCTCCACACGTTGCAGGCGATCGACGCCCATGAACAGGGTGGGATCATCGCGCAGCGCAGTCAGTCCCAGCATCTCGCAGAAGGCGCGCCATTGCGCAGGCGTTACCGTGGTGACGCCGAGCCAGCCCTGTTTGGTCTCGTAGATGCCGGCCGGAAAGGTCGGCCAGAAGCGATTGACGCCGATCCGCCGCATGATGTCGCCGCGCGAAAACGACTCGAACATGATGTATTCGGTGACCGCGATCGAAGCCTCAAAAATACTCAGGCGATGGCTGCGGCCGCGTCCGTCTTGCATGCGGCCCAGTACCGATGAGGCGGCGGCGATAAAACCCCAGAGGCCGGCAAGAATGCCGGTCTGGAAGTCCGGCGCGTGCATCGGCGGTCCCTCGACCGGCCCGACCAGTTTTATGAGGCCCGTCAACGCGCGAATCGTCGAGTCGGTCGCCGCGAAATTTGCATAGGGCCCCTCGCCGCCGAACCAGCTCGCTTCGAGATGGATGAGGCCCGGATTCCTTTGCTTGATCGCCTCGAGATCGAACGCTGGGCAATCCGCCGCGTCGACCTCACGGCCATCGAGCAGGATGTCGCAGCCACCGATCAACTCCGCCACGCGAGACGTTGCCTGCGGATCGTCAGGATCAAGCGCGACGCTCGACTTATTGAAGTTGAGAAATGCGAACCATGCGCTGTGCCCTCCCGGCGTCAACGGCGCGCTACGGCGAAGCGGGTCACCCTGTGGTGGCTCGATCTTGCAAACGGTCGCACCGAAATCCGCGAACAGGCGCGCGCAATAGCTCGTCGCGGCGCTGCTCCCGATCTCGACAATCCGCAGATGCGACAACGCGCCCATCACGCTTCCTCATGCCCCGTTGCCGGCGCAAGCGGCGCCGGTCCGTTTCTTGTTGCCGGACATGAAACCTCGATGAGATTCCGATGCAAGTGGAATTTTGTTCCGCGTTACGGAATACGCGAGAAGCGCGCAACGCTGGCTGTGTTGTGATGCGGAAGCGCGACGGCCTAGCGGCAATCCAGATGCGCTTCGAACCAGCCCTGCAGCGACGTCGAGAGCGGCGACCAGGCGCGTTGAAGGCCGGAAAGCTTCGTTGCGTTGGTCCGGTAAATTCCGCGCAGCTCCTGCTCGATGGCAGGAAGATCGACACCGATACAGCGACCTCCGCTGACGATGGTTCGTCCATCCACAACCACATCGCGCAGCAGCGACGCATTGCCGCGCGCGAACAGAAGGTCGACGGCGTCGACCGGCATGATCTGATCCCGATCAAGCCGATCGAGATCGATGGTGACGAAATCGGCTGGTGCGCCAGATGCCAACGCCCCCGTTCCCGGCGCGCCGGTCGCCTTGCGGCCATTGGCGATGGCGAGCGCGAGGAATTCGGAAGTGGTCCAGGTGCGCTGGAAGCCAAGGCCGCCGTGCATCATCTGCACCAGCCGCATCTCGCGCAACACGTCGTCGTCCTCGTCGAGCGCCAGCCCATCGACACCGACCGCAACGGCACATCCGCATTTGTGCGCAGCGGCGATCGGCGCGAGGCCGGAGCGCAGATGCATATTGGAAGAGAAATTGGTGACGATGCGCGCGCCGGAGGCCGCGATCATCTCGATCTCGTCGGGGCGGGCATGGATGCAATGCGCCAGCGTCAGCCGCTCCGAGAGGAAGCCGATGTCGCGGAGGTAGCGGACGATACCGTCAGGGAAATGCTGGTCTGCCCAGGCGCGCTGATAGATCGTCTCCAATAGATGCATGTGGATGCGCCGGCCGGTCTGCGCCGAATTCTCCGCCACCGCCTCCAGCAGCGGCTTTGAGCACCATTGCACGCCGGCCGGGCCAAGCTGCACATCGACCTTCGGCCCAGCGATAGCCGCGGCGATCGCGTCCGTCAGCTCGATATACGCTTTCGGCGACATCGGCGCGCGGATGAACATCTGCTCGATTGTGCTGCGGTCGTCCTTGGAGAGGCCGGAGAGAACTGGTTCCTCATCGCCATACACGACCGGATTCTGATCGCGGACGGCCAACGCAAAGGCGATGCGGATGCCGACGTCGGACGCCGCGCGCGCGATGGCGCTGGCCTCCTCGACCAGCGGCATGGTGCCGCTCGGACGGGTGTAATGGATCATCATCGCCGCGCAGCCGGCGCGCGCCGAACGCGCCAGCGCGGAAGCTGCGGTCAGGTAAGGATCGACCGGAGTGCCGAGCGCGGAGCGGAGGATCCAGCTTTCCAGCGGCATGCCGAGCGCGCCGAACGACGACGCGGTCGGGCGTGCATGGTCGTGGGCGTTGACGAAGGCGGGAAGCACTAGGGAGTGCGGGCTTGTGGCCGAGGGCGCGGTCTCGGAAATATCGATGATGGTCCCGCCATCGTGCCGCAACACGACATTTTCGAGCAGACCACGGTCAGGGCCAGAGAACAGGCTGTTCGCGGAAACTTCCGTGGTCATGACAGCACTCCGTCATTGCGAGCGAAGCGAAGCAATCCATCCCGCCGCGGAAAGAAAGAATGGATTGCTTCGTCGCTCTGCTCCTCGCAATGACGAGGAAGCGTTAGTTCGCCGTATAGACCAGTTCCCGCTCCGCCCGCGGCGGCAGGAACTCACGCGAGAAAACCTCCGCCGGCGTCGGCGTCCGCGCAAGCTGGTAGCCCTCGACGATGATGCCGATGGCGCGGGCCATGCGGTCGTCCTTGACGTCACCGACGCCGATTTCCTTCATCTCGGGCGAGACGATCAGCTTGTCGAAGGAATATTGCAGGCGGCGCTTTTCGACCTCGGCATTGATCAGATTGTCGTAATTCACCGCCGCTTTCATCCCGGCGTTCTGGTCCTTGGCAATCGCGATCATGCCCTTGTTGACGGCGCGAACGAGGCCGGCGACGGCCTTCGGGTTGGACGCCAGCAGCTTGCGCGACACCATCACGCCGTTGGAATAGAGGTCCATGCCGTAATCACCGAACGAGAACCATTTGTAGTCCTTGTCGGGATCCTGGCGGTTCAGCACGAGATTGAAGTAGCTTGTGATGTTGAACACCAGGGCTGCGTCGATGTCGCCCTTGATCAGCATCGGCTCCTGCAGGTTCGGCGCCATGTTGGAGATCTTGATCTTCTCGCCCTCCAGCTTGTTCTTCTGGACGAACACCGGCAGCAGCCGCGTCGTCGGCGTGCCCTGCGCGCCGCCCAGCGTATGGCCCTCAAAATCCTTGATAGTGTTGATGCCGCTGGTCTTCTTGGTCACGATAGCAAACGGCGGCTGGTTCCAGATCATGTAGACCATGACAGGGGCATCCTGCGGCTTGGTCGAGGCGTTCTGAATGATGGCGTTGACGTCGCCGAAGCCGGCATCATAAGCGCCGGACATGATGCGCGTCACCGTCGCACCGGAGCCCTCGCCCTGGTCGATCACGACGTTGAGGCCTTCCTCTTTGAAGTAACCGTTGTCCTTGGCATAGAAGAACGCGGCGTCGGAGCCTTGCGTCTTCCAGCCGAGGGTGAACTTGATCGTCGTCTCCTGGGCACCGGCGGCGCCGGCGAACAAGGCAACTCCCAACAGCGCGGCGCTTACTCTGGCTAACATCGTCGTCTCCTTGATAAGGGTTGGATGGCGGTTGGCGGAAACTTGCTTCATGTCGCGATCAGGTCGTTCTTGCGGGTGGCCCAACCGGTGACGCGTCCCTCGATCGCCGAGAAGATGACGTAGAGCGCGACGCCGAGGCCGGCGAGCACGAACAGGCCGGCGAACACCAGCGGCACGTTGAAATTGGAAGACGCGGTCATCATGACGTTGCCGATGCCGCGGTTGGATGCGACGGTCTCCGACAGCACGGCGCCGACAAAGGCGTAGGAGACCGCGACCTTCAATGAGGCAAAGAAGAACGGCATGGTCCGCGGCAGCCCGACGTTCCAGAGAATGTCGAGCTTGCTGGCGCCGAGCGCCTTCAGCACGTCCTCGAGTTCGGGCTCGGTGGTAGCTAAGCCCGTCGCGATGTTGACCACTATCGGAAAGAAGCAGATCGAGAGCGCGGTCAGCACCGCCGGCACCGAGCCGGAGCCGAACCACAGCACGAAGATCGGCACCACGGCCACCTTCGGGATCGAGGAGAAGCCGACCAGCAGTGGATAGGCCGTGTCATAGGCGGTCTTCGAAACGCCGATCACCGCACCGAGCACGACGCCGAGGCCGACGCCGAGCACGAAGCCGATCATGGTCGTCGCCAGCGTCTGCAGGATGTGCGGCCACAGGATCGGGAATTTCTCGAACAGCGTCACGAAAACCTGCGAGGGGCGCGGCAGCACCAGATCGGACATGCCCGTCATCAGGCAGAACAGCTCCCAGGCGACGAAGAACAGCACGATCAGTCCCGCCGACCAGGCTTTCTGGCGATAATCGAGATCGGGCATGTCAGACTGCTCCCTGGGCCGATGCCGTGCGGGCATCGACGATGAACGTGCGCAGCTTCTGGTTCAGCGCGACGAAATCCGGCTCGAACGTCATCGCGACCGTGCGCGGGCGGGCAAAGGTGACGTGGCTATCGTCGAGGATGCGGCCGGGGCGCGCGCTCATCACGCAGATGCGGCTGCCGAGAAACGCAGCCTCGCGCAGGTCGTGCGTCACCAGCAGCACGGTCGGCTGGTGGGCGATCCAGAGCTCCTGCAAGATCGACCACAGCTCTTCCCGCGTGAATTGGTCGAGCGCACCGAAGGGCTCGTCGAGCAAGAGCATGCGCGGCTCATGGATCAGCGCGCGGCACAGGTTGGCGCGCTGAAGCATGCCGCCGGAGAGTTGCCAGGGATAGCGGTTGCCAAAGCCCTTGAGGCCGACCTGCTCCAGCAGCGCATTGGCCTTGTCGCGGAATTCGGTCTTGCGGAGTTTTCGGAATTGCGAACGGAACGGCTCGACGATCTTGAGCGGCAGCATGATGTTCCGCTCGATGGTCATCCAGGGCAGCATGGTCGGGTTCTGGAACGCCATGCCGACGCGCAAGGCACGCGCCGCCACTTCCCGGCCGCCGACGATGACCACGCCGGTGGATGGCTGCACCAGTCCGCTGACCAGCCGCAGGATGGTCGACTTGCCGCATCCGGACGGGCCGACGAGAGCGACGAACTCGCCATCGGCGATCCGCAGCGTCGTCGTGGCAAGGGCCGGCACCGCGCGGGCGCCGCGACCAAAGGTGACCGAGGCCTCCGACAGCTCGATGGCGATGGGTGCGGCAGAAGCCGGAACCGGCAAGCCCCGGAATTCGGAATGTGGTTGCATGCGCATCATGGCTGGAAGTGCATGCAAGCCGAATGCCAGCAAAACTTGCCTTGGAAATCAAGGATATCGCGAATGACCGCCGAAACTGCCGGATTCCTTTTGTGCAATTCGGCCCTCAAACTGCATGCAATTGAGGCGCTCAATCCGTGCACAATTATGATAAGAGACCTCCATTCGAAGCACACGTTTAAGGATTCGCCGATGGCGCCTCGCGCCGCCAGCAAAACTGCTGAATCGTCCGACAAGGTCGGCGTGATCTGCCGCGCGCTTCGCCGCGCCATCATCGAACAGGCGCTCGAGCCCGGCGCGAAACTGCCCGAGGATTCGCTTGGCGAACGCTTCGGCGTCAGCCGCACCATCGCGCGGCATGCACTGGGACAACTCGCCGCCGAGGGACTCGTCGAGCTTCGCCGCAACCGGATCGCCGTCGTGGCGACGCCGAGCTGGCAGGATGCGCGCGACGCCTTCGATATCCGGATCGAACTCGAGCGGCTGGTGGTGCGCCAGCTTTCGGGCAAGCTGACAAAAAGCCAGATCGCCGAGCTCAACACCCATGTCGACGCCGAGGACCGCGCCCGCGACGGCTCGGACGCGGTGTCGCTCCGGCTTGCGACAGAATTCCACATCCTGCTCGCCAACATGACCAACAGCCCGATCCTGGTGCGGTACGTCAGCGAAGTCGCCTATCGCTGCTGCCTGACGCTGTCGTTGTACAGCCGCCCGCATTCGTCGGAATGCGCGATCAACGAGCACCGCGCGATCATCGCAGCGCTGGTCAAGGGCGACGAAGGCAAGGTGATGGGCCTGATGCACAGCCATCTGGACTCGGTGGCCAATCGCGCGCTGGTCGCCCCTGCGCCGCAGCGTGGCCGCGATTTGCTGGATATTCTGGCGCCCTATGCTGAGGAAGGCGACGGCGGCCGCGTGGTGAAACTGCCGAAGGTCGTCAGGGTGAGGTAGCTCGGGCCGTGGCGACGTCTGGGCCTGCATGGTTCGAGACGCACGGCGTTGCCGTGCTCCTCACCATGAGGGTCTAAGATCTCATGCAAGTCTAAGACCTCATCCTGAGGAGCGCGCAAAGCGCGCGTCTCGAAGGATGAAAGCCCGAGACCTACGCCTCAATCCGCCGCTGCACCAGAATTCGCTCGGCGCTGTCGTTCCAGACGTCCATCTTCACGATCTGCCCGCCCCTCACCACAAAGCGGTCGACGTAGCGGTTGCCTTCGAACGGCGTGCCGTCGATCCATTCGCCGTAGAGCGTGCCGATGCTGTAGACGACGGTCTCGTCCGCGCCTGGGCAGACGTCAAACCGGTCCATCTGCTTCTTGACCCAGCGATAGCGCCGCGCGTTGAAGCCGGTCGGCCCGCGCGGGTGATCGAATTCGCGCCCGCCGGTGAAGGTGATGATCGTGCCGGGCTTCGTGTAGGCCGCGGCGGCGTCGGGATCCGGGATCATCGATGCCGTGAGATAGGCCTCGACCACCTCGGCGTCGGACATTCCCTTACCAGCGTTCTTGGGCTCGGCTTTGGTGGCAACGGACATGGCTATCTCTCCTGACGGTCGAACTCTACAATCGGGTCACCAAATTGCATGCATATATTTTGGACAATCCGGCCTCTAAACTGCACACAATCTGGAGCTGCCCCGGGAACGCCGTTCCGCTAGGTTGAGGGTTCCTCCAACCCGCCGCGCGATGAACACGAAAACCGCCTTCGACCTGATCTTCCGCAACGCCAGAACCCGGTCCTCTGCCATCCCGGTCGATATCGGCGTCGCCGGCGGGCGTATCGTCGCTGTTGAGCCGCGGCTTGCCTGCGAGGCAGCCGAGATCGATGTCGGCGGCAGGCTTACCCTGCCCGGCTTTGTCGACACGCATATTCACCTCGACAAGGCCTGCCTGCTCGGCCGCTGCGGGCACGACCATGGCAGTGTGGCCGACGCCATCGCCGCGGTCGCGGCCATGAAGCGCGACTTCACGATGGAGGATGTCTACGCGCGTGGTGCAAAAGTGATCGAGCGGGCCATCGTGCATGGCACCACGCGGATGCGCACCCATGTCGAGATCGATCCACGCATCGGCTTGCGCAGCTTCGAGGCGGTCAAGGCGCTGAAGCGCGACTATGCCTGGGCGCTCGATCTCTCGATCTGCGTGTTTCCGCAGGAGGGCCTGACCAACGATCCCGGGTCCGAGGAACTGCTGATCGCGGCGTTGCGCGACGGCGGCGAGGCGATCGGCGGCTGTCCCTATATGGACACCGATCCAAACGCGCATCTCGAAAAGATTTTCGGTCTGGCGCAGGAGTTCGATGTCGATATCGACCTGCACCTCGACTTCGATCTCGATCCATCCTGGTGGCATCTCGAAGAGGTCTGCCGGCAGACCGAGCGGCGCAATTACCAGGGCCGCGTCGCGATCGGTCATGCCACCAAATTGTCGGCGCTGCCGCCGGACCGGTTGAAGGCGGCGACGGCGCGGCTAGCGAAAGCCGGTGTCGCCGTCACCGTGCTGCCGGCGACCGATCTCTATCTGATGGGCCGCGATGCGACACACAATGCGCCGCGCGGGCTGACGGTAGCGCACAAGCTTGTCGAGAACGGCGTACTGTGTTCGGTCGCGACCAACAACGTGCTCAATCCGTTCACGCCGTTCGGCGACGCCTCGCTGCTGCGGATGGCGAATTTCTACGCCAATGTCGCGCACGCCGGCATCAGCGAATTCGACGCCTGCCTCGATCTCGTGACGGAGTTGCCGGCGCGGCTGATGAACCTCAGGGATTACGGCATCGCGCCGGGCAATCCCGCCGATCTGGTCATTCTCGATACCGATAGCGGCACTAATGCGATTGCCGAGCTGCCCGACATGCTGATGGGATTCAAGAACGGGCGGCAGGTGTTCGAACGCGAAAGGCCGACGCTGTTTCCGCCGTAAGCTTGCGTGCTGCACGGTCGGTGGCTTCATCCTTCGAGACGCGGCGCAGGCGCCGCTCCTCAGGATGAGGTCTGGGATCCTCATGGTGAGGAGCGCGGCAACGCCGCGCGTCTCGAACCATGCAGGCCGTACTCTGCCTTATGCGCTGCCCTGCAATTGACGGCCCCGCCAATCATTGTTGTTATCGGCCAACGACAACAACAAGCCCGGGCAGGAAATCATGAAAAAAGCCACCACCGTAAGAAGCGTCGAAACGCTCGCCTGCGATGCCGGCTGGCGGAATTACCACTTCGTCAAGATCATGACAGAGGACGGCATCGTCGGCTGGAGCGAGTATGACGAGGGCTTTGGCGCGCCGGGCGTCACCGCGGCGATCGAGCGGCTTGCAGCGCGCGTCGTCGGCAAGAACGCCTACCAGCATGAGCGGATCTACGCCGAACTGTTTGCCGCGACGCGGCCGGCCGCGGGCGGCGTGGTGGCGCTGGCGTTAGGGGCCATCGAGAACGCGCTGCTTGACGTCAAGGCCAAGGCGCTGGGCGTGCCCTGCTACGACCTGCTCGGCGGCAAGATCCGCGACCGCATCAGGGTCTACTGGTCGCATTGCGCGACCTGGCGCATCAACCATCCCGACTGGTTCAAGCCGGCGATTACCGATCTCGACGGCGTGAAAGCAATCGGGCGCGAGGTACGCGAAAAAGGCTTTACGGCGATGAAGACCAACATCTTCGTCTACACCGACGGCAAGCCGCAAGGCTGGCGGCCGGGCTTCGGTTCGCCGTTCGAGCCGGAGATCAATGTCGACCGCAAGGTGCTGCGAAACCTCTGCATGCATCTGGAAGCGATCCGCGACGGCGCCGGGCCCGATGTCGACCTGCTGCTCGACCTCAACTTCAACGCCAAGACGGAAGGTTATCTCAAGATACTCCGCGTCATCAAGGACATGGACATGTTCTGGGTGGAGATCGACACTTTCAATCCGCAGGCGCTGGGTTACATCCGCCGCCAGAGCCCGCACCCGATCTCATCCTGCGAGACGCTGCTGGGCCTGCGCGAGTTCCTGCCCTACTTCAACGAACAGGCGATGGATGTCGCCATCATCGACACGCCCTGGAACGGGGTGTGGCAATCGATGAAGATCGCCGCCGCCGCCGAGCACTTTGAGGTCAACGTCGCCCCGCATAATTTCTACGGCCATCTCTGCACCATGCAGAACGCGCATTTCTCAGCCGCCGTGCCGAATTTGCGCATCATGGAAACCGACATCGACCGGCTGGCGTGGGACCACGAGCTGTTCACCCACGTGCCCGAGATCGTTGACGGCCATCTCGTGATGCCGGACCGCCCGGGCTGGGGCACCGAGCCCAACGAGGAAGGCCTGCGCGCCCATCCGCCGAAGAACAAGGGCGGGCTGCTGAATTACGGGCAGAAGAAGTAGGCGCAGCCGTATGCCGTCATACCCCGCGAATGCGGGGTATCCAGTACCCCGCGACCTATCTACTCAATCACTGACGCCTCGGCGTACTGGATCGCCCGCCTTCGCGGGCGATGACAGCGGTGGCTGTTGGTTGAGGTTTGCAAAACTTCGCTCAATTATCGTTCGGCGCTCTCGCGAACGCGCTCTCGATCACGTCACCGATCGGCTGCCAGGCGTTGCCATCGAACTGCACCAGCCGCATCTGCTTGATCGGGTGGAAGTCGGCTGGTCCGGTGTTGATCGCAATGCCCGGAAATATGACTCCGAGCTGGTAATTCCTGAGCGATGCCGCCTGCCGCATGATGTTCTCGCGCGACAGATCGTCACCGCACTGGGTCAGCACCCGCGCCAGGGTCTCGGCCGCCGCATAGCCGAAGATGGCGTTGCCATCCTCCTTGTCGCCGTCGGGATAATATTTATCCATGAACGCCAGCCAGTCCTTGACGGCGGCGTCTTCCTTCCAGGTGGTATCGCTGGCGTCCTTTAAAAACGAGGTGGAGATCACGCCGACGGAATTCTGAAGCCCCGCCGGTCGCAGCGCGTTCGCGATCGAAGCTGCCGCATTGACCAGCACCAACTGTGGATGCCAGTCCAGCTCGGCCGCCCTTCGGATGGCGCGGGCCGAGATCGGCGGCGCGCAATTGAGCACCAGCACTTCGGCACCGGAGTTCTTGAGAATGTCGACCTGGGTGTCGATCGACATGTCCGCCTCGATAGCGATGTCGGCGACGATCATGTTGGCGGTGATGCCAAGCCCCTCCTGCAAGCCCCGGAACAGATCGCGGCCGAACTGGTCGTTCTGCCAGAGCACGGCGATCTTCCGGCTCGGATAGGAGGCCTGGATGTAGTTGGCATAAATCCGTCCCTCCGACCGGAACGTCGGCTGCCAGCCCATCGTCCACGGAAACCGCTTCGGATGCGCCCACTCCTCGTCACCGGAGGCGACAAAGAGCTGCGGGATACTCCTCTCATTGAGATAGGTTCGCGTCGCCAGATTGCTCGGCGTGCCGAACGATCCGAACATCAGATGCACGCGCTCCTGCTCGACCAGTTCACGCGTCTGCTCGACCGCCGTTCTTGGATTTGAACTGTCGTCGCGCGAGATGAACATGACCTTGCGTCCATTGATGCCGCCGCGCTCATTGATCATATCGAAATAGGCGGCCTCCGCCCGTCCGATCGAAGCGAATGCGGCCAGCGGCCCGGTGTAGGGCATGATGTTGCCGATGCGGATTTCGGTGTCGGTCACACCGGCCGCCCGGGCCGGCTGCGGGGCGGCCAACAACAAAGCGGCGAAGAAGGCTGGTAGCAGCCATTTTATTCTTGTTTTCATCAGCGCGGCCTCGAACGCCAAGCTCGCGGGAGCTTGTGACGCCACCCAGCGGCCACGATAATAGCCTGCAAAATCGGGTTGTTAAAATGAAATATTGGGCAGGCCGTAGGATGGGTGGAGCGCAGCGATACCCATCAATGACACCGCTCGAAGTCGATGGGTATCGCTTCGCTCCACCCATCCTACAAATCGTCATCATCGCAGCTCGATATCCAGCCATCCCAATGCATTGACCGTGACGCGGTCGCCGGTATCAACCAGCACGGTCGTGGTCTCGGCCTCGATGATGGCGGGACCGGTCAGTGTGTGGCCCTGGCGCAAGTCGTCGAGCGCATAGACCGGAACGTCGCGCCAGCCGCCGAAAAAGGCTTGCCGCCGGCCGCGTGGCGAACAGGCGCCGGATGCGGCGGCCTCGCGCGCGCCCTCGTCCTGCCGCGCCACTTCGCCCACAGCGGCGACGCGGGCGTTGACGAACACCACTTCCTGACCGCGCGAAGCGTAGGTGTAGAGTTCTTCATGCCTGACGTGAAAGCGGTCCTCGATCCGGTCGACGAGATCGGCGGCGTTCCAGTCGAGGCCGTCGAGCGAGACGTCGATCTCAAAGATCTGCTCGCCGTAGCGCATCTCGGCCGAGCGCTCGGTTGCGATCTTTCCGTTGAACCATGAGCGCAGCCGGCCGGCAGCCCGCTGCTCCAGCGCGGCAAACAACTCGCGCACTTCGTCGGCGGTGATGCGGACGCTCTTTCCATAATGCGTGCGGCTGACTTCGTAGCGGAGATCGCTGGTCAGCATGCCCCAGGCCGACAGCACCGAGGCTACCGTCGGCACGATGATGCGCTTGATCTCGAGTTCGCGCGCCACTTCCGCCGCATGCAGCCCGGCGGCGCCGCCAAAACTCAGCAGCGCGAATTTTCGGGGATCGACACCGCGGCGCAGCGTCATCAGCCGAATGCCGTCGGCCATGTTCAGATTGATCATGCGGTAGATGCCGGCGGCGGCTTCCACGCGCGACAGCTCCATCGATTTCGCGATACGATCAACGGCAGCTTCCGAAGCCGCGCGGTCGAGCGGACGCTTGCCGCCCATGAAGGCGGCGGCATCGAGATAGCCGAGCACCACATTGGCATCGGTGACGGTCGCGGCCAAGCCGCCATTGCCGTAACAGGCCGGGCCCGGCACCGAGCCTGCGCTTTCCGGCCCTACCCGCAGCGTGCGGCTGGCATCGACGCTCGCGATCGAGCCGCCGCCTGCCGCGATACTCGCAATGTCGAGGCTACGCAGCGCGATGCGCTGGCCGGCCAGCATGCCATCGGCGGAAAGCGACGCATGTCCGCCCGAGATCAGCGAGATGTCGGTAGAGGTGCCGCCCATGTCGAACGGCACGAGATCGGGAATGCCGACCAGATCAGAACAGCGCCGGCCGCCCGACATGCCGCCGGCCGGTCCCGACAGTACCGTGCCCGCGGCAAGTCGCGAGGCCTCTTCGACAGGCGCCATGCCGCCATGCGACAGCACGACAAAGAGACTGCCCTTGAAGCCGGCCTCGCCCAGGCGCGCTTCGAGATTGGTCAGATAGCGCCGCACGATCGGCTCGACATAGGCGTTCACGATCGTGGTCGAGACGCGCTCATATTCCTTGATCTGCGGCAGCACGTCGCTGGAGCGCGAGATGCTGATGCCGGGCAGCGCCTGCGTCAGCCGCGCGACGGCGGCGAGTTCGTGAACGGGATTGAGATAGGAATGCAGAAAACACACCGCGACCGATGTCGCGCCTGATTGCCCGATGCCGGCAATCGCGTCGTCGAGCGATTTCGCATCGAGCGGAATCAAAACTTCGCCGCTGGCCTTGAGTCGTTCCCTGACCCCAAAACGCCGCTCGCGCGGCACCAGAGGCTCCGGCGGCGGTGAGCGCAGGTCGTAGCGATCGGGTTTCAGGCCCTCGCGCATCTCGATGACATCGCGATGGCCTTCGGTGGTGATCAGCGCGACCTTTGCGCCCTTGCGCTCCAGCAGCGCGTTGGTCGCAACCGTTGTGCCGTGAACCAGCCGGTCGGTCGCGGCGAGCATTTCCGCGCGCGACACATTGAGCCGCCGCGCCAGTTCATCGAGGCCCGCCATCACGCCGAGCGATTGATCAGCCGGGGTCGATGGGGATTTTGCGAATACAGTCCGCCCGCTCTCATCCGTGGCCACGAGATCGGTGTAGGTCCCGCCGACGTCAACGCCGATCCTGAACATCATGACGACGCCCGCTCCACCGGGGCGTCCGTCAGGCCCTGCTCGCGGTCACGTCGGCGCGCCTCCGCCGATCGTTTTTCAGGCGGCCCCCAACCACCGCCGCCGGAGGAGCGTATCTCGAGGCAATCACCGGGGCGCAGTTCAATACCGACTTCCTTGGTGCGCAGCACGCGCGGCTCGCGGCCCTCGGACAACAATCGATAATGATGCGGCTTGCCATCCTCGCCGCCGAGCATGCCGCAGGGACCGTGGCGCGCGCCGTCGCCCGCCGTGTTGCCCTTCGCGATCTTCTCCGTCTCCAGCACCAGATCGAGCGACACGCCGAGGCCGCCGCGATGCTGGCCGTCGCCGCCGGAGCCCGGACGGAATTCATGCGTGCGGAAATGCAGGGGAAAGCGTACTTCGGCCACTTCAAGACTGCCGAACTTCAGCCCGCCGACCGAATGCCATTCGCCGATCGACGACCAGCCGTCGCCACCCGACGACGCGCCGCCGCCGGGCCGCGCCTGAAACAAATGCCAGATGAAGTTTTTTCCGGTGCGCGGGTCCTCGCCCTGGATTGCGATCCGGAACCTCCGGCTCCAGCCGGCCATGGCGCGCTCCGGGCACGACGCCGACAGCGCCTTCACGATCGCCTCGACGATCTCGTTCGAGGGATGGCTGGTGCACAGCGTCACCGGCCGGCCCGGATCGGCCCACACCACCGTGCCCTGTTTTGCAACGACCTTCAGCGGACGCAGCGCGCCGGTGTTTTTTGGAATCTCGGCGTCGATCAGATAGGCGAACGCCATTGCCACCGCAGCTTGCATGTTGGCGTGCGAGGAGTTTACAAAACTGGTTGACTGCGGATCGGAGTCGGACAGATCGACCTCGACGTCGCTGCCTTTCTTGGTGACCTTCGCGGCAATACGGATATCGCTGCGGCCATGGCCGTCATCGTCGAGAAACGCCTCGCCGTGGAACACACCGTCCTTCCAGGTCGAAACTACCGCGCGGGTCTGTTGCTCCGTCGCGTCGAGGATCGCTTCCATCGCGGCTTCCACCACCGGCGCGCCGAACTCGGCAAACAGCCGCGATAGCCGCCGCTCGCCGAGATGCGCCGCGCCGAGCATCGCGGCAAGGTCACCACGAAATTCCCTGGGGTTGCGAATGTTCAGCGCCAGCAGATCGAGCAGATCGTCGCGCAGCTTGCCAGCGTCATAAAGTTTGATGGGCGGAACGCGCAGTCCCTCCTGATAGATCTCGGTGGCGGCGGGATTATAGGCGCCATGGGTGGCGCCGCCGATGTCGCTCTGATGCGCGCGCACGATGGTCCAGAGCAGCCGCTTGTCACCGGCGAACACCGGCACGAAGGCGGTCAGATCAGGCAGATGGCTGCCGCCATGATAGGGATCGTTGAGCAGGATGACGTCGCCCCGCTGCACGTCCTTGAACCGCTCCTCGACCGCGATCGTCGCCCAGGGCAGCGCGCCGACGTGAACAGGCAAATGATCAGCCTGCGCGATCAGCCTTGCGTCAGTGTCGCAGATTGCCAGCGAGAAATCGCGGCTGGAATTGAGGATCTGCGAGTAAGATGTGCGAAGCATGGCTTCGCCCATCTCCTTCACGATCGAACTGAGGCGGTGCTGGACGACAGAGCGCGTGATGGGATCGATCTTGGCGGACATTGAACCCGTTCTTGTTATGCTGGTCAGAGCGTGCGTGCGACTTCCGCAAGCGCGCTCGACGCCGCATCGATGATCGCATGTATATCGGCGTCCGTCATCGGGGTCGACAATGCCATCAACCCGTTGCCCGCCGCCAGCACGCCACGATTGAGAAATGCGCGGGTAAACACTGCCTGACGCCGCGCTTCCTCCTCGGTCAAATAGGCCGAGCGATAGTCGCGGATCGGCCGGTCGGCGAAGTGAACCTTGAGCAGCGAACCAAGCCCTACCGTGCCGCCGGGCACACCGTGGCGCTTGAACGCCTCGTTGATGCCGGACCGCGCCGCCTCTCCCATCGCATCAAGCCGTGCAAAGGCCGCGTCGTCCAGCAGCTCCATCGCGGCGATCCCTGCCCGCATCGTCACCGGATTGGCGGAGAACGTGCCGCCATGCGGCAGCGCCGGCTTGCCGGGGCGCGGATCGAACACCGCCATGACATCCCGGTGGCCGCCGATCGCGCCAACCGGAAAGCCGCCGCCGATGATCTTTCCCAGCGTGGTCAGGTCCGGATCGATATTCCAGATGCCCTGTGCGCCGCGATAGCCGAGCCGGAACGTGATGACTTCGTCGAAAATCAGCAGCGCGCCGACCTCGCGCGTGACCTTGCGCAGCGCCTCCAGATAGGTCCGGTCCGCCGGCACGAGGCCGGCACGGTTCGGCATGGGATCGACCAGCACGCAGGCGAGTTCAGGCCCGTGTTCGCGGATCAGGCTGACGGCCGCTTCGGCGTCGTTGAAGGGAATGGTAACGACATCAGCCAGCACATTGTCGGGCGTACCCCTGGCATAGGCGACCGATACCGGCGCGTTGCGGCCCCAGGCTTCCGGGGTCGGATCGAGGCTTACCTCGGCATAGTCATAGGAGCCGTGATAGGCGCCCTCGCATTTGGCGATTTTTGGACGGCCGGTATGCGCACGCGCCGCCTTCAGCGCCATCATCACCGCTTCGGTGCCGGAATTGGCGAACCGCACCTGCTCGACCGACGGCAAACGTGACACCAGCAGCTCAGCGAGATCGACCTCGGATTCCGTCGGCAGGCCGAACGCCGAGCCCAGCGCGAGCTGCGTAGTCGCAGCCTTAATCAATGCGGGATGGGCGTGGCCGTGAATCTGCGACGTAAAATTGTTGATGCAGTCGATATAGAAATTGCCGTCGAGATCCCAGACCCGGCAGCCCTCGCCGCGCGCGGCGTAGATCGGATAGGGCTTCATGAACACGGTGGTGCGGGTATTGCCACCGGGCAGGCTCGCTAGCGCGCGGTCATACATTTTTTGCGAGGAAGAATTTGAATCCGGGTACATGCGGCTTCCGAGAATAGTGGGGCAAGCCCTTATAGCTGCTGAATTTCTGCCCGCAAACCGGAGCTTAGTCACGGCTGTCCTGCGACAGCGCGGAAACGACATGGGCCAGGGGCTCACGCTTACGTGTATCGAATAGCGTGCAGAAATCATCACCTACGACGGAATAGAACGCGCCGCCACGCGTCACCACCCCATGCACGCTGTTTGCAAAGCATTCGAACTCGAACCCGGAAGGTATTGCGACGATGCTGCGATTTCTCAAACCTGGTCTCGGCGCGGCGGTCTTCGGCGTGCGCCTCCTCGTCG
>Ga0307510_10001798_pt1 | contig 23951 bp, 27 predicted proteins | sample 12_EM_MG_FD_207224 | JGI IMG/M metagenome (GOLD analysis project Ga0307510, IMG submission 207224) | Populus trichocarpa ectomycorrhiza microbial communities from riparian zone in the Pacific Northwest, United States - 12_EM | ecosystem: Host-associated > Plants > Roots > Unclassified | place...
TAGATAATTATGGATCATTTCCAAAAGCCACTAAGCTACCACAATGGCGTACTGATGAAGGCATTGCACACACAAGTAGTGCCGAGATATATACAGTATATGAGTGCTGCCAGTGAAGTGAATAGTATATTAATAAGTCATGTGCAGGAAAAGAGACACAGCCGCAATGAATTGGTCCGAGTCCACCAAAAAGTACTTGAGGCATTGACATGGCTTATTGTTATATTATCGCTATATACTATTACAGCAAGACCTCCGTGATTCAAAGTTGGTCACTTTGAGGACAAGTCCAGTGATGGAACAGGGCATGACATGTGCGCTGCATTCAGAACATACAGGATACAGGACTGTCTCCAGACCCCTGCCGGGAGGTGTCACCGAGTCCATCTGTCTCCTGTGTGGAAACAATTCGGGCATTTAGTATGTTTTCTATGTATGTCCACGTCTGACCCCCGAAGTACCCTTCCAAATATCTCTTTTGTTTGTAGTTTGTAGAGTCTAGTAGCAAGCGCATGATAAACTATCTATACAAACCCATCAAGCCGGGGGAAGGGGCCAGGCGCCATTTTAACCACTGTCGGAATTACCTTTCGAGTCTGTTCTCTCAAAGCCTCACGGTTTATCTCCAATAAAAATACGATCCACATCTGGCCACGCATCCTTGCCATCTTTTTTGTACGCCTTTTCCCGCTCTACCCAGTATGCAACATCATCGCCGATGTGCAGTGGGGACCACACCCGCTCCCCAGTATCGCCGTCCGTCTCCGCAGAGAACCACCGAGGGCGATGCGGTGGCATACGCCCTTCCTCGCGTGCCTTGCGTATTTCCCTCTGGAACTCCTCTTGACGTGTCTTGAGCGTATTCGCGTGCTCGTACCGCCCTAATTCAAACGCGCGCTGATCTGGGCGCAGACGGCAATCCGTCGGCGGGAGGTAGGGCCGCAGAGTATCTTCGGGGAGATTGTTTAGCGAGATGGCGAACGGCGTCAAGTTGAATGGCGCGAGGGGCTTTTCAGAATTACGCCATAGAAGTATATATTCGGGCGTCGGCGAAGGCGAATTTGGTCCGTGGACAGCCTCGTCTGGATTCAACGTCCCTGAGCCAGTGCCGACTGATCGCATGATGAGCTGGCTGTTCCAACGCCCAGCAATCTCATAAGCAACATTGCCCTCGGCGTCTGCGACATAGCCAGAGATCTCGAACGCATCTTTTCCACGCCAACCTCTTGGCTTGAACGTGAGTATGCACTGGTCGTTTGTGCGGTGATTAGTGACCTTGCGGAATCAAACCTCAACATATGTCACCGGATGAAATGCCAGATAAACGCACAATCATGTCACCATAATGGTCGATCGTCGGCGATCCAAGAATGAAGCCAGAAATGTTTGTGGTAACCTTCTTCCAACTGTAGTGCTCGACCACCCGTTCGTCCATATACTCCTTCTTGTACGTTGGATATGTGGGTGCCCACTCAGTAGGAAGAAGGATGTCAGCATTCGCCACGCCCGTTGGGCGAATCTCGAAGGATTTGCCTGTAAACTTGTTCTGGGCGTCAACCTGTAAGAGAAAGTCACCATAATCATTCATGACAGTAATGGGTGGAGCATTCCTCGCCGTAGTATCTCCATCTGGGGCTCTCAGCCCAACACGCCGATATTGGGGGATGGTGGCTCACTTGCTCAGAGAAATAGCGGTACTCTTTGTCCAGCCGAACGTATTCAAACGTCTCGCTCTACAAACTTCAGCTCAAGAGGATAGAATAAGGAGGATGAACCTTACAAGCATAGGGTTGAAAGGCTTCGCAATGCGACCGATTGTTGACGAGTAGTTCGACATCGCAAAAGCCGCCACGAACGCTATACGACGTAAAGGGTCGCGCTCTCCGAAGGCTGCATCAACTGGAATAAACGTGGTCTCCGTCATTCCAAGTGCGAACGAGGTCAAAGGGGTTCACTTACGACACTCCGAAAATTCCATGTCTTCCGCCTAGAACAGTCAGTCTTAGCATGTGGTGTCCACAAGGCCAGATAGGGTTCATACCATGCGCTGCAGCATGCTGGTGGGCTCGTTGAAGAATACCGGAAAACTTATCTTCGTCAGGTCTTTGCCAATGCTATGCTTGAGGACGCTCCAAAGACTTGTCGGTGGCCGATTGTCGCTCTGAAGATCGAGCTCCCTACGCACAATTTGGTACCCCTCGTATTGAATCTTATCAATGTCCTTAGGAAGGAGAGGTTCTGAGGGTCCGGCAAGTGCCTCGTTCACGACGAGGTTCGGTAAGGTGTTTGTTTCTATCGCGTCAAAGAATTCATCTTCTTCGTCCGTGTCAACGGCTTCCTCCTCGCTCGGCCGAGTAATACCCGCCAATCCAACAGAGGACGATCGGGGCATGGACATACGGCGGGCAACAGAGGACGTAGCGGATAAAGCGCGAGTAAGGGCCATACTCATACTTGCGCTCCCACTTGGTAAATCAGGCGATGACTGTCGTTGTCCTGTTAAAGGGATTGGGACCGCTGTACTCGGAGGATGTTGAAACCCGAATTCGGCTTCTTCAACCGGAGGTGACAACGGAAGTGCGGATGGCCGCGCCTTGACCGTTCCCAAGCCCTCCCCACCGGACGTACTTGAATCGATGCGAATGTGTCTTCGTGAGTGCCTACGGAGTTCGCGCTCTAGAGCCTCCCCCTCTTGGACAACAGACTGCAAGCTCTGCTCCCACACTGCCTGACGCCGCTGTTCACGCGTGAGCCGGGCTCTCCACCAATCATCGCGTTCTTTAACCATGTGAAGGTACTCATTCAACATGCTCTGCACTGTCCCAAGAGATCCCTTGAGAGCACCATTCAACCCGACGGTGGAGGGGGACGACAGATCGGACAAAAGTTGCATTGTGAGTTCAAGCTGGGCAGCCGTTGAATTTCCGTACAGCTCAAAGGCTTCGTGAGGTGGAACGTCGGTGTCGTAAATGTGGTCTGTGCTGTCGTTCGCTGAAGAAGCGTCATTCTTCTCGTCGATTTCCCGGTCCCGTGGAGAGGAATACTCTTGAACCAGACTTTCGCCGCCTTCGTCGTCTGTGTGTAATAGGGAGCTACTGACAGACTCGGCATCTCGATCGTTCTTTGGAATAGAGACCGTCGAGTTAACGGTGCCTCGAATAGAATATCGGGAAATGGATGAGGTGTCACTTTCGCTGGCCTTGGGACATTCTTTTGCCTGTTCAATAGCCCTGGATATGGCTTGTGTCCACCGAGAAGCTTCGACAGGGTGGTTGGCCTTCATGTACCATTTCTGCACATGCGAACGTCCCCGCGAAGGGGTAGAATGAACCTCAAAACGATACTTCTCGGCGCCAGATGGAGGACGCAAAACTGCTGTTTTCATCGAGATGGAACCACGACTTGCAACTTGTTCGTCCTCCTGGTGACGATAATCTAATGTTTTCGGTGAATGAACGCAATGTCGTTCGGGACAAGCACAACAGCGTACAGGAAAGGACACCATCCTTGAGTACAAACCAGCGCGTGCTGTATCCCCGAGCAACATTCGTATACTTGTTAAGATACCCTTTCAGCGTGGGGGGACCAGACACGTGGCTATCGTTTATAAGTGTAGTGTCATTATTCGCGACTGCAGTGGATGAGTACACAGAAAACAAGAACAAAGGGTTGTACTCACACTGTCGCAAAAATACGCGCATTTTGTCGTCTTTGCCAGCGACCTCCTGTACAGGACGACCCTTGCGATCCCGAATAAACACATCCGCGCCAGCGCGTACGGCCAACTCGATAAGTCGAAGATCCTTTCGTCTAGTGGCCTCATGGAGTAGAGTTGTACCGGAAGAATCGTCAAGGCAAGATAGGTCAATTAACCTCACGCGGGGGGAGGATAGGAGCGCAAGGAGCGCCTGTGACGGTGGGTCATTGCGCGGAGACAGAACATAGGTGCGTAGTAGAGATCTAAAAGATGCGGTTAGAAGTGATCGAGAATCTGACCCCCGAGGAACGACAAAGTGAGCAAATAGAATGGGCATTGTGACGAGAGGGATAAAGACGGACCGTTGATGACGGATAGAACGCCCTTGCCTCTGGCCACATCTATACATGTCTTCCCGTTGCTGTCCCGTAGCGTGTCGTCAATACCCTCTTGATCGAGAAGCAAGTTTACGACATCAGCTCGACCAAGCGAGGCAGCCAGATGAAGCGCGGTTGTTCCTGACGCTGGGGGGTGAACAGCATTCGGTGAGATAGACCTGTGGGAGAGTAAAAGCGAGACCGTTTCGACTACGACGGTGGAATGAGGAGAGGAGTGGCGGCGGCACTGAAACGAGGGGCGCACCAGATGCACAACGGATAGCTAGGTGAAGTGCTGCGGCACCAAGGTCGGCCTCATTGTCACGGGTAGAACCGCGGTCTTTGCCAAGCCCAGCCAGAAATGGGTGGATGAGGGCAGGGTCACCTAAAATTGGGTTATTTTATTTACGCTGCCGATGAGAAAATTGACGGGAGGAAGATTATTCACCAGTTCGGAGAGCAGAGAGGAGTTTAACTTGGTAGAGTGGCTCTGATGGTGGCCCATTAGGAGACTAATTTGGATGATAATGAGGGAGTAGTACCTGGAGTAACTCTAGTGGAAGAAGAAGAGCTTGAAAGAGAGAGGGACATGGTATTCTCGAAGCGAAGATGCGCAGTCAGACTGCGCGTATTCTTCTTGGCTGCTGCGCATACAAGCGGCGATGTCCCTTTACAGTAAAGAACATCTCGATCTCGACATATGATGTCATCCCTCTCATCTCCAAGCTTCCCTCTCTCGCCTCCCACCTCTCAGCTGATGTTCTCTATCCTCTAACATTCGTCCAATGCAGTCTACCGGTGGCGCGCCCCACACCATCGTCTTTCCCTTTGGGTCTAAAAGTCGAGGAAATTTTCCGTCGAGTGGCGCCAACAGCCCCTGAGCCCTGGCCTCCTCTCCGTTGGTCACCTCTGATGAAGCCGTTGTCCTAGGCGAGTTCGCCTCGACGTTCCGCTCCGAGGTTTTGTCCTCCACAACCCTCACTCCGGCCCTCACCATCGCACGTGCCTCTTCGTCTACATCAGCGAAATTGTCTTGCTTGACGGCGCTCATCGAGTATAACCATATTCCGACAACAAATGATCCGATGGCAAGGCCAGTGAGCATATTTTTCACCCTGTAGGGTTGCCGTGCTCGCATCAGTCCTGCGGACATCTGAGTATAGCCCTTGTGAACGTGTACGTAGAAATAGTAATAAACACACTTACGTAGCCACTTGGGCGATAGCTTCTTGTCGCAGTCCTCCGATCGATATACTGCAAGTCACTCATGGTAAAGGAAAGAAAGTAAAGGTAAAGTTGCTCAGAGGGTGTCCGTGTCTGGAGTAAAGGTCGTTGATTGGCTGTCTGTAATTAGCTATAATGGCGGACTCGGTCCGGTTGATGTTGGGCGTGGGAATAAATTGTACATCCCACATCCTTCGGTGGCCAATTCTCACTGGGCATACGACCCGATTCCAGCGCATTAATCTACGATGTAGGGCATACATGACAGGTCAGACCCAGACTCAGCAGGCATGATTGTTCAAACCGAGCTCAAATCTCAAATCCCATAGTATCAGAATATGTTTATGCGTTCATTCACTGTTTCACGTTTAATGGACAAATTCTAATGCTGGAACGATGCCGCTTAGTTCTTCCCCTATGGTGTGGGCTCAGCGAAATAGCGGAAAGATGCCATGGAATGATTCACACACCTTGACAAGTGAGAATGCGCTGTAGGCGATCCCAGCAACGCCAAGTGCAAATCCGGATCTGTACAGACCTGGCACACCGTTAATATTTTTCTGTCATTGCATCAAAAAAGCCTATGGATACCGAGATAGAGGCGTGAGCGGGGAGGGCGGTAGTAAATGGGCTTGTGGGAGTGCTACAACGAACAGACCCGGTGAATATAAAACACGGGAAGGAAACCAAACGAAATCAAACGGACCTGGTACACCTTCTGCCTTTCAGGAACTAGGTTTTTTTCTACAGAGAAAGATGAGTTATAGGCTCTAGCAATGGTCTGAAGCGATGACGAACTGTAAGTGAGCGCGTCGAGCATTGTTTCCGATTTGGCGGTTGGCCTGCGGTATAGAAAGTGGGACTGACAAGACGGACGGGGCGTCAGCCAACCTCGGAGGCGGCGGCAACTCCCGAGACCCGATGTCGGATCGAGCGACCCGCCAGTTCAACTGGCCTTTGGGTTATGTCCACCGAGCGCGTCCGCGTAAAGGTATGTTCACCCCTCTCCAAACCACGCGTCTCTCACTTCTTCTTCCATTTCCTAGGGCCTTTCTATCTACAGACCTATCATATATGGGAACACTGCCGTCGTTCTGACTCCCGAAGAACGTGAGGCCCACCCCTCGCGCGAACACACCCATCGTTGGACCGTTGCCGTCCGCAGCGCTGCATCTGCAGAGGATTCGGACATCGTTGGTGGTGCTGATGACCTCGGTTACTTTATTCGCCGTGTGACGTTCAAGCTTCACGAAACGTACCCCAATCCTTCACGGAGTGAGTGGTAGCATTTACCCTTCCTTTCTTCGCCACGGCCAGCTTCACGTCAGTTGCGCAGACATAGACAAGCCTCCGTTTGAAGTCACGGAAACGGGGTGCGCTCCCTGTCATTCCTTTTCTTCCTTCTCAGCTGCTGACCATGTCTGTCGGATAGATGGGGCGAGTTTGAGATTCAAATACGAATCACCTTCATCGCGGAGGCCGCGGAGAAGCCTATTATGTTATATCACCACCTCAAATTACATCCCTGGACGGCATCTGGTGCGGACATGGACGCGCCCCCGCCTGCCGAAGTTGCCGCCCAGCTCGGACCCGTCCACTCTTGGCAATACGATGAGATCGTCTTCACCGACCCATTCCAGCAATTTCTCAACATACTCACCGCACATCGACCCACGCCCCTCCCCAAGGCTCGTCGCAGACCAGTTCCGTTCCATTCCGCAAACCCCGGATCTCTCGAGGCAAGCAAGGGAGGGGTGCCTGAATTCACCGCAGTGATGGAGAAGGATGAGATTCAGCGATTAGAAGAGGCAAAGAAAACAGTTATCGCGGAGCAAGAAAAGCTCCGTACCAGTCTCGCTGAAAAAGAAAAAGAGCTAGAGGCTCTCAAGAGAGAGCTGGGCGAGCCATGAGGCCTGAGGCCTGATCCCTGTTGTATAATGTGTATATAACAACTCGTCTGCATCATCGCTCCTACTTTGCTGTCTACTGGTGTGATGACTGGCGACCCATCAGGGCCAGTTCACATCCAAGGTGCCCAACCGGGATACATTTTTCCCTGACAATTGTCAGAAAGTCAGAAAATATAAATCAGCTGGAGCAGGCCACGACTTGCAAGATTCGCGTTGTCCGTCGCTTCTTGGATGAGCATCTGCACGAGATTGCTCGTCGACACTTCTTTCTCAACCCGATCTTTGCTGGTTCTGTGGATCCCTCTCAGCTTCTTTTCGATAGAGCTCAGGGCGGTCTTGGCGAGCATGCGCAAGTCGATTTGAGATCTGTTGTGAGCATGACGTCGATTTACTCGTAGCTCCTGGATAATACGTGGATGTCAGTTTGTTAAATCCGACTTTTACACTGAGCTCACGATTTTCCGCTTCTCGTCCTCCCACTCGACGAGTGGATCGTGAATGAACGGGTCCAGCACCGTCATCAACGTGTCTTTATTCTCCCGCAACAAGCCCATAGTAATCTCGCAGGCAATGCGGAACACGCCTGAGGTTAGTTGTAAGCAGAAGCGACGCATATACTTAGAGCACTCTGACGAACCTTCTGCTCCAGTTATGCCAAAACCGTCTAGGATATTCTGCGTGAGCCTGAATGGCACCTTCTCTGGAACTTCCAGCGTCCTTCCCTGCCCCAGCTGAGCTCCAGAGCTAAGCACAAACGAAGAGAATTACCTTGTCAAACAAGCAGTTAAAGTCAACATGAACGACACTTCCGGTATTAGTGTCCAGCAAGATATTCTCGCAATGCCTATCCCCGAGTCTACAGTGTTCCAATTAGGACTGGTATCCGAAAAGTAGTGAGTGGCCTCGCACCCCAAGATGAAGCCAATCATGGACATGACAGCCGCACTCCTAGTATACACAAGGCGACTGGCAAGCCAAGTCGACGGCTCTGGAAAAGTTTCTAGAAACCACTCATGGAATACTGGAGTGAACCTGCGAATCCCATGGTCAATAACATCCAGGGGTGGAGGTATCGAGCTTACATTGGCAGAACTTCTTTCGCAAATACCTTGCCAGCCTCGTTATCACTTTCCTTCTTAATCCTCTCAAATATGGCATGCAACTCCGCGTTCTGTTACGGCGGCGTGAGATTAACGTTCTATCACCTTGATACCCACATACCCAGCCCCTTTGGCCCCTTGCCTCATATAAGGGAAGGAGGACAAAGCGCACAGGAACCGTGTCTGGGACCCATTGAACAAAGCCACACTCCTCATTGAGGGTGACGATGCCATAAGTGCGAATATCTGTGCGGTATGGAGCTATCAGAGGTCACCTCGTCGTGTACCATATGAGACATACGGAGTTGGCGTCGACGGGAGTCAGAATTCATGTTGAGGATTTTGTTGATGATGGAGTTGAAGTCCATGAGCCTGGCATCTTTTCTCAGGTCGTCTTTTGGCTTGCCCAAAAATGCATATTTTTGACCATCGCTACCATGAATTGTGACTTTTCGAGGCCTTGCGAGAGTCTTCATGACATCAATGTCATCCAAGAAATCTGTAATATTTCGATTTTAGGAAATCCTGGAATAATGAACAGAGGAAGAATATGTTACGATCGAAAGTCGGAAGGTTCAGGGGGAACGGCTGATGATGGGAGCTGGCTGTCGAAGATGTCGGGGGAAGTGTAGCCGTCAACGACTCTTGGAGGGGCACAATCAACGGGGATGGCATCAGCTTCACCAGTTGTGGTATATCCCTTTTCATCGACAATGTAGTTCGCGCATCAGGACCAGCATTCTTCGCAGGTTCGGGAACTGGAAAATCACAAAGAGCGAGAAGTCCATTTACCATGGCAAGAGAGGCATTGATGAGGCTTGAAACATGTGCCGATTCAGTGATGCAAGAGCTCTTCTCAAATGAGCACACACGAAACACAGACATATGTACGAAAACCCGACCTTGAGCCTCTCAAGAATGGCTTTTCCTCGTGATGCCCTAGTTTCGTTGCGCGACTTCACGACAGAAGCGAACAACCAGAGGGCCTGTTGAGGAAATTCTTTGATCACAGTCGATATGAGACGCGCCAGGACGTCCGAGACTGGTGGATACTCATGACCAACCCGGGAAGCGATTTGGGGAAACGCAGTGTACCACTAGTAGGAGTTTAGATAAAGGTAGCAACCGTTGTTTCAGCTGCTGACCTTGAAAGCTGGTACACCAACAATGGCCCGGGAAATTTCAGCGGTGATCTTTGTGTAGCATTCATCGGAACGGACAATGGGGTCCTCTCCCATGTCCAACCAGATAGTTAATAGACGCGGGACTGTTTGATATATGAACTTGTTCCCGTACTTCATCGCCTTCGTGAAGCAACGTACGGTCGCCAGCCGCATTCGCAATCCCCTACCCATCGTGTAAAATAAAAGGAAGCCAGAAACGACAATGTACACACCGGATCTTGGGGTCGGCCGGTGGTATGCTGTCGAAACAACGGTCTTGGTACTTGCCATAGTAAAACATCCCACTTTCCCATCTGTTATGATGTTAGAATAGGTGAAAGTCTTTATTAACGGGACTGACTTTTGCCACAGTTCCGTTGCTTGTTGGAAAACCTTGTGCACCTCCGACATTTCGTAGCGGTCTGATTCCTCCATCCAGCGCGCCCGAAGGAGCTCGGCCTATTGCGAAGGTGTAAGGTAGGGATACCGCATCGAAATATCTGGCTCACTTTAGCTTTCAGCGGCTTCAGCTCACTTTCATCTTCAGTAAGATCGATTACATCTGCATCCGCTGAGTGACCGTGACTGCGGGTGGTCTGCAGATAGTGCTCCAATTCTTGCAGGGCACGTAGCGGCTCGCCAGTTGCTCTAATGAGCCTCACTTTTTGCATCAATGAAAACGCCGTGCGTGACTCCTGGGCCTGCAATATAGCGCTGTAGGCTGTTTGCCAATGCCCGGCTTTTCGTGCTATTTTTGCGGTGACTAGCCAGGAGCGACCAAGTTCCCCTGAAAGAACACCAAAACGCTGTCGACTAACAAATTGTGTCAGGTCTATCCTAGAATGGCTTCGGCCTAGCCGAAAGGACTGACACTAACCTAATGCCATACGCCGTTCTGCGCAAACTCAAGATCGGCTCCCTTGTCCTGAATGAAGGTAACGTTGAGTTCAAACGGACGTTCAAAATCTTGGCCAGTTCATCTTGAGCTTCGTTACGGCGAGGTCCATCAGTTTGCATTTGTTCAGAGGAGAGTCGATGGATCAATTCCACTTCATGGACCAGGTGAAGATTCAGGACCGCTTCATACGTATGTCTGTATTCTCTACCACCAGATGCCACAATAGTGTTTCCCAAGGCCATGCGCGCTCGAGAAAGCGCATGGGCGATATTATCTGAATCCCCTTCGCGAATTGCGAGAAGAAGACGGGCCATGATAGCAGGTGGAGTTGATACGTCAGATTCATCCACCAAGTTATGAACGTCGTTCCAGTCTCCAATTATCCATGCACTCTCGACTTCGAATCCAAGGAGTGACGGCTTCCAGTCAGGGTTGCGAGTAAGTACACCTTTGACGTGTGTTCGTAGCGTATCTGCTCACATGTCAGCGGAAAGCCGTCGCAAAGGCACAAACACTCGCCGTAGTGGCCTAAATTGCGCAAGCAGCGCAACAGACCGATATGATAATCCAAATTGTCCGGGGATTGTTGCAAGCGGAGCTCCCAGCAACTCTGGGCTGAGGTCCATCTTCCGGTGCTTTCATGCTGACGTATTTGATGCTCCAGAGTAGGGGAGAGAATGAGAGTCGAGATGCCTTCCATGCCATCTGGTTCGTCCAGATTGCAATAGATCTCGTGGAGTCGCTCGTAGCAGGACTGGATCTCCATGCTATTCGCGTTCCGCTCTTGAAGAGAAACAAGATGTCGCTCGAAGCTCATCAGCGACCTCGCATATGCTTTACATCGAAAGGCAGCTTTCGCCATGAGGTCTTGGTCGATGCTTGACAACACAGAATCAATCCTTGTGAGTTGCTCGCTGACACCAGGACGGCTCCCTCGAGCACGCTTTGCATCGTTCCTCTTGTCGCCTAGATCTTTTCGTGTAAGGCGCGCCCATTTGCTAAGATGGTCCAATAACATAAAGACGACCTAGGGACGAATCCATCAGCAAAGGTTTTAAGAGTCAGAAAGACCATACCTGAGCGCTCAGCAACTTCTTATCTTCTGACGAGGGTGACTTCTCGTTCACCTCATCTTGAAGGACAGCGAGTATTTCGGACCGAATGCTCCAGTTTTTCGTTTCGTCGCCGGAGACAAGGGTGTGTAGAACCAAGTGCGGTAGCAAATGGTGCGCCACGCCGACGTCCTTATTCCGAACGACGGACCGAAAGGGCTGGAAAATCTTTTGAGCTTCTCCCTTGGTCTCAGAAATTAGCCAGGTGGCCCATTGTTGAAGCCATTCGCGGTAGGTCCCATGTTGAGGATATATGGGAAGTTCGAATGTAGGCAGAGGTTTCTCTTTCATCGTGTAGCGGCTCTCAAGCAGCGGGGTAATTATCTCCAGTACGTGTTTCGGTAGGCCATCCCATCGTGTTTGGGCTTTGAGCGAAGCCGAAGTGGTGAACCTACCCGAAGACATAAGAGGTACATTGAACTGGCAAACCTTTAGCAGTTCTTGGATAGCATATGCCAGGTTGGTTTGGTATCCCATGTCGTTGGTGGATCGGAATGCGCTTACAAGAACATCCCTTATGAGGTGCATAGCAAAGAGAATGGACTCGTCCTCATCAGCGAAGTCTTTGAGGACAACCGGTCTTGAGTCGCCCATGCCAAAGTCAAGTCTATCTGGATCAAGGGCACCAATCGCGCCGATGCATTCGAATGCCACCAAGCGGACGTCTTCCATCCCATCGACATCTCGGGCTGCAACTGAAGACAAGATCCGGAGAGTGCGGCCGATAAGAGGATCAAAGAAGTCGCCGGAAGCGAGACACTGGAAGAAATTCCTCTGTTCATCAAGTAGTGACCCGACCTCTTTTAAAGCCTGGAGTGTCACCGTCAAGCTATCACTGGAGACGCGGTCCAACAATCTGTGGAGCCTATCCTCAACGGACCAGCTTCGTCGTATGGCATGCAACCTAGATTGTACGTCTGAGAGCTCCCCTATGGGCGACACATCGACGACGTCATCAAGGCCCTCAGAGTCAACACCGTTCCCAATGTCGAAGACTAGGTATCGCATTATTTTGCCAGCGACGTCTCGTCCATAGGGGGATAGTGATTGCCAATATGAGACCAATGATGCGCTTGTCGGTCCTGCGTGCGATAAAGCGTCTCTCTGGTCCAGAGTCTTGATGAAGGTGAACCAGCCGTCAAGCGTCACGTCTGACAACTCGGGGGCGCCAAGTGTCACTTGGAGGGTGGCCATTATCTACGATTATTGAGAACAAGGGTTCTTGTCGATATAGCTTTCGACATACCTGAGGTGCGACAATACTTATTTCCGACCCAACATGACTTATTAAGGCACCTAAGCCACGTAAAGTCTGCTGTTTCGATGCCATTGTTTCTCTTCCCTGGATCCCTTGTAATTTGTCGACGAGGTATGAGATGAGACCTAGGATATGTGATTTCAAGAATTTTCCGACGCCATCTGAGGCGCGCATTTTTTTCCGACCCTTGGAAGAGGGAAGAATATTCTCAAGCCTACTTAAAGCCCGCATGGCCTGGTCCTGCGTCACTAACTTTCTGATACGAAGGCGACAAAAGAGGCGTACCTCTTGCACTCTCTTGGACTCCTCAGACCCGAGCATGAAGACGAAAGTGCCTAACAATTCTATAATACAACTTCGGGCCAAGGTCTGGGCATTGATACTACCCCCACTAGGTGTTGGCATGAGTTGCAGTATAAAGTCAAGCGCTCTATCTGTTTGCACTTGGTCGGGAAGAAGGAAGACTTGAGTAAGGATATCCTTTGAGAAATCCAAAAAGAGAGTTGATGGTGTGAATCCCAAATTCTGGGCAATCTTCTCTATCACGACCTTGTTACGATTTGCAAAGAGCAAAGGGAGTGTATGGGACCGAGTTCCAGATATGAACTCAGTTGGTTCTTGGGAAACAAGACGACAAGTTTCCAGAAGCAATGCTGGCTGGTGAGGCCAGTGGGCAATAAGATAACGAGCGATTTCTCCGATGTAAGGATCGAGCAATTTGTAAGGTGTCTTTCCGTAAAATCTTGCCAACGACAACAACTATCGCTCTAGCGATCAGCCGAGCGCTGTGGTGAGAATATTAATTTTGCACCCACTTGCATATACGCGATGCCTTTCAGTGCGGGGTTAGGGTCGGCGAGTCGAGATATCAGGCAACTGATTGCGACGCCAAGGAAGTTGGTCGTTGTAACCCTGAGAGCTATTGAGTGCGTTGTTAAAATGGCCAAGTCAAACGCCTGACCTTCCAATTCGACCAACAGTGATTAGAACAGTTTCTTTCACTGGGTCCCGGGCATCCCTAAGAAGTTCATAAAACTTGTCAAAGATCCCCTCCGCACGAACCCATGAAACTTGTCCGACATGATTATAAAATGATATGACCTCCACGAGGACTTGGCTGGTATGTCCTCAAACATGGTAAGCGAGAGATAAACGCAATTGAATGCGAACACCAACCCAGCGCTGAGTCTGACTGCTCTGTCCTTGTGAACGAGAGACTGATACAGCTCGATGACGAGGTCATCTACTTCTTTCAGTCCAAGCTCGATTGAGTGGTGTCGCACAGCAAGACGCAGAGCATGATTCCCCGATCTGTGAACGGCAGGCGTGACCTCGTCTGCTCTGCCTTGTAGGAGCTGTCGTATTGTCGTGCTGTACGTTGAGAGGAGTAATAGATCTTTCCCGGTAGGCCTGGAGCACTCCGGGCTTTCCCCATGCGCAAGCGGACAGGCTAACTCTGAAAGGGCTTTAGCAACTGAAACTCTCCGCCCGGCATCATAGCCGCTGAAAGACTTCCTAGATTGGAATGGTGACGATGCGCCCCAATAAAGTGTTGTTCACTCACTGCGAATATGTTTCTCGAATAAACAGAGAGACGGCCTCTCCCGAGAGGCCAGTACCGTGGACAAGAAGTGACTCAATCCGCCTCGCTTCTTCTGCCTCCGGGAAAATAGATATTAAAAGTGCTCGCAATCGTTCTATGTTCCATGCTGAGGGGATGCTTGCGTTGGGTATATCGGTAGCATCAGAAGCCAGCTCAGCTAGCCGACGGTCTATCATGGCCAACTCGTTGCGTGTGAAGTCACTAAAAGAGCTTGAAGACAAAATCGATTTGACAACGTTCAAGGTACCCGTATTGAATGAGGGAATTCTCTGAGAGAGATACGTCATAGCCAAGCTCTTTAATGCGGGCATGAGCACACAAGGTATATTCTGAAAGCGTTATGCCCGTACTTACGAAACCGCTCTCATCTTCGCTTCGCAATTGGCCCATCGAAGACAGGATCGCGAGACTGCTCCCACATTCAGAATGTTCGTGGATGTCTGGACATTCGCTCAGCAGGTCGCGTATCATCTCATCCTCAGCAATAGTACAACGATTGCGTGACCGATAAAGCATCAAGCGAGATACCATGTCTGCGAAAATGATCTTCTGCATATGGGCATTTTTCGACTCCAGAAGTCGTTTCTCTGCGGAACAGATCCGAATCAGATAAGTTACCAGTGACTCCGAGGGGACAGGCCAAGTCCCAGAGACGCATGAGTCGAACACGGACTGCATCAGCTTCGTCAGACGGAGTACGAGGTTTGTATGGAGTGAGTGTGAGGTGACTGGTGGTGACGTTGTCTGAGTCAATATATCGAAAAAGGTGCAAAGCAAGTTGACAGCCTCGATCGGGCTTCGGACGAAGAAAGAGGGCAGATCTTGTATATTCGGCTGCGCTCGCAATAGGCTGTCAGGGCATGAACCGAATCGTTATGGATTTCACATGCCTTGTCAGGTATGGAGGTCACCTCCTTCACGTGGGATTGTTGAAGTGGTGACAGTTCCAGTGGGAACGCCAATGTAGCAATGCCCAGCAGCACGGCTGACATGATGAATAAGAGCAGGGATGGGATGCAGTAGAGCTCACCTTCACCGACACCCAAGCAACCAGCATAGACACTTTGAAAGGCTTCCAATAAGGGGTTGTCTATACCACCAGTGCCCACGCTATCGCCCAAGTACCGTATGACCTCTTTCGCTACGGTCAGACACTTCTCTCGCAATTGCTTGGGTGAAGGAACGTCATCTTTAACGGATACATCGCCATCATTGCGGCAATCGAGCAGATGACAAAGAATCATCAACCGGACTGGTACCTTACGCGCGAGGTCAGAGGAAGTATCAAACAGATTGGAGAATCTTTGAACGAAGAGGTGGAAGACATTGACGGTCGCGTATACAAGAACAGCCTTTTCATGGAGAATGTCCCACGTCCCTGTGCTAATAGAAGGGAAGGAGGACAGAACATAGTCGGAGAGCCCGGACAAGATGGGGATCCAGGTTTCGAGGTGGGGGTGCTTGATCTTGTAGGAGAGGTTGGGCTGGTTGTCTGCTATGGTCTGCAGGAGGAAATCTCGCAATGCGGCCGGCGAGTCCGTAGACGCGGAACTTTGAAACGTTAACAATGGAAATGGCGTAGAAGGAGGTGTGTCCATAGCATGTCGCGAATCTGTGGTTCGCGTCCCTTTGTCAATCAGGGTCGTGTGACGTAACGCGTCGCGTGACAGATTGGTGATATGATAGATAAATTAGTGCGTGCGCTGCGTGTGTGCGGTACGGTAGGTTCAGTACATCACTTGCGGCCTGCCCTCCGCTTTTCTCTAGCTTTCTCCCGCTCAAGTGCCTTCTCTTCCGCCCTTTCCACCTCGATACTTCCAAAGACCTTTTTCATACGTTCGTGATGGGACCTATCCTTTTCACGCTGCTTTTCTTGCTCTACTCCGGCCAGGAATCGGGCGTCTTTCCGTAACTCCCGGATAGCACCCTTCCTCTCTTCTTTATACTGCCTGCGAAGCTTGGAAGCCTCTTGACGTTCGTGATCGGGATCCCGCGTGCGAAGATAGGATGAGGAGGTGCTCTCAAACTTCGGGTTGTACGATGGAATTGGTATAGGTTTGTGTGCTTGGAGGCATAAAGGCCGGCGGGCCTGGTGTGAGAACCTTATGAGCCTCTGGGTGGTGTCTATGGTCCGAGATATTTGGTCCTTGAATAGAGTTAGTAACAGCTAAGCAACGAAAATGAATGGGAAGCCTCACCCGAAGCAAGGGACAGAGGGCATCCGAATTGATATCGCGAAGCATTTGTAATACCGGTTCGTACACTTCAATGAATCCGTCGAGGGTCTTGTGAGATTGAGAAAATCGGGCCAGGAGATCAACGGCGAGTCCTAGGAGATCCGCATTCGTTTGAGCATTGATCCGCTTGTCGGTGACGATGGCAACGAGATTGGGCCGGCTCACAGACAGTATTCTCGCCTTGCCCATATCAAGACACAACCGCCCGAAATGATGTCTTTGGGACACAGAAGGGCTTCGCTCTGATCCAGGGGAGACATCTCTCGGAGGGGAGAGAGAACGAATAACGTCGGTCAAGAAGTTGATGGCCTCAGGTACGAATCTTCCGGAACGATTCTCGTACTGGAGAAAGAGCGTGCAGAGGAACAAACCACTGGCGGCATCAGTCAGAGACCTTATCTTGCACAAAGCAAGATATGATCCCATCAGAAGGCGGACCGGAGACACCACTGCATGTCGCATGTCGCTGGTTGGCCATAAAACCCCAAGGACCCGTAAAAAGACCAGTTCAGGGAGACCAGGCCACGTTTTTGCGTCGTCACCCCCGGCACCGTGGCTCAAACCCCGCTTAAGGTTTTTGTGCATCAGAACCAACTTCCCAATAAAGTGTTCCGCGGTCTGTCTAGGATATGTTTTGGTAAGGGCGCGAATGTGCGGAAGCAAGCCAGAGACAACAGATATCCTCGGGTTTGAGGGCGATGCTACATGGAGAATATGGTCAATGAGAACACCTGCAAACACCTATAGGCTTTCTTTGAGACATGCAGTAAGATATGCGCAACGACAACATCGATACTCACCTGCAGCTTCGAAGCATTTTCGGCGCCAAGGCTGGGATGATGTAAAGCGCGGATGCGCTCAACAACAGTTGGCACGTCCTGATCCACAACCCCTTCGAGGATATCGAGAAATTCTTCGTGAGAAGAGGGGCAAGGGAATGTGTAAGGGAGTTCGTGAGAACCCTTGGGACCCTGGGGCGCCTTTCTCTCTACACCAGATAGATTCGGGCTGCCAAGGCCGTCCCAAGGAGGTTCAGAATCGTGATCCGATGCTGTTTCATCCTCTGATTCGCTATCCTCCTTGCGGTCATCATCCACGAAGCCGCCTTCTTCACCGATATTGTCCGAGCTTGATATCAGGCCCCTGCCCAGCCCGTCCCAGTCATCAGCATCATCATCGAAGTCGTCTTCAAGGTCATCACCACCAATCAAACGCCTTCGCTTCGCCGGTCGCCCCTCTTCTCCACTACTTTCGGCACTATCCTCTCCGTTCATCCGCCTAATTCGTTGACGCTCTGCCTTTTCCAGTGCCAGCTTGGCTTCCAAGGCCAGTTCCTCTTCGGTTTTACTTCGATCTTTCGGTTTGGATCGTTGATCAAAGACCAGCTCGCGTACAAATTGGTCATACTGCTGGTCGCGATCCTCTCCAGCTACGCCAGGTTGCGAATTAAGTTTCCTTTCAAGAGACTCTGACAGAGGATCTGGACCCGAAAGCAGGCCACGAATGGCGTCAAGTTCTTGATCCAGTTGATGACGAACATCGTCAGCCTCTTCCCGTTGTTTCTGTCTTAGCGCCTGAAAAAAGGTGAGACTGAGTGTCACCAGTATACGAGTAGGGACTGTCATCCATACTTTGTACTCCTTGCTCTTTGCCATAACCTCGGCCATTACTTCTGCCTTGGTTTTTTTGCGTGCAGGCTGGTAGATAATGGATCAGCTGGGGAGAAAGCCAAAGAAATGCGCGATTTTACCTCATCCTCATCCTCATCTGCACTCTCACTTTCGAATCCTCCGAAGTGTGACCTCTTGACGGTCTCACCATCAATCTGGCCTGAAAAAAGGTCAGTACAGCGAAAATGACAGAGGCGAGGAACGAACCCTTTGCTTCTTCATCACTCTCGAGTTCCAGCCCGGTGTCAGCAAAATCGTCCAGTTTGGACAGACTTTGTCCATAGTGGGTCAACTCGACTTCGTCCTCGAGATTGAATGCAGCACCCTTGGAGGTGCGCTGCCTCTCCCGCGTGAAACGCTCGAGCATACGTTCTTCTGGTGTGAGAGTTGGGTCATTTTCACCGAAGCGCCTATCAAGGATTCCGCCTGCGCGGTCCTTCTCCTCGAACTCTTTGAGAAGCGTTTTTTTTCGCTTAGATCAAATGAAAAATGAAAATGTGAGGAGCGTAATGGCAAGACAGCGTGGACCCGACTCACCGCTTCAATGCCTGCCTGTTTAGTCTGCGCTGGCTTTCCGGAAACACCTTTTAGCTTCCTGCCGCCGACATCGTGTTTGAGTTTGGTGACCTTGACGTCAAACGGGTTTAACTTTTGCTGGATCTCGCGGAGTCTAGCGGCACGTTTTGCGTGATCCTTTTCCTCACTCTGAGCGCGTCTTCGTTTCCTCCCGGGATGAGATTGCCTTGAAAGACCGGCTTGCGACAACGCCGACTTGAGTTGCGACAGTTGGGAGCCTTTACCCATGTGCTGCCCCAAATCCGGGAGAGGGATATCAATTAGACCCGGTGGATACGCGTTCCTATCGTGGTAAAGTGTGGCCCCAGATAGCCCCAAGTTACGTGTGGATCGGTTTGTGTCGGGTTGTGTACGGTTTGTGCAAGTCGCGTGCGCGTTGAGCGGTTGAGCCACCTTATTATAGTAGTGATCTCCGTTGACCGTGATCCAAAGCAAGACACCCATTTCTTTCTTGGTTAACACTCTCCCTCTTTGCAACGGCGATCAATCTCTCCATGGCACCTGTTTTGCGTTCTAATACTACCACGCACGGCCGGACCGGCGTTGAAACAACCCCAACCAAGTCCCCTCGTAAAGTTCCACACTGCATCAAATGCCAACGCCCTCGAGCGGGCCATCCCCGTTCAGGGTGTCCTTACACCGAATCCCCGAATTCACGTGTGCAACCGCGACCAAACCATCTGGACATCACCGCGTCAATGGATTCACTCGCCATATCCTCATCAAAGTCCAGAACGAGTGAACGCCGGCGACGTCCACCCACCCAAGACATGACGCTTGCATCACTCTCCACAGAGTCCAGTGATATTCTAAATAAACTCCTCGAACCCGAAAACACGCGTGATCCCCTCTCATTCCTGAACAAGGATGTGAATGCAAGCCGCTCCTCAAAGTCGCCTTTCAAAGATGGCAAGGTCATGCCGGGCACTCTCATCACACCGCGTCCAAGCTTTTTGACGGACGTGCCCCCCTCAGAGGACATGCCCCAGTACAACGCACACTTGGATTCCAAGGCCACCATCATCATGCCGCCAACTGGGGTTGCTGCTACTCCACTTGCTCGCTCCATGAGCATGGAGGAAAGGACAGCTTTCCTGGATGGACTCACAGGGTTATCCCGGGGACCGCCAGCTGCCGTGTATCCCATTCGCGTGCACGAACTTCAACAGATCGCCGAATCTGCAGTGAAGCTCGGGTTTCACACTGGCATCGTACCTCCGTCAGGTTCTGGAGAGGAGGGACTGCTGATACTCGGGAGAGATTTTGGGGCCGTTAAAGATTTGCACGCCAGACTATCGGGGGATGGAGTCCTTCACCAAAGTAGCATCCGTGCAATGGCTGGTGGAGCCGTGGCAGGAGCAGTAGCGACTTTTACAAGCCTCGCCCTGGCGTAATTTTTTTTTCTTTTTTTTTTTTGTGGGGGGGGGATTCTATCGCCAAGTTGTCTCGCCTGTAGCTCCGCTTTCCTTTGGCCCATTTATCATAGCACAATGAAAAAAATAGTCGTTTGATGATCTGATCGCAAACACGTTCATTAACTGTATGAATGTTAGGGGAGGCCCCGATCGGTTATTTAAATCGGTTTTCAGGGTTCGCTCAGGCAAGAGTATAATTAGACGCATACTAGTACATAATGCCAGTTTGACGTATACATGTAGAAACGCGCGGTACCACAAGATCAGGCCCCACTGCTGAATACGCGCCGCGCCACATATTGAGGTATGATGTTTTGGTGTACCATAGTAAGTACGTGGGGTTCATACCATACGATGCAGGATAATTCCTATGGGTTACATGTTACAACGAATGACGGACGCGTATCGCCGGATGTCCACACCCTATGGCGCGTCATGGGGGTCATATGCCTTCTCATGACCAGTAGCTAGTGATCATGCGCCATGAGCTATGGTTGCTAATGCTGGTGGAGAAGCGCGGTTGGACAAGAAATGCGGAATGACCGCCGGTGGAACAGGCTTCCAGTCATATGGCGTCTGCAAAGAGTTGAGGATATCCAATCAAACCTACAAACACACCATGAAAGGTACTGGACAGATAGATCGAAGTTGTGTACTGTATGTCAATCACGGGCAAGTAATCGTTATAACCGAGCCGATCGGTAAAATGCATAGTGGCCCTACTAAAGGGGATGTCCTTACATTCCGCTGCACGTCCTAGCCATCCGTACACATCAACGTGCACGTAGCCACGAGGAGGGGCCAATCCGGCCAAGCTGTCAGGAGGTGCAAGTGATAATCGATAATGAATAGATGAGATACCATATTTTGGTAAAGTAATATGAGATAGTCCAAACAGAGGGAGATCGTCAAGGTTGGTGTGGTTAGAAATTTCATGATCGACTCGATGTGTATTTGATTGACGAACGCCGCCACTGTACCGTAGTTCAAGATCTCTCGATTGATATCCGTACCATAAGACGCTCCGATCCCGTCGGGTGAAGGAATTTACAGCGCCTCCCAATGCGCGCCATTTACTTCCTCGCATTCACGCATTGCCTTACAACGTTTCTTCCCTGTGAACCCCCCTGTTCATCGCCATCTGTTGTGTTGCCCCTTTCCGATTGCAAGGCAGAACGTTTCCCCGTCCCATCCCGTCCGGCTGTCTTCTACTTACTAGCCATGTCTCTATATACACTGTCTTATGACACTTTCAGTCACCAGATGGGTACAAGAGCCAGGTGCTGCAGTTGGCTCTTATTTGGTTGGCATTCAAGGAAACTATACCTTTTCGAGATAGTCAGTGTTGCATGGCAGGAAAAGACATTCAAGGAAACGTGAAACGTTCATATAACATTCACATAATTCACTAGAGGGAAGGGCAGTGGTAGATGCCAACAAGCTAAAACAACCAGCGGTGGCGACGAATAATGGGAATGACCAATTTGGACGTCCGCCGATGAGGTGAGCTGGATGACGTCCTAATCGCCCGCCCACAAGGATGGATAGAACGCTCGGTAACGAGGAATGATTACGGAGATGGTAAATAGCACCGACAATGAAGGAGTCAGTAAAAGGGTTGAGCGCCGAACGTCTGCGGAAAGGTACCGTATATAGGAAGCGCATGAAATGGGTGAGAAAGGGTATGTGGATGGGATAAATTAAGTGGGGGGCTGTTGCGAAGCCGGAGGATCCCCGAGTGCGGACACTGCGGGGCCGGAGATCGAGAAGGGGAGAGCGCATTCCAAAAGAAGGGGATGATTGAGAAGCGATACGGAGTGGGTCATAAACAGGCGAGCGGGGTCATGGGAGGGACTGAAGGATGAGAGGGGAGTGAGAGAACGTAGGGAGGGAATAGATGATTCAAAGGGCGGGACGCATGTACCGATTGAGGGCGGCGTAAGAGTGGGGGTGTCGGGGAGAGAAAGCTTGATTGGGAGAGATCCACCCGTCCGTCTCTGAAAGGTTCGAATTCCCATGGGAAAAAAAAGGGGGGGAGGGAGCGCAGGTGGGCATGGAAGATATCAAGGAGCAGGTCACAGGTGGCCAGAGCCTCGGCAAAAGTGAAAACCGAGAGGATGGCTTGAAAAAGAAGAAGCGTGACTGTGACATAGTGTTATGGTCTAAACCGAAAAAGGGAAGCACAGGATGAGGCAACCCGAATCGGTACAAAACCCAGCGGCGTGATGACAAGGTGACCTTCCAGGAAGCGCATCCCTTCGACCCCCACGTCCTCTCACTCTCACCCGTCCTGTTTCCCTCTATTTCTTAATTTTATTGTCTTTCTTTCTCGTACGTCCTTTCGCTTCGTCCTTCGTCGCCCCCCTCCATCTTCAAAAGGCTCATCGCTTTTCCTCCTCACCCTCCCTTCTATCCCGTACCTTGTCCTTAGCCACGTTCGATGGACTCTTTCCAATTCGACTCTTACACCTCATCCCCATACTCCGGTTCATCTGCACCTCGCACACCTTCCCCTCGAACTTCCATATCTTCTGACGAATCACCCTCACCGGCTCACTTCAAAGTAGAGCTTGAACCCGTCTGCAGTATCTTTTCCGATCAAATGGTGGATGATCACGCAGTCCCTCCCGAGGGCCAATCTCTCTGGCAGGGTTTATCCCATCAGTCCCTACCCTTTAACGGCTCACGCGGCTCCCTTCTTGGAGAGCTTTACGATCATGATCTTCCCGTTGATCAATCCCCTAATATTTACGACCAACCCAACGACGCTGGGGAATGGCACTCGCAACTCTCTCGCCAAGTCCCTCATCCCCCCTCACAGGAGCTAGCGGCCATGCGCAGGGCCACCTATCCCTACGTTCGCCACGATCGTGATGCCTCGGCACCCTATTCCCAAGCACCATTCATGCCCCAAGACTGCGAACCCATCCATAGTCCCTTCCCTCGTCCGGATACCCTCTACGGGGAGCCCCTCCCTCTCATGGACAATTCCCCTCAACTCATCTCGTTTGGCCCGGATAACCATTCTTTCCATCACGGACACTATGACATGTCGGTTTCTTCATCCCCCGCGTCTTCTTACATCGAGTTCGATAACCTCGAGCATAATGTAAAGCTAGAAGAGTCTGCCCCCGTCATTGTGCCTTCGCAGACATGCCTTTATCGCCCACCCTCATCAGGTGCCATGCACCCCATGTCCTATCTTCCTCCTCATGCCGGTCTCCCCGTTCAGCACACTGATGATGCCGCCTCCAAGGAAACGCAGTATCTTCGTCGTCGATGCTTCAATTGTTCCCAGACTGAGCCACCAAGCTGGAGACGGTCCACACTGAACCCAGGCAAGATCGTCTGCAACAAGTGTGGCCTGTACGAGCGCACTCATTTACGCCCACGACCTCTTCGATTTGATGAGCTCCGGACTGGGAACAAGTCGCGCAAGCAGTCCAAGAGCATTTCTGGCTCTCCAGCATCCAAGCTGATCAAGAAGGAGGTTGAGACGCAGGCCATGTCTCGCCGTGCTTCTGTGTCTTCATCGTCGTCTTCAGTGCACAGTAGCAGTGATTGGGATGATTCAGGTTCGACACGATCAATTTTCATGTCGATATATGGTATTGACTCCGCTTACAGTGTCCGTTTATTCTTCTGGTTCGGCACCTACGTCGTCTTTCAACTCCCCCGCCATCACTAGTTTCTCCCTTCCATTGGAGCGTT
>Ga0307510_10001799_pt1 | contig 23945 bp, 13 predicted proteins | sample 12_EM_MG_FD_207224 | JGI IMG/M metagenome (GOLD analysis project Ga0307510, IMG submission 207224) | Populus trichocarpa ectomycorrhiza microbial communities from riparian zone in the Pacific Northwest, United States - 12_EM | ecosystem: Host-associated > Plants > Roots > Unclassified | place...
TTTCAAGAGAGCCTGCGCGTGGAACCAGAATCTCGAGCCCTTTAATTTCCTGGCACCATCACAAACCCCCTTTAATCACCAAAGGTTATAAAGTGGGGCCATCGTTCAATTACTTATCATTATATCCGACGGTCAGGAATCATCACAGCCATCACAGACCTGTGTTGAAGCTACAGTTTCTGTTAATATTGTTGACGTAGTTTTCTCACGTACAGTGCTAGAAAGAGACAGAGACTAAAGTACCAAATCCCTCCATGTTTTCTCTTACCTGCTACCATCTCTTTTGGTTTAATGGTACCCATCTGGTCCCTCTAATTTAAATTTTATATTATTTTGGTCCCTTAACTCTTATTCATCCTGATATCATCACCTACTCTCTTCTTTGTTATCATTTGGTCCTTCCATTAGCACCGTCCATTCTAAAACTAGAACAGGAGGTATAGAGCTTTTAACTTTAAAATAATAATCAATCGCTACGTTAAATTTTAATTTTATGTTGCATTAATTGTTTCAAATAGTTACAAAATAAGCATTTGGAGGTCAATATTATAATAAATAAAGCTAGAGAGAAAAAAATAAGTGGATGAAGTTAATAAAGGATCCATTTGTTTCATGTAAAACATTTTACGGATGAGATTTCTTGTAAATTGTTTTTTCATAAAATGTTTTATAGCTTGAAAAAAAAAGTAGAGATGGTGGCGGTGAGATGATGAAGGTGTAAGAAAAGGTGGTGATGGTGGTGATTGTGAGATAGCAATGATGATTGGAATAATAGAATGATATTGTAAATGAATTATTATTTATAAAATATTTTACAGGACTTCATGAGTTTATAATATTTTTTAATAAATAAATTAAGTTTGAAGGTTGACTATAAAATGTTTTACAATGACCAATTTTTCTAAAATTATTTATGGGAAACAGACACGGGAAAATATTTTTCGGAAATAAACACACAAAAATTTAGAAAATATTTTTCTCTAAAATAATTTACGGGAAATAAAGGGGTCCTTATTTCAAATAGTTACGAAACTAGCCTCGGTAACTGCATTTCTCCGCGGAGCCAAATTAATTTTTTCATATAAAAAATGATATTTAGATATTGAAATGGGGTTGAAAAATGGCATAGAAAACCGGTCATGATAAATATATAACAACACTAATTAAGGCTAAGATAACATTTAATTATATTATATTTCAGGTATTCTTTTCATGACCTTTCCTATTATATTCCTATTACCTATCTAATATATTTCTATTATATTTAATTAATAGATTGCATCTAATACATTTAGATTTATATAATACATTTAATTTATATAATATTTTTATATATTTAATTTTTTATTCCATTTTATTTGAATAGAATTTAAATTTATATTCATTTAGAATTGATTAAAAATGTAATTTAGAGTGTCTTAGAATTTATTATTCTAAATTAGAATTTAGAATGATTTACTACTACTAATACTATTATTACTACTACTATTATCATTGAAATAACAAAAAATATAAATTTGATTTGAAGGATAAAATTAAAGACCATAAGAACTTTGACAAAATACAAAGAAAAAAAAAGAAATCAAAAGAAAAAGAACCAAATTAAAATTAGTATTATTCTTATTGAAAAAATAAAAAATCTAATACGAGGGATAAAATTAAAAACTATAAAAACTTTGACAAAAAAGAAAAAAAAAAAGTTAAGGAATCAAAAGTAGAAAGATCGAATTGAAAAACTTACATTTACAAATTAGAATTGAAAACAAATAAAACTTTAACAAAAGAGAAAATAACAAAAATCAAAAATAAAAACTAAAAGAACTGAATCTGAAACACTAATAAAAATAAGAACCAGAGTTAATTTTCAGAGATAAGAGAGAAATGAAGGGGGAAAAGAGGAAGGATTATTAGTGACAAACCAACTATTTTTATGTATCACGCATCACCAAAGGAGACGCCACACATACTGCTCACGGTATGCGGCGTCTTCCATGTGTCGGTGTGTGCTAGACAAGTGCTAGCAGCCTTTTGCATTTAAAAACAATAAATTAAATGATAAATTACATTACAACTCTAAGCCAAACTAATAATTACAAAAAAAAAAACATGAGAAAAGATGTCAATACCCCTATTTAATGGCTTAATTTTTGTTCTTAATGTCATATACGTAATCTTACTGTATTTTTTTTTAAAAAAAGACAACAACATCCCTGCCCTACAATGTCAGTTTTTTTTATTCCAGTGGTATTTTAAATTCTAATATTATCTATAAATATGTTGAATAGACAAAAATATCTATAAATAAATTCATAATGATTAATGTACCATAGAAAAAAACAAAAATATCATGGAAAAACAAAAATGTCTTTGGTTTAAAGGCAAACAATTTTTCTCAAGAAAAACAAAAAGTCACCATACTAGGAAAACGTGAGGGAGACTAGTGTTTTTGTCTTCTGTTTTAGTTGTTTTGCAACAAACAGTCGGAGATCAATATTATGATAAATAAAGCTCATGGGATAAAAATGAGAAAAAAAAGAATAGAGGGATCAAATGTGCTGTTTACATTTTGAATTTCCTTCACGGAAAGAAAACTTAATGCTTCTAGTATTGTCCTTGTAGCATAAATTTCCCTGCAAATAGTGGTAATTGACACGTCTCACTCTGTCTATAAAGAGGTCACTATGGAAATGCTTTCATATCTTTATCTTGTGGTAAAAACTGGGTTTCCCCGAGAATCTAACTATTTATAACCCCTCAAGGTTCAAAAGCTTTCTTTTTCTTTCTTCACCGGTAATTATATTGTCTTTCTTTGCGGGGTTCTCTTTGTTTTTGTACTATCTTCTTGTTTTGAAGCGAAAGTTTAAAACTTTAAAACTGAATTGCTATCTTCTTCGCTTCTTGAAGGGAATTTCAATTCTGAGTTATGTTGTCTTCTCTGATATATTGATCGAGGAAATATTGTGGGGTTGAGTTTTTATTTAATTACTAGTAGTTATCAAGGAAGTGGGTTTTGATGAAAAAGAAGATTAGTATTCTAGATGCGTGCTGCTTTTAAACCATAGCTTTCCTTTTACTTTGCTTAGCTACTCCAGGGCTTCAAGGAGCTTACTTTGGCTACTTGAGTTCTGCTTGCAATTTGAGTTGTTGTAAAGATACAGTGAGAATTGTGTATGTTGTCAAGACAAGTTGATTGGAGGAGAGTTTTGGGGTTTAGTAGAATTGGGTTCTGGCCATTTTACTTATTGGGAATCTCTGGTGGTTCAATTGCTTCCTTTTCAGCAAAGGAAGGAGCTTCTTATCTCTGCTGTGGTTTCCACATCACTAGGTGAGTCTCGCTCTTTGTTTATTGTTATTGTGGTGCTAAGATGATGGATTAAACAAAATCTTCCATTTTCTTCAAAATTGTATGCCTAAGAGAACAACAACGCATGATTCAACTATAATTCTAATGATGAATTTTTTTGCTATGGACAAGCATACTATTTGATTAATGGATGCTTGTTGGTTGGAAAAGTGTGTCTCATAGCCTTATAACTAACCAAAACCTATTGAGAAAGAGTCGTGCCCACCCAAGATATAAAAATAACTCCTAAGACATGGTTTATGAAGAGTGATATGATTTATTTGGGGTGGGGGTTTGTGTGATTGGAACTCCCAGAAATTCTGGAAGAAAGGGGGAGTCTAGAAGATGATAGACATGTTACAATTCCAGTTATGAGACTGTTCAGATATTTTATTCACTAAATTTGACCCATGAAGCTTTGGGGTGGAAATAGAAATCTAGAACCTAGACATCACATAACTCATATGCGATGTGAGAATTCTATTCTGTTGCAAGCAGTCTTAACTTGAGAAATTTTATGGTGCCAAGAGAGTAACCAATGATCCTATTATTTACTTCCCAGAACCCGCGTTAAAAAAGAGATAGATACAAGTAAGAGACAGAAATCCTAGGCAGAGATATTCTTATTATTTTTGATTAATCATGGATTTTATTCTCTCCTCTCTCCTCTTAGTGTTTGCCTTTTTTTTTTCAAAGTGTACCATAGGGAGTAACTAATAGATGCCATTGGTTACTCCTGTAGACCATAAAATTTTCCGTCTTAACTCTTCACTATTAAATTGAGACGATTAAGCCAGTGCAGCTCTGCCAGAGCCTACAGATTTCCAGTAATTTATTTTGTTGCCATCTCCTTTATTGTGGTTGTTTTTTATATACAAGTTGAAATATGCTTGTGTAAATCATAACTAAGCTTTGCTATCCACTTTAGTGAAGTGCCTGTTTGTTTGTACGGTGCACCGCACAAACAAATGAAGCCAAACTCTGCATGTTGTGTTTCTGTAAGTAGTCTGCATGTTTTCACCCTTCACACTTGCTTTTAAATTGGGGCATTTAGGTTTCGGATAAGTGTTGAATCCTTGATTGTAAATGCTAGGCTTATGCTGTTGATATTTGTTGTTTATAGTTTAGCTGATTACATGCTGTTTCTTGATATTGTAAATATCTAATTTTTTTGGTTATGCATATAGAATTTATACTTAAGCTTTCATGCATCGTAGAATTGATCCTTAAGCTCGTATGGTGCTTTGTGCAGATCCTGCATACTCCCTTTGCATGGGGACTGATGCTGCTGAAGCAGTGGAGACACTTCCGTGTCCTTATTCCTTCAAGGTACGTATGAGCCCAGGCCTTGTTTTCTGCTACCGTTGGAATATTTTGCTTCAATTACACAGTTAAATTGTATTGAATATCCCACATACAGCTTCGCTCCTGCCTTGTCATATATTTAGCATGTAATTATGTACTGATAAACAAATTAGGATGTAAAATATGTGCATCCATGTTCCATTGCACAAGTTAGACCATGTATACAGCCAGTTCACTTGCACCATCTCTGTGGTGAAAGTACAATATTGCTTTTTCATTGTGATTTGAGTGGGTAAATCTCATTAAATTGAGTTGAGAGATATACGAAAATAGCCTTTGTGATTATTAAGAGAATAATCAACACTGGTTAGTAAAATCCTAATGTTCTAGCAAAGAAGTCCTTGTTGTGTTGATGTTGTCTTTCTATATTTTTAAGTTATTTTTTATTTTTCCACTATTCAACTCCATCATTTCCATGATAACTCAATGTGTTTTATGTTAACAGGTGCATCACTCTATGTGTACAGAGTTGCTGAAGTTGGTTGATAAAGTTTCTAAAATATTTCCAAAAATCGAAGCAGCTCGACCTTGTTGCTCATTGGGAATACAGGCACTATGCTCGTTAAACAATGCACTTGAGAAAGCCAAGCACCATCTTCAGTACTGTTGCGACTCTAGCAAACTATATTTGGTTTGTATCCTTTATCGGTTTCAAATCAAGAAAGTGGATGTAATAAGAATATCATCAACAATAATGCAAACACATACACTTCCACGCATAATGTTTGGTCTAGGATCCTTTGTATCTGGTGATTGGTTGTCTCAGTATTTTGTTATATCCTTGTGAGCTTTAATCTTTGTATATAAAGGCATGAATCTTTTTTTTTTGTTGAAAATTTTACTTGAATTATCCATGTTATGAAAATGTTACTGTCGATGAGCTCATCATTAACAGTTTTATTTTCTAGTTGCTGAATTTATCAATCTTTCTGTGTTCAGTTCTGTTAAATTAACAATACATTTAGAGAAAGACCTCAAAAAAAACAATCCATTTAGATTTATTTCTGGTTTGCATTACTTTCAGGCAATAACAGGGGATGTGGTTGTCTCAAGATTTCAAAGATCAAGGAACTTGATGGAACAGAGTTTAGGCCAGATTCAAACAATGGTTCCAGTAATATTGGCTGCTGAGGTTTGTCACATTACAGTCTCTAGAGCTTTCCTTCTCTTTTTCCTTTTTTTTGCTGCTGTCTCCACTAGATGGTGATGTGGATGATGAACATGATCCATGAAAAGTATATAAAACTTCTGCAATTCTTTAGCTATACTGGCTGTAATATGTAATTATTCTTGTTTCCCTGATGCTGCTGTCTCCTTTCTTTCGCTGTTGTTTTTTTCTCTCCTGTTCAATATTAATGTCAAGTCAATAACTAAGTTGGTCACTTGATTATTTGGTATTAGTGGCTCTCCGGAAGCATGGATGCAATTTTTCCTTAAACAGTGATTTGGCATGATCTGACTGGTGATTGCTCAAATCTCAAGATGCAAGTGCTTGATGAAGAATTCATAATTTATTTCCATGTCACCTGCTTTCATCTAGTTATTAATTATCAAATAGTCTGGTGAACAATTGTGAGTCCTGGTCATTTCATGTTGCATTTTCAGAATTCATTTGTTATCAGTTCCCCTATGATTCTACCAGTATCTTGTTTAAAACAGACAATTAATATTTAAAACTGCCTTGGGCCTAAATCTGTTTTAGGCCACCTTCGTTCGTTTCTGTCATTTTCTATTTTCATCATTATTTTTTAATCTTGTTCTTCCTCATCTTTTAGCTCTTCTTTGGGGTTGATAAGTGGTTGCCATTTGCAGATATCTCATGTTGTTGATGACCTTAGGGCTGCAATGTTTATGCTGGAATCCTCTGAAGAAGAGGCTGGTAAAGCCATTCGTGAATTGCTTCAGCAGAGCAGAGAATCAGATTCAGTGGTAAATTCTGAAATCAAAGCTATTCAACTTGCAGCTTCGAGGCTGCATATTACATCCCGAAAGGCCATACTGATAGAAAAAAGATCTATTAAGAATCAGCTAGATAAAGTTGGTGGCAACGATCCCAGAAAAAAGAGTATCTTAAATTACCTTATGCTTCTCTTGAAGAAGCACGGAGACTTACTCATTGAAGAGCAAGGAGAGACTCCCAAATCTCAGCATGAAGGATTCTTTTCGCTTAAGAACCCTAATGATACTTTTCTTCATAGGCAATACAATCAAGTAGCTGGTATAGGATGTGGGAAGTCTGAGACTCAAACTGAATTGTTTAGCAGAGCTACACCCCCTGAAGAATTTAAGTGTCCTATATCTATGAGAGTGATGTATGATCCTGTTGTCATTGCTTCTGGACAAACATTTGAAAGGATGTGGATACAGAAGTGGTTTGATGAGGGTAATGATACATGCCCAAAAACCAAAGTGAAACTGACTCATCGTGCATTGACTCCAAACACATGCATTAAAGACCTGATATCAAAGTGGTGTGTGAAGTATGGAATTACCATTCCTGATCCATGTATTCAAGCATCGAAGTTATTGGACATCTCTGTTAATTCCATTGCAAGTTTAGGCAGTTCCATGAGTGATCTACACCTTCCACTGGATATTAGTAATATATCACTTGGGTCTATAGATGGTAGTTACAGTTCAGAGTCTGCACAATCTAAGTCAAATTTGATGCCGATACAGAATAATGATGATTCCTATAGACATCACTCATATGTAAATATCAATCAGCAAGACTTGAAGTCTCTGTCTGGACTTGCTGAGCTTCCCTGGGAATCTCAATGCAAGATGGTTGAAGATGTCAAGAGTTGTTTGCAGTGTAATGATCAACTTTGTCATTCTTTATCATCTGAGAATTTTGTTGAACCTCTATTTAGATTCTTGAGGGATGCACATGACCAACAAGATATAGGAGCTCAGAGATTTGGATATCAATTGTTGCTTTCATTTGCCAGCAAAAACAGGTAATATGTTTTCTCTAATTTATAGGAATACTTCAATTGCCTACAGTGTTTTGCCTATTTATATGATGTCTACCTTTACACTGTGTAAGTGGTGCTCTATAATGTCCCAAGCCTTAGCTGAGGGATGGCAGGACAATTGCTGAAAAGAGTCACTTCTTGGTCTATTTTATCCTATGTTTCAGCTGAATTTACAAATTATCTGCTCTAGGGTGCATTTGAAAACTTCATTTTAAATTGGGCCCTTTGCTCATGCGCATAAAATCGATAGTTGTTTCCACCAAAGTATTGCATGAAATTTGACAAGCTAAACCCTATGATTGTTCCTTCTACTTCTGTTAGTTGATAAAAGTTTAGTTGTTGTTTCTCTTATATGTGGATCTATGGCTAGCAGTTTCATTTCTAGGTGCTGTTTATTGCAGAAGTGGAATATCATACTTACATGAAGACGTTTATGTTCTGTTGTCATCGTTCCCTGATTCTGAAGTAATTGAAGAGGTTCTTGCCATATTTGAAGTGCTGTCTGGACACCCATATTGCCAATCTAAAATCACTGCATCTGGTGCTCTTGTTTCTATCCGAAGGATCCTTGACTCCCACAGCACAGAATTCCAGAAACAAGCCATTAAAATTCTGCATAATTTGTCGTCAAACAATGATATTTGTTCCCAAATTGTATTGATGGAGTGCATCCCAAAATTGGTTCCTTTGCTTAAGAATGGCAATCTTTCAAGTTATTCTGTAGTTCTACTAAGAAATTTGTGTGATATTGAAGAGGCTAGGGTTTCTGTTGCTGAAACAAATGGATGCATTGCCTCCATTGCTGAGCTACTTGAGAGTGGCAGTCGTGAGGAACAAGAACATGCAGCAGCTATTCTGCTTTCCTTGTGCTCTCAGCGTCTTCATTATTGTCAGCTGGTCATGGAAGAAGGTGTTATCCCTTCCCTTGTTGATATATCTATCAATGGAACTGACAAAGGGAGAGCGATTGCTTTGGAATTGCTCCGGCAGTTAAGAGACATAACTGAATATGATAATGAGCATGAATGTTTTGTTTCTGATATTGATGCTGATAGAGATGCCAGCCACCAAACAATAGAAAAGAAATCTGTTGTTGATGCTGATAGAGATGCCAGCCACGAAACAATAAAAAAGAAATCATCCCCCAAGACATATGGAGTTTTCAAGAATTTATCAGTGTTCTCTAGACGCAGTTCTGTTGCATCAAAAAAGAAGAGATGACACTTCAATCTGCTCTCTTTTTCAACCTTTGGTGACTCAGAACCTTTTTTCATGTAAAAAATATAGAATCAGGTTGGCAGTTATCTGTTTCTCCTACGTTGGGGAGCTACCCTTTCTTGTCAGGATAGGGCAGCGATATCATCAAACTATAGCTAAATATTGTTTAATTGGTAAGGGTTTTGTTTCTCTCTAACACTAATCCCCAACATATAGAATTTTTTAGGTTTGATTTCTTATGATGTATCTGCTGCCATGTTCCACCTGTATATTTAATAACAGTGTATAGTTCTGCTTGATATGTTAGGAAATCGATTTTGATTGTGTGGAATTTAGGCTGCAATTATCCATGTATTGTGATGCTTATTCTTTAGTCTTGATTGATATGTTGTTTGAAAGTTGATTTTGATTGTCTGAAAGTTACGCAGCATTTATCCATGTACGATAATGGTTATTCTTGCATACTGCATATATGCTTTTCTTTCTATTCAACAATTTCATTAAGTTTTGTCTTAATTTCAGTCCAACATGACCGTATCCCAATAATTATTAGCAGACTGCATTTCATTCATGTTTTTTTCTTCTTGTTTTGATCCATCATTAGCATTATCTTGCGCAAACAAATAGCTGTAAAAATCAACAGAAACTGGTGTTTTTATTTAGAGCAACTTTAAATCGGAAGAATTTTTATTAGTTTCTTGATTGCATTTGAAATATCTGTTGATCATTACAATAGCTATTAACGTGATTGTTAGTGCTGCACAATTAGTTTGGGCTCTGGCTGTAATGCTAATATATCCCATACAATATCCTAAAGCTGCAAATTCCAACAGAATGCATACAGTTTCATGCCTGTCAGTGCATGCATGCTGTACATTACAGCCACAAGCTTTGTATGTCCGAGAAGTTGTGTTATGCCGCTGCTTCTTGTTATTGTCCCTGCAACTGATTTGCTTTCTCTTTGGTCAGGGGCTTCTTGCTGCTATCTCACTGCAAACAGATTTATTTTTTAACAATTGTTGGTTTGAAATTGTATTTTTTCCACTTCTAATGACAGCATTATGTTTTGTTTTTCCAGTTCTCTTCATGCCTCTGCAAATATTGTTATAAATACACTTCATGAATCTTTGTTCCTGTCATATCATGCCCGTTTGCTGCCTTCATTTCTATGCTTTCTGCAGTGACCGAATCTGAATGGAGTTCATTGGTAGGTCTGTTGCTGTCTTTTTTGAAGGCGATCGACCTATGATGGAATTATTAGGAGTGACAAAAAGCTGAAGTCAGTTGAAATTTGGGATCTGAATTGCAAACATTATTTTCCATTTGCATCCTGCATTGGTAAGATTAATGAGTTTGCCGTGGTGTCTAGCTGATGGTAGTGCATCAGTGATGGAGTTGTTTTTAATTTTTATTTTTCCGGCCAAACTGATATGGTTAAATCCTAAAGCTAAGCAGGGAAAGGGAAATGGATAATAATTTGGAGTACTGTGCTAAATCTTAAATTTGAACCTGGGATTCGAGCTCAGGCTTGAATTTGATTTGAACATTTGGAATATGAGCAGCTTTGATAGCCAAAGCCATTGGAGACACAAGCATATGAAGTTGGGTGGGGCTCCTCAAAGGGAGCAACGCTTTGCCAGCCCTTGGTCTCCCAACCCCCTATCACTTATCTCGATACCCATCATTTTAAAGATGCCTCAAGTTATATTTATCACAATAATATGAATTACATACTGGGGCCTTAGATCTCATTGCATATCTTTCTCCATCAAGGTAATGTGATCTTGTCTCGTGAGATATATTTTAATGACTTCGCTTATCACCAACTTGGTTTAAACAATTTCCTCTTGGCCAACAGGAAAGCTGTATGACAATGGCTAACTTTCATCTTCCACATGCAACTAATTCGGTCTTCTTTTGTCATCGTCCACTATATTTTTTCCTAACATTTTGAATTCTACATAACAGGAACCAGGAAGAAACTCCTGCCAACTAGGCCAACCCTCAAGATTACCTCTTTCTTTAACCTCCTGTTATATAGATGTGAGTTGGATTTAGCTCCAAGTCTTTTCATACGATGTCAAATGGTTTGAATAACTAAACTGATCGCACCTGCCTGCATATTCTAGCATGGTGCTCTCCTTGTGACTATCACCTATACGTGACTATCACCTGCTCCTATATGTTTGGCATGGAACAATCTGCAAGAAATTTGTAAGCTTTTTGTGCTGATACTTAGTAGTAACATTTTCTCGAAGCCATGCTGTCATCTCTGGACAGGGTGACTTGAGTTGCTGGTTTGTTTTGTGCTGGCCTAGTTTGGTACATATTGTCGGTGGGTCAACCTATAATTTTCTCATTATCTTATCCATGCACGTATCTTTATTATGGAAAACAAATATCCTTTGTGATTCATGTCTCTCCTTAGTCCTTATCCTCCACGATGTTCTAGGCAATGTTCTGTTTTGATGATCAAGATGCATTTTCAAATGATGGGTTGTTAACATAATTATTACACCTCCACAGAAGACAAGGCTCGGGTCACCAATCAACAGGTTAAACCAATTTCTTCTAAGTTAAAATGATGATGTTTTTGAATTATTATTACTTAAAAAAGAAAACTAACAAGTTTTTGACTGAATGGATTGGATTACATCAGGTCACATGAATCAACTTTTTCTATTAATTATGAAGCCTGGCCTGAGCCGAACCCCAGTTCAATTTGTTGGGTTGGTCTGGATTTGTTTTTAATGAAATTCATGGGAGATCTTCATTTCCCTAGTTAAGTATAATGGACTGTTCCTCCCTAAGGAGCAATTTTTTTTCTCTTCCTAATTGTTTATCTTAGTGTCTCATTACCATTAATACACATTAAACAACTAATTATTTAAATGGCTTTTTGTCGTTTCCAATAGCAGAGGAGGGTTTTTCTATATAATGCATGACAATGATATTAAACTAGTATTTTTTAAAGGGCTTGATTGATTCTCCTGTCTCCACATAATTTATGTCTTTCAGTGAACTTAGCTGACAATTAGCGAAAGAACCTTAAATTTACAACATTAGTAATGAACATTCATCAAATCAGTTTATGTTTGTGGTCACTAGCGAAGCTGTGACTATCATAGATGTATTTGACCCACTACTGGATTCCAATGATTTCTGAGCTTTAATGTTACTTAATCTAAAATTTACATGACGACATATAAGTCATGTTTTTTAAGAACAGAAATTTTTAAATATATTTTTCGATTTATAATCCTTAAAACGTAGGCTCTTTCGGGGATAGTAAATGGATTTACTCATCATGTTTATCATTTTGTATCTGAGTAAAAAGCATCTCATGAATATATTAATTTTGGTGTGAATGATCTACCTAAGATCCATAGGAGAAGAATTTAATCTCGATGCATGAAATCTATTCCAAAGATATCCTAAAAATGCTCCTCGTATCAAACTAGCATACAATGAGTGAATCTCCATTGATTAAAGATTGTGGTCCTTCGCTAGAAGCTAAGGCATATACTTGAGAATTGGAAGGCCTGAGAATTTTCTTTGTTTATCAACTGCAATACCTCACAAAGATCCCCTCACCAAGGATTGAAGGGCCAAAATCTCAACAAAAACCCCGTTCAAGCCACCCCCGTTTCCTGTTCAACAGACATCCCCACATGGTGGTTGTATGTCACTAGGGGACCGTAGCCCACTGCTCTTGTTTATGGTGTACATTCCTTTGAGAGCTATCTCTCTTCTTTCTCGGCTTCATTTCTCTTATCTTTCCATTCCCTATATATATCTTCTTCTATGTCTCCACATTTATTTTTGATTGAGACATAACATTTCATCTCCCTTTTAAGCTGATTAGCCAATTCTATCACAAATACCAAAATATACCCACCATTGCTTTGCTAGCATATATTCTTTAAGGCTAGTAACATGGGGGAGTAGTTGAGATTTTTTTGTGCCAAGGTTTTTTAGCTTGTAGGAGTTGGGAAATTATTTGATAGTATCACCTTAAACTTATGCTGTCTCAAAAACACATCTTTTGCATGGATATGAGTGTATTAGAAAGACAGCAAGCGAGGTTCAAGTGGCTGCTGCTACTGCAGCAGGAGAACAACTACGTAAACCAATACAATTCCATTGAATCCTGTTCAATGCTTCCTGATCTGTTTCATGGCTTCTTTGATCATGAGTCAATGAATGGAGATAGGATTGATTGGAAGGAGCAGCCCGAAATCTATCTGGGGAACAATGATTTACCAAAATATGGTGGTTTTTCATTGAATGGCACAGAGTTCGTAGCTAATAATAAGATGGATTTTGGAGAAGCAGAGGTAACGGCACGGTCTCTCGAGATTGATCATTGTCTTTCAAGGACTTCTAGTTGCCAAATTGGGGTGGTAGAGGCTGCAAAAATAGAGGAGGTGGTAGCAGTAAATGTGGCAGGTGAAGATGTGACCTTGATGGAGAATAAGCAATCCAACCATGGTAGGAGAGACAATTCAAATAAGAGGAAAGCAGAGGTATGTTTGTTTACCTTCACTCCAAGTTCATTCAATTCAATTCTCAAATTTGATGCATGACTTCACACATTCCATAAAAAAAAATTAAGCACCGCAACAAGAAAGAAGTAAAGTCGAATTGGCTAGTATTATAGGGAAGTGGGGTTTTCTCAGGAATATTTTATGATTATGACCTCAATAAGAAATCAAATCTTCTCAGGAATAGTATCTGAGCTTATTAGTATAAGAATAGGAGTACAAAATGGATCTTCAGTTATTGTAATTCAAGAGAGAATAAGCTTTCCTTCGTGCTTCTGGGAAAAAAATGTCAATCCTGTACTTGAAGGCCTTTGAATAATCAGAGTGGTTTATCTTTTAAACATAATCTTTACTTTATCAGGTTGATGAACTTGGTCAGCTAAGTCATGATCATTGACAAGTTTCAACTTCTCTGCATTTTTCTTGTCTGTATGTTCAGTTTATTGCAGCAGAAGAGAGTGACGATAAGATTAAATTAGAAGAAGATGAGCCCAAGGTTAAAGAGAAAGGCAGTCCAGAAATTTCAGCAGATTCTTCGAAGGAAAATCAGAAGACTTCAGCCTTACCTAAGACAGACTACATTCATGTGCGGGCACGTCGCGGCCAGGCTACTGACAGTCACAGCTTAGCAGAAAGAGTAAGCAGGAGAATATTTCATCATATAATTCATACAAGTTATATTTAGTTATACATCAAAATTAATATTGTAACCTCCACTGAGTTTTGTTATATGTCCTTGATATATATTAGGCCAGGAGGGAAAAGATTAGTAAGAAAATGAAATGCCTGCAAGATCTAGTCCCTGGATGCAACAAGATAACAGGCAGGGCCGGAATGCTTGACGAAATCATCAATTATGTCCAATCTCTTCAAAGACAAGTAGAGGTAACCATCCTAGTTAATCTGTTATATCAGATTTTTATTTGTAACATTCAAATAATCAAGTTTTAATTTACTTACAGTTCATATCCATGAAACTTGCTGCTGTAAATCGAAGACCAGATACCGACAACGTTTCCGGTAAAGAGGTAAGGTTTCAGCAAATTTTTGTAATGTTATAAATGGGAATTCAGATTGTTAGATTTCTTCTAGAACTGACTTGTTCTTTTAAATAATTATGCGATGAAGTCACCTGCTTACATCGCAAGTTTTCCAGCAGCCACTATGTCCTCAACAATTGCCAATTTGCCCCACCTTCAACTGAATCTAGTGCAACAACAGGCAACAAGCAGTAGACCGAAAGCTTTGACAGATACTTTTCAACTTGTGCCTGAAAAAGCTACAAGTTCCTCAGCATTGATCAATGACCTATGCCTTGATCATTCACTAGCTGTAATTGCTTCTATACTTGGTGGTTTCTACAATTTACTGCTTTCTTGGCAATTATATCATGCCATGCCATTGATCCTAACATATAATAAATGAATTGCAGCAAGTCCAACCTTTTTGGGATGCTGACTCACAAAACCTTCAAAATTTGGGATTCCATTAAAGCTGATCAACTTTTCTTTTATTCATCGATTACTGAAGGTAGATCAATATGTTTCTCCCTATATTTACTTAATTACCATTTCCCAATTATACTACTTTCTCATATTTCATTCATGGTTTTTGCAGGCAATTAGTATCCTCCGAGGAATCTACCAGTCTCAGATCAGAGATATAATTTAGGGAACTAATCACCATCCCAAGAATCCACTTTCAATAATTCAGCAATTCTAATAATTTCGAGCACTGTAAATATTTGCTTCCACATGTATAGATGGATGTTGCAAAAACCATCATTAATTCTTACCAATCAAATTTCTTGCATTGCAAGACTAAAGATATCCTTTATGTCTGTACCTATGCACTTGGTGATGTCTGCAGATATGCTTTTTGTGCCTTTGTATGTCGAGAGAAAAATAGGACCCCATGATTGGTACTAAAAGAAAGGCTGATAGGAATTGAAAATGATAGAGAAGGACCCCATGGTTGGATAATTGAAGCAAAGTGGGGGCAAGGAAAGGTGAAAGAAAAGGGAAGGAGCTTGTTGTTGGGTTGGATGAGCTAGCCTGCTTAGCAGAAGAAAGCAAAAGGAAGCCATTTGATTATAGGACCACAAACCACTGGCTTGAGAATGTGTCTGTACGTAGCTGAGATTCTTGATGACCATTTGGTAGATGCTGTTATAATAAAGTCTTCTTTTGTGGCAAAACATCACTATCGTACGTTAGATTCTTTTGTTTATACTGCTGGTACTATCATATTACAGTAATGGTCCTGAATGATTTCCACATCAAAAATCTGGAAATCTTTTTTTGATGGGTTGAGGCCAATAATACATGTTTCACCCTTGATCTAGTTAAACTTGTTTATCACCAGAGATCAATAACAAGACATGATTAATCCAAGTAAATTGGTGTAATCTTTTAAAAAGCTATATTTCTAGGAGATGCCAAGTTTTGGATTATTTAGATGATAAAGAATAAGGTTAATGTATTAGATAATTGATTTAATTTTTAGTTTAAACAATCTGATTTATTCTTTTTAGTTAAGATGTTTGATGACTTGATATGAAAAACCTAGAGAGTTAGTAACTAGTAGCAGATGATACTTGCTTAGCCAAAATGATTGGTAGTTGTGGTATTAACAAATAGTTCCTAATAAATCAAGGCGACGGTAACTTTGATAGTAGCAAATGGTGCTGGTAAGCTAGGTGATCGGTAGCTGTAGCAGTAGCAGGTGGTGCCTAGTAAGCCAATGGACCGGTAGCTGACACCTGCAAAAGGTTTCATTTAATAGACGTGAGGGCTCTCCAATGATAAAGTCATTAACTTTATAGAGAGAGATAGTACAATGATATTTTATAGAGATAAACTCTGAAAATATATATGTTGAAAATGTTGAAAATGAAAAGATTATGAACATTTGTCTTGAAGGATTCATGATGTATTTGTAACTCATAAATTTTATTCTTTTATGGAGAGAAAGGGCTGAAATGTAATTTCATCTTTGTTATGTTTTGAGTTGTATTCTACTCAAAATAATACATATTTTATTAATACAAAACATTAAAGGACTCACATGTGGTTTCAAAAAAATTTCTTGGCAAGAGTTGGGCTCAGAGTATGTGCCCGAGCTCAATAGAGTTTTATAAACTTATTTGAGTGGTATGTTTGGATCCATTTTATTTGTGTTCGTGTCTTTGCATGCATTAAGATTAGAGAATTGTTTAAAAAGTTTAATGAATTGTTCCATGGCTAAAAAAAAACTTTATTAATTTTCTTGATTTTTTAAATTTAAACTTGTCATTTATCGATTTTTCATTACTTTTCTTATCTAAGCAGCAACCAATATAATTATATAAAATAATTTATTAATTTTTTTCTAAATGTATCATAAGTGAGGATGTAATTGTAAAATCATTCGGGGATGAACTTACAAGTTAATTTAAAGATACCCTTACAATAAAAAATAAAAAAAATAAACCCATACACAGGTTGATACAATCACATGTCGGAAACGACAAGTCATCTTGAAATGTCAACGGCAAGTGGTTTAGCAATGTCAAGATACTTGACAGCGAATGTCGTCTATAAAATAAACGACACGTCGTCTAACAAGTTCAAAAACTTTTCAATTTTCACCAAAACCAAGTTTTCAAATTCTGGTTTGACATAAAGCTTACTTTTCATACAGCATTACATAGTACATTCACTCAAAATTAGGGTTTTTGTTTGGTCAAAATTGAACCAAGTTACTGACCTTTAAGCTACATTTGGGTGGTGTAGTATACTTGTAAACAAAAAATGGCGACAGAATCATCAGAAGGAGAAGAAGAAGGGAAGATCACAGGAGGAAACAAGCTCTTGGTTATAGAAGATGATCTTAGAGAAATGGGAAAAAAAGCTGCTTGGAGTGTTAGTTCTTGCAAACCTGGAAATGGGGTCTCTTCTCTTAGAGATGACAATCTTGACACTTATTGGCAGTTAGCAAACATACCCTTTCCTCCATCTCTCTGTTTATCTGTTAAAGTTTGAATCTTTTTTTGAAAAAAGAATGAAAGCTTGAATTTTAATTTTTTCATTGATTGGAATATGAAGTTTGAATCACTTTCATTTGTTTGTTGTCGTAGATCAGATGGAGCACAGCCCCATTTGGTTAATATTCAATTTCAGAAGAAAGTGAAGCTGCAAGTATGTAACTTCTGTTGAAATTTTTTATTTTTTATTTAATTGTTTCTGTGTATTAGGATTAATTTGTGGGACTTTTGTGTTTTTGAAGTTAGTTGTTCTTTATGTGGATTTTAAGCTTGATGAGAGTTATACACCTAGTAAGATTTCGATTCGTGCTGGTGATGGGTTTCATAATTTGAAGGTATTTTGTTGAATTCTGTTTACTTTGTTTTGTTTTTGTAATTGACAATCCTTTTCATGGTGACTCATTTTTGTTTGGTCAAAATTGTGTTTTAGGAGATTAAGACTATGGAACTTGTGAAGCCAACTGGGTGGGTTTATCTTTCCTTATCTGGAAATGATCCCAGGTAAGCACTGCTATTATATTTCTGCCTATGTGATGATTGTGCTCATTCTCTTTGCTTAATTGTGCATAATAGGCATTATCTGAATCCATCATCATTTCATTGCGTTCCTGTTCAGATCTAATACTTGTGAAGATGATAAACTTAGATTGTTACTCCACAATTGAGGTGTACTATCATCATGAAATTCATAGCTCGTAGCCTGTTGTACCTGATGTGTTGACCATGATCATCGATATATGTTAGTAATTATTAGCACTAGAAATCAAGAATCAAAGATGGAGTCTCTTCTTTTCCTTATGGGAGATGAAAGGCAGAGGATAAAATATTTATTTTACTACTATTTTCTTTCAACTTTTATTTACTGGTTTATCTTCTTGATGTCAAGGCATCAAGTGTTTTGAGGAATTTTGAAGTGCAACTGAGTTGGAAAGGTTTTCCAGTTTTGTCCAACTGAGATTATGGGTTCAATTCAAATAGAGGGTAAACCTTGATTGATAGCATTGGGTCATTGGAATTGTCTTCCTATCATACTATGTTGAGAACCTTATGCAACATGAAAATGTGTCAGTTATATCGCATTATTGTTTTTTGTAGTAGCTGGACATGATGTATCATAAATTAATTGTTCTAAAGTAAGTTAAGGATCTGAGTTTTAAGTCCAACTACATCTATTCAACCTGCTGCCAAAATTTATAGTGCTCTCCTATTTTTACTTACTTAGAATTCAGAACCTCTGGTGGCACAGCCATGATTGAATGATCCTATGTCTAATTTGGAAATAGCAGATAGTCCTCAATCTTATAGGACTAAGTTCTGTATTCTTTTCTGAACTTGGGGCTTGGTTCAAGTGTGCTGGACAAAAGAGAAGCATGAACATGTTTGGTATTTTGATTCTTTGTATGGATACTTCTGTTGGAATTTGTTGATATAAAGTTGTAAGATAATTTTTTTCATGTGATTGAGCCTTGAGATTGTTTTGTTCTCATGTTTACTTAAACATTGATGTAAAATTCAGCTAGGGGAGACTGAATTGATTTGTTCCAGCTGGAGGAGACTGAATTAATGTGTTGGTCTTGTCTGATATTGTATGAAACTACCAGTTTGATTTCCAAATATTTTTTGAACAACATTTGATTTCCTAATTTTGGAACCGTTATCTTTTGCAGGGAAACATTTGTCAATACATTTATGTTGCAAATTGCTGTGCTATCAAATCACCTTAATGGAAGGGATACTCATGTACGCCAGATCAAAGTTTATGGGCCTCAGCTGTGCGTCTTCTACTTCAACCCTTTTGCATTATCTTTTGTTCACCAGTCTCCAATTACAAGTATTCTGATTGAAGCTTTTCTTTTCTTTTCTTTTTGCCTTCCCTGTAAATGATCAATTCAGGAACCCTTTTCCACATCAGCCTTTTCAATTTACTTCAAGGGAATTCATTACATACTCTTCTGTGAGATGAGAAACATGACCACCAAAAAAAGAGGAATTTCGATACTATATCAAGCAGAGCGGTGAAGCATGTAGCTGAAAGTAGCCAGATCATCAAAAAACGATGAAGAGTTTTTATCCTCGTATCCATTGCCTGTTAACTATGGTGTTCATATATCAACAGTTGTTGAAGAAAGTAGATACATGGGTATTAAGATCATGTCACTAATTGGTTTTCTAGTGATCAGAAGTATCCAGTCTCATATTGTCTTGCGAGTATTGATCCAAGGCAGCTAGAAATAGGGGACCATATCTTAGATGATGTTCTGTAAGCCTAACGAGGATTTTGACATTTTGAGGATCTCATGGGTACAAAATGTAGTTACTCTGCTTTCCTTAAAAATCCAGGCGACCTCATACTTGGAAATGTTGGATTTCAATCATTTTTCAGGAATAGAAGAGCAGGTGGAAACAGAGCTAGAGTTTGCACCAAACATTTGGCAACTAAAATTCAGTTTATTCCCCAATGTTGGTAACCCTAATGGAACCTGACTTGGACCAAAATTATTGATATAAGATGCCACACCTAAAAAATGGGCTGGAATCACATTGCTTTTCTAAAAGCACTTTATGCCGCCTAAAGTGCGTGCCTAGCATATTTCTTTCTTGCAAATAAACATCCAAATCTTTTAGTTGATGCTGTATCTTGTATATTAAATTAGATTCTTGGACCTGAAATCTCTTGAGAATAATTTCAGATATCAAGAGTAGTTTATACTATAAAGTAACCGTATCTTCTACGCTCACAATTTACTGTATCCTTGTACCCTTTTTGGTGGTCCCATTGCTGGTTAGGGCGACAATCTTCTTCACCTTAAGCAAGCACAAGCCTAAATGCAGCAATCTATACTCCCAAAGAAACAGCCAATTTCGAGGATTTCTTGCTCAACCAACAAGGTAAAAGGTAAAAGGGTAACAAGAAGCGCGATGACCCACCTCGTGGCAGCCGAAACTAGGAACATCAAACTTGTAAGAACAGGTAAAAAGACCTTAGGCAAGCTATGAGAGAATCAGTTTCAAATTTCAAGTGAAGGAATACTAGTTCAAGACATGCATAGACAAAAGGTAAACTAGTTATCCGGAAAATGCAATCCAGGGAAGACCGTAAGACATCGTAAATATTATGGCAGGTGGGGAACCTATTATGTAGCAGAGATGACCCAAACAAGTAAAATCCCGAAGGCAAACTGCAGTGCAACCATGGAACTTGTTGGACCAGATAATGATATCAGGCATATAAGCCTTAAGATCACACTAGATGGCAATTTTAAAAGCTAAACAAGTGGTTCTAACAGTTAGAATTAAAAAGCAGGCTCTCGCCAATTACACAATTGTTCAAAGGATTACTACAGAGCTGTTTAGATACAATGCACTGAACTTCTCATAATTCCATGGTGTTGGGATGATATAACAAGAAACGAGTCAAATTCCATGATCACAAAAAGGCACTGATTGCACCACGAAGATCAGCTGTGATGGCCTTGCATGATGAGCTCGGTATGTAGCGAAGATACGCTTCCAAATTTGGGGAAACATTTTAGATTACACATTAACTATCTCCAAGCGCCATAGTTGTCATTCACAAGCTGGTTTGGTATCAAAGCTGCTCAGGCAGATTGCAAAAGCTTGGAAGGCTGAAAGTGGATAGCGATAATCCATGGTGAAGATGTCTTTTCCAATTTTCCCAAATTGTAAAATTACCCTTTCTTGATCTGCAGAAGACACATTGTGAAACGATTCAACAGCAGCGACAAGTTGGAAGTTCTTAACAGAAGCAACAGTGACACGACCTCTGAAATTTAAGCACCAGCACTGTAGCTGCTCATGCCATCTAGGGGCCTTGTTTTTAAGAACCAGGGGCTCTTCTGAACCTTGGGTTAGTACTGGTGATTGAGAGGGGCTTGGGGAACTAATATCTGAGACTGATTCCTTCCCTTTTGAAGTTGACAGGTGAGGAAACTGGCCACCAAATGTCTCTGTTAATGAAGTTAGTGTTGGGACAGTGCCCCCCTCCTCAATGGAAGACATTGGAATAGAGTGCATCATGCAATGCATTCTCCTCGGTCCTCTTGAGCGAAGAACATTGAGCTCATAGGTGATAGTGCCTATACTATAGTTACATGCAGGTAATCTTGGAGACACCTGCCTAGAATGGAATCTGCGACTTATCCGGTTAGCATGTTGTGTTTGCGTTGGCACTTCAAATGTAGGTTCACAATCATACATAGTGAACTTGGTTCCCAAAAAGTTGGACCTGGCATAAATTGTTCAATGAGTTGTTAGGAACAAGAACAGAAAACAATTTAGGCAAAATTAAATAAAGACTGCTCACATCCAAGACTTGCCTCAATTTACCAACATATGTGTTGCTGGCCCGAGAAAAATCATCTGAAACCAAAGATACTATGAAATCTGAGCATGTTGCCCTTCTGATCTTTCTGGCCGCTAAAAGCAACTTATCATTCTCACCCTCAGCTGTCAATTTATAGTAATGTAAATTAAAAAAACAAATGTAGTAACTAACAACATTTCAAGTCAATAAGCCCTCCATGGAGCTCTCTAAGCTGAGATTTCTACAGGCCAGAAAGATTTGGGAGCAGAATAATTCAATCAGCTTGTTGCTTAAAATTATATCATTGGAAAGTTCAGTACTTTACTTCCTATTAAAAGCAATGCTACATTATGCTCCCAAATTTCCAACCATTGCAATGTCGTTCTTACTATGATCAATGAAGAGGGGTCGGGGGTTTCTGACTTAGTCCAGATGCAATGAGAAATAATTACTGAAGATTTCCTTAGGCATTTCATCCCAAGCCACAGAGGTAAATACGTCTTCTTTTTTAAGAGCAAGGTAAGAGCAAGTGAAGAAAACGACTTACAAGGCACCAGACCATAGTACAACAGAAATGTAGAAGTAGCAGTATCCCTCTTAATAAAGCACTGTATGGGCGACTCGCGATGACCCGGCTATTTTCAGGCAAGAAAGACAAGTAAAGAAGAGGCATCCAGGATAAAAACTAAACCAAAAGGCACTTGAAGAAAGAAGGAAAATACCAGTACCTGCTTCAATGATATGGGAAATGTCAGCCGCCCACATTGCTCAGGAGTTTTTACAATCTCCTTAGTAATTTCTCTCCATGACCTACAGACTGAAGCACAATGAACAACAACTGCCCGAGCAGGCCATGAGGTTTCACTCTCTTCTACCCTCCTAATGATATCCAAAAGCAATTCTGGCGGTAGATTCGCCCACTGACCCTGCTCAATCTGATCAGTTTCAGCTGGTGTTTCATCTGGTGCAATATGTGACCTTGCCCTGCCACGCCAATGTTTCCCTTCAAGTCCTCGCCTTGATATGTTTCCAATCCCATCTTTCATCTCTTTCAACTCACGCACGATGCTTTTGATGGACATCTTAACTTATAGAAAGTTCATCAATCCGTTCATTCAATATTCAACTATAACAACATAAAAACAAGGAAAAATCAATAAAATCAAAACATAATTCCTTCACTTCAAATAAACAAAGACGAAACAAAACAAAAGAACCCAACTTGTTTAATGGGTATGCAAATTTGAGACTGCAGTTCCAATTTTTGCCTGTTATCGGTGGAATCTTTTATCCCAGGCCTAAAAACCATAATGCTTAACAGGAGTCCTAATCAAATATACACAAACCCATCTGAAACTCCAAATCAAGGAAGATATAACAAGTTATGGCAACACAAAAAGACCCAATTACACAGAAAAATGATAACTTTCTTGATTTGCATCAAGCATTCATCCAAGACCTCACTTTTTCACCAAAACACCCACATCACAACGTCTAGTAAAAGAATCCAACAACAAATGAAGGAAAAATGGCAACTTTCAGATCCAAAAAGACATCAAAATTCCATCAAAACCACATTTTCTATACCAAAAGACAACCAACAAACCTTAAACAGGTAAAAATCAAAACTTCGAGCTTTCAAAATCCAAGATGAGCAACAAAGACCATGTTTTGATTACTTTGCCATTTGCAGTAACACCGCCACCGTCGAAGGAGGGAGCCACCGGCACAACCACCACCGCCACCAGGAAGAGCGGCTTGGTGGTTTAGAGCAAAGTTTCAAAATAGAGCACCGAAATTTGCTCCCTTAACACGGATCCAGCTAGCTAGCTCATCCTTTTGTTTTCACATTTTTGCTTGGTTTAATAATAAAGAAAGAAAAAAAGATATAATTAATAATCCGTTAAAAAAACAAGGAATATAAAAGTATTATATGGATTATATACTGTCTGCTTACTCATAAACTGCCCATGCTTTAAACTTTGCACACGTGTCATGGATGATAGAACTTTTCAGCAAGTATTTTCTTTTTATTTAACAATATTAACAAAAACTAATTCATGTGGCAAAAATACCACAGCACAGTAGAAAACACTATTCATTAAATCAATATTTTTGACTAAATTGTCCTTCTCAGGAAAATTTATTT
>Ga0307510_10001800_pt1 | contig 23944 bp, 19 predicted proteins | sample 12_EM_MG_FD_207224 | JGI IMG/M metagenome (GOLD analysis project Ga0307510, IMG submission 207224) | Populus trichocarpa ectomycorrhiza microbial communities from riparian zone in the Pacific Northwest, United States - 12_EM | ecosystem: Host-associated > Plants > Roots > Unclassified | place...
ACTCACATTCAGGACTGCGCGCGGGAAGTGTGCAAGACCTTCAGAGTGGAAGACGAAATGCAAGACTGCATCTCTACGCTGCAGAGTCTCGACGACATTCTCGCAGATCTGCGCGGTGAGCTCGCGAAGATCAAAGATGAGCGACCACAGCCCGAAACAAGATCGCGAGATCCTACGAAGGACTACTCCGCTCTAAAGAAGAGCTTGGACATACCCAAGGCAAGACGGCAAATTTCGGCACGAGAGAGGGCCATCGACAGTGTCAAGAAGCTCATCAACGAGCAACGAGAAGCATCTTCGTCTGCCCTTGCCCCTGGTGAGAGTTTTTCACAGCATTGCATCAGCGTGAGTCGAAAGTTGCTGATCCATGCTTGGGTAGTTACCTGATGTATACTCAGCGTTTGCGATATTTCAAGTTCTCAACTTCCTGCTGTGACAATAGCTGAACATACTGTAATTGATGTTTGCGACTATCACTTAAGTTCCCTAGACCTTGACTCGGGGCTATAACTTACTTCGTGATTACTATTTGACCCACCTAGATTTCCGCGTTATAGTAGGTGGGCTTCTGGTTCCAAAGGATGGCTTCATTGATGCAATTAGGCTGACATTTGTCTCCATTTTCCAGCCTCCTCTCTGCCGTGAGACGATGAGTCTATGTCCTTCTGCGAATGCATATCCCAGACAGCGTAATTAGTTAAGCAGAAAGATTGTTTTCCCCTCTAGAGATATATTCCTTCAACTTGTCCCAAATTCACAGAGTGCTCCAGGATAAGGTTAACGCATGAATGCACACATTGGACCAATCTCACCTGGCAACATTTCTTGCCTTCAAACCATGCCTCGTTTTATTGCTCTTTGGCTTGAGCGAGAACGCACTTTGACTTTGAGGCCAAGTTTCTTAAATGTCTAGTATGTATCGGTGCTGCTCTGTTAACGGACATGGCTGACGCTGGGAACGCGTCGGTCTCCAGGTCCTGTTCAAGATCATTAAGTGACCACTTTTGCCGATCGAGGCGTTCGGGTTGCCCTCCTCGCTACGGTTATGACAAGATAATGCTTGCCTATTGCACCTTATGCCTGTGGAGTTGGCTTCATTAGCGTGCGCCTAGCTCAGGTGGGACTGAGGTAGGGTTTCCTCCTAGTTATATTCATCGGTGTGGATTATCACAATATCCATGGATTTCTAAGTTCCCTGGTGCCTTCCGAATTAACGGGCAATCGCAGGATCGATGACCTGCAGTACGTTTTGTGTGTCTCACACTCCTTCAAAGCTACCCACCTGACCAATCGACCAACGGTCTTGTCAAATGGTTGAATATTTGGTAGACTATCCTGGCTCCTATATGCTATCCACCTGAGGGTATGCTGGACGTCCAGGCACTGGCATGGTTGAACGTAAACGTTTAGAACCTCAATTTCAATGGTTTAGCATCTCAGATTCGTTTTAGCCGAACATTTCGCGTCGTCAGCGAAGGGACCATCAATGTTGGCTATCTGCCCTCCGAACTTCGTGTCCTCGTCTCGCACTCAGGCCTGTTTCCATAACGAGACTGAGAGGGGGGCGATTTTACTAGCTGATATGGCTCACTCCGCCTGGTTTGCCTCGGAGATGAACTCCATTTTCACCGAGCTAGAGACGTTACTGTGGGGCTTTGTCCGCTCCGGCAATACTGTCTCCCGGAAAGTCTATGATATAGAGTCACGAGTGATGACCCTTTTGGCATCACTAGCTCGTAGACTTGGCTTTGCTCATTGCTCTCGTTATCGGACGGCCCATCGATCGTCATGGATACACTGTTCTGAACTTCGCATCTCGTTACCGTTACCTCGCCCGCCGTTTTCGCGATCTCGACAGATCTCGACCCCGTATATTATATCACGTTAATTTCGTGGTTCTTCCGCGCAAAGCATCTTTTCTTACGGCCCACATTCGGCACACTTGTCCCGACTCCCGACTTCCGTCGTATCGACCCTGCTCTCGGGGAATGACAGCGGCAAACGTACATGCCGCGGAAATGGGGCTTCGCCTAACTCCGAGATATTAGCAAGTGCAATCTTACGGCCAGCTCTGTAGCATCGGACGGCACGGTCTCATCCGCGGTCGTGTGGTCAAGTCGCTGTGTATCAACCCTGGATGGTAAACAACTTGTGTTTCTGCCTGTGCTGGACTCCAGTGTAGCATAACAACAAGCGACATAACAACATACGAGTCGCTGACCGGACCGACGGTGGTTTAAAGATAATCAAGTACTTGCGCGTAGTCCTGTTGCCAGTACTAGGTGATAACCTCGAGGAGCTAGGCAATAGAAAATCAATATCATAATATCATATTGTCATGACCCCGCATGCTACCTGGCCTACAGACACCCTAAAATCCAGTACCATGGAGATGCAGATACGGACCCTTGGCAGCGCAAGGCACTCAATATGGCCAATCTCCTTCAAATTCGGTTTGTATTTGTGTTAGGAACACTTATTTGTCGGGTGCAAAACTTGAATATGTAATTTCCTGTGATCAGGGAATTCCCACCTACAGAGGTTGTAGACGCAATATCAAGATGCGACGTGACCCATATCAGCCTTACTCCATTTCAGCCCTGTCACACTCTAACTGGCCCTGGCGGGCCTTCATGGAAATCCTAGAGGATACAAGACATAATGAATGGTTACAGGCGAGGGGGAACAAGGATGTACAGAGGGCGAGTGGCATGAAGCCGGCACGAGATAAGAGGTGAGAGGCGAGGTACAAAGGCGAATGCTACCCGAATGACGGACAGTACTGGCAAGGCAATGTGGGTGCGGGTGCTGGGCATGAAGGCAATGACAGATGAGTGGTGAGTGGCTGGCTGAGTGGAGGAGGTGGAAGGGAAGACGGAATGCCGGATGGTGGTTAAACCTGCTGTGAATCTGATGTTGTGTTCCACTGACACTTTTGGCACAGAAGTTCACAGTGACTTGTGGGCCCCTCACCGGAGTCCAGTGCGGAGTCAAGGTGGGAGGAAATATTACACTACATTCATCAATGACTTCTCCCATTACACTTGCCTAACCTTCCTTCAGGAAGCACCAGTGAGTAAGCCACAATACCAGCACATTCCCGAGGCGGCGGAGGCGACGGGTGTTGCTTGTTTGTGGCGTAAGCATGCATAGGCAGTACGACGTAGTGAGGTTTCAAGAGGGCAAGGGAGGAAGGATGTGCCAGTGACCCGGACTCGGACGGAGTCGCAGTTCCCCGAGTGGCCCGCATACATGCTGTCCGTCAGCGTACCCAGACCAGACGACATGATTCTGCATTGTCCCACAAACCTACGACAGATTCCTCACTGGCTGGTGGGCCTCGTTAAGAGTTAGGCTGTTGTCGTCCCGGTCTTTCAATGAAGCACTTGAAGCGTCTCTACCCTGTGTAATAGTCCTGATGCGTCTATCTGTACCATCTGACTGCATCCCATGTTGTAGCTTGAGTGGTGTTCTGTGATGTGATAAGTTCGGGTAACCATGAAGGACATGCCATGTGATGAAACACGTGCCTCTGCACCGGTCGGAACGTTCCGATTCTATCATCTACCAGCGTCCATAGCGGAAGCTGACGAACTCTGCATGTCATTTCCCATGTTCAAGCTTCTTTCCGCGCTATCGCAGCCCCCTCGGATAGAGCTAATGGGTAGAGCAAGGGAAGGTTGCTGATGTTAAGGATAATCGCTTCGAAATGATCCTTCAGGGAAAACAGGCAACAGAATACAAGACAATTTTCGAATGCATTGGTAACTTAGCAAAGGACTGTGTCTTAAACATGCAGTAATAAGCGATGCCGAAGTCAACAATGACGTTGTCAGCTCGACGACAAGCGAGACCGCGGCCGCTTTGCGGGCACGTTCAAAGAGGACAACATACAACGTACGTAAGCGCCTGCCAGTGCCAGTGGATGACACCTTTGTAGATAGCAAGGTATGCAAATAATCCAACAGGCCTTGCTTGCGTCGAAATATTTGCGATCCTGGCATCTTGGCGCGACAACATCTTGGACGACATCGGCGATGGAGATTGAAGAAGCCAAGGAATTCCGGCAGTCACGACTCAAAGACATCTTCTACAAGCCATGTTCTGACGAGCAGTTGACGTCGTTCATAAGTTGATACATTGAACCCCATCACGACACGTTCGACGACCTATGAACTCTACTCTTCTGGCGACGGCGTTAAGTGGGTGCACTCTGCACGGCCCGTCACGGTGCGTCGCACATATCCTTATAATGAGAGACGTATCCTGCAATAGGGACACAGATTACTCCAAGGGACATACAGTTGACGTATTCATCCGTATCGGCTATCTGCAGTTAGTAGATAGAGTGTAAGTGAGTGAAGCGCGACGCTCGCACAGGGACTGGGGACTTTCCGCGTCGTTTGCCAACCCGTCTCGGACCCTTGAATTTACCCATATTTGTCGAGAACGGGTTTTGCCCCATTCCAGATGTGGAATGTACAGTGGATCTCCGATGAGCTCGGTGGGACATGACGTAGAAGACTAGTCCATGATTTAGGGAGTGCGAAGTAATGGAGAACAGGAGCTGAAGATTGAGAGACCACTGGCAGAACTCAGTTTACATCCCTCTATGATGATAGCCGCGGACATCAAAGCGCTCGGTGAGCTCAACTGTAAACCTGGGGCTTTGATTACAGCAATGAGGCAATTATCCACTGCTTGCTGAGCTATATCGTGGTTGATGAATCAAATGTCGAGGCTGTGGATACGAGATAACCAAGGGTTCCTGAAGACTTCAACCCGTCGGAAGGAACCGATACGAATTGAGCTCAGATCGCAGATCCTCGTGTTAATCGACTGGGGCCAGTGGGTCAGAGTAAATGTAACTTGTATTAGTTCCTGATATTTTTCGAACTGGTCCAGTCCAGATTTCAGGAACTTCCATCACGGCCTTTGCACCCACATGTCCTGGGCGGACAGAGCCGATAGAGGTCGGGCAAAGGGCATAACGAAAACGATGGCTTTCTATTACTCCCAAATGAGAACGTGTCGAGGAAAGAGTGGTGATATTTCAACGTACCAGAGGATGGTGGATCAAGCTCGACCGAGACGCGTGAAGCCTGACACAAGCACGAACGCCAACTCCAACATGAGGCCAGGCACGCCCGACGGATGCCCGGGCCGCCATGGTTTCCACATAACTGTAATTGTGGTCTCATGCCGTCGAGTCCTCAGTAATACGGCCATCGTAGATGAATGGCGCCAAAGCATGCCAGCTCTCCCTCACCATCGCCTTCTTGGAGATCGGCTGAGGAGGGTTCACCCCAGCGCCCCACCAAGCGCGCCAAAGGGGCACCGGGAATCCTCGCCTCTCATCGCGTCTTCATCCTTCAAGCCAAGCTTTCGCACACAGAGATATCTGAGATCTTTGATCTCGCAGAGAAAGCGGACGCGGACGTTGTCAGTTCCCCGGATGAGGCAGATATCGTAATCACCGCGATTGGAATGCGTAAGCGCCTGGAACGCCATCTTGATTGGAACCTCGCGGTCAGTTGCCGAATTTGTGATATCGTATACAGTACTTTTGACCAGGCGAGGATGACCACAACACACAGAAACGAAAGGCTTTAGTGACGCCGGACTGGCTCCGTGATTCCGTGGCGCAAGCCCGCCCGCTGCCGTGTGCAGATTACGCCGCATTGCCAGATTTGAAAGAGACGAACGAGAAGGTCTGTCGACGTGGCGGTTCCTTACCGTCCGAAAAGCCACCCCCATTGTTCAAATCACGATCCCCCTCTCTTCAGGATATATCGCCTCATCCTCGGTCATCATACCGAGCTACACACCGAGATATCGTTCCACCGGCATTCCTGCTACCCCCACCCGTCCCTCCACCACCCGCCGAGCTCGATCACACCGCCCGTTATTGCTGCTCTCGGGCGTCACCTCTCGTATGTGTGAACCAGCCGCTATGCGCGGCGTTTGACGTTCTGAGACGGAGCCGAGCCCTGGAGAGTAATGAACGCAGCGCGCTTAGTTATGCTCGAGCCATAGCAGTGAGTCTCGCCCTGCCCAGCTTCGTCTGCCTCCCTCTCAACTTCTATGCTCCACAGGCTATTAAAGGTGCTTATGCATGCGTCTTGTAATCCGCGCATATCCGCTTACTGGGTTGTCAGCGTTTCCGCGAAAGATCACAGTCAGGGAGCGTGGGGAAGTACAGAAACTACCTTTCATTGGGGCCAAGGTCTCCAAGATGGTATGTTCCGCGGCATTGGACCTACGCTCATCTACTCATCCTGGTAGATCGACGAATACCTCTTTCATGGACACATACCTGAAGTTGGTACGTGCCCCGTTTTCTACCTCAACTAGTGATCTGACTATAGCGCATCACAGAGGAAATGAGACAATCAGAACGTTTCATGTCTCTATCGCTGTTCGCATCTGTCTATGGCATCGGACCAGTCACGGCACGGACATTGTATGGCCGTGGTCTGCGTTCTTTGCGCGATCTCGAGGCTTACTATGAGGTCGACTCTGGGCTTGCGCCGGTAGAGGACAGCGAAAGTACCGACATGGACATTCGCATCGCGCTTGGATTACGCGATGATCTTGTGATGACGTATGGACATCAAGATTCGTATGATACCGAAATGCCATACTAACGCCCGCCCAGAATCCCGCGCGCAGAGGTTGAGGCCATCCATGCCACGATCATGGACCATCTCAACGCCGTGGAACCCGGTTGTGTTGGTACCATCGTAGGCGGGTATGTATTCGTTTGTCTTTCTTTTCATATGTTGAAGAACTTGTCAGATATCGACGCGGGAAGCCCGCTAGCAATGATATCGACATCGTGTTTACGCATGCAAATACAACGTCTGCCAAGGGACTTTGCGCACGGTTAGTCGAACGCCTGCGATCTGCAGGCTTGGTAACGCACGTCATGCGCAAGTATCAGCTGGCCTTTATTCCCTTTCCCACCTAACCCGTGTCTGGCTCGCACAGACCTCTCCGGATTTCACGAGTATGATGCGCTACGCACGGCTCAATGGGACTCGCTCGAGAAGGCGCTCACCGTGTACCGGACACCCAATAACGGCCAGTACCGCCGCGTCGACCTAATCTGTGCGCTCCCAGAGACGTACTGGACTGCTGTCGTCGGGTGGACAGGTGGGACCATGTTCCAGCGGGACCTGAGGTCGGCTGCAAAAGCGGTGTAAGTCCTCTCTCCCTTCGACCTCCATCAAACGCAAATCGATTTTCATTTTTGGGACAGCGGACTCAAGTTTGATAGCTCTGCAATGTACGTCCGAGTCCCCAGTTTGCTGAAGACATACTGACGTGGAGATCTCACTCAAGCACGCGTCGACGCGATTCCCAACTCATATACCCACGGTCTGAAAAGGAGGTATTCGATATTATCGGCCTGCCATGGGTCGACCCAACATTACGCAACACGGATGCCTGAAGCCTGAACAGTTCATCGTGCACCCCACATCATTTTCGTTTTGTAAGAGTATTGTTTCATTGCTATATTTGCTGTGTGTTGTAATCATGTGCTCTGCTGTGTGTACTGGATACCTCCGACTCGGAGCTACGCTTACGTGAATGCTTGAATACCTGTTATCGCTCTCCCAAGTATGAGAGTGTGGATGTCCTGCAGCTAGATTGAGATGTGAAAGGCACGAGATGAGGGTGTTTTCTTACAAAGGTACCCTCGTACGTATTCGTGACCTGCAAATTACCGACGTGTCGCCCGATGTGGTACCTGGGAAGAGCAAAAGGTGAGCGAATAGAAGTAACAACCCGTGGGTCGCGCTCACTCGTCCGCGGTCGCGTTTCCGCCCAGGACGTCCAAGAGCACACGTGCGTGGTGAAGTGCCTTGCCGCAATTGTTCCGCTTCACGATGCTGACCATCTCCGGCGCGGCGCGACCGGCGTCCTTCAGCCGACCGACGCGGAGGCTCGCTTGCAAGCCGAGGGCGATCTCCGTGTGCGCGTCGGCGAACTTCTTCTGGACGAGCTGGAACGACGCGAGCGGGCGCTCGAACTGGTGCCGCTCGAGCGCGTACTCCCGGGCCTGCGCAAGACACGCCTCGAGCGCGCCCATCACGCCCCACGATATGCCGTATCGCGCGCTGTTGAGGCAGGAGAACGCCGCGCCGAGACCGACGGCGGTCGGCATCAGGGCGTCGTGCGGAGCCTTGACGTTGTCCATGAATACGGACCCCGTCGTGGACGCGCGCAACGCGAGCTTGTTGCTGATTTTGGCCGCGGAGAGCCCTTGCATGCCCTGGTGATTATGAAACCCCTCCCCTCAGAAATCACGGTGACGTTGGGAAAACGGAAACGGCGACATGCCTTCTCGAGGATGAACCCGCGGACCCTGCCGTCCCACTTACACCGGGCCCAAATAATAAAAACATCACTACAGCGCGGAAGGCTAAGAAAGCGAACCAGGCGGACGGTAAGAAGCCTACGCGACAGGGGCATTGGTAATCCATGTCTTGCTTCCGTGAAGAAGGAACCCTCCATCTGTCTCTTCAGCGGTGGTGTCCATTCCAGCTGGGTCTGAACCGTGGTTTGGCTCGGTTAGACCCTTGATACAAGTTAGCCGTGTTGCCTCGGTGGTGTAAAGTGAGGCAAACCAACAAAGCATCCAATAAGTTCCCCCTTTGCTGTGAATGGAGTTAGCTTTGATGGAACGGTGAACGGAGGTGCATCTTAACCGAGAGCGGGCAGGAACTTCTGCTTCTGTGCATCTGTTCCGAACGTATTGATGGGGTGCATGACGAGCGAAGACTGTACCGAGGCAGTCGAACGATAACCAGAGTCAATGCTGCACGATCACATCAGACGCGTGTGCATGGGCACGCATAGAAGCCCCGACAGTACCTCTCGATTTCGCGTGCAATGAGGCCGTACGAAACGTAATTCACACCGGCACATCCATACCCCTGAATGGTCGGTCCTAATAGACCAATTGCACCCATCGCCGGAATGATCGACTTGTCGAAATCTATGATACCGGAAATGACGCTCGTGAATGCGAAGGCGATCCGCTGATACGCGTTATGATGGGCGCGTACCTTCTGTTCGGTGTGCCTCGAGGACGCGTGGCGCGAGATACTCCTACAGTGGGGCGCGTTAATCAGGCAGTGCCGAGTTTCGGACGCGAAATGTACGCGCTCGACAAAAGTCCCGTGCTGTGTCGCTGGGCTATTTTTAATTTAAAAAAAACAGAACCGCATGAGCGCGTACCGAATAGCCATTTCCTCTGCAGACAATTGACTCTCGAGATCCAACGGGTCCTAGAAATGGGGAGGTTGGTTGTTTGGAAACCAACATGAACACCTTGGGGTGGCAGTCGGACTGACCTCCCAGTGAAATGCGGGCTTAGAAGCATTTCCGTGAAGATGTCTGACTTGACCGCTCAGAACACGAGCAATATTCCTATGTAAAATGCGAGATCTTAGCAGGACGCGTGCTGGACTGGTCATGGTCGTTGTTGTTGATGCTGCAGGTGGTCTGCCGCTCTGCTAGATCCGAGTTCGGGCGCTACACCGGCGGCCACTGCTGTATGAGTTTCGGAACTCGGAACTGTTCCGGACCGCTCACGTGATCACGTGTCCTTTTTCGGAGTCCCGCGGGGTGTTTGTTTGTTCTGTGTACAGCCCTTGCAATGCTGGTCGTTTGCGAAGGCGACATTCTCTGTACCAGTGCAATTGCGATTTCGGCATCATGCTCTCTTTTTCTTCTGGTTCCGTGTACGGCGGTATTAGGAGCCAGTGGGTTAGTGTATTCGGGGACATTCGGTGCAACATCATGTTCGCACCATCCTTGTGGGTTTATCGGTCTGTGGTCGTCACACCTTTTCTTCAACTCAGTTCGACTAAGCGTGCGTCTAAACCTTGAAGTCACGAGTAGCGCGACTATGGGGGCACATGAGGTGGAATGCAACGTTCTACTGCTTCTGGACCCTTTTCTGCTTGGTCTGTACCTGTTTTCACTCATCTGTACCACCATGGTACACCACAGCACACCACGAAGCACGCTAATCATCCATACCCTCTCGAAAGGGGCAGCTATACCCACAACCCGGGGTAAAGGGATCCCTAGATTCTTCACAGCACATGTTTTCTTCTCAACCTCTCTACTATCCCAAATTAACTCAGACCCTGGAAAAACTTCACATTTCTGTCTTCCTGAAACACACACACACTCCCCGTTCCTGCGTCGGTGCATTGGATCTTACGGATCCATCTACGCGGATGTTTAATGTTTCCATATGATGGCAGACCCTACCTATTTATGCTTACAGTTGGACGTCCGATCCTTCTGAGAATGTACTCATGTTTTTTCCGGAAAGGAAATTCAAACCATGACTAGTAGGTGGTCGAAACTTATCGGATCTCTGTTTGCGATCGGCTTGAGGGCGCATTGAGGGCGCCCAAAGTAAGTTCACCACCCGCCTTCTTTAACAAGTCCTCAATCCGTGATGCTCCGAGTAACAATGCCGCAGCCAAGTGCATTTAACTACATGGGGTCGTCCCAGGGTTACTCATTTCATCTTCTGCGAATGGCCACCTGTGCTACCTAGCCGATACAAAATGGTTCTGTTGTTGCTCTTGGACAAAGAGGCTAATCTGGGCACTGATGGAACGAGACATATACCCGGGAAACCCCTTCAGAATGGTAGAAGCCCGGTGCCCAATTGGTCGCAACAAATCCTCGAGGTTTATCCGACCCGCGGACCGGGCCCCCATGGAGTGGATATCACAGGGATGTTCTAGTGCGAGGGCTGACACCATGGATGAGACGAAATGGGTGAGAGATTCGTGAATAAGTTTCTGATTATTAGGAGAATAGGCTGAATGGATCGATGGGCCGAATTGTAAAGTGCATGTTGAAGAGAGAAACGGGGGTGTTCGTTCTGTCGGCCGATGAGACGAGCTCTACTAGTTCCGCCGTCAGTTATTGTAGGTTCTAAAACGTAAGCCCTGGCAGTATGTCGATTGGGATAGGGAAGGTTAACTGCATAATCGATTGCGCTCAATTGGCCTTCCCTACCAAGGCGAGATATCGACCGAGACCGTGTCTGCCCTTGCCCTCTGCACGATAGGACCCGGTGCGGAGCCCCAATGAGCTCAGAAGGTGTCGGTGCATTCTTCGACGCCACAATCGATCAATTACGGTCGCGACGGTGACCCAGTTGGAGGCGACGCGTCTAACCGCACGCTCCCGAGGATCGCATAACGGGAGGTTTGGGTTCGACGTCATGCGGCTTGACGACGTACCACACGCTTGGGTTCCGCTGAACGCAGTACTTGGAGAACGTGATAGGCGATGCAGAGATCATTAGGTCACCTCCGGATAGGTACGACATCTTTTTGCAGGTACCGAATGATGGCTGACTGGGGTACTTGGGGGGGGATACACGGCCGCTATTGATCGGCGGGACAGATTCGCAGTGGTTTCTCCGAGTGTCGCCCCCAGGAAGAAGATAGTCAGATAGAGGTCCATCCGCCCATGACAGCCGGATAGCGGGCCGCGGACGATGTTGTCCTTGCTCGATGCGGTAAGTCTGATGAAGTGCTACGGCTCTTCGTAAATCGCTCGCAGGCAGGATAAACGAAGGTACAGAGAAGGGTGTTCGATTCACGCTATGGCCCTCTTATTCGAAGTCTATCGCGAGGCAGATATCGAGAAGGAAACACAAAGGTTTATCGACCCAATGAAAAAAGGGCTGGTTCCATGGATATGCAAGAAGATCTACCTTCTGCTGGTAGCGGGGGGATGGCTCGTTCACAATGCGCGCTTCGTGGCTGCTATTTGTGGAGCCTTGCGCAAACAAAATTTCAAATTGGTGCATCGTGCATCCGCACCTATGGATTGTGTGTGTTGTGCACCGCCCAAGCGAGACTAAAGTGACCCGTGCTCCCGGCTGTGGTCGAGCACCACCATTCCCCCGAATAACACCCGGTTCCGCGCGTGCATCTACATGAACTTGGCTTGGAACAACGCGGTCGAGTGTTCGGAAAGTTAAAAAGGGTATCAATCAGATAAGAGCACCGAACTACATGAGGATACAATGACTGCCAAAGAATGGAACGTTAAGTGGGCGATGAAGTAGGATGCCGTATAGAGGACACATGGACGAGTACCCTACAGTGCGAGTCTCGTGGGGGAACAAACATGGTGAGGCGCGGACAGATGTGTGGATACCGTGGTAATGGCTCAGGTCAGAAAGAGAAAGCGGGGAAAAGCGGCGCGAAAGAGACGAAAAAGGCAAGAAAGGCGGGGACATTTATAATTATGAAATTGGAAGAGAGCGAGCGAACGGGTTGACATATATTTTTACATTGGACACTCGGAATAGAGACGAGGAAACCACCGCCCCTAGAGTGGGTACTGTGCTGTGCCGTAGTTGACCGTAGACTGGACTGAAGACGACCCCCAAAAGGGGGGGTGTGTTTGGCGGGGCACTATTGCCCTTTTGGGCACCCCCAGCCCATTAGTTTGGGTTAAGCGACATATTTCCGTTCACCTTCGCATTTTTTCTGCCTTCACCCATCACCAGACCCCGTCCCGTTCCTCGTCCACCTACCCCCTGCCGCGGATTGATATTTCTAGCTCCTCCCCTTCTTAGACATAGAACCTTACTATAAATTAGACATAATGCTCCTCTCTCCAGAGCGTCGCCTCCTCTCCCTTACAATGTCCCAGATCATTTCCTCTGACTCTCTCACTTCTCCCATCTCCGACTCCTCTTGGGATCAACCTCTCTTTTCCCCCACCTCGAACATTGAGTCCTTTACACTAAATTATCCTCACTACGCACACCCCCCTTCCCCTCCATACTCCGTCGGCTCGGTTGGTAGCACCTCTCCCCAACCTACCAACTGCGCTCTCGGTATGCGCATGAGTCCGGACTTCACCTCAGAGAAGGGTCAACTCTGCCTCCCCACCCACCAGGTCTTCGAGCTCCCTCTCACACCACATACTCCCCCATCACCGGTCTCGCCGACATCGCCCGACTATCACCACTCGGACCTTAGTCCTGCCCCACCTGGGCTCAAGCGTCCCTCAAGTACAGTACACTACCCGATGACCGCTTCCAAAAAGCCGCGCGCCTCTGGCGACCGGATCAGTACGAAAGACTTTATACCTCCGGACGTGACGGGGCTGAGCAAGCGTGAGGCGCGTCTCGTCAAAAACAGGGCTGCCGCCTTTCTCAGTAGGCAACGAAAACGTGAAGAGTTTGAGAATATGGAAGTGTGAGTTTTGGCAGTCGCTTCTCCCCCTTCTTCAGATGGCTAAGCAAAGCACCATCGTTCGCAGTCGCGTTGCTGAGCTCGAACAGGAAAACGCGCGACTACAAACACTCGCGCAAAAGTCCGCTTCACACGACGGGAACTCACGTGAACTCATCTCAGAGGTTGAGCAGCTTCGGGCGCGACTCGCAGCTGCTGAACAACGAGAACGTGAGCTTAGTTCTCAATTGTCCAAGCGCCCAATGGCAGTAAAAGCGGAGCTATCTGAGCCTCGCTTGCCGACTTCCCCCGTGCGACATTCGGCCTTTCCCGCTCAACTCAAGTCATCGGATAAGACCAGTGCCAGTCTCAGCCTTCTTGTGAGTCTCACCGCTCATCGGAGCGAAGCTGTGTCTTATTGTGTCCTTTTCAGGTCCTTCTTTGTGCGCTTCCCTCCATATTTTCGGTGTCGTCGTCTTCCCAGTCCGCGATACCCATGGCTGGTTCCCTACCCCTTTCAAATGCAGCACTCAACATCAACTCCGCAGTGGCTTCCAAGATGGACTTTCGCTCCTTTGTCCCACGCGATTGTGATTGGCGTACTCCTGGTACCATGGACCTTGACATGGACCATCGCATGCCCCGCTTTCCTCCACGAAAGCTTGAGTTTGTCGACGCCGATGCTCTTGGCCTTGGCGGCCTTGATATCAGTTTCGATGCGGAACCCGCAGCCAATGGCAAGATCCGTGTGCGCATACACAGCCCCACCTCTACGTGCTCTTCCCCTATCTCAAGTTCGAATTCGTTCTCCCCCTCACCTCCCGCGTTCAATTTTGATGACATCCCTGCATGGAGCGTCGCTCCTTCACCGGTGTCGTCAGCTCCCCCAGTCCCTTTGCTGCCTGCTGCCCAGCTTGACGATCCTTTCATTGGCATTGGATTGTCAAACCAAGAGCTCGGGTTCAACTTCGATCCTACGTTGTTGTTCAACGGCGCCCCCATACAGTCTGAGGTAGACACTACGCGTGGCAGGCGGCGTGTGCGGATTGCCCTCAAGAGCCCACCAAGCGTTGATGGCTCCGTCGGCGAATGGGAGGTCGAGGTCTGTTGACCTTTTTTAATCCCCACTCAACCTCTATCTATTCACGCCATAAAAGCGTGCAACGCGCACCACGTTACGCTGGTCGCATAGATGCCCCGCGCCGTTCACGTTTCATACACTGCACTCCACTAATCACGTTAAAAACATACCATACACGCATCGCACTTCAATTTTTGTTTGTATTCCTATTCTTTTTCGCGTGTCTATAGACCTGGGGCTTTTGGTTGAAACTGTGCCCTTTGGGGCATATTAAAAAAATCCCTTCTCGGTGATCCCGCGTCGTCGCAGACCGCGTCGCGGCACTAGATAGACATTGTATGTCGTTTGTTTTGTCGCTTCTCACGCTTTTACGCATCGTATTGTATTCTTATATCTATTGCTCGATTGGTCGACTCTCAATAGAGCCCTATTTTCGCTACTGATCAATCGATACATGATGTTCACCACCTGGGTAATCTTGAACAGGTTCCGATAACTCTGTCCCCAAACAGGATTACCCGGTAGCAATGCGGAAACATCCATCGAAGTCTCATTGTGCCATCTCTACTAAAGATAACCCCGTCAGTGCGGTCTCGATACCGAAACGATCACTGCTAGACCACGCTCAAGACCCGTTGCTTATCTTCCACGCACGTGACCTGCTTTTTTTTTCTCCTTTAGGGTATGGGATCCAGCTGCAGCGTGGGAGAATACCCATGGGTCAGTCGACCTTCCTAAGTCGCACTTTTGGCAAAGCTCAGGGCGGATTGCGGGCACCGTGGACAAATACCAAGTCTGATACAGTAAGTGACTGGGCAATGTCGGACTGCGGCATCTAGATGCCTGGGCCACGGTCCTCGTCAGTATTCACCCGGGGCCCCTGCGGGGTAGTACTAGTCTGTGAAAAAGTCTGCCTCGTTTTCACCCGCCGCAGCGCTGTAGGTGTACCGGGCCAGTACGAGGAATCGCGCTACGCCTCTCCGTAGCGCGCTGCGCTTCTGTCGTCTATTAGGGTGCGGTGCTGCGGCATTCTGTTGAACCCCGGACACTTTTGCCAAGCTGCTGAGCCGTCTTGGTACCAAGACGTCGTCGCGATCATCGCATCACGACTACAGCTCGGGTGTCTAGAACTGATCTGATCAGTCTTTGAAAAAAAAATTGCTTCCGTGAGTCACTTTTGGAGCCCCTGGTCTGGCCGTGTCACCTGTGTCAGTGTGAGAATACTGACAGTCACGAGCACTGTCCGACTCGGAGCCTGCAGACTGCAAATCGGGCAAAGGTGCGTGTCGCGTGGCATGATGCGTGAAATATTACCTTTCACAGGTGTCTGCGATGAAGCTACGAGACCGTGAACCACCTTTTTGATACATGCATATTTGGGCTTCCACAACGCATCTCCACCGTTTTGGCTACATTCTTGGCGCAGCTCTACGGAACACCTCGAGGCACATCAGCTAGTCATGAACCGTAAATCCCTGAAACCGATGCGTCCTAGTGGTGAGTCACATTGCTCACATTCTTCTGGTAGTACTGGTACCAGTGACCAAAGTCCTGGAGTACATTCATGGGTTTCTTACCGACCTGTGACATTGCGGGCATGGTTTCTGAGATATTCGTATTGAAGGCTGGGTTCTCAGACATCAAGATCAATGTGTCATAACCTGTTTTTGGAGTGGACTGGTCGGAGGCTGAGTGTGGGGGCCGTCGTTCTTTGACGGCAACAAGTTCTTGTTGACACCCAGATTGATGCAACTACAGTAGTACAATTCTCGCAAGCGCCACTTTGTGGTACGCTGCACGAAATGGAACCTCACAGCACCGGCCAAGCAAAGTTCATGTCACGATAACATCGCCCCTATCACGACGCTTTCGGCCTTGTAGTGAGAAATACTCCCTGGTGTATGGATGAGTCCCTACTCCTGAATATGTAGACTTGAAGCTTGAAGTCTATGGCTTTCTTTGAGTCCCGTCCTCTTGGGCTGTGCGGGTCCAAGCGGGACCACCCATACGGCTGTGCGGTCCTACTCCACTTCAAGGCATCAACCGTACAATGCGTGTCGTTTCTCCTTTCATGGAGTTAGCTTGTTTACTCGGCGGTCACCTCGTCTCCCACGTGCATCACCGCCGTCCTAACCCGCTAGTTACCAGAGCAGGGCAGCGCCATCGGCGTCGTGATTTTTATTCTACTCCCCGACAATTCCCGGGTCATCTAGCACCCATTCGAGCTGCATCAAGGAATAAATGGATCTTGGAAAAAAAAGGGGAATATGATGTCAAATTACCAGTAGACCGCGGGGAAGAGCCATCGACTTGGTGCAGCCTTTTTACGTCATTAAACTCATTTTACCAACGTACTGATCGACACCCCCGCACTTGCAGTGTCCTCCTTCCCATATTCTTCTAGATATGTTTTTTACTCTCCGCCTTCGACATGCGCCCATTAAACTGCTGTGTTTGAACAGTCAGGCGCGGCGCAGCTATGAAGAGGTCCCGTCGGCGTTGGGCTGTTGGGCGCAAGGATGCTGAGTTACGACTTGACACGCATGTAGGTCACATTGCAGCAATCCTGACAGACTCAGACACCCGGTGTATTGGTCTCCCTTCATATTGTCTTCATGCTGTGCATGCTTCTGAGCTTGTCCTGGGTGATTCTCAGGCCCTGCCAGTGGAAGGTACGAGGTTCATATCTGATGTAGGAAGCGGTGCATCCCCGTGTTTTGGAAGAGGGGCCGGGAGCGAGAAAACTGCGGACGAGACGCATCCTCGTGTCAACATTTCCGTATAGGGCGCTGGGAATGAACTCATTGTCTGAGCAGAGGAGTGATGTGGACTTGGGTGGTACAAGGACGCCACCAAGTCTGCCATTGGCATTAGTAGTCCCGAGTCATCACACTGGGTGTGTCTCGATCGTTTCTCGACGGCTTTAGCTTTATGAATCATGCAACTTGGCAGGCAGACCCCTGACATACCGTTCTCAAGCGCTTTCTTTCCGAGTCGGGTCCGAAGACTCTGTAGAAGACGTGTAGGATTTCCGAATGTACAAACGCCGGAGCCATGCGAATATTGCCGCTCTACAGTCTCCAGTTATTCCAACCCAACTGACTGGACGCTGATCACATTGCTAAGTTAGCGGGGCGCTGTGCTTCATCATATGACCTGATTACGTCAGACGCTTCAGCGCACAGCACAGCAAAGCAAAGTATGTGACTCCTATTTGTTCCTTGTTCCTTGCGTTTGAGTTGGTCGAGGTTAGGTTTGAAATCAAGACCATCGATAGGGGCGGCTGATAATGATCTCAGCGTTAAGTACAGAAGAGATCGTCGAGATAGATACGACAATTTTCCATCGATAGAACGTACTGTATAGAGATTAAGTTACATCCAACAAACCCTGCCGGGGGAATGAAAATTGCAATAGATGGCTCTACTTGGAAGATGTACCGACAAACAGGATCAATACTTCCTCAGTATGTCATGGTGTCGATGATGATGACGGCGTGCTCGCGCCTGCTCGCTTCCAGGCGTCGTCTTTCACTCTCTCTTTATCCTTATCCTTCTTGTCAAAGCTGCACGCGTCATCGGCGTAGAGTCCGTGCTCTTCGATATACTCGACGACAGGAGCCGGGAGAAGATAGCGCACCGAGAGTCCACGACGAAGGAAAAGACGGACTTTGGTTGATGACACATCGTTTTGGATGAGCTGAGGCACGAGGAAGATATTGTGGCGCCAACGCGCGAGCGACTCCGTTGCGTGATCCATGTCTGAGCCGGCGCGCTCAATGATGAACGTACCGAACTTCCCGAGGATGTGATCCAACTAGCGATGAACGTGAGGAGGTCGCCCAGCTGGATAGCACCAACTGGAACTCACATCCTTCTCAGACCATACGCCAGGCTCTGACATCGTGCTGATGAGGTCAGAGCCAGCAAGAAGCATTACGCGGATGGGCCGCCTTTCGTCGGACAACGGTAGTTGTGCGCCGCCCAATACCGTGTTGATCTCGTATTCGAAATGGTCGAGCACTACGGCAGTGCGCTGATAAGACTGGAAGGCTTCCCATGGATCTACCATGAGCCAATGGGAAGTTTGTTCGGTAGCAAGTGTGCACATATTTACTCTGAGAAGCGATTGTCAGCCAATCCAGGTAATAGTAATGATGCGAAGCGAGTCCGAAATAGGAGAGTGGCCACGCTCGAGGTGCCATGTGTTAGGGTGCTACGTTCGTAAGAGGTGCCGTCAAAGAACACCACGTACATCCGCTGTTACCTCAATGTATGAGAGGTGTATGGGAAGAACGGAGTTACTGAGGTCCGAGGATGTACCGGGCAGATGGTCCGAAGATGTACGACACACACCGACGACTTGCCATAAGATTATGCTCATGACGCAAACAGCAACGCCCGACCGACGGACGCGGTCCCAGGGTCGAGGTGCGATGACAATACAGAAAAGACTGGAGAGAGCGAGACACGAACGATGACTCACCGATGATGGGCGCTAAGCAGTCCAGGTTTCTTATATTGATCTGAGACTGGACTCACGTATCCACCCATCACTTCGAAATCCGTGTTCTGGCGGGCGTAATCGACTGCCATCTCGAACATGCGCAGGTGGAGGTAGGTGACCGGGCTGAAAGATCCGCATGCGACTAGGACAACGGGTTGCTTCTCGGGGTAGCGCTGTAGCAGGTTGAGGCGGTGGTGTGGAAAAGTGTAGTTTGGTGGCGCGGTGAAGTGAGGATTGGGGCCGCCATGGTCCTGTTGCGACGACGAGGCGGACATGGCGGTGGATCGGAACGAAGGAGGGATGGGCGACAAGGGGTCGGATGATTGCAATTTTGCGACAGGGCTGACAGTCCAAGCCGAATTTAGTAGGGAACGAGATAGGGTGGCCTGTGCTGACACTGACAAGGCTTGATATCATTTATTATGTTTTCCGCTGTCAGTCTTTAGCGGGCAGTGACTGTTGTGTCGGAGACTTACTAGTACAGGGTAATAGTACTCGACTAACTAGCGCTAACGAACGGATCATGCAGCTCCTTGTGGGGCTTAGAGTATTTACAGGGTGGTTAGTCAGCTTACATGAATTCTCAAATATTTTCATCTTTGACGACGATCGTACTCGCCATCGGGGCCACTGAGCATGTCTCTCACAATCTGGAACGGTTACGCGCTACGCAGGTAATCCCATTCCTCAGTTACTACGAGTCGTATGATAGCACGCATGCATCACGTCATATAGCGATACAAACGGCAACAAACACGTGACTACCTTAGGGCAGCCTGTTGCTGTATCATGTGGCGTAGTTGGAATTTATCACTGTTCACTATAGTGGTGTTGTTTGTGAGGAGAGAAAGACCCCGCATAACATAAACCTGATTCCTGCTCCTTTTTGTCAATCTGTGTATATTCTGTGTTAAGCCGGCAGCCTGATACTGAGGGGGGCCTACTACTAGATGCAGAAGGAATTTTTCGGACAATTAGAAGGGACCGCACGGAATTATCGCATTCCTACACCTTGTCTTACACTTCTTGTTGTATTTCCGACTTTTTCTGATATTTAAGCTAGTCAAAAAACTTAACATTCAGCTGGTCCATTTTCTAACCTTTGACTTTCATGCTTATCGCTTGGAAGAATCACTGGAAAAAAGTAAAATGCCAAACTTCTGATACTGGCACTGGATACAGTACTACCGTACTGCCTACCCGCAATGAGTGGGGCATGTTCATCTTATATTCCACATTTATTCTCAGTATTCGGCGTTCACAAGTCAAAACGATATGGTGAAAAAGGATTTGTAAAAGAAAACGACTGGTCAACCAAATATTCTCTGGGCTCTAGTGGGGCTCATCGTATGATACCAGAGCTCGATTTCGCACCATCCACAGTAACGCCATTATGTATTAGGTACTGGCTTACAAACTGGCTCGGGCCTACTGGCGTTCGGTATTTTCCTCTACTGCCAGTGGGGCCCATCACTTTGACAAATTCTCAGATATAAATACCTATTGGTAGTCAGGGGGGCTTGCTCTGATTCGTTTTCTGACTTTGATGCGCGCAAATTGCGATTGTGCCTGGGCTCTCACAGGGGTGACGTCGGCCACATTTGCATGACGAGCGGCCACTTCAAGTGCCCAAGCAGGCACCACCGTTTTGTATTGGAACACAAAATGGGTCCCTGTACGATATCCAACTTTCTGGATACCTGCGACGAGAAAGCTGTTATTGGATACCATTGCCTTGGCCATTTGAATGCATCCCAGACGGGTTGCAACCGCCTGACTTACCTCCGGAGAGATGCACTATAGTCTATAGGACACGCGATGGCATGTTGCCTATTCTGGCGTCACAAGGTGGACGTAGCATGGAGGACGTCTAGTTCATAAAGCGGGCGTCACGCAGCGCACTTAAACCCAACTTGCAGCGGAGCAGCAATGACGGTCTTGTGCGGAAAGGCGAGAGAACCCTGACCCCTCGATCAGGGGTGCTGTGGCTGGTATGGCGAGCGACAGAGACCTGGACGAGTGTGGTAAGTTGTAGGACTCAAGCCTCCAGCAGCGCCGCAAAAAGCATGTACCTGGGGCCTAATATATGTATAGACGTCAGGGCTGCGAGCATGGGAAGCGTTGGCCGTGAGATGATAGGCTAAGACAGTCGCCGGCCGCCAAAATTTCCGGGGTTGCGGACAAGCGACGAATGGGACGCATTTCGCGCCGAGAAGAGCGGAGAACGCAGTTGAGAAGGAAAAAGAAAAGGGTTAAATTCGCTGGCGAGACTTTGGGGTGACATACCTTAGCACAGCAGGGACCTTCGCTGGGGAAGGGTGTCAATGCAACTTGAAGGTGCAGATGGGAAGTCACGAACCAGTCAGTCTAAAATGGACACTACGTTCGACGAAAAAGGGAGGAACTTTCGGCACATTTGATGGTCGCGCCATGCCGACACACGACTGTGCGTCGCCAGGAAACTCGGCTTATCCCGGGAAGCTAAGGTACCGTAGCAGCGGGCACGGCACTTTAAGCTAAAAGTTCAACCGGAGAGACGTCTCATGGTAGTGGGGGTGCACAGGTGTCAGGATTTCGTCGCAGCACCATTTTCGATCGACGCGGCACCCTCGAGCGACTGAGGGATCACCGGGGTATCGTCCCTGCTGCTGGCAGAGAGCAGAGTAGAAAATTGTGGTGTCAGGTTTGAGAAGCCGGGCAAAGGGCGCTTACGTGGTTGGGGTGCAAGTCGTCGGAGCAACCGGACCGCGTAACGTTTTTGGAATGTGTTGTAAATTGGGTCTTCTCAGCGTCAAGAAGCGGTGTTTTTACCAACGCCATCATCACCTCAAATAAAGGGACTCCCTTTTTGGGCTCTGCGAATATCTTGTATCTCGCGTTCCTTCTCTGACTGATCGTGCGTGCCGTGGACACACGGTTTGTATTGGTGTATCACATCCGTTCGGCGATGGGACGGCATAAGTGCGTACTCCTTCTACTTTCCAAATTGGGTCTCTAGTTTACAGTCCTGGGGAGCCACTGTCGCGAAAATAAACTATAAAGGCTAGCATTGGTGGTGGTCCACCCCCTCACTTCACTGGTACGGTTTAGTGAATTGTGCATTTAGACGTTTCATCATACATCCCCCCTCTCACTTACCCACTCTTGGTCAAAACTATGCGCCCCTCCACTCTCTTTTCCTTTCTGGCCACTAGCTTGGCTCTGCTCTCTCGTGAGGAGACAAACCTTCGATTTGCCGATGAACTAAGCTGACTCTTTGGTTATACCAGAATCACCAGTTGCTTTCGCTGCACCAATTCCGTCTCCGGTAGACTCAGTAGGGGTGAAGCGGTGTGTCAATACTGGATGCAGGATAGCAGAAGTGAGAGCTTTCCCTTTTCCGTATTCTCAGAACATAATCTTACTCGTGTTGCATCAGCCTTCAAACGCTGACGCTACACCCCAATCAACCGACCTTCGCTTGGCTGCGGCACTCATCTCCGCTCTGCAAGCCTACCAAGAGCAGTACGGGACATCGGATCCCAATCCTGTCACCGACTTGGCCACCCCATCAGAACCCTCAGGCGGTGGCCCAACAACGACGGATGGTAGTCCCACCGTTGACATCGAATTACTCGCGGGTGACGCGCTCTAATTTGTTGGTGGACACCTCCGATTTCTTTTTGCGGTCAACTACCCCCTCTATCAAAAGCTCCTTGCGCTACCCGTGCTCACTCCGCTCCTTACCGTCATTCCCTGGATTTGATTTGTACTGGACACTTCCACTCATTTGGCTAGACCGTTCCATTTTCATTCGCACTTCAGCAGGTCCACATCCTTTGGGTTCCTTTCCTACAGGCGGAAACTTCCTACTTATTCATCTCTATCGCCACTTTTGGGCAACTTGTTTCAGCTCACTTATTTATACCGATGTAAAATAGTTCAATGTATCCTTAGTTAGAGGACAATTTGGATTAGAATGGGTTTTCTTGGACACCAGAACGAGGCACGTTTTGAGAACTGGATTGTATGTGCGCAGTCACGGTAAAGGCGTCGTTTTTTGATTACGACTTGACACCGTGTCAACTTGAAAGCGCGAACTGAGTTGGAGTACAGTACTACAGTGATAACGTGATCGCGTATGGTTGCGTGGAAATTCCTTACGCAATACTGACACCTCAAAGGTCTTGTGTTCCAAATGGCCTTGGTGGCTTTACCCCATCCTCCATAAATCCTGAAATGGAAACCCTTGTCCACCTTCCTCTCGGGTAGCCCACGATGAAAAGAGTATATCCAAACCAACGCCCAAACGGGGATCAAGGTAGACGCCTCTGTACTTTTGCACTTCGTACCCGTCGGCTGATTATTGCTCTACCATCTCATCACCGTCCCGCTACACCTTCCCCCCCGGCTGCGCCGTCAGTTTCACGGTATCAAGAATGATGCTTGGCCGCCTTTTCGCGAACCTCTCGATCGCAGGGGGAACGCTGCCAGAAGCGGCCCTCTAGATGAATTGCAACTCATGGTTATAAAACGTCCGTATTTCTCAGAAAAGTCCGACCAGTGACCGTCGAACGGACACATACATCTGTTGGCTTCGCATCCACGGAGTATCCACGGCCCTCTTTACTTTTTTTTTTCGGCACGTGGATCCACTACATACACAGTCGTTCCACAAGATGCGTGTCGTTGTTCTTGTCCTTGCCCTCGTCGCTCTTTTTTCCAGTGGGTTACATCTCCGATTTCCGGACTGACATTTGCTCTAACTACTTTTCCAGCTCTCGCATTTGCTGCGCCCGTTGTTCCCGAAGGAGAAATAAGCAAGCGAGACTGTGTCGGTACCGGTTGCCGGTCCTCCGCGACGGTGAGTGTGGACTGGCGTCTCAGCAGGTGTATGGTGGCCTGACAGACCATGGATTGTGTAGTCGACCCGCCGTCAAAATAAGGCGATCTTATCGCCATGATTATCGCCACCCAGGTCTTCCTCGACAGTCTCAAAGGCATGATTAATAGTCCAGCTGCGAATGTGCCACCCGCATCGCCGATGACATCTACCACATTGCCTGCACCCACAGGTACGCCCCGATCCCAGCTTGCCCCAATCAGAGGGCTTACAGACATTTCCCTCCTTCCCCGCTAC
>Ga0307510_10001801_pt1 | contig 23943 bp, 25 predicted proteins | sample 12_EM_MG_FD_207224 | JGI IMG/M metagenome (GOLD analysis project Ga0307510, IMG submission 207224) | Populus trichocarpa ectomycorrhiza microbial communities from riparian zone in the Pacific Northwest, United States - 12_EM | ecosystem: Host-associated > Plants > Roots > Unclassified | place...
GCATTGTGCAAGTGCAAGATGTCATACAAGCAACCAGTTGTTGGCTGTCATACATCCATCATACTTGTTCATGCCAAATGCTGAAACTAGTAAGCCCTGGCCAGGCTCATCCAACACAGTTGCAAGGACTTACTGGTCTAGTGATGCTGCAGTCCGGTTCTGAACCACGGTTTGGACCCGAACCTTTCTGAACTGGACCGAAGTCCAGTCCAAGGTTCGGCATAGCACCCGAACTGAACTGGAAGTCCGGTTCCAGGTTTGGGAGGGGGCCCAATGTTGTGAACCCAGTTTGGACTGAACTGGACCCCAAACCTGAAGGTACTGTACTCACAGCAGCAACTAAGTTCTGTGACCCTCAAGTAATGAGAGTGTGTGAATGAGATGGGAGTGCAGTAAGCACAAGGGAGATGTAAAGCATGCACATGCTGTGGCCTCAGAATCGGTCATTTCCGACCACTGTCGCAAGCGGCAGTCACGCCCCCCAGTCTCAGCTACAAACCTGTAACTTCAGCATCACGTGATTGTGGGAACATATCACATGACCCTACATGTGACTCATCATGTGATCCCTCTGCCATTTGTATATCACGTGACTTATCAGCATGTGACCCTGGAAACCTACAACCCCGTGACCCTGGAAAGATAACACATGACCTATCAAGGAATTGGTCATCAACAATGTCACATGACAAGACGCGCTTCGGACGTGCGTCTAACCTGTTGATCAACACGTGGCAGATCGTGGGAACGATCAACAAGACGCGTCCACTAAACAATCAATGAACACACAATGCGACTTGATCAACAAAGATGCGACTCATTGGGGCTAGTCCCTAATCGAGATGTATAATGTAATCTGCAGTTACTGCGCATCGACTGCGCAGTCCCCCATTACCTGTAATTGTACCTACCCTAAACTGCGCACAGACCACCCTGTATTAGTATATAAGACCTACAAATTTAGGTGAACAGTCCTTAGACTGTTCTCTTGTCAACCCCCACACTGGAGCCCTTCAAAGCTCCCTCATTGCCAGCAGCTTGCCCCTCAACAGTCTACTCCATCCCGCCTCTCCTCGCCTTTTGCCTCTTCCTCCTCAACGTCTCCTTGCTGCTCCTTTGGATCAGTCACCTTTAACTCCACGCCATCGTCAAGTCTTGCTACCCATAAAGTAGTGAGTTCCCGACATTAGAACAGTCTCTTAAAGTTGAAGCTGACTGTTTGGAAGTGTCCTCACCTTCCCTCTCCGTCGCCTCCTGGTCTGACCTGAATGCTGTCTATCAGGAGAACTCCACCGCCGCCCTTGAGGTCATCAACAACGCCCTCAACAGTCCTCACAACACTTGGAATTACCCAAGTCCTGGAAGCCCCACCCTCCAGTATCCCCCCAGTTCCACATCGTCCCCTGTTGTCCCCTGGTCACCCACCACTGCCAGTCCCGAACTCCGTTACGAGTTCGTCGTCCCCGGCTTCCCCTTCCTCGAACCCACGGGCCCAGGCCCATATAATATCTTCATCCCTCGTTCCCCCCAGTACTCTACGTTGTCAGCTAGCGCCAGCATTACTCTCGTCGACCCAGACACCCTCGAACCCACCCCCGTTGACCCCAACCCCTACGTTGTCCGCTCCCCATCCCCGCTCACTCCTGCACCCACCCTTGAAGCACTTCGCGCCATTGCCAAGTTCGACCTTGAGCAACTCAGAGAAGAAACTGCCGCCGAAGTCATCCGTCTCGCTCAGGCCAAGCTTGACATTCTCCTCCCCCCACTCACCCAGGACAGTTGGGCCCAATACCAACTTACTAACAGCCCAGTCGACCATACCTCGACTGAAGATATCCCCATTGAGAATATCCCCCCGCCCATCGTTGAAGCCCCCGTTGCCACGGTCGCTTCCCCCGCCCCACTGTCACCCATTATCCAACATCGCCCGGTATTTTACCCCACTGTTGACATTGGCCCCTTCGACTACCTCTTTGCCGCCCCGCCTTGCCTCCCTGCCAATGGTCACCCTCACCAGTACATGGTCCACTACGAGCAGGACCGCCACGTCTGGTTCTCATCGGAGGAACTTATCAACAGCCGGTTCCTCGACCACATTCCCCGGGCCCAAGACCTTGACACCACCACACCCCCGTATTTCGTCACCCCCTTCCGCGCCGATGCCCATCACTCCATCCACGTCCACTCTGACGGCGCTCTCCCCCCGGTCCACATCTGTGCCAAAGTAGGCAAGCACCTGTGGTCCCTTCACTTCCCCTTCGGTTATATCAAGACCACCTTCTTGGACTTGATTCAGTTTGTCTTTTCGCGCTTCCCTCCTCTTTGGCTCTCTCATTTTGAAGGAGCTCTCGTCCCCCTTGACTTCCTAGATGGTTGTACAGCCATCCTTTGTGGTCACTTACACTTCACAGAGCAAGGGATTCTTTTTGTCAACCATAGTACCAGGATTACGGACTTATTGCGTATGGACCCCCAATTTTCCTGTTTCGTACCCACTCCTTGTGTCCCGACTAAACCTTTTGATTTCATTACACCCCCCTCTGATACCCCTTTGTAATACTTTTAAGTAAGTTACAAAGGACTTATATTGGTGTAAATAAATCAAAGGTTTTAACTTGACTTCCATTTGTTTGTCTTAAGTGGCGAATTTCCACGAAGAAATCTTAAGACAAACTTACTCAAGAATCGCCAATCTCCAGGAACAAGTCCAACTTACGTATTGGAGTGAACACCACTTGGTTCCTCAAGACCTTTTAGACATCCTCCCCTTTGGTTGTCTATTCAGCACCCAACGCTTTTATTATTACATTGACTACCAACTTGTCGACATCCTCAATGCAGCAAGACGCTGTACTGCCTATTGGTTACTCTCTGGCACTCATAACTTCGACCAATCCCCAGCCACACAAATCTCCTTGTTCTATGACGAAACCTTCCTTTGGCACTACTTCGTCCCCTCAGTCAGGTCGGAAATTATCACGCAGATCCAAGCCAGACACAGAATTAGATTTCTATCTAGATTTTTCATGTTGGAAGCCAAAGTTAAAGTGGAATTTAACGAAATTTGACTACAGACAATCCCAAGTGGAGATTTTACTTCAACAGGATTATACCAGTTCATCTATAGCGACGAACGAATCCTCACATATTATTGGAACAATCGTGCCTGGACCACAGATCTCCTTACCCCACATACCAGCCTTATCGATCCCCCTTCCCATTTTACCCTCCCCATCACCCAGCCAAATACCCAGGGAAGAGACACCAAATACCTGGAATGTTTCCAGCGTATCCTCTTGGAACCAGATCTTCTCACACTCAATTCATCCTATCATGACAGCGTGGACAGTTCTTTACCCCCCACTCTGGTTGGTACCCCTGAATCCAGTCCCCCAAGCACACCTGAGTTGGTATATCAGCGTGCCCAAGAGATCACCTTTTCGAATGACAACCCGGATCTTTGTTTCTGCGGAATTGACCTTTGTCGTTGCGATAGCCGTTACCCCGGAACCCCACCAACCCCACTTGGAATCCACCTTTGGGACCCCCGATTCTTCAGAGCCGGACCTGTAGAAGGTCTCCACTACAACCGACAACCTGGCCAGTCCACATAACAGGAGAAATCACTCAGCCCCAGCCCAGGAACAAGGACATTTTTTACCCTCTAACGAAAGAGGAAGACCCCGACTGCGTAGAACTCAGAATTTCGTAGACCGAAGACCCCAGCCCATTCCCTCGCCCCAAGTTTATAGACAACCAACTCCACCTCCAAATCCTTTTATGGTACCAGTGACCCATCACCTTCAGGAAGTCCTACAAGGACCCTATAATGATCTACCAAGGATCGAACAACCACTGCCCCCTACTCCTCACAGTCACCACACTAGCATCTCTGGAAACTCCAATCTAATCGGAGCCACTTCACAAATCTACCTGCCAGAAGTTATTTACCTAGGTGTCACTGCTCCTACAAGAAATCACACAGAGCTCCACATTTTCAAGCAGCATTGTTTGTTCCTCTTACAGAATCGTACTGAGAAACACATTAGCCACCCTTTGACAGAGTTACAAACTATCACTCCGCATATCGGGGCCTTTAATAAGTTCTTTTGGAAATACCATACTTCGATCACAATCAACAGTATTCTAGAGGATTATAGAGGTATTACCCATCATAGTGATACTAGAACTCCTTGTCTGGTTAAAGTGTGTACGATCTTTTATAGTTGGGATAACCCCAGTTATACAGTCACTCTCGCATGAGCTCTTGGGACATTATTCTTGATAACTTCCCTCCAGAACAGTGATTAGACCTCACAGAACCTGAACAAGACTATATCCCAGTTTACGCCACAGACACTTTCACTGCTGATTACAAAGAAACTCACTGCCTCTTTGCTTCCTTTTTAACACCAGGAATTTGGTGTGAAGGAGTAGGAACCCCCTGGAAATTCACATCGAATAATGAAGAACTTGTCACAAGGAAATTCCGTTTTTTAGTTCTTCACCTTGACGAAGTTGACAACTTCGATTTCATACAACGAACTGCTACCTTTCACGGTAAACAAATCAAGTGGGACACTACAGATTCCAAGTGGAAGTACCTCAATAATCGAACGGTACACTTCCAAAGCCCTAGCACTTCTTGTCACAAGCGGTACTCGTGCCCCCTAGTCTCAGCTACAAACCCGTAACTTCAGCATCACGTGACCATGGGAACATATCACATGACCCTACACGTGACTCATCATGTGACCTCTCTGCCATTCATACATCACGTGACTTATCAGCACGTGACCCTGGGAACCTACAACCCCGTGACCCTGGGAAGATAACACATGACCAATCAAGGAACTGGTTATCAACAATGTCATATGACAAGACACACTTTGGACGTGCGTCTAACCCATTGATCAACATGTGGCAGATCATGGGAATGATCAACAGGACGCGTCCACTAAACAATCAACGAACATGCGACGTGACTCGATCAATGAAGATGTGACTCATTGGGGCTAGTCCCTAATTGAGATATATAATGTAATCCACAGTTACTGCGCATTGACTGCGCAGTCCCCCATTACTTGTAATTGTACCTACCCTAAACTGCGCACAGACCACCCTGTATTAGTATATAAGACCTATGAATTTAGGTGAACAGTCCTTAGACTGTTCTCTTGTCAACCCCCACACTGGAGCCCTTTAAAGCTCCCTCATCATCAGCAGCTCGCCCCTCGACAGTCTACTCCGTCCTGCCTCTCCTTGCCTTTTGCCTCTTCCTCCTCAACGTCTCCTTGCTGCTCCTTTGGATCAGTCACCTTCAACTCTGCACCGTCGTTGAGTCTCGCTACCCATAAAGTAGTGAGTTCCCGACATTAGAACAGTCTCTTAAGTTGAAGCTGACTGTTTGGAAGTGTCCTCACCTTCCCTCTCCGTTGCCTCTTGGTCTGACCTGAACGCCATCTACCAGGAGAACTCCGCCGCCGCCCTTGAGGTTGTCAACAATGCCCTCAACAGTCCCCACAATACTTGGAATTACCCAAGTCCCAGAAGCCCCGCCCTCCAGTATCCTCCCAGCTCCACCTTGTCCCCTGTTGTCCCCTGGTTGCCTACTGCTACCTCCAGTCCCGAACTCCGCTTTGAGTTCGTTGTCCCCGGCTTCCCCTTCCTCGTACCCACGGGCCCCGGCCCATACGATATCTACAACCCCCGTTCCCCCCAGTACTCTACGTCGTCGGCCAGCGCTGGCATTACCCTCGTCGACCCGGACACCCTTGAACCCACCCCCGTCGATCCCAACCCCTACATGGTCCGCTCCCCATCCCCGTCCACTCCTGAACCTACCCTCGAAACCCTTCGTGCTATTGCCAAGTTCGACCTCAAGCAACTTGGAGCAGAAACCGCTGCCGAAGTTGTCCATCTCGCTCAGGCCGAGCTTGACGTTCTCCTCCCCCCACTCACCCAGGACAGTTGGGCTCAGTACCAACTTACTAACAGCCCAGTCGACCACACCTCGACTGAAGACATCCCTCTTAAGAACATTCCCCCACCCATCGTTGAGGCACCCGTCGCCACCGTCGCTTCCCCCACCCCACCGTCACCCGCTCCTCGACCTGTCCCCATATTTTACCCTACGGTCGACATTGCCCCCTTCAAATACCTCTTTGCTGCCCTGCCTTGCCTCCTTGCCGATGGTCACCCTCACCAGTACACCATCCACTATGAGCAGGACCGTCACATCTGGTTTTCATCCAAGGAGCTTATCAACAGCCAGTTCCTCAATCACATCCCCCAGACCCAAGACCTTGATACCACCACATCCCCATACTTCATCACCCCCTTCCATGCTGCTGTCCATCACTCAATCCACATCCACTCTGACGGCGCTCTCCCCCCAGTCCACATCTGTGCCAAAGTAGGCAAGCACCCATGGTCCCTTCACTTCCCTTTTGGTTACATTGAGACCACCTTTTTGGACTCAATTAAGTTTGTCTTTTCTCGCTTCCCTCCTCTTTGGCTCTCTCACTTTGAAGGAGCTCTTGTCCCCCTCATCACGTACGATTTCCTAGACGGTCATACGGCCATCCTTTGTGGCCACCTACATTTCACAGAGCAAGGGATTCTTTTTGTCAACCGCAGCACTCGGATCACAGACTTACTTCGTACGGACCCCCAGTTTTCTTGTTTCGTACCCACTCCTCGTGTCCCGACTAAACCTTTTGATTTCATTACACCCCCCTCTGATACCCCTTTGTAATACTTTTAAGTAAGTTACAAAGGACTTATATCAGTGTAAATAAATCAAAGGTTTTAACTCGATTTCCATCTGTTTGTCTTAAGTGGCGAATTTTCGCGAAGAAATCTTAAGACAAACTTACTCAAGAATCACCAATCTCCAGGAACAAGTCCAACTTACGTATTGGAGCGAACACCACTTAGTCCCTCAAGACCTTTTGGATATTCTCCCTTTTGGTCAACTCTTCAGCGCTCAATGCTTCTATCATTACATCAACTTTCAACTAGTCGATATCCTTAACGCAGCATGACGCTGCACCGCTTATTGGTTACTCTCTGGCGCTCACAACTTCGATCAGTCCCCAGCCACCCAGATCTCCTTGTTTTACGATGAAACCTTCCTCTGGCACTACTTCGTCCCCTCGGTCAGGTTGGAAATCATCCCACAAATCCAAGCCGGACACAGAATTAGATTTCTATCTAGATTTTACATGTTGGAAACCAAAGTTGAAGTGGAATTTAACAAAATTCGACTACAGACAATTCCAAGCGGAGATTTTACTTCAACAGGATTATACCAGTTCATCTACAGCGACAAACGGATCCTCACGTATCATTGGAACAACCGCGTCTGGACCACAGATCTCCTTACCCCACACACCAGCCTTATCGATCCCCCTTCTGGTTTTACCCTCCCCATCACCCAGCCAAATACCCAGGGAAGAGATACCGAATACCTGGAATGTTTCCAGCATATCCTCTTGGAACCAGATCTTCTCACGCTCAATTCATCCTATCACGACAGCGTGGACAGTTCTTTACCCCCCACTCTGGTTGGTACCCCTGAATCCAGTCCCCCAAGCACACCTGAGTCAGTATATCGGTGTGCCCGAGAGATCACCTTTTCGAACAATGACCCAGATCTTTGTTTCTGCAGAATCGACCTTTGTCGTTGCGATAGCCATTACCCCAGAACCCCACCCACCCCACTCAGAATCCATCTTTGGGACCCCCAATTCTTCAGAGCAGGACCCGTAGAAGGTCTCCACTACAACCAACAATCTGGCCAGTCCACGTAACAGGAGAAATCACTCAGCCCCAGCCCAGGAACAAGGACGTTTTATACCCTCTAACGAAAGAGGAAGACCCCAACTGCGTAGAACTCAGAACTTCATAGAACGCAGACCCCAGCCTGTTCCATCCCCCCAAGTTTATAGACAACCCACTCCACCTTCGAATCCTTTTACAGTCCCAGTATCCCATCACCTTCAGGAAATCCTACAAGGACCCTACAACGATCTACCAAGAGTCGAACAACCACTGCCCCCTACTCCCCATAGTCACCACACCAGTGTCTCCGGAAACTCCGATTTAATTGGAGCTACCTCACAGATCTATTTACCAGAAGTCTTTTACCTAGGTGTCACTGCTCCTACCAGAAATCGCACAGAACTCCACATTTTCAAGCAACATTGTTTGTTCCTACTACAGAATCGTACGGAGAAACACATTTGTCATCCCTTGACAGAGTTACAGACTATCACTCCGCATATCGGGGCCTTTAATAAATTCTTTTGGAAATACTGTACCTCGATCATGATCAACGGTATTCTAGAGGACTATAGAGGCATTACCCATCACAGTGATACTAGAACTCCTTGTCTGGTTAAAGTGTGTACGATTTTCTATAGTTGGGATAACCCCAGTTATACAGTCACCCTTGCATGAGTTCTTGGGAAGAAATTCTTGAAAACTTTCCAGAGGAGAATCACTTTGAACTTACTGAAGATGAACAAGCATACATACCAGTCTATGCCACTCAAGCTTTTGCTGTAGATTACAAAAACACTAGGTGTCTCTTCGCCCTCTTCCAGACCTCACCAATTTGGTGTAAAGGAGTAGGAACTACCTGGAAATTTACTTCAAACAACGCAGACCTTGTTACAAGGAAATTTCGATTCCTGGTCCAACATCTTGATGAAGTTGAAAACTTCGATTTCATACAACAAACTGCCACCTATAATGGCAAACAAATCAAGTGGGATACCCTATACCCCGAGTGGAAGTACCTCAATAATTGGAAGGTACATTTCCAAAGCCCTAGCACTTCCGAAGCAGAAGAAGCAAAGCCTTCTATTCCTGGAGAATTCGAACCAGAAGAAGGCGATAAATCCGAAGAATCAGATCACGACAACTCAGACAAAGAATCTATCCACAGTAAATCATCCACCGACGAGGATACACTCAACATTAGCAACTTACTACAAGAAGCTGAAACAAGGATCGTTGCTACCATCCAGAAACTCACCAGTTGTCCTAGTACCCCAAGTTCCCAAGCAACCCCATCTCGTCCACCAAGTACGCTTCCTGGAAGCTCCAAACTTTCAATACCAGAAGAAAGTTCATTTCCTACTCCATCCGGATCTAAAGGCAAAGCCAAAGAAGAACCTTTACCCCAGACCTTTGCCATCTCTTCAAGATCCCCGCAAGCCACTCCAGTACCTGCCACAACCCAGTCGCAGACACCACCAACATCGAAAGGAAACCCCAAGGGAATACCACCGCAGATCCCTCCTCACTGACCACGCTCGGGAAGAACAGGCCCACCACAGAGACCACCTAGTCCCCCAGCACCACCCCCACCCCCAGTCCTCATGGCAGGAAACATCGCAACTCCCAAACTTTTGGGAAGTACCCCTGATCCCTATGATGGGAACCCAACAAAGGCCCAGGCCTTTTGGAACACCTTGGCCAATTATTATACAATGAACGATGCGGTTTACAACACCAACGATAAGAAAGCACCAGCAGCTTTGACAAATTTCAAAGCAGGCACTTGTGGAGGAGATTGGGCCAGTGATCGTATCGCCGAAGCTTTAGCTGCCAACCCACAGAATTACGGCACATGGGCCCAATTTCAAACTGCCTTTGAGAAACAGTTCATTCCCCCCCAAGTCCAACAAGAGGCCATTAAAGGAATGCACAGCACCTACATGGGCAACCGAGAATTTAACGATTGGTACCAAGACTGGTCCAACTTTGCTCGATGATCTGGCATTGATGATAATACCAAGATGTATGCATTCTGACAATGCATCAACTCCGCGCTTCAACAGAAACTTGTTGCCCTGTCACCCCAACCAGCTACACTCCCAGATCTCATCGATAAAGCTTGAGATCTACATCGTTCCTTCCACATGTTCGCACCGTGAACTTATACACCCTCTGCTGGAAGTCACGGAAGAGGTTGTTTTACCCCTTGAATTTGAGCAATTGAAGAAGAAGAACCTACCGCAGAAATAAATGCAACACGTGGATGTGGTCAATTCTGAGGACAAGGTCGTGGCACCTTGTTTCATCGAGGAAAGCTCCCCCCAGAAGAAAGGGAACGCCGCTTCAGAGAAAAGCTCTGCATGTATTGTGGCAAACCAGGACACATCGCTACCAATTGCAACTTAGGTGAACACCCCGGGACCTCCTTACGTCAAATGGACTCCGTCCCAGATGATAGCATGGATAAAATGAGTATCCATGATAGTGTGGAAGCAAACGAGCTGTCTACCAACTACTTTGCACCCATCAACATGGACGTCACCCTCAAGATACTATCCATCGTCAATATAAACCCCCAGGACATTGATGTGGCCCACATCAATCACTTGTCTTTTTAGCTCACTCTCCTGTTGCATCGTCAGTGAGAGTTGTACCACCATCCTGTTGTAATTCTAGAAATCTCCGAAATCTCCAAGTTCCCAAGACTCCCCATGTACCAGTAGATATGATTTGGAATATACGCTCCCCGTCAATTCGGGTTAAAGTTCGAATCGTATGCCACAGGAGAAAAATCGATGCCCATGCAATACTTGACAGTGGAGCTGAAGGCGTCTACTGCAATATCTTGTTTATCAATGCTTACAAGATCCCCACGACTACCCTGACAAAGCCTATTTTTCCATGAAATGTCAACGGTACCTTGAATAAACAAGGACCAATCTGCCATACTGCCATACTGCAAATGGAGATGGGCGAAGAACACAAAGAAACCACGGAAATGGCTGTAACCAATATTGGACGGCATGATATACTCCTAGGAACCGATTGGTTCAGGGCACACAACCCCCAGATAGACTGGGCAAAGAACAAACTACGTCTTGACCGTTGCCCTACCTCTTGTTACCCAAATTATCCCGATGAAACATCACACTTGGCATACCTCCTTCCAACCGAAGACTTGGAAGCACACTACGACGACCTCCTTGAATCAAAGTACCAAGGCATAGATCCTACACAATGCATTATAGCCCATCTCCACAGAGAATACGAAGATATGATACACCCACGTGAATCGGTGGTCTTGCCCATGATGTCACCTCCCAAGAAAAGCGTAGTTGCATCGCAGCGCAATATGGCTAAACACGAACCGGTGGTTATGCCCACGGTGTCTTACATGAATGTGGCATGGCATGCCCTTAATTACCCTGAATTGGTAGTCACACGAACTACAGTGTCAACTACTTTGGCTAAAGCAGAACAACCAAAGCTTATCGAAATACCCCCTGAATTCCAACAATATGGCAAAGTCTTCTCAGATGAAGAAGCACAGCGACTACCCAAGCACCAGCCATGGGACCACAAGATAGACCTTATCCCAGGCATGGAGATGAAGAAAACCACAGTTTATCGTCTTACACCAATTGAGAAAGTCACCCTTAAAGAATACATTGAAGATGGCCTGAAACAAGGCACACTACGTCGATCTGAAGCACCCCACGCATGCTCCTTCTTCTTCATCGATAAGAAGGATGGCAAACTACGCCCGGTACAAGACTACCAACCTTTGAATGCAATCACAGTTAAGAATGCGGCTCCAATCCCACTCATCCCTGAACTTGTCGACAAATTACTGGGAGCATGATTCTTCACCAAGTTAGACGTACGATGGGGATATAACAATATCCGAGTACGTGAAGGCGATGAATGGAAAATGGCCTTCAAGACACCCATGGGATTATACAAATCCACAGTCATGACCTTCGGACTATGCAATGCACCCGTGACATTCCAGACATTCATGGACATTGAATTTGGTCCATTAATCAAGGAAGGACATGTAGTCGTCTATCTCGATGATATCCTTATCTACGCGACTACAATCACAGAACTTGTCTATTGGACGCACAAAGTTTTCAAACTTTTACTCAAGCTGGACCTATACCTTCGCCCTGCCAAATGTTCCTTCAACCAAACATCGGTTGAATACCTAGGATTAATCATCTCTGAAGGCGAACTACACATGGACCCCGTGAAACTCAAGGCAGTGCAAGACTGGCCTAAACCAAAGAAAGTCAAGGACATACAGCAATTCCTAGGATTTTGCAACTTTTACTGTCGTTTCGTGCAAGACTACTCCACATTGGCACGACCTCTCTTCGACCTTACAAAGAAGGATACACCATGGGCATGGACCCACTTACAAGAAACTGCGTTTACTGCGTTACAGCATGCACTCACCTCTGCACCGGTCTTAATCCTGCCAGACTACAACAAACTATTTACCCTGATTACCGATGCAAGCGACTATGCCATGGGCTCAATTCTGGAACAAGATGACGCATTAGGACGGTCGTACCCAGTCACTTTTTACTCCAAGTCCCTCCAGCCAGCCGAACGTAACTACGAAATCCATGACAAAGAACTCCTGGCTATTATTCATGCTCTCAAGCATTTCCGCCATTACCTACAAGGCAGTGCCCACCAGACAAAGATATTTTCAGACCACACAAATCTCAAGTACTTCACTACGAAACAAACGCTTACACGTCGCCAAGTGCAGTGGTCCCTATTCCTTGGCACTTTTGACTACATTATTATCCCCAAGCCTGGCAAAATTAACAAGGCAGATGTGCTGTCCAGGCATCCAGATTATAAAGAGGGGATAGCATCCGAGAATGCGGAAACAATTTTGCTCACACCGGAAAAATTCCTACTCAAGCCAGAGCAATTCCATATATGGGCACTACATAACATGGCAATTCCTATGGGAATCAACGAAGAGCTCAAGGAAGCTATACAAGAAGCAATAAAGACAGACACATTGACAGGCCAGAAACTCAAAGATATCCTTACTAGCGGCCCAAGACATGTAAACAAAGGATTACAAGAATGGAACTATGAAGATGGCCTAATCCTTTACAAAGGATTGATATACATTCCAAAGACAAAGAATGAGGAACTCAAAAGAAGAGTCACCCAGCAATTCCATGACAATCTAATGGGACACCCAGGACAATGGAAAACCATCGAACTAATCTCACACAAATATTGGTGGCCAGGCATTACCGAATTTGTCAAAGCATACATACAAGGATGCGCCATGTGCCAAACTACAAAGATACGACCACCAACCAAAGTACCAATCAAGCCCAACGAGATCCCTGAAGGGATATGGGAAACAATCACCATGGATTTCATCGTAGACCTTCCAGTATCACAAGGATATGACAGTATCCTCACAGTCATCAACTGCCACAGCAAAGCCATCATTCTATCCCCCTGTCACAAGACCATCACAGCTGAGCAAACGAGCCAACTACTAGTAGACAATGTCTGGAAAAGAACAGGCATTCCCAAGGCGATCATTGTCGCAAGCGGTACTCACGCCCCCCAGTCTCAGCTACAAACCCGTAACTTCAGCATCACGTGACTGTGGGAACATATCACATGACCCTACACGTGACTCATCACGTGACCCCTCTGCCATTCATACATCACGTGACTTATCAGCACGTGACCCTGGGAACCTACGACCCCATGACCCTGGGAAGATAACATATGACCTATCAAGGAACTGGTCATCAACAATGTCACATGACAAGACGTGCTTTGGACGCGCATCTAACCTGTTGATCAATAGGACACGTCCACTAAACAATCAATGAACACGCAATGCGACTCAATCAACAAAGACACAACTCATTGGGGCTAGTCCCTAATCGAGATGTATAATGTAATCCGCAGTTACTGCGCATTGACTGCACAGTCCCCTGTTACTTGTAATTGTACCTACCCTAAACTGCGCACAGACCACCCTGTATTAGTATATAAGACCTACAAATTTAGGTGAACAGTCCTTAGACTGTTCTCTTGTCAACCCCCATACTGGAGCCCTTCAAAGCTCCCTCATCGTCAGCAGCTCGCCCCTTGACAGTCTACTCTGTCCCGCCTCTCCTTGCCTTTTGCCTCTTCCTCCTCAACATCTCCTTGCTGCTCCTTTGGATCAGTCACCTTCAACTCCGCACCGTCGTCGAGTCTTGCTACCCATAAAGTAGTGAGTTCCCGACACTTCTGACACAGAAGAAATCACCATCCTGGGAGAATTCAAGAAAGAAAGCCCAGACACAACTGAATACAAATCCAACCCTAGTACACCTTCCTCCCCAGAAGATGAAGACACACTCAATGTTAGCAACTTACTACAAGAAGCTGAAACAAGGATCGTTGCTACCATCCAGAAACTTACCAGTCGTCCTAGTACCCCAAGTCCCCAAGGAACCCCATCCCGTCCAACAAGTACACTTCCTAGAAGCTCCAAACTTTCAATACCAGAAGAAAGTTCACTTCCTACTCCACCCATATCCAAGGGCAAAGGAAAAGCAGAACCATTACCTGAGACCTTTGCCAGCTCTTCGAGATCCTCGCAAGCCACTCCAGTACCCGCCGCAACTCAGTCAGAGGCACCACAAGCACTGAAAGGAAACCCCAAGGGAATACCACCACAGATCCTCCTCACCGACCACATTTGGGAAGAACAGGCCCGCCACAGAGACCACCTAGTCCCCCAGTACCACCCCCACCCCCAGTCCTCATGGCAGGAAACATCGCAACTCCCAAACTTTTGGGAAGTACCCCTGATCCCTATGATGGGAACCCAACAAAGGCCCAGGCCTTTTGGAACACTTTGGCCAACTATTATACAATGAACGACGCAGTTTACAACACCAATGACAAGAAAGTACCAGCAGCTTTGACTAATTTCAAAGCAGGTACTTGTGGAGGAGACTGGGCTAGCGACTGCATCGCTGAGGCCTTGGCTGCCAACCCACAGAATTATGGCACATGGGCCCAATTCCAAACTGCCTTTGAGAAACAGTTCATTCCCCCCCAAGTCCAACAAGAAGCTATTAAGGGAATGCATAGCACCTACATGGGCAATCAAGAATTCAATGATTGGTACCAAGACTGGTCCAACTTTGCGCGATGATCTGGCATCGACGATAATACCAAGATGTATGTATTCAGACAATGCATCAACTCAGCACTCCAACAGAAGCTAGTAGCTCTGTCACCCCAACCTGCTACACTCCCTGATCTCGTTGATAAAGCTCGAGATCTGGATCGTTCCTTCTGCATGTTCGCACCACGAACCTATACACCCACTACCAGAGGACGTGGAAGAGGTTGTTTTACCCCTCGAATTCGAGCAATTGAAGAAGAAGAACCTACCGCAGAAATCAATGCAACGCGTGGTCATGGTCAATTTCGAGGATGCGGCCATGCATCCTCGTTCCGTCGAGGAAAGCTTTCCCCAGAAGAAAGGGAATGTCGCTTCAAAGAGAAGCTCTGCATGTATTGCGGCAAACCAGGACACATCGCCACCAACTGCAACTTAGGCAAACACCCCGGGACCTTGTTACATCAAATGGACTCTATCCCGGAAGATAACATGGATAAAATGAGTATCCATGATAGTGTGGAAGCTAATGAGCTGTCCACCAATTACTTCACACCTATTGACATGGATGTCACCCTCAAGACTCTATCCATCTTCAATATGGACCCCCAGGATATTGATGTGGCCCACATCAATCACTTGTCTTTTTAGCTGACTCTCCTGTTGCATCGTCAGTGAGAGTTGTACCACCATCCCGTTGTAATTCTAGAAATCTCCGAAATCTCCAAGTTTCCAAGACTCCCCATGTACCAGTAGATACGATTTGAAATATACGTTCCCCGTCCATTCGGGTTAAAGTTCGAATCGTATGCCATGGGAGAAAAATCGATGCCCATGCAATACTTGACAGTGGAGCCAAAGGTGTCTACTGCAATATCTTGTTTATCAACGCACACAAGATTCCCACGACTACCTTGACCAAACCTATTTTTCCACGAAATGTCAACAGTACCTTAAATAAACAAGGACCAATCCGCCATACTGCCATCCTGCGAATGGAGATGGGCGAAGAACACAAAGAAACCACGGAAATGGCTGTAACCAATATTGGACGGCATGATATACTCCTAGGAACTGACTGGTTCAGGGCACACAACCCCCAGATAGACTGGGCAAAGAAAAAACTACATCTTGACCGTTGCCCCACCTCTTGTTACCCGAATTATCCGGACGAAACATCGGAACTTGCACAACTCCTTCCAACCAAAGATTTGGAAGCCCACTACGACAATCTCCTCGAAGCCAAATACCAGGGCATAGATCCAACACAATGCATTATGGCCCATCACCACGGAGAATTTAACGACATGATATGTGAATCGGTGGTTTCGCCCACAATGTCACCCCCCAAGGAAAGCATAGTTGCATCGCAGCGCAGTATGGCTAAATATGAACTGGTGGTTACACCTACAGTGTCGATTACACGAAGAAATGGACCAGCGGTTACGTCCGCGGTGCCCTCCAAGACAGTGTCACAGCACACTACTATCCAAGACGAACCAGTGGTTATGCCCATGGTGTTGATTACACGAAGAAATGGACCGGTGGTTACATCCACAGTGCCCCCCAAGGATGTGTCACAGCATGCAATTACCCAGGCAGAACCGGTGGTTATGCCTATGGTGTCTTACATGAATGCGGCATGGCATGCCCTCAATTACCCCAAACTGGTAGTCGCACAAACTACAGTGTCAACTACTTTGGCTAAAGCAGAACAACCAAAGCTTATCGAAATACCCCCTGAATTCCGTCAATATGGCAAAGTCTTCTCAGATGAGGAAGCACAGCGACTATCCAAGCACCAGCTGTGGGACCACAAAATAGACCTTATCCCAGGCATGGAAAAGAAGAAAACCACAGTTTACTGTCTCACACCTATCGAGAAAGTCGCCCTTAAAGAATACATTGAAGATGGCCTAAAACAAGGCACACTATGACAATCCGAAGCACCTCACGCATGCTCCTTCTTCTTCATCGATAAGAAGGATGGCAAACTACACCCGGTACAAGATTACCGACCCTTGAATGCAATCACAGTTAAGAATGCGGCTCCAATTCCACTTATTCCCAAACTCGTCGACAAATTATTGGGAGCGCGATTCTTCACCAAGTTAGACGTACAATGGGGATATAATAATATCCAAGTATGTGAAGGCGATGAATGGAAAACGGCCTTCAAGACACCCATGGGATTATACAAATCCACAGTCATGACCTTCGGACTATGCAACACACCTGCAACTTTCCAGACGTTTATGGACATTGAATTTGGTCCATTAATCAAAGAAGGACACGTAGTCGTCTACCTCAACGACATCCTTATCTACGCAACCACAATTATGGAACTTGTCTACTGGACGCACAAAGTTTTCAAACTTTTACTCAAGTTGGACCTATACCTTCGACCCCCCAAATGCTCTTTCAACCAAACATCCATTGAATATCTAGGATTAATTATCTCTGAAGGCGAACTACGCATGGATCCCATGAAACTTAAGGCAGTGCAGGACTGGCCTAAACCAAAGAAAGTCAAAGATATACAGCAATTCCTAGGTTTTTGCAATTTTTACCGTCGTTTCGTGCAAGATTACTCCACATTGGCATGACCTTTGTTCGACCTTACAAAGAAGGACACACCTTGGACATGGACCCACTCACAAGAAACCACGTTTACTGCGTTACAGCACGTGCTCACCTCCGCGCCGGTCTTAATCCTACCGGACTATGACAAACCATTCACCTTGATTACCGATGCCAGTGACTATGCCACGGGCTCAATTCTGGAACAAGACAATGCATTAGGACGGTCGTACCCAGTCGCTTTTTACTCCAAGTCCCTCCAGCCAGCTGAATGAAACTACGAAATCCATGACAAGGAACTCCTGGCTATCATTCATGCTCTCAAGCATTTCCACCATTACCTCCAAGGCAGTGCCCACCAAACAAAGATCTTTTTGGACCATGCGAATCTCAAGTACTTCACTACAAAGCAAATGCTTACACGCCGCCAAGCGCGGTGGTCCCTATTCCTCGGCGCTTTTGACTACGTTATTATCCCCAAGCCTCGCAAAATTAACAAAGCAGATGCACTGTCCAGGCGTCCAGATTATAAAGAGGGGATAGCATCTGAGAATGCGGAAACAATTTTGCTCACACCGGAAAAATCACCTGAGTGTCACAATTAACCCGGTGGTGTCACGGGGCCATCTAGTTGAGATCCCCCCCTTATCCCAGAAGGGTTCCTGAGCGTCCCAGTCCCCAGCAATTTCTCTTGTTTCCAGCGGTCACTCACATGTTCCCGTCCCATCTGGCAACCTCTGCCCGACAACACATCGCCTCCCACACCGAGCTTGTCGTCTCCGACAGCAAGCACATTTTAGCACTTTAACCACATGTTTTATATAACATATTATATATTATTCGGTTTATTTTTATGAGTAGAACATGAATATAACGAAATAAAATAAAAATAATGAAGTTCCTAGGCACATGTGGCCCCTGCAATCACCAGGGCCTCTTGGAAACCCAGAGCCGGCTAGCCGGGACTCCTCCCGCGCTTGCCCCTGCCTTAGCAGCTGCAGCCGATGACGATGCAAGCTCATCGTCTCACACATTGAGCTCGCTCGCCCTCACTCTCCCTCATTTAAACACAATATATATATATCATAGGAACTGTATTAAGTAGTAGAACATGAATATGACAGTAAAAAAATAGTATAGAGGTGTGATTGCCCCTGCTGCCCAGGAGGTGTGAATACACCCTTTCTGCCCCTCACTGCGATGCCAGACATCAACAGAACCCTTCTGCATGGTACTGCGATGCATTCCTGCACCCCTAAACCCTCCGGTGGCGCGTTGTTACGGCCCCGCGGGCTGGATTGGTTGCCGGGTGGTGTCCCAGTGCCAGTGGCAGCGGCAGCGACATTGATGACATGGCAATGGCAATGAAGGTAGGGGCTGGCGCAGTGGTGTGAATGGGCGCATTGCCGAGGGAGCGCGAGGGGAATGTGGGTGGAGCGAGGGGGTGCATTGGGGCGTGCGGTTGAGGACACAGGCGGCGGCGCAGCGCCCGGATTTGCTTCGCTTGTGCTTCAGGTTGTCTCAGGCCGATAGTTCTAGCCTGCCATAGTATTTGTGGATGGGGGCGGACAGGCAAGGGGACTGTATGGGGGAACTGGTGAGGGGAGACTGGTGAGAAACCCCAACAGAGTTGAATTGCCAGTGAATGCCTGGGGCCTGACAACACTGTAGACGTTTCCGGCTCTTCTCCCCCCCAAATTCCCATGTAGTGCAATACAAACTGCTCTTTGCTACCCCCCCTAGGCCCCCTCGAGATGTCTGGCCTGTTCCACCCTTGCGCTGCCACATGTGCGTTCGACTGCCCACACCCTCGCACCCCTTCGCTCTGCCCGCACTCCCCTCGTGCTCCCTCAGCAATGCGCCCATTCACACCGCCGCGCCAGCCCCTACCTTCATTGCCATTGCCATGTCATCAATATCGCTGCCGCCGCCACTGGCACCGGGACACCACCCGGCAACCAATCTAGCCCGGGGGGCCGTAACAATGCGCTGCCGGAGGGTTTAGGGGTGTGGGAATGTGTCGCAGTGCCATGCAGAAGGGTTCTGTCGATTTCCAGCATCGCAGCGAGGGGCGGAAAGGGTGTATTCACACCTCCTGGGCAGCAGGGGCAATCACACCTCTATACTATTTTTTTACTGTCATATTCATGTTCTACTACTTAATACAGTTCCTATGATATATATATATTGTGTTTAAATGAGGGAGAGCGAGGGCGAGCAAGCTCAACGTGCGAGACGATGAGCTTGCGTCGTCGTCGGCTGCGGCTGCTAAGGCAGGGACAAGCGCGGGAGGAGTCCCGGCTAGCTGGCTCCAGGTTTCCAAGAGGCCCTGGCGATTGCTGGGGCCGCACGGGCCTAGGAACTTCATTATTTTTATTTTATTTCATTATATTCATGTTCTACTTGTAAAAACAAACCGAATGATATATAATATGTTATATAAAACATGTGGTTAAAGTGCTAAAATGTGCTTGCTGTCGGAGACGACGAGCTTAGCGTGGGAGGCGACGTGTTGTCGGGCGGAGGTTGCCAGATGGGACGGGAACATGTGAGCGACCGCTGGAAACAAGAGAAATTGCTGGGGACTGGGACACTCAGGAACCCTTCTGGGATAAGGGGGGATCTCAACTAGATGGCCCCGTGACACCACCGGGTTAATTGTGACACTCAGGTGGGAAAAACTCCTACTCAAGCCAGAGCAATTCCATATACGGGCACTACATAACATGGCGATTCCTACCGGAATTAACAAAGAGCTCAAGGAAGCTATACAAGAAGCAATAAAGACAGACATATTGACAGGCCAGAAACTTAAAGACATCCTCACTAGTGGCCCAAGACACGTAAACAAAGGATTACAAGAATGGAACTACAAAGATGGCCTAATCCTTTACAAAGGATTAATATACATTCCAAAGACAAAGAACGAAGAACTCAAATGAAGAGTCACCCAGCAATTCCATGATAACCTAATGGGACACCCAGGACAATGGAAAACCATTGAACTAATCTCACAAGCATATTGGTGGCCAGGCATTACTGAATTTGTCAAAGCCTATATATGAGGATGCGGCACATGCCAAACTACAAAGATACGACCACCAACCAAAGTACCAATCAAGCCCAACGAGATCCCTGAAGGGATATGGGAAACAATCACCATGGATTTCATCGTAGACCTCCTAGTATCACAAGGATATGACAGCATCCTCACGGTCATCGACCATCACAGTAAAGCCATCATCCTATCCCCCTGTCACAAGACCATCACAGCTGAGCAAACAAGCCAACTACTGTTAGACAACGTCTGGAAAAGAACAGGCATTCCCAAGGCGATCATCTTGGATCAAGGACCACAATTTGCTGCACAAGTAACACAAGAACTATGGAGAAAGCTTGGAATCAAGCAGAAATTGTCCACCATGTTTCACCCACAAACTGACAGCGAGTCAGAACGGGTCAATCAAGTCATCGAGCAATACCTTCGTATCTGTGGAAACTTCCAACAAGACAATTGGACCACACTCCTCCCTATTATTGAATTCGCACACAATGCACGACCGCACCGCAGCACTCATAGATCACCCTTTGAAGTCTGGTATGGCTTTCAGCCGACCTTTAAACCACCCTTGCAACTACAGACCAGACTACAAAGTGTGGATGACCACATCCAATACCTAGAACAAATACACAAAGAAGTCACTGTAGCACTCATGATTGCAGCCAAAGAAATGCGAAGTGGAGGACCTGAAGAACTATCCTACACGTTCCACAAAGATGACCTAGTACTCTTGGAAGCCACCAACCTACAAACGACACACCCGAAAGTGAAACTTGCTCCATGAAGATATGGACCTTTCAAGGTCATATGGGCCTCACCCACAAATTGTAAATTGCAATTACCTGAGACTATAAGGGTTTACCTAGTATTCCACAACTCATTATTGAAACCCTACCACGAAACACAAGCACACAGACCCAATTTCAAGCAACCCCCTCCAGAAATCATTGGAGGAGAAGAAGGACATTATGAAATCGATAAAATCCTTGCAGCACGTCCCACAAGAAATCGCAAGAGCACACAGTACTTTGTCCACTGGAAAGGCTACACCGACGCAGATAATTCATGGATTCCAGCTGAAGAACTAACCCACACCAAAGAACTACTTGCGGAATTCCATGCCCGTACTCACCCTAAAGAGGGGATACGCATACAAGCCTTGCAGGCGCAAGGAGATCATAAAGAGGGGATACTGTCGCGAGCGGCAGTTGCACCCCCCAGTCTCAGCTACAGACCTGTAACTTCAGCATCACATGATCATGGGAACAAATCACATGACCCTACACGTGACTCATCATGTGATCCCTCCACCATTCGTATATCACATGACTTATCAGCATGTGACCCTGGGAACCTACGACCCCGTGACCCTGGGAAGATAACATATGACCTATCAAGGAATTGGTCATCAACAATGTCACATGACAAGACACGCTTCGGACGCACGTCTAACCCGTTGATCAACACATGGCAGATCGTGGGAATGATCAACAAGACACGTCCACTAAACAATCAACGAACACACGATGCGACTTGATCAACAAAGATGCGACTCATTGGGGCTAGTCCCTAATCAAGATGTATAATGTAATCCGCAGTTACTGCACATCAACTGCGCAGTCCCCCATTACCTGTAATTGTACCTACCCTAAACTGTGCACAGACCACCCTGTATTAGTATATAAGACCTACGAATTTAGGTGAACAGTCCTTAGACTGTTCTCTTGTCAACCCCCACACTGGAGCCCTTCAAAGCTCCCTCATTGCCAGCAGCTTGCCCCTCGACAGTCTACTCTGTCCCGCCTCTCCTTGCCTTTTGCCTCTTCCTCCTCAACGTCTCCTTGCTGCTCCTTTGGATCAGTCACCTTCAACTCCGCGCCGTCATCGAGTCTCGCTACCCATAAAGTAGTGAGTTCCTAACAACCACGTGATGGCTCCCAAGTTGCCCGAGCCCAACAACACAACACAAGCAACACAAAGTCAACATGTCGACATGTCGAGTTTCTCACGCACTTCCACTCCTCCTCATCCCCTCGATCCTCCCGTTTGCCCCACCTCCCGCCTTCATTGTCAGCAGATTGGACCCAGGCCACATATAGTCAAGACATTCCGCTTGCCACTCACCAAGCCTCTTCAGCTGAAGAGACTCGGATTGCCCATATCAGACCAGCCAACGACAAACCCGAAGACGACACCGCCCCTCGTTGCACATGCAGTGCGCTGCCCTTGCTGACCGTCCCAAGGTCTGGACCAATAAGGAAGGATTCGGAGTAGAAGGACTTGGGTTTCGTTGCGTGCATTCTTTCTTTTGTTCTAGTTCACATTTTCTTCATTTTCCATTTTTCTCCATTAGACTTAGAGGTCGGCGTCGATTACCGCTGTACCATTCCTTGCTCTTGCCGCCTTGTCTCAACATCGCACCCTTCGCGACAACTCATAAATTTTTGACATCGCCTCCCGCTTCCATACGACGCTGCACAGCCTGTCGCCAGCTCAAACGTTCGTTTTATTTTCTCTTTCTTCTTACTTACTTCGCGCATAGAGTAGCCATTGTAGTATAAATACCCTGGTCTAGCCCTGTCATCAATAGATCAGGATAGAAGGCAACCGCGGCCTTATCCCCCTCATTTCCGTGTGTGATCCCCAACTGTGTAACGACTCGCAAGCCTGCTGCGCCGTGACTATCTTTCTCTGTTCTCTGTTCTCTGTTCTCTGTTCTCTGTTCTCTGTTCTCTGTTCTCTGTTCTCTGTTCTCTGTTCTCTGTTCTCCTCGTCTCATCTCGCGTCTGTACCCCTTGCCCTTGCTCTCCCTGCCACTGCGCAGACTACCATGCTGTCCACGCAACTGGTATGCATGCCACACTTCCATCGGTTCCATTTTGCACGATGTGCACAGTCCCTGGAGTGTGCACCTGCCCTGACTCTTACTGCACAAACAGAGGGTGATGACTGAATTCCTGCTCATGGTCATCACATTTCCATATCTGACAATTCTATTGTGCCATGATTCATGCAATGCACTACTGCATGAACTACTGTGCTGTCCACACAACTTGGCACACTGTCGGGAACTCACTACTTTATGGGTAGTGAGACTTGACGACGGCGTGGAGTTGAAGGTGACTGATCCAAAGAAGCAGCAAGGAGACATTGAGGAGGAAGAGACAAAAGGTGAGAAGAGGCGGGACGGAGTAGATTGTCAAGGGACAAGCTGCTGGCGATGAGGGAGCTTTGAAGGGCTCCAGTGTGGGGGTTGACAAGAGAACAGTCTAAGGACTGTTCACCTAAATTCGTAGGTCTTATATACTAATACAGGGTGGTCTGTGCGCAGTTTAGG
>Ga0307510_10001802_pt1 | contig 23942 bp, 12 predicted proteins | sample 12_EM_MG_FD_207224 | JGI IMG/M metagenome (GOLD analysis project Ga0307510, IMG submission 207224) | Populus trichocarpa ectomycorrhiza microbial communities from riparian zone in the Pacific Northwest, United States - 12_EM | ecosystem: Host-associated > Plants > Roots > Unclassified | place...
GTCACCGACCCCTGGACCGCCCACGCGGCGTCCACCACCACACCAGACTCAATGGGAGCCCCCAACTGAACGCCGCGCCCGCCGACCAGATCCGACTTCTCGACGTCCAGGCCCTCGACGTACGCCTGTCGCAGCTCGCGCACAAGCGCAACTCCCTGCCCGAGCACGCCGAGATCGACTCGCTGACCAAGGACCTCACGCAGCTGCGCGACCTGCTCGTGGCCGTGCAGACCGAGGAGAGCGACTGCGCCCGTGAGCAGATCAAGGCCGAGCAGGACGTGGACCAGGTGCGCCAGCGCGCCACCCGCGACCAGCAGCGCCTCGACTCGGGTGCCGTCACCTCGCCCAAGGACCTGGAGAACCTCCAGCGCGAGATCGTCTCCCTCGCCAAGCGCCAGGGTGACCTGGAGGACATCGTCCTGGAGGTCATGGAGCGCCGTGAGTCCGCGCAGGAGCGCACCGCCGAACTGACCGAGCGGGTCGGTTCCGTGCAGGGCAAGATCGACGACGCGACCGCCCGCCGCGACGCCGCCTACGAGACCCTCGACGCCGATGAGGCCACGGCCGAGAAGGAGCGCGAGGTCGTCTCGGCCACCATCCCCGCGGACCTCCTCAAGCTCTACGACAAGCTCCGCCAGCAGCAGGGCGGCATCGGCGCGGCCAAGCTGTACCAGCGCACCTGCCAGGGCTGCCGCCAGGAGCTGGCCATCACCGACTTCAACGAGGTCCGCGCGGCGGCCCCCGACACGGTGGTCCGCTGCGAGAACTGCCGCCGCATCCTGGTGCGTACGTCCGACTCGGGTCTGTAAGGAGCTTGCGGCGTGCGGGAGTTCATCGTCGAGGCCGACGGCGGTTCCCGGGGCAACCCGGGTCCCGCGGGCTACGGCAGCGTGGTCATCGACGCGACGACGGGGGAGACGCTGGCGGAGGCGGCCGAGTACATCGGCGTCGCCACGAACAACGTCGCCGAGTACCGGGGCCTGTTGGCCGGCCTCCGCACGGCCCACGCTCTGGACCCGTCCGCCCGCATCCACGTCCGCATGGACTCCAAGCTGGTCGTGGAGCAGATGTCGGGCTGCTGGAAGATCAAACACCCCGACATGAAGCCCTTGGCGGCAGAGGCGGGCGCGGTCTTTCCGGCGGATCAGGTGACGTACGAGTGGATCCCGAGGGCCCAGAACAAACACGCGGACCGCTTGGCCAACGAGGCGATGGACGCGGGCAAGCGCGGCGAGCAGTGGTCGGCGTCAGAGTCGACGGCGGAACTTCGCAGCACAGGCGCGGCTGAGCTTTTTCAGGGGCGCGGAACACATGCGGGACTTTCCGACACAGGCCCAGGTGACGCCCCTAAGGGGCGCGTGACGCATGCGGGGCCTTCCAACGCAGGCTCAGCTGACGCCCCTAAGGGGCGCGGGGCTGTGACATCTGCGGCTCCGCCGCGCGGGCGCGACCAGCCCCCACCGGCCGTCACTGTGACGACAACCGACAAAACCACAGCCGACACCCGCGCAGCCCGCAACGTAGCGACCCCCAGCCCGGGTTGGGCCCCCGCAGACATGGGCGCCCCCGCAACCTTCGTCCTCCTCCGTCACGGCGAAACCCCCCTCACCCCCCAGAAACGCTTCTCAGGCAGCGGCGGCACCAACCCCTCCCTCTCACCCGTCGGCCAGGACCAAGCCACCCGAGCAGCAACCGCGTTGGCGACCCGCGGCACGATCCAGCACATCCTCGCCTCCCCCCTCACCCGGACCAGGGAAACCGCCGCAGCCGTAGCGAACCGCCTCGGTCTGGACGTGACGATCGAAGAGGGCCTGCGCGAAACGGACTTCGGCGCCTGGGAGGGCCTCACCTTCGGCGAGGTACGTGAGCGATACCCCGACGACCTGACGACCTGGTTGGCCGACCCCACCGCCCAACCCACCGGCGGAGGCGAGAGTTTCGCGGACACGGCGACCCGGATCGCCGCCACCCGCGACAAGCTGACCGCGGCCTACGCGGGCCGCACCGTCCTGCTCGTCACCCACGTCACCCCGATCAAGACGTTCGTCCAACTCGCCCTGGGCGCACCGCCGGAGTCCCTGTTCCGCATGGAACTGTCGGCGGCATCGATCTCGGCCGTGGCGTACTACGCGGACGGCAACGCGAGCGTACGGCTGTTCAACGACACGTCCCACCTACGCTGAGCGCAGCGCCGCCGCCTCGCGGGCCAGCGCCTCGATCCGCCCCCAGTCCCGCGCGGCCACCGCGTCCGCCGGGATCATCCAACTCCCGCCCACACAGCCGACGTTGGGCAACGCCAGGTATTCCGGCGCGGAGTTGACCCCTATCCCGCCGGTAGGACAGAACCGCGCCTGCGGCAACGGCCCCGCCAGCGACCTGAGATACGCCGTACCGCCCGCGGCCTGAGCCGGGAAGAACTTCATCTCCCGCACCCCGCGCTCCAACAGCGCGACCACCTCGGACGTGGTCGACACCCCCGGCAGGAACGGCACCCCGGACCCCTGCATCGCCTCCAGCAGCATGTCCGTCCACCCGGGGCTCACGAGAAACCGCGCCCCCGCGCCCACGCACTCCTTTACCTGCCCCGGAGTCAGCACGGTCCCCGCCCCGACCACGGCCCCCGGCACCTCGCCCGCGATCGCCCGCAAGGCGTCCAGCGCGGCCGGCGTCCGCAAGGTCACCTCGATCGCGGGCAACCCGCCCGCCACCAGCGCCCGCGCGAGCGGCACCGCGTCGGCGACGTCCTCGATGACGACGACGGGCAGCACGGGAGCGAGATCGAGCAGGCTTGAGGAAGGCCACGGCGAGGAAGGCATGCCCTCATCCTGCCGAGCCGATGCAGCCCACGCAAAGCCCGTTGCGCACACTGCAACGCGCGCTCTCGAAAACCTCAGTGACGCTCGAAAACCCTCGGTGGCGCTCTAGAACCCTTAGCGGATCTCGTCGACCAGACCCCTTAGTGGATCTCGTCCACCAGTACATCCAGCGCCCAGGCCCGCCCCGCCTGCGCGGGCGCCTCCGCCTCCACCTCGTACCTCAGGTCCCGCAACGCCTCCACCAACTCCGCTGGCGTCCCCGGCGCCCCCGGCGAGGTCAGCAGACTCCGCACGATCCGCCCCTTCGTCGCCTTGTTGAAGTGGCTGACGACCTTCCGGGTCGGCGCGTGCAGCACCCGTACGGTCGCCGTCCGCCCCGCGACCTCCCCCTTGGGCTTCCACGCCCCCGCATACGCCGAGGACCGCAGGTCAAGGACGAGCCCGTCCCCGGCGACCTCCGGCATCGCAGCCGCCATCGGGGTCCGCCAGTGCGCGCCCAGTGCGCCGAGCCCGGGCAGCCGTACCCCCATCGAGCAGCGGTACGACGGAATCCGGTCCGTCACGCGCACCGCGCCCCACAGCCCGGAGAACACGAGCAGCGAGCGCGCGGCCCGCTTCTTCGCGGCTGTGTCCAGCGAAGCCAGGTCGAGGGCGTCGTAGAGGACACCCGTGTAGATCTCCCCGGCGGGCCGCGCGCCGGCCGTGCGCAGGTCGACGTTCTTCGCGATCTCGCCGCGCAGTCCCTCGCTCAGCCCGAGCACCTCGCGTGCCTTGTCCTCGTCGGCCGCGCACAGGTCGACGAGTTCGTCGAGTACGGCGGCGCGGGCGTCGGTGAGTCCCGGCAGTGAGAGCGATTCCGGCTTGAGGGGGGCACCGCGGCCGGAGGAGGCCTTGCCTTCGGAAGGAGGCAGCAGGACGAGCACGGCGGGTTTCTCCTTAGGGAACTTCTGGAGGGGACTTCGGGGTGGAACTTCTGGCTTACGTGGGGGGCCTGCGCCAGCGTAAAGGGTGCGGGCCTGCGGATTGTGCCTACGCTCGTGTCATGCCCAGCCGCCGTATCCGGGTGACCGGCACCCCCGAAGCCCCGCTCCGCGCCGCCCTCACCGCGCTCCGCACCGAACTCGGTGTCCCCGAAAGCTTCCCGCCGGAGGTGCTCGCGGAGGCGGAACGCGCGGCGAAGTCCCCGGTGCCGCCCGCCGAGGACGCGACCGGCATCCCCTTCTTCACCATCGACCCGCCCACGTCCATGGACCTGGACCAGGCGATGCACCTGTCCCGTAGGGGGAGCGGTTTCCGGGTCCGGTACGCCATCGCCGATGTCGCAGCCTTCGTGGTCCCCGGCGGCGCGCTGGACGCGGAGGCCCACCGGCGGGTCACGACCCTCTACTTCCCCGACGAGAAGACCCCGCAGCACCCGCCCCTGCTGAGCGAGGGCGCCGCGAGCCTGCTGCCGGACGTGACCCGGCCCGCGGTGCTGTGGACGATCGACCTGGACGCGGACGGCCGTACGTCCGCCGTCGACGTCCGCCGGGCCCTCGTGCGCAGCCGGGCCAAGCTCGACTACGCGACCGCGCAGCGGCGGATCGACGCGGGCACCGCGGAGGAACCGCTCGCGCTGCTCAAGGACATCGGCGAGGCGCGCGAACGGCTGGAGGTCGAACGCGGCGGCATCTCCCTCAACGTGCCCGAGCAGGAGATCGTCGAGCGCGACCACACCTACGAACTCGCCTACCGCGCCCCGCTTCCCGCCGACGGCTGGAACGCCCAGATCTCCCTCCTCACCGGCATGGCCGCGGCCGACCTGATGCTCACGCACGGCACGGGCGTCCTGCGCACCCTGCCGACCGCCCCGGACGGCGCGGTCGGCCGCCTCCACCGCACCGCGCACGCCCTGCGCATCGACTGGCCGCACCACATGTCGTACGCCGAACTCATCCGCTCCCTCGACCCGCGCCTCCCGCACCACGCGGCCTTCCTCCAGGAGTGCACGACGCTGCTGCGCGGCGCGGGCTACACGGTCTTCCGGGACGGCAACCTCCCCGCCGTCACCACCCACGCGGCCGTCGCCGCCCCCTACACCCACTGCACGGCACCCCTACGACGGCTGGTCGACCGCTACGCCGCCGAGCTCTGCCTCGCCCCCGGCTCCCCACCCGCCTGGGTCCTGGCCGGCCTCGACGCCCTCCCCAAGCAGATGGCCGACGGCACCCGCCTCGCGGGCACCGTCGAGCGCGAGTGCGTCGACATCGTCGAGGCGGCCCTGCTGAAGGACCGCGTCGGCGACCTCTTCGACGGCTGTGTGGTGGACGTGGACGAACGCCAACCCACCGTGGGGAAGGTGCAGTTGGACACCCCGGCCGTCGTGGCCCGCCTCGAAGGCGGCACGACCCCGCTGCCGTTGGGGGAACGCCTGCGCGTCCGCCTCACCCAGGCGGACCCGGGCACGTCGAAGGTACGGTTCGCCCCCGCCTGACCGCGTGCAGATGGGCCTGAAGGGTCGTTACGACGAGTTCGGCGTCGTCGGCGTGGAAGTGGACGGTGTCGACCTCCCGCCGTCGGCCGAGGAGCGTGAAGTGGGTGACGGGCTCGGCGAGTTGGAGGGTGACGGAGGTGCGGAAGCCGACGGGGAGGTCGAGTTCGCCGTCGGCCCGGCGCCGGGCCACCCGCAACTCGCCCTCGGCGGAGGCGATATGACCCAGCGGGACGACCACGTCGGCGCGGGCGGCCCGCCGGAGCCGTAGCGCATGGGTGTCCGTGTCCAGCAGATGCGGGCGGGCGACGGAGGACGCGTGCAGGGCGGCGACGCACGCGACCGCGAACAGGCCCAGGACCGGGACCACTTGGTCGAGCACCGGCCAGTCCCGCAGCAGCACCGACATGGTGAGCGTCTCCAGCACGCACGCGAGCGCCGACCCGGCCACCATGGCCCGTCGCGCCCGCGCATACCCGAACACCCGCCCGCCGCCTGCCCAGTTGGTCCTCATGGGGTCAGTTCAGATGCTGACGTCGCGGGAGTGTCAAGCGCCAAGGGGCGCGCCGAACCACAGCCGTAGAGCTTCCGTCGGATCGTCCTCGGCGCTGTCCGTGTCGGCCGCCCATGCCGTGATCCCGTCCGGGCGCACCAACAGCCCCGCCAGTTCCGGGTGTTGGGGGCAGGCGGTGGTGAGGACGTCCACCAGGCCCTCGTAACCAGCCGCGCGTGCCCGGAGTTTGGGGTCGTCGGTGAGGTCGAGGAGGAGGGCGCGGCCGGTGTGGAGGTGGTCGGCGAGGCGGGTGGCGTCGGCGAGTTCGAGGTCGGGGGCGCTGCGACCGGTCAAGGGGTGGTCGCCGGGGAGGTCGTAGTGCTGCCAGACGCCGGAGATCTTCTTGACGAAGTACGTCGTGCCGTCCACTGTCCCCGCGAGGTCGCTGACCACCTCGCGCAGGGCGCGGGAATGGGGCTCGGGCCGCATCACCGCGATCTGGGCGCGCGTCCAGTCCAGCACCCAGGCGCCGATCGGATGCCGCTCCGCCGTGTAGGTGTCCAGCAGTTCCACCGGGGCCCGGCCGCTCACCACCAGGGCGAGCTTCCAGCCGAGGTTCATCGCGTCCCCGACACCGAGGTTGAGCCCCTGTCCGCCGAACGGCGAGTGCACATGCGCCGCGTCGCCCGCGAGCAGCACCCGGCCCGCGCGATAGCTGTCCGCCTGACGGCAGTTGTCGGTGAACCGGGTCGAGGAGCGCACCTTGTGCACAGTGACGTCGACACCGGTCACCCGGCGCACACTTGCCTGCAACTCCTCGGCGGTGACAGGGGATTCGCGGTCGGCGGGCGGTCCGTCGAACTCGACGGTGAGCACGCGTCCCGGCATCGGACCGTACGCGTACGTCCCCACGTCGGTGGTGTTCCAGCCGCCCCGCAGCGGCTCGGTGCCGGTCATGTCGGCGATCGCCTGGTACCCGGTGATCTCCGGTGCGGTACCCGGGAACCGGACCCCGGCGAGCTTGCGCACGAGGCTGCGGCCACCGTCGCAGCCAACCAGCCAGCCGGCGCGGACGGTCCGCGGCGCGGAGCCGTCGGTGGGGGCGAGGTGTACGGTCACCCCCTCCTCGTCGGTGTCGAAGCCGGTCAACTCGACCCGCCTGCGCACCTCGACGCCGAGCCGGTCGGCGTGCCGGCCGAGCAGCCGCTCCAACGGGGCCTGCGGGACGAGCCCGACGCGCTCGACCGGGCCGAGGTCCGCGAAGGCGGGGTCGGACTCGTCGAGCAGATCGGCCCGCAGCATGATCCCGGAGAAGTGCCCGGCGAACCTCGGCGGCGGAACGGGGCTGGCGCTTTCGCTGCCGCCGTGCGCCCGCGTGAACTCCTTGAAGCGGCTCATCGCCTCCTCGTGCACCTGGGTCAGCTCGGGCAGCAGGCCTCGCCGGTAGAGGGCGACGGCGGTGGTGGAGTTGATGCCGCCCGCCTTGATCGTCTCGTTCACCTCGGCCAGTCGCTCCACCACCAGCACCCGCGCCCCGCCGAGGGCCAGCTCACTCGCCAGCACCAGCCCCACCGGACCGGCGCCGGCCACCACGACGTCGTAGTTCGTGTCGGTGTTCGTATCGGTGTTCGTGTCAGTGTCCATGCCTTGAGTGTAGTCACTAAAAAATTATGTTCGCTACACTGTTCTCATGAACGATGGTGAGGGCGAGATCGAGCTGCCCCTGAGAGAGCGCAAGAAGCGGGCGACCCGGCAGCGGATCTCGAACGTCGCCACGGACCTGTTCAAGGCGCGTGGCTTCGACGGGGTGTCGGTGGCGGAGGTCGCGCGCGCCGCCGAGGTGTCGACGATGACCGTCTTCAACTACTTCCCGCGCAAGGAGGACCTGTTCCTCGACCGCATCCCGGAAGCGGTCGAGGTGCTCAGCGGTGCGGTACGCCACCGTGCCCCGGGCGAGACCCCGCTCGCCGCGCTGCGCCGCCTCTCGCTCGAACTCCGCGACCAGCACCACCCGTTGGCCGGCCCCAACGACGCCTTCCCGGACTTCTGGCAGGTCGTGATCGACTCGCCGGCCCTGCGCGCCCGGGCCCGCGAAGGCCTGGAGGAGATCGAGAACGCCCTGTCCGACGCCCTTGCCGAGACCGCCCCGGACATCCCCGACCCCGCCCTGGCCGCGGCCCTGATCGTCGCCGCGTACCGATCGGTGTACGTCACCACCGCGCGCCGCCTGCTCGCGGGCGAACGCGGGGGAGGGCCGGCCGAGGACCACCAGGTACGGATGACCGCGGCCTTCGACACACTGGAGCGGGCGCTCACCCCGGCATGACACGCGGCCCCGGCGCGTTGCACCCTGTGGAGGAGAAGGGGGTGCGGCCGGTGAGCGCACGTGAGCAGGCACTGTGGACGAGGGCGAGACTGGGCCGCTGCGGCCCACCCCTCGATCTCCTCACGGCCCGCTTCGACCGGCACGTCTACGCCCCGCACGCGCACGCCGAGTTCACGATCGGCGTCTGCGTCGGCGGCTCGGAACTCATCGAATACCGTGGCGGCCGCATCCGTGCGACCCCGGGCTCCATCGTCGTACTCGCGCCCGGCGAAATGCACACGGGCGGCCCGGGCAGCACCACCGACGGCTACGCCTACCGAGCCCTCTACGCCGACCCGGCCCTCCTCACCGACGGCATCCTCGGCGCCGCCCTCCCGCACTTCCGCGAGCCGCTCCTCGACGACGCCGAACTGGCCGTAGCACTGCGCTCGGCGCACACCCAACTCAGCCTCTGCCCGGACCCGTTGGAGGCGGAGTCACGCCTCCCATGGCTTCTCACGGCCCTCGCCCGCCGCCACTCGACGTCGCGCCCGGCGCCGGACGAGATCCCGGGCGCGGCCTGGGTGGCCCACGCGGTGAGGGACCGACTGGCGGACGAACTGCTCACCCCGCCATCGCTCTCGTCCCTGGCGGCGGACTTCGGCCTGTCCCGCTACCAACTCCTCCGAGCCTTCCGTACGACGATGGGGATACCGCCGTACGCCTGGCTCGCCCAGTACCGGGTGACCCGGGCGCGCGGTCTGCTGGAGGCGGGCGGGCGGCCCGCCGAGGTGGCGGCACAGGTGGGCTTCGCGGACCAGGCGCATCTGACACGGTGGTTCCGGCGGGTGCTGGGGGTGACGCCGGCGGCGTACCGCAACAGCGTTCAAGACGGTGGGCGTTGACCGGCCCGACACTCGCCGTATGACTGCACGCGGCTGGTTCCTGTTCTCCCTGATGGGAGTGGTGTGGGGCATCCCCTACCTGATGATCAAGGTGGCGGTGGACGCCCCGCTGTCCCCGTCCATGGTCGTCTTCACCCGCTGCGCCCTGGGCGCCGTACTCCTGCTGCCTTTCGCGCTACGACAAGGCGGCCTGACCGGGACGATCCGCGCGCACTGGCGCCCGATGCTGGCCTTCGCGTGCATAGAGATCATCGTCCCGTGGTTCACGCTGACGGACGCGGAACGGCACCTGTCCAGCTCCACGGCGGGTCTGCTGATCGCGGGCGTACCGATCGTGGGCGTGGTGACGGCGCGCTTCTTCGGCGACGCGGAACGACTGGGTCCCCGGCGTGTGGCGGGCCTGGCGCTGGGCCTGGCCGGGGTCACCGTCCTCACGGTCCCGCACCTGACGGGCGGCGACGCGCGCTCGCTGGCGGAGGTGCTGCTCACGGTGCTGGGCTACGCGACGGCACCGCTGATAGCGGCCCGCTACTTGAAGGACGTCCCGACACTCCAACTCACCGCCCCGTGCCTGGCGTTGGCGGCGGTGGTGTACGCCCCCGCGGCAGCGGTGACCTGGCCCTCCTCGGTCCCGTCCCCGCAGGTCCTGGCGTCCCTCGCCGGCCTGGGAGTGATCTGCACGGCGGTGGCGTTCGTGGCCTTCCTGGAGCTGATCAAGGAGGTCGGTCCGACGCGTTCGACGGTGATCACGTACGTCAACCCGGCGGTGGCGGTGGCGGCGGGCGCGCTGTTCCTGGGCGAGAGCCTGACCGTGGGCATCGTGGTGGCCTTCACCCTGATCCTGGCGGGCTCGATCCTGGCGACGGCGGGACCGGGCGCCGGTCCGAGGGGCGGCGCCCGCCCGGTAGCATGGTCGACACGGCAGACGAGCCGGGCGGACGGCCGCGTGGAGTGCCCCTAGGGGGACTTCCCGAGGAACGTCCGGGCTCCACAGGGCAGGGTGATGGCTAACGGCCACCCGGGGTGACCCGCGGGACAGTGCCACAGAAAACAGACCGCCGGAGATCTCGGTCTCCGGTAAGGGTGAAACGGTGGTGTAAGAGACCACCAGCGCCTGAGGCGACTCAGGCGGCTAGGTAAACCCCACCCGGAGCAAGGTCAAAAGGAGCCGCCTCTTCGCAAGAAGGGTGGCTCTGCGCGGACGTTCGAGGGCTGCCCGCCCGAGTCCGCGGGTAGACCGCACGAGGCCGGTGGCAACACCGGTCCTAGATGGATGGCCGTCGCCGGGAGGATCGTGAGGTCCTCCCGGACACAGAACCCGGCGTACGGCCCGGCTCGTCTGCCGCTCTTTATTTCCGCAGGTCAGAGGCAATGTTTACTCTCTGAAAAAAACTGCCCGGGTCGAATCGGGGGCGAATTCGGGCTGCGAGTATCGTCGTCCCTGTCCACTGCGCATGCGACATATTTGGCATTCCGGGCGTCAGGCGCGGTCCGGTGTCGATCTGTAGTAGACATCTTGGCACCGGCTGCACGCGGAAGTACATGTACGCGGTGTCCTCTTGCTGACCTGCTCTGGCTGAAGTTGAGCACCGATGGCACCTCCTCCGGCGAGCCGTGCTCGGGCCAGGATGGGTGACATTGCTCGCGCAGCATGTCGAGACAGCTGCCGAAAGCGCCCTCTCGGGTGTCGTTTGACGCGGCGGATTGAACCCCCGCGTGCGGCGGTGGTGGTCGGGATCTCCCGGTTCGACTGCCGAGGCCTGCCCACCTCTGTGCTGCCTTGAGTGCGACTTGAGGGTGTTCCCGCGTTTGGAGAAGTAGCGCAAGACATACCTGCGGAGGTGGCGTCCCGTCCGGTGGTGTAGTCGATCAAGTGCGCGGAATGTGCAGGTCATTGCCCGCATCGAATCGGCTCGGGGCCGCCGATGGCGCTGACTGCAGATCAGCCGTGTGGGAGGACGGCATTGTGTCCTCGCCGTCGTCCGACGCGAGGCATGCCGAAACGTGTCGAGCGGGGGCGCTTACTGGCGGCGTCGGCTTAACGATTCACCCGTCGCCAACAGGCGGCAGGTTCGAGTCCTTGGGGTGGCACCGACAACATCTGTACGGTCCTGTAGCCGTCGTGAGCTGGTGCTTTCCGAAACGGGGGTTGTGCCGCAGGAGTTGATCCGGCGTCGTACGGGTGGTTCCCGGTGACTGCCCTCGGCGAAACGGCGCACGACGAGTCTGTTGACCCTCGTGCCGCTCCCACAGCGTCTGTAGGTGGTGCTGCTGGTCAGCAGACGTGCGTTGGCAGTGGGAACCTGCGCTGACCGCGAGTTCGGGACCGGTCGGTGGCGATTCGGTGACTGAACGTGCTCCGCGGAGAATCTCAAATCCAGGTAAAGCTAAGCCGTACTCGTGCAGTCGACGTCCTGTGGTGGGTGTCCGGATCTCGACGTTGCGCATGCTGCCTATGTCGGGACATGAGCCTCGTGTGAAGTGGGCTAAAGATTCATTTAGCGCTTCAATCCGATGCTTCGGATATGTGGCTGGAGTGGCCCGGCTTGCCTCAAAAGGTGCGCTGGAGGCTTTGGTGGCTAGCCCTTGACGCGTGCAAGTAAGGGCTGGGTAAGGTCCCCTTACTTTTGAGGATCTTGTGACTTCCGGGTGGGGATTCTGTGAGGTCGGGGGCGGGGGAAAATGAGCGTGTTCCGAAGACGGCGCGGTGTGGGTCGATCGCTGATCACCGTGATTGCGGCTGCGGTCGTGGTGAGCGTCGTGCCGTCGACGGGCGTCGGCACCCCCGCCCACGCCGGGGATCGGTCGACCGGCACGGGCGGAACCAAGACCGCTGCGACGCTCTCCGCTGCTGAGGATGCGGCCGAGTCCGGCGGTACCAACGTCGAGGTCACCTCGCTGCGTACCGAGTCGGGCGAGGTGTACGCGACCCCCGACGGTCGTCTGGAGGCGGTGCAGCACCTTCGGCCGGTGCGTACCTGGACCGATGGTCAGTGGAAGTCGATCGACAACACCCTGGCCAGGCGGTCCGACGGCACTGTGACGCCGAACGCCTCCGCGGTCGGGATCGTGTTCTCCGGCGGCGGCACGGGTCCGTTGGTGTCGTTGGAGCGCACGGGCAAGGAACTGTCGTTCTCGTGGCCGACAACGCTTCCCGTGCCGACCCTGGATGCAGACACCGCGACGTACGCGGACGTGCTTCCGGACGTCGACCTGAAGGTGCGGGCGACCGGCGAGGGCTTTTCACAGTTGCTGGTTGTGAACAGCGCCGAGGCGGCGAAGAACCCGGCGCTCGCCGAGCTGAAGCTGGGCGTCGGCTCCACGGGACTGGATCTGCGGAAGAGCACGTCCGGCGGCTTGGAAGCCGTGGACGAGGCGGCGGGCGGTGTCGTCTTCCAGGCGGCGCAGCCTGTCATGTGGGATTCGACGGAGGCGGCGGGCCCGCAGACGCAGTTGGTTCGAGGCGCGGGGCAGACGGCCGTGGATGCCGCCGACTCCGCTGCTGAGGATGGGCCGGGGGATGCGGCGAACATCGCGCCGATCGGAGTGGAGGTGGCGTCGGCCGGCGATGAGCTGAGGCTGACGCCGGATCAGGATCTGCTGACGGATCCTGGCACGACGTTCCCGGTTTACATCGATCCGCAGACCTACACCCCGAAGGCGGGGGAGTGGACGATGGTCTCGCGTTACTGGGCGTCCTCGCCGCAGTGGCGGTTCAACGGTGACGCGGATGCGGGTGTGGGCTACTGCGGGTGGGACTACTGCGCTCCGTATGACCTGAAGCGGGTCCTCTTCCGGTTTCCGACCGGCAAGTTCGGCGGCAAGTCGGTTCTGAAAGCGACGTTCGTGGCGCACGAGACGTGGTCCGGCTCCTGCGAGGCACGATCGGTGCAGTTGTGGCGGACCAAGAACATCACCTCGTCGACGACGTGGAACGACCAGACCTCGGGGACCGGGTTCTGGATCGATCAGCTGGATGCCCGGTCGGTGGCCAAGGGCGGAGGCTCCGGTTGCCCGGCGGGCGATGTGGAGTTCGATGCGACGGCCGGGGTGAAGTACGCGGCCGCCAACGACTCCTCGTACACGACGTTCGGGCTCAAGGCGGCAAGCGAGGACGACAAGTACGGCTGGAAGCGGTTCTCGGACGACGCGTATCTGCGGGTGAAGTACAACCAGCCGCCGAAGCAGCTCGCGATGAAGCAGCTGACCATGTCACGCGGCGGTACGTGCCACACGCCGGACACCAAGGTGGCCATCAACTCACTTCCGACCATCACGGCGAGCGATGTGACGGACCCGGACAAGGACCAGGTCAGTGTGCAGTTCCAGGTGTGGTGGGACTCCGGTAGCGGCTTTGCCGCCCAGTGGACCTCGGCGAGAATGACACCGAAGTCATCCGGCTCGGACTTCTCCACCAGGTTGACCGAGACGCTTTCCGGCAAGGCGATCCCGAAGAACAAGACGATCGCCTGGTTCGCGCGGGCCTGGGACTACGACGAAGACACCTACTACAGCGCGTCTCCATGGTCGGCCGCGGGCTCGGCCACGGGGTGCTACTTCGTCTGGGACACCTCTGTGCCGCCCGCGCCGACCATCGCGTCGGGCGACTATCCGGCCGCCGACGACAGCGATCCGAACGATCCGGTGTACGACGGTGTAGGACGGAACGGCACCTTCACGATGTCCTCGTCGGACAACGGCGTGACCAAGTACTGGTACGGGATCAACGCTGATCCATCTGCGGACAACGAGGTGAGCACCTCCGGTGGGGCCGCCAAGTCGATTACCTTCCGGCCGACCCGGGCCGGCGCGAACTTCCTGTCCGTCAAGTCGTTCAACGCGGCGGGCACCGGCAGCGAGATTGCCCGCTACCTCTACAGGGTGAAGGCGGGCCAGCCGACGCGCGCGCAGTGGAAGCTGGACGAGGCGTCCGGCGCCACCCAGGCCGAAGGCAGCGCCGGCACGCGCACCCTGGACCTGGAGGGAGGTCCCACTCTGGGGGCCTCGGGCGTGCAGGGCACCGCAGTCTCCCTGGACGGCGTGGACGACTACCTGGTGTCGGACATCCCGGCAGTGGACACCTCGATCAGTTTTTCCGTGGCTGCCTGGGTAAAACTCGACAAGGTGCCGGACACGGCAGCGGTGATCGCGGCACAGCCGGGCAACAACGCCCCGGGTTTCGAGCTGTACTACTCCAAGTCCCGTGACCGGTGGGCGTTCGACCAATACACGGCGGACACCGCCTCCGCGACGCCAGTGCAGGCGGAGCAGGCGGCCGCGGGCGGGGCCAAGGCGGGTCAGTGGGTGCATCTCGTCGGCACCTACGGCGCGGGCGCCAGTCAACTGTCGCTCTATGTCAACGGAGTGTTGGCCGGGACAGCGCCGTATTCCACCCCCTGGGACGCTCGACGGGGTCTCCAGATCGGCGCCGGCTCGCACAGCGGAACGCCCGGATCCTTTTTTCCAGGCACCATCGACGAGGTTCGCGTCTTTGAGAAGCCTCTGTCGGCCACGGAGGTCAGCGACCTCTACAGCAAGAACTCCATCGGCAGTGGTCGTCCGGCACGGGCGGTGTTTCCGCTCGATGAGCCGGCCACCGACGCCGACGGCAATCCGACGGCGCAGGTGACGGGCCGTGCGGATGTGAACCCGGCGGTTCTCAAGGGCGGGGCGAAGCTCGGCGATCCGGGCCGTGCGGGTACGGCGCTGAGCCTGGACGGCGTGGACGACTACGCCGCCACGCCCGGCCCGGACCTGAACAACCAGACCAGTTTCTCGGTAACGGCCTGGGCGAAACTGCCCAAGACCAAGCCCACACACGGTGCGGTGATCGCGACTCAGGCCGGCACCGTGATGCCGGGGTTCGAGTTGTACTACTCGGCTTCCTACGGCTGGACGTTCAACCAGTATTCGAAGGACAGCACGGACGGTGTTCCCATCCGGGCCGCTCAGGGCGACGCAGCTCTGGCGCCAGGGGGCGAGTGGACGTACGTCGTGGGTTCCTACGACGCTGTCACCGACGACCTGCGGCTGTATGTGCAGGGCAAATGGGTGGCGACGGCCAAGGTCGACGCGCCGTTCTATGCCGGCGGTCCGGTACTGATCGGGGCGAGCAGGTTCAGCGGTGCGGCATCCAGTTTCTTTCCCGGCCAGATCTCCGATGTGCAGCTGTACGACAGGGCCCTGTCCGCCCCGGAGATCGCTGAGTCGTTCGAGAGCCGACCCGCGGTGGAGGGCCGTTGGAAGCTGGACGCCCAGTCCGGAACGTCCTCTCCCGACGACCTGGTCCGCGAGGACCACACGGCACACCCGCTGGCGCTGGGGAGCGGGGCAGCCGTCGACCTGACGGACCCCAACGTGAAGATCGGCGTCGGCGAACTGACGTTGAACGGCACCACCGGTTACGCGGCCACCGTCACCTCGCCCATCGACACCAGCAGGAGTTTCACCGTGTCGGCCTGGGCGACGACAGCGGGTCGGCCGACAAAGCCGATGACGGTGATCAGCATGGCCGGGGCGAACAGCAACGCGTTCGCGGTGCGGTACGTGCCCGACGCGACCGACCCGGCCACCACCGGCCGCTGGCAACTCGTCACGCGCAACGCCGATTCCACGACGGCAACCGCCTCCACGGCCGAACACACGCAGTTCCAGGAGAACGACTGGAACCACGTCGCGGTCGTCTACGACGCCTATGCCGGGCGGATCGCGCTGTACGTGAACGGCCAGGTGCAGGGCATGTCGTGCCTGGACGACACGACATGCAGCGAGGAACAGGTGTCCTGGAACTACTCGGTCCTGCCGTTCGCGGCGGCCAAGGGGCTGCAACTGGGCCGGCTCAAGACCGGCGCCAGTACGTGGGGCGAGTACTGGAGCGGTGCCATCGACGACGTCTGGGTCCTCCAGGGCGCCGCCGCCGACACACAGATCCAAAGCCTCAACAGCGGTGTCGACCTGGGAACCACGACCGGCCCCTGACACGGCGGCCTGGTGCGGCTGCCGGCAGACAGGCAGCCGCACCGGCAGCGAGCAGCAAGTACCCAAGCATCAAGGCCATTTCCGGTCGCCGGTCGAAGCCCTGCCAGTCGGGGTGAGACGGCACGGGACGACGGGCAGAGTGATGGAGCGAGCCATGACAGCGAGGGCACGGACGTGCATCCGGCGCAGAGTCGCCCTGACGGTTTCCGCCGTCCTGGTCGGCACCCTGATCCAGGCGGCGGTGGCCGAGCCCGCCGCAGCAACCGACATCAAGGTGCCCGCCTCGGAGAAGCCGTTGACCGGGCACAGCGTCAAGCCATTGCCCCGAGTCTCGGACCATCAGCCACGCGCGCCGAAGCCCGCGCCCAAACGGGCCTGGGCGAAGGCCGGTTCCGCGACCGTCACACTGCGATCTCAAACAGGGATCACAGCCGTCCGAGCAGGTGACCTGCCGATCTCCCTGGCCGCCACTCCTCCGGTCAAGGGCAAGAAAGCCACGGCCCGTACACCCCTGACCGGTACGGCCACGGTGCGTGTGCTGGACCGTAAGAGCACCGAACGCGCCGGTGTGGACGGAGTGTTGTTCTCCGTGCGGCCCCAGACCGGGACGAAGGGAGACTCGGTCGGTGTCAGCGTGGACTACTCGAAGTTCGCGCAGGCGTATGGCGGTGCGTATGCGGCTCGGCTGAAGCTGATCCGGCTGCCCGCGTGCGCGGCGACCCACCCCGGCACCGCGAAGTGTTCCACCGCGCAGACGATCCCCACCCACAACGATGTGAAGGCGAAGACCCTGACGGCCGCCGCGGTGCCGTTGTCCTCAGCGGACGGCAGCGGCAGTGCGGCCACGACGCTGCTGGCGGCGACCACCGGTACCTCGAGCGACCAGGGTGACTACAAGGCCACCGAGCTCTCGGCCTCCTCCGCGTGGCAGACCAACCTGAACACCGGGGACTTCAGTTGGTCGTACGACATGCCTGTGCCTGATGTACCGGGCTCCTTCACCCCGCAGGTGGGTCTGTCGTATGCCTCCGGGACGGTGGACGGCCGTACGGCGAACACCAACAACCAGGCATCCTGGGCAGGCGACGGGTTCAGCCTGTGGCCCGGCTTCATCGAGCGCAGCTACAAGTCGTGCGCCGACGACGGGGTGAAGAACGCTGACGGCATCAAACCGGGCGACCTGTGCTGGGCGTACGACAACGCGACACTGTCGTTCAACGGGCACTCCGGTGAGCTGATCGCCACGGGTAAGAACAGCTTCAGGATCAAGGGTGACGACGGCACCAAGGTCGATCGCGTCTACGGCGCAGACACCAACGACGTCCGGTCCAACGGCGCCCGCAACGACGAGTACTGGCGTGTCACGACCACGGACGGTACCCAGTACTTCTTCGGCTACAACCGGCTTCCGGGCTGGACTTCCGGCAAATCGGAGACGAACTCCGCCTGGACCGCACCGGTCTTCGGCAACGACGACACGGAGCCGTGCCATGCCGCCACATTCGCCGGCTCCTGGTGTCAGCAGGGCTGGCGATGGAACCTGGACTACGCCGTCGACACCCACGGCAACGCGATCTCCTACTACTACAACAAGGAGAGCAACTATTACGCCCGGAACGTGGCATCGGCCAATTCGACGGTCTATGACCGCGGCGGGTCTCTGGACCACATCGACTACGGCCTGAAGTCCTCGTCCATGTACGGGTCGGCGCTGGCCAAGGTGGACTTCACCTCCGTCGAACGCTGCCTGCCCGAAACCGGCGTGACCTGTGACGCCTCGACCATAGATGACAAGAAGTTCTACTGGTACGACACCCCGTGGGACCTGAATTGCAAGTCCGGCGCCGACTGCTACAACGCCAGTCCCTCGTTCTGGACCCGTAAGCGGCTCAGCGCAGTCACGACCAAGGTCCTGCAGTCGGACGGCACGTACCAGGCAGTCGACTCCTGGGCCCTCAACCACCGTTGGGGCATGTCGGACATCGACTACCAGCTGCTGTTGGAGTCCATCCAGCACACCGGCAAGGCGGCCACCCCAGAGATCACCCTGCCCAAGGTCGCCTTCGCCTACGACCAGCGCACCAACCGCCTCAAGACAGCCGGGGACGACACGTCCGCGTTCATCAAGGAGCGCTTGTCCGGGATCTCCGACGAATCCGGTGGACAGGTGTCGGTGCAGTACTCCGCGGCTGCCTGCGACGCCTCCAGTCTGCCGAAGCCCGAGACGAACACGACCCGCTGCTTCCCGGCGTACTACACCAAGGAAGGCGACGCGGATCCGACCCTGCAATGGTTCAACAAATACGTGGTCGACTCGGTCACGGAGACCGACCGCACCAAAGCCTCCCCGGAGATGGTCACCCGCTACAGCTATCTCGACGGGACGGCCTGGCACTACGACGACGATGACGGCCTGACCAAGGAGAAGTACAAGACCTGGTCCACCTGGCGTGGCTACGCCCACGTGCGGGTTCAGACCGGCGGCCAGGACCCGGTCGGCATGAAGTCGCAGGCCGACCACTACTTCCTGCGCGGCATGGACGGCGACAGGGCCGCGCCGGCCGGCGGCAGCAAGTCGGTCACGGTGTCCGACGACAACGGCGGGATTATCACCGACCACGAGTCCGCGGCCGGCTTCGAGTACAAGACCGAGCAGTACAGCGGTCCCGGCGGCAGGCTCCTGGGCAAGACCGTCAGCACTCCGTGGCACCACCAGACCGCGGTACGTCTCCGTATCTGGGGCAGCGCCACCGCCAACCTGACCGGCACCGCCTCCACCCGCACCTGGACCTCCCTGGACGACGGGGCGGGCAGCAAGTGGCGCACTACTTACCAGACCAATGCTTTCGAGGACACCGCCGGACGCATCACCCAGACCGACGACTTCGGCGACGAATCCAGCTCCACAGACAACCAGTGCACGCGTACCAGCTACGTCGACAACATCACCGCCTGGATCCTCGACGGCCCGTCCCGCCTGGAATCCGTAGCGGTCAAATGCGCGGACACCCCGGACCGCTCCAAGGATGTCGTCGTCGACATCCGCACCGCCTACGACGGGCAGGCCTACGGAACCGCCCCCACCAAGGGGGACGCCACCCGTACGGCGACGCTGAAATCCCATGACGGGACCACCGCGACCTACACCGAAGCAGGCGCAACCTACGACGCCTACGGCCGCCAGAGTTCCGCGACGGACATCACCGGCACGGTCACCGCGACTGAGACCACCGCGCCGGTACGTGCCGACCGCACCGGGGGACTCACCACTACGACGGCCTACACGCCGACGACAGGCTTCCCCACCGGCTCCACCATCACCATCACCCCGGCCTCCGTCACGGGAAACACAGCCACCGCGCAGACCACCACGACCACGTACGACACCGTCAGGGGTCTCCCCCTCACCGTGGTGGACACCAACATCAAGCGCACCGACACCACGTACGACGCGCTCGGCCGCAAACTCAAGGTCTGGCTGCCCAACCGCTCCAAGGCCAACAGCGAGACCCCGAACTACGAGTTCTCCTACACCATCACCGACGGCAAGCCGTTCGCGGTGGGTACGACCACCCTGTACGGAACAGGCCGCAAAACCTCCTACACCTTCTACGACGGTTTCCTGCGCCCCCGCCAGACCCAGGCTCCGGGACCGGACGGTGGCCGACTGATCAGCGACACCTTCTACGACGAACGCGGCCTGACCGCGAAGGCCTTCGCGCCGTACTACAACACCAGCGCCCCCTCCACGAGCCTGCTGACCCTGGATGAAGCGCTGGCGGTGGAGACGCAGACCTGGAACGCCTACGACGGTCTCGGCCGCGTCACCAAGTCGCAGCAGATCGCAGGCAACGGAGACAACGGCACGGTCCTGTCGACGACCGTCACCGCCTACGGGGGCGACCGGGTCACCGTGACCCCGCCCAAGGGCGCCACTCCGACTACGACCATCACGGATGCCCGCGGCAACACCACCGACCTGCTCCAATACCACGCCGCCACACCGACAGGCGCGTACGACCAGACGCACTACGAGTACAACCCGGCCGGCAAGCTGACCAAGCTCACCGACCCGGCAGGCAACGCCTGGAAGTACGAGTACGACCAGCGTGGCAACCAGAAGCTGGCGGCCGACCCGGACAAGGGCACCGCGACGTCGGAGTACGACGACCGCAACCAACTGGTCTCCACCACCGACAGCCGCGGCAAGAAGATCACGCACATCTACGACGGTTTCGGTCGGGAGACCGAAACCCACGACGGCGACGCCTCCGGAATCCTGCTGACCAAGCACGTATGGGACCCGAGCGGCTTCAAGGGCCAGTTGTCCACCGCCACCCGCTACGTCGGCGGCGCGAGTGGTTACGCCTACACCACCACCTACAGCCAGTACGACGCCCTCTACCGGGCGCGCCGTACCACGGTCACGATTCCCGACTCCGAAGGCACTGGGCTCAAGGGCTCCTACCAGACAAACGTCGCCTACAACATCGACGGCACTGTGCAGTCGGTCGGCTACCCGGCCGCGGGCAGCCTGACCGCCGAGGCCGTGACTCCCGTCTACGACGACGTGCTGCGCCCCAAGACCCTGTCCGGCAGCGGCGGCCTCACCTACATCACCAACACCGTCTACAGCTACACCGGCAAGGCGATGCAGTACACGTACAAGGCCGCCGGAGCTGCGAAGACAGACATCTACAACGCGTACGAGTGGGGCACCCAACGGCTCCACAGCTCCAGCGTGTACCGCGACGGAGTGGCGGGCACCGACAAGTCGGCCACGTACGGCTACGACGAGGCCGGCAACATCACCTCCCTCTCGGACGTCTCCCGCGACGGCACTGACAACCAGTGCTACACCTACGACTACCTCGGCCGCGTCACCGACGCCTGGGCCCAGAGCACCACCACCTGCGCCACGACCCCGTCGGCTTCGGTGCTCGGAGGCCCGGCCCCGTACTGGCAGTCGTACACCTATGACCTCAGCGGCAACCGGCTCACGGAAACCCAGCATGACGCCACCGGCGACACGGCCAAGGACATCAAGCGCGGTTACAAGTACCCGGCCGCGGGCGGCAAGCAGCCCCACATCCTGACCCAGGTCGACACCACCGGCCCCAACGGCGTCTCTCAGGACGGCTACACCTACGACAGCGCGGGCAACACACAGACGCGCACCCTCAGCGGTGACAAGCAGACCCTCACCTGGGACGCGGAAGGCCACCTCGCACAGGTGAGCAAGCCCGATGGCAGCGGCGGAACCAAGACCACCTCATATGTCTACGACGCCGACGGCAACCGCCTGATCACACACACCGACGCGGACACCACGCTCTACCTCGGTGGCACCCAGATCACCCTGGCCAAAAGCTCCACCACACCGAAGGCGACCCGCTACTACGACCTCGGCGACGGCAACCAGGCCATCCGCACCGACGACAACAAGCTCAGCTTCCTCATCGGCGACCACCACGGCACATCCGAACTCGCCATCAACGCCGCCGACCTGACCCTGCAACAGCGCCGCTCCACCCCCTTCGGCGCCGCACGAGGCAAGGCACCGACGAACTGGCCGGGCGACAAGGGCTTCGTCGGCGGCACCCAGGACACCAGCACCGGCCTGACCCACCTCGGCGCTCGCGACTACGACTCCACCACCGGCCGATTTCTGTCCGCCGACCCGGTACTGGATGCGGCGGATCCGCAGCAGATCAACGGCTACAGCTACAGCAACAACAGCCCCGTCACCCGCTCCGACCCCACCGGGCTCGAAAGCTGCGGCCCAGACAGCAACTGCTCCAAGCAAAACATCGACAACATGGACAAGGACGGCGGGCACAGCACCTCCCAGGGAGAAGGCGACTCCAAGAAAACCATCGGCAGTAAGTCCGGAGCCAAGACCGCCAAGGACGGCCAGCCGATCATCCAGGGGATCAGACTCCCTGCGGAGAAAGAACTCGTGGCCCGCTATGCCGGCCTGGATCCGCGCCACACCACGTACAGCCAGTACCTCGCCCGATTCGCCAGGGATCTGTGCTACATCCGAGACGACAAGAACGGTGGCTTCTGCGACACGGCTAAAAAGGCAGGTCTCCTGCCAGGCCCTCAGAACGACCCATGGGGCGTCAAAGCCACCATCCACTGCGTCACAGGGCACGGCGACTGCACCGAGGCTGTCATCTCCGATGTGATCACCGTGGTGTCACTGGCGTGGGGATCCTTCAGTAAGGGACTCCTGGCACGCAATGCGTCAAGAACGGTCGTCGCGGAGACCGAGGAGAGCATCGCGGCGACGATGCTGAGAGAAGCATGCAGCTTCACCCCAGCCACACCGGTCCTGCTGAAAAACGGCAAGACCAAACCCATAGGCAAGGTCAAACCCGGCGACCAAGTCGCGGCAGCCGACCCTCAGACCGGAAAGCGCAAGGGAGCGCGGACCGTTACGGCTCGCATCGTTCACCGCGACAATGACCTCGTAGATGTGACGGTCCGCGGCGCCGACCAGCAAAATGCCACCCTCCACGCCACCTCTAACCATCCCTTCTGGGACGACACCGCGCACGCCTGGGTCCCCGCTGACAGCCTCCGGCCCGGCGACACCCTCAACACCGACACCAACCAGCACGTCCAGGTCATCGGCGTCGAGACCCGGCCCGGTGAGGCCGACATGTACAACCTCACTGTCGAACAACTGCACACGTACTATGTCCTGGCGGGCGAGACTCCGGTACTCGTTCACAACAGCACTGGGTGCCGGCCGTCAGTGGGGCCAGGAGCGGACTTGGCGAATCTCACGGGGTCGGAGCAGGTTCGAATTCAAAACGCAGCAAATCGCATCGGTAAGCCAATCTCGGTGGTCGGAAGTCGGGCGACCGGGAAAATTAATCCTCTATCGGATTGGGATTATGTGATCGAGGGGATCAATGGCCGAACGGCGCATTCGGTTTCCAGCTCGCTACCGAGGGCGGACATCACCGTAGGTGTTGGAAGGCAGATAGATATACATATAGCTACGCTTGACCCTTCCGTGCCCCATATCACTTTCTATCCTCAAGGGTAGAGACGGTTGAATCGCATAGGATGAGTAGAGATGGATGAATCACAGAGGGTAGCTACGGTCCTGGGCCTGTCGGGGAACTACGCTATTGTTCAGATTGAGGGTCGACGTTATCCTGCGTTGGCGATGCAGGGGGATTCCTTGAAGATTCTTCAGGGAGCTGTCGAGGAATTGGCTGGGTATATTCAGTCGAGAGACCTGGCTGAGGCCGCGTTTTCGGTGGATCAGATTCAGTCGACTGTCGCATCAATGCTCTCTCTCTATGAAGAGACATTGAGACGGGCGGGTCTGGGGCTTCCCTACGTCAAATGAGTAGAGAATCAAACTCGGATCGCGGCGGATGGTGTGGCTCGTAGCCGCAGGGCTTCGGCGTAGTCGCGTGACGTCCGGTTCGTGATCATCCACTGCATCACAGGGCGCGGCGACTGTGCCGAGGCGGCGGTCGAAGACGTGGCCACCCTGGCGGGGGTGTGACGTCGGCGAGCTCGATCCGCGCCACGAATACCGCTCACAAAAGCGCATGTCAGGAAGGTGCGTCAGAAATACCCGGCGTACGGCCGGCTCGTCTGCCCCCTTTGCAGCACACCAGTCGGAAGACATGAACTGGTGTGTTGGAGAAGGGAGTTGGGCTCTAAGATGTGCCGCGAATGATGCCCGTTGGTCCCCGCCCCGGCTGAAGGACGCACACGACTCATGAGCGACCCCGTGCCGGCGCCCGAGCCGGTGGAGCAGCAGAAGATCGACACGTCGGTGCCGCACTCCGCCCGTATCTGGAACTACTGGCTCGGCGGGAAGGACAACTACCCCGCCGACAAGGCGGCCGGTGACGCGTACACCGAGGTGTTTCCCGGGATCGTCACCATCGCTCGCTCCAGCCGTGGCTTCCTGCGTCGCACCATCGCGTATCTCGTTTCCGAG
>Ga0307510_10001803_pt1 | contig 23936 bp, 23 predicted proteins | sample 12_EM_MG_FD_207224 | JGI IMG/M metagenome (GOLD analysis project Ga0307510, IMG submission 207224) | Populus trichocarpa ectomycorrhiza microbial communities from riparian zone in the Pacific Northwest, United States - 12_EM | ecosystem: Host-associated > Plants > Roots > Unclassified | place...
AAGACCGCATTTATACTCTCTTGTCCTCCTTTCAAGGCGCGCATTTCAACGCTGGGCCATGGATAAGGCTGCTTGCCGGTGAAACCTACTCGCGGAGACATGCGTTATTCACTAGCAAAAAAAAAAAGAAAACTGTTTTTGTTCAATATAACAAATTCCAGGACAATCTAATGACATGAATCTTCTCTCGTACCACTGGCATGGTCGTCGAAATTAACAACACAAAGGATCCGGCTAAAACCGTTACTACAGTCCAGTGGGACAACCATGTCGGCGGATGCTATGTCAAGACTATCGAGATTAGGATGACAGAGGAGAAGGAGATTCTTATCGACCTCATTGAGGAGCGCACCATACTAGAGAAGCCCGCGTCCACGCCGCTCGGGTCCTGCTATCACCCCGAGACTGGCTCTTCATCTATCCGCGAGGTAATAGAGGGTAGGAATGGTAGGATTAAAATTGTTACTACCAGCGCTTGCTTGGCTATGAAACGGTTCCGCTCGAGGCGGCCGTTACTGATGTGTTTGACGGCAGATTCGTACAGGTTACAGGGCAAGCCATTGCCGATCGCGTTGACAGTTGGGAGCAATGGCGAGGCTTTCCTTGAGAGGCCTTAGACGATTGTCTACGCTCAGACGGATTTCGACATATTGGTTCGGTGGAAAGCTATCATCAAAGCAACCCTCCCGAAGGCTGTTGACGGCCATCATCTCAAGCTGCCGCTCTCCAATAGCCCCCACATGCTTCCCGCCGCGGAGCCTTTGAATAAGGAGGATGTTGTTGAAACCAGAGCTCAAATCAATGCCGTTCTTAACTAGGCCTCTGCGAAGATGGTGGATTTCTGTGAAACCATCTTGAGGGATTGGTGGCCCATTATGGAGGTTACTTCACAAACTCCCATCCCTTGTTGGTGTTTGCTCGGGTTTCTTCAATGAATAGATATTATTGAAGAAACTTAGCGCTGACAAGGATACTTTTGATTCTAGCAGGTTTTCATCTGCCCTTAGTTTACATGATGTGGCACCAAGTGGCTATTATATATTTTGGCTATTATATTGAGTGTTTTCTCTCCAATTTCACAAATGCAAATTACTCTCACAAAAGACCCATCACCGACCCGAGTGATCTATTGTCAAAAGTACATACTTATCTTATACTACACTTGTCATACCAATACCTACATAGAATCGTATTGAAGACCATGTTTCTATATGGCTCACTGTTTTTATTATTCCCAAGCCTGCTGCTGACAAAATATATGGTATATTGTGGCCAGCGTAGCAGGACAATGAAATCCCGGAACAAGGCGGGGAACTCTATAAATGCTATTGCTAAACCGAATTATGTATTCTCAATAGTGAAAAAGCACCAAAATGCCATTCCAACCCAGCCTAACCTCCCCTTAAGTTCTATTATACAGCTCCTCTGGTCTATCTTATCCTGGTCGTGTACTTGTAGATGAAACACTACTTATATGAAGTAGGGCCCTATAAACAATTAGATTTAGTCAAACATATTGTATTCCATAGATATCAACTACCGTGCATACGGCTTACCAGGTACAATTACCAACTCATGTCACCTAGCCCTAACCTGCAATGATTTCAAGTTGTCACGTACGCCAATTAGTGGAGCTCACACTTCGATGGGTATGTTCTCAATGTTTACCTGTTTCTCTGCACCACAGACCATTTCTTCCGCGCGTTTAACAAAGTTCCGCACCGTTTCAGCATATTCTCCAACTAAGCTTTCTCACCCCCCTTCGCTAGCTACAAACTCCCAAGGCCGAATAATAGCGCCGGACGCGGGGCAGTGGATAATGAGGGATTGAGCGGTATTCTTCTCAAAGATACGAGTTAGAATTGAGAGACAAACGTTAGACCTGAAAATAAACACACCCTTTTGTCTGCAAAAAAAGAACAATTTAATCTTTATCTAATCAAATTGGTATCAGGCTGGGGGCAGTCATGATCATCAGGCCCCCTGATCCTGTTGCAATGTTATTTTTCATATTTTTGCTATTTTTGTTGCTTATCAAACAGGTTAGCACTATTTTCGTCATAGTCAAAGGCCACATATCTTCCACGTAGACTTCTGACCTTGCATACAACAATCACCAATTCTTCACCACTGGCACCACCGACTCTGCCAGACCTACAATACGATTTCTTCTACCAAACGCTGACTCCTTCTCCTTCACCACAATAATAATTCCTCAATTGCCCCCCATTCCGTTATTACACTTCTTTTATTCCACAATCTCCCACCATGAGTAACCCCCTCAAGCTACACGATTTAGTAGCCCTCATGAATGTCGCGATTGGCAGCTACCCACACCACACCAGCCGTCAAAATCATATACCAGTTGCCAATATCACAGGTGGCATTCTCAACTATGACGAAGGAAAAGAAAGGACATTTCCAATCCTCGACGCTCTAGCCAGCATCTGCGTCTCCGATCCAAGCAGACAGGTTGTTGCTATTGCTTTGCAATTGCAACTTAAGGACTTAAAGCTGTGCTTGACAGTTGCAGAAAATGAAAAAGTGAAGGATGGTTTAGTGAACTACTTGCATGAGGTGTGGAGCATGCTTCGGGTTTTGTCGGGTAAATTCACATTGGACAGAGCAAGTTCTGGTAAACAAGCGCAGCACTACCACTATCGACGGGTTTCTCCGATTATGCCTCACGATGTGGGAAACGATATTAGGATTTCCCTATTTCGATATATTTACCTCTATACACGGTTAAAACACAAAGCGAGAGTTGAGAAATGGTGGGATCGTCTTTCCGAATTCATGGAACGCTTCCATGAATCTCGTGGCAAAGAATTGGCTGGAATCGCATCTGATTTGCAATTTGCTTTCCTAGCTCTGCGCGGTGCCTATGTCGAATTGGACACCAAACTGGTTGTCCAACAGAATGACGAATTTTGGGAAACTTTATATACCTTATTTGAGGTAGCCACTTGTAAAGTTACAAGAATTATACAGCAGAATCCCTATTTCTGTGATGCCCTGGTTAGCGAAGTCGGTAGGTTAACAAACTGGAGCAAACCAATCTCTGAATTTCTTTTCTAACAATATCTTAGACCGGAATCAGAAGAATACAATGCGCTTCAATCTCAGCCATGCCTTACAGAAGCTCACCAGCCACCACCGCAATCTGCAATGTTTAATAGCATTTGCTCACTCACCACGTTTTGAACCCGTTTTCCACTGTCAAATTTCTATAATTGCTGTTGCACCCCAAGTCAAAAGAACGGTGGTCTTACCTCAAACTCTGACACAATGGGAGGGGATAATATCCAAAATCGTCCCGCCGCGTGATTCCGCTGGCGGCATTTGGGTGACCAATGAGGCTAGCTCTCTGATGAGGAAATTTGGAAAGCATACTAAGTGCGACATCCCTGTGCACTGTGAATGTAGGTTGATCGAACACTTTACCAAGGTCTTTACATCCAGCGAAAATTATCATCATAATTCCAGCTACAGCAACTTTGCAAAATCGACAGCCAGAAACCCAAATGTCCAAAGCACACCGATTGGGAAAGCAGAAGGACCAGCAGAGAAGGTTCTCGGAAGAAAAGAGGCTTCAGCACTTTGTGGCAGAATATCAGATGGCTGGAAGTCGGTTCCTGTGTTCAGTTACCTAGGCGTTTCAAAGCTGAGTTGTAGCGCATGTCAAATGTGGATAGATGCATACAACGAGAGAGGTGGCCCCAAGTTCTACACACGTGGAAGCCATGGGAAGTGGTATTGGCCTTGGGCTATACCACGATTGGAAGAACAAGATATTAGTGGAAAGATGGTGGATAGGATTTCCACTACTTATTATGAGCACTGCCGTGCAAAAGGTCGACTTAGATGCCCTTCAGATGGCAGCAATGCTAGAATGAGCATGGGAAAAACTTCAATGAATTACAAGCATCTCGCTGTTGCTACAGATTATGTATCAAGAATGAGTTTATAGGACCATGTTCTTATAAGCGGAACCCTTGAGAGATTAACTGAATTATGAGCTGCGTTGTAGATATTGTTTAGCGTTAATGACTTCAATTGGTTAGAGGATGGATTGGTGAAAGATTTGAAAATGTCGTTTGGATGGTAAAATTGGGGTATGGGGAAGTCTGTATGGGATAGAGGCTGCCAAGTCAGGCCCTATTGCAATCTTTGATATAAAGATCATGCAAACTAGGTTAATACTGACTTGTAGGCTTATTCATTGAGCTAATTATTCAAACTAGTTTTAACCATGCTTTTATACGATTCGTCTTGGGACCAGAACCAATATCAAAGGGGATGAAGAAGCGCTCAGGCAGTCTTTTCAAATAGCGTTCTTCAACTGGAAAGGTGGTCCTGGCAGGGCAAGAGGATAGCTTGAGAATTCATGTTCAATTTCCTTCGTATCAAGAGGCCAGAACTACTAAATATGTGCATAGACGAATAGGAAGTGAAAGTCCAGAGATTTTCAGCGTATTAGGGAGGCCAGTGTACAGCTATGTGGTATGTTCTTGAATGAATTGGACACTCTAGCTGCGGAATCGGGCAATCGCTGTCATTACGACAGGATTATTCAAGTGGCATGGCCAGAATTATTTCCTACTTGCTAGTCGAATTAGATTGTATGAGCGATGGTGGAGAAGGGTATGGTATTTGGTTTGTTACAGGAGCAACCAATCGACCAGACCTTCTTGAGCCAGAATTACAATTTAACCTTCAAGGTTGACAAACCACTTTCCCTGCATGTTTCAATCACTTAGAACAAACAATTGACCATCATGAATGCTCCAACCAGAATGTACATCACGTCTCTTTTTCCCTCTCTTGCAACTACATTAACTAGCAATAATGATTCACCCGCTTCCCATCCCTCTCCCTCTGTAGCATACCTTAAGCTGGCCCCTTTACCTAAACCTAACCTGCGTAGGCCTGTACACTCTCTGCTTAGATGCAATGCTCAAGGTAATCAGACAAACAGCCAACCTCCCCGCCAAAAGAATCCAGAGTGTATCTGCTCCCACTGGAAAGCCTGTTCCAACAGCAGGCTTTATTGACAGCATTGCTGCCCACGAAAGAGATTCTTGTTGTACATTGGCTACAAGGACTTTCTACAGGTGAAGAGTGAATTGGTGGGTAAGCACTACCATGGAGTTGAAAAGCAGTTTAAGATTGCAGAGGAGAAGGGGAAGAAAGGCAAGGGGAAAGTGATGGAACAGGCTGTAGAGGGAGAGGCGCAAGATGGTCTGGCTTTGGTTTTGGAAGAAAAAAGAAAGACCTTAATTGTCAATAGAGTTGCAGGTGTGGAGGTGAAAGATATGAGGCTGGAGCTGAGAACTCCTCTTGAGATGCAGCCTGAAGAGCAAGAATGGCAAGATGGAGTAGAAGGACATCGATAGGATCTCTATGGAAATGGGGTCTAAATGCTGCCATAGCCAAACAAGCAAGGCAAACCTGATCAGAGGCTGCAGGTTTCAAATCGGCTGCTGTCATATTTTCCTCCCACTTGCCCTCATGTACAGCTATCAACCCCTTGCACCTTTTCACAGTTGAAGTATGTCTGTGAGTTATAATGTGTGAATTGGGGGATGTTGTTGATTTCAGACCAAGTGCTATATGAGCAGTGTATTTTATTGTAACCTTTCTGAAAACAATCTTTCCATTTTATAATACTGAGCCAATTCCCCACCAGAGGAATAGCTACTCCTGGCACTCACCCAGTAAGATATCGATTACTGACTATAACCTCAACATCACCGCAGTATAGTGATGGCCACGATCATGGTCGAGCAAATCACGGAGGGTGTGCGCGATCATGATCTGATTGAGGAGATCACATTATCGAATGATCAATCAAATGGGTAGGTCCTGTTAGAGTGATTGATCATGGCCACTGCTGCACCATCATCCAGTATAGTCCATTATAGTCGACTATGCTCAAGCATGATCGATTTTGTATCTATTAAGTAGGAAATATTCACTTAATATGGATTGGATTACCAGTATTTACACCTGTGTTATAACAAGAACAGAAGACCCCTACCCTATCGTTCACTTAGGTATCATGGTAGTTTATGGCTAATCTAGAGTATTGAGTATAAGTTCATCGCATTACCAATTAATTGTTGTATATCAGGGGCAATCGCTCTGAACAGGCCATTACTCCGCGTACACTATTCTCTCGGTACAGGAAGATTCTTTCGTTATACCTTTCCTATCATGTCGTGTGTTAGTTCCTTAGTTTCCTTTGTCAATCATTACCAATCAAAGAGGAGGAACGAAGATACCTAGTTTGAATAGTATATGAAAGGATTGGCATATATGTCGGGAAGGGTCCGGAACGCAGGGTGGTGGGATTATCGGACTTGAGAACGAAAGATGTACCGGACCTCCTTGGTTTATGCAGTTTCGCACAATGATTCCCGCAGGTTGGGAAGTTCATAAATACTGTTGAATTTCTTATATAAACCGCTCTTCTCCCATGGCTAGAGAGATAAGCAACTCGGATACGAATCCTACGAATATACAGCTGTTTACTCCACCGCTTTTTTGTACTTCTTGATCTGTCTAGTCAGTTCTTCTCCAATCCAAGTCAATAGATAAGATTAATAAGGTTGTGTCGGGAAAGTGATTACGTATTGGCAACAAAACTCACCGCACTTGTTCTATTCTACCTTTACCACGGTTAGCAAGTTATGTTGGGTTCACTCTTCCGTCACTGTAGTTTTCTCTCTTTCCTATCTTTCTTTTGTTGTTCTTTACACTTAATTGCAATACGAATCTCTTCTTGTGTTCTGCGCGATATTTCTAGTGATGGGCACGATCAGATCATGACCGAGTTTTGCTCGATCAATACTCTGCTCGATCACCTCGATCATAGGGGTCTCTCGATCAGATCATGATTGCGCAGAGAATCTATGATCTGATCGATTTGCTCGATCATGGGTACTGCTCGATCATGCTCGACCATCATCGAGTATACTCGAGCATCTTGGTTCATGACCGATCACTCTACTAATCTTATAGATTGGGTGATGCGATGAACTGATATAAAGGGAGTCTACCGGCAAAATAGATACCAATTCTTTTGGCGGGACTTTACCTTGTTAGCTCCTCAACAAACTGTTGAGCTGGCGTACCTCGGGATTACACCGCCGTTAAAGATTGGTAAGCCCGGACGGGTGTCACCTCTTACTACTACAGTTAAATAAAATCACCGAACAACAAACTATCATGACTTCTGACGCTATAATAAGGTCACCACTCCCATTGTTTCGAGTCTATGGCAACTAGTCAATACCACGAATTATTTTCAATTAATTTATTCAACAATAAGTAGGGAGTCGAAACCTATCCGGGCTTTTACACACTCTGGATCAGCCACAAATTGCCGTGATACATTAAAGGGACGATAGGGTATGGCTCTTCTATTCATGTTATAACACGAGTCAAAATACTCAGAATCCATATTGAATGAATATTTAATCCCTGATGGGCACAAAATCGATCATACTTGATGATGCTCGAGCAGTGACCATGATCGATCACTCGATCAGGGCTCCCCAGTTTCATCGATCATTCAATCATAGGATCCCCTCGATCAGATCATGATCGAGCATGGCCCCCATGATCTGCTCGATCATGATCGTGCCCATCACTAGATATTTCCAACAGGTTATGTTGATTAATATGTTCCCCGGACCGAGAAAAGAAGTTTGATTTTCTAAGGAAGCGGCGAGTGTGCTACTCACGCTGCGCAACCAGAACACATACCCACTGTAGAAAAGAACTTCTAGAAAACAAAAAAAGACGAAAGAAAATCTGATACGCATAGAGTTACATCTATGATTGACTGACTAAGCTTAAACTCTGACGGCATTGAAGTGAAACTAGTATGAACTAGGAAGTACTGTTGTACTCAAGAAGATAGAGAGTAAATATCCGAAAGTATAATTTTAATAATGCGCAGCTTAGAAATTGAAGAAGTAAAGGGAGACTAAGGAAGCAAACAAGAGTAAAAGCAAACTACTTCTGTACGGCAGATAAAACTAAGTCCAACAGGTTACAAGAGTGATTGGTCATGATTCAAGATGCTCAAGTATACTCGATGATAGTCGAGCATGATCGAGTAGTAACCGTAATCAAGCAAATCGATCAGATCATGAATGCTCTGCTCGATCATGATCTGATCAAGGGAACCTCTATGATCGAGGCTGATCCAGCAGACTGTAATCGAGCAAAAATCGATCATCATGATCTGATCTTGGCCATCACTACCCCAGTATCTGCAGCAAGGCAAGAAAAAATGCACACACAGGGTGGCAAGACCCACAAGTCCTGGAAGCTCATCTCTGGCAGTCATAGTTGTACATACTAGTGAATTGATTAAAGATGGCTGGCCGAACCACCCAGGCGACTTGGATGACAACGGAAATAAAAAATTAGAAAAATCTCTCAACCTATAAGAGACATTGACATGCTGCTTAAGGAACCAATAAAGAGTACAGATATGAACTAACCAGGGTTTAAGAGTAAGATCTATTGGGAAAAGCTCCAAAATCAAACCAAATAGGTGGTAATATCTGAACCAAGGCCAGTGTTCCGAACCGTCCGGGGGCCCCACAGGGACGGCGGGGATAATGCCAAGATGACGGGACGGGACGGGACCGCTAATAGTGGTCCTGTGTAGGTCAAGTTACGCAGGGGACGGCCGGGCTAGGCTGGGACGGCCGGGCCCTACAAGCTAAGTTAGGCCTTTCTTGGTGTGGTGGGGCACACGTGATAGCGGTTGCTAAGGGGGACGCCAGGGGAGATAGAAGGATGGCCGGGGTTTGCGGGGGACTATAGGGGGTATCAAAAGACGGTAGGGTGTGAAATCTAGGGGATATCCAGCATTCTTGGAATAAGAGTGGGACTTCGTCATCAACAATGGTAAAGAAGGTCTGATAAGTTCAATTCTGGTCAATTTCCACTGGCATCTCTTGAAGCGAATCAGTTGGTTGGCAATAAAGGGGAAAGTATCAATGAAGCACTTACTTTCTTGACTACTATGGCATGAGTTTGGAAAATAAGAAGCTCAAGCAAAGCGATTCAACTGTTCCAGAAGGCATTCGGAGTGCCTTTTAGAGCTATTGATGTCGATCACAGATGGAGTCCGGGTTGGCAATATGTGAGGAGACTGAGAAAACTGTATATAACATTCACCCGATACCCAAACCAAAACCCAATGATTCCGGGAAAGAAAAAAGAGGTTATGGTGTTGTAGCTAAAGGGGACTAGGAATATACAACTTCACCCTTGAGGAAAGCCAAGCAAAACCCCTCATGTCATCCACAAACCATTGAAAGATTCCCTATTAAAATATCCCTCTTGCGTTTGTTTTCAGCAATGACAAGAAAGAAGTAGAGGAGTAGAGAACTTAATGGTTTGTTTAAACCCCCCATTATACAAAGATGTCAGTAAAGCACAAGAGAACGCAATAATGGGAGAAAATATAATAATAATAGACATATTACTAAACGAAATAAGCGCAAATACGGCAACAAAAGAGCAACAGTGGGAGAGAGAATAGTGATAGCGAGCAACTTGAGGTATATTCGTCGACGAGTTAGTTGCTAAACTGACGGTAATGACAGAAGTATATATGAAAAGCAAAACACCATTCTCAGTCTTCCAACCATTACCACACATTCCCACTTCGTTCCGCAAATCCCTCCTTATCGCCTTGTCTATCCTCCAAAGAGCCAAATGAAATCAACACTCTGTTATCCCTGAACAAAAAAAATGTAAGACAAAAGCAAACTTCCTTCATTCCCGTAGCCCTGATGCTTCCCACTTGTCCTATCCATCCGTCAAGGAAAACATCTTTCTTAATCTCCGTTCTTTGATGAAACAAAGGAAACCAACATGACGAGCAGCTTTTCCAACGATTACACTAGTAATAGGTCTGTTCGGAAAAACCTTCACCTATTCTAGTATTGGCCATTAAAGCGGTAGCCAGGTCCCAATACTCCTGGTCAACCACTATAGGAATATCATTGACGGCAGCAGTACTCCCATCAGAAGCCCTTCGGAGTCGTCGTTGTGCACGACAATGTTCATAATATATTGTAGATATTCCATCTACCATATAGGTGCTAACTCTCGCTTCATTAAAACGTGGATGGCCCCACGGCCAATACCATTTGCCGTGGCTTCCCTTTGTGTAAAATCTTACACAAGTGTAATGGTTGTAACCATCTATCCACATCTGGCATGCAGAGCAACTCAACTTCGAAACCCCGAGATAGCTAAATGCTGGAACAGTATTCCATTTGTCTGAAATAGTCATACTGTGTGCAGGAGTACCCGTTTCCTCAACACTATTTTTTTCCGTCCTTCCCTGCGTCGTTTGGTGGCTGTTCAAAAGGCGTCCGCTTTGCGTCAGGGTATTCTTTTGTTGTACCAAATCACGAGATGGAGGTTGCTTCCTTTCATGGCTTTTCGATAAACCTCCTTTCTGTTTGGCCGCACTCTTTTCCGTTGTTACATCTCTAGCTTTGTTTTCCTTGTTTGCTTGGCTTTTGGAAACACTAGCAGTCTGTGCTGACATAGGCCTTTTTTTAACCCCAATCTGCCTCGATATTCCTTTAATGGTTTGCTCACATTCGAAAATCGGGGGACTCCTTTGACTGGCATCCAGTGGTGAGCTGCTATCTGCCGATATTTCAGGATTCCCCTTATTACTTTCTGAAATATCTAGGCTCTCTCTGTCTAGAAATCGGGATTGCTGAATATTCTTAGGTATATCTTCTATTGTGTGATGACCAGGCCTCTGAGTGCAATCCACCACCGGCACAAATCCCCTTGTCTGACCACCTATGCCCTGTTGTCCATGCATTCCTTCCGCACTATTCTGGCTACTGACAAGACTCGTGCTTTGTGTTGGAGTACCCACTGGTGTCCCGCCGGTATCTCGAGTGGTTGTAAGACTTCTTTCTTGATCTTTGGAAAGACATGCTGGGTCAACACTGGAAGCAGCAGACTGGGGTGCGTCGGTCTTGCCTATTCTTCTGTTTTTCCCAGCCTCCCCACCCACAACCTTAGTTCCACAATCTGAAGAGAAACCGCCTTTATCTGCTGAAGGCATTGGGTTGGCTTCATCACCTAGTGCCCTCCGCGATCTCTTTGCATAATATTCTATTAAAGCACATTCACAATGAATCGGTGCTTCTATTCTTTCCTTTTTCAGAAATCTTTCGTGTAAAGATCTTGCCTCCTTCAATTTCCATGAGCCTCCTCCCGACTCACTCGCAGGTATAATTCTGTCTATTATCTGCTGCCACCCATCCGAGGAAAGTGGTAAAGAGACAGGTCTTTTAATGGGTGGCACAACTGCAATAATGGAAAGCTGACATTGGAAAGCAAATTGAAGTCGTGGAGAGTGGGCAAAGCCAATAAGACATTGTAGGTTGCGGTGTTCTGTCGTAAGCTTCTGTAAAGCGTGACCAAGGTCAAACGTAATTGCCCCTTTCTCCGGTGGTTCATATCTATCTATAGAAAAATATTAGCAATTGACCTTCCAATCTTTTATAAAACAGAGTCAAGTTAGTACTTGCCAACGCGCAGAACTATGCTATCACAGATCAACCTATTCGTTTGGGTTAATCTTTGTATATAGAATGTTGCGACTTCTAACAAAGCATAAAGTGCTTTCCAGTGATGGCTTGTTTGCGCTGATCGTGGCTTACTACCAAGGTCTTTATATGCTCCCCTAAGTGCACGAAATGCAGCATCTAGGTTTTGATTGTAGCCTTCAAGCCCTTCCGTTTGTGCGTTCTGGTATTTATAAAATCTTTGCATGAATTTCTCAAGTGGGCCCAACCACTTGGAAACACGCAAGTCATTTTTCCGCTTGGTATAGAGGTAGATATGACGGAAGAGGCTGATTCTGATGTCTTGCCCGACGCCTTCTGGCATACGCGGGGAAACCTTACGGTATTGCGTGTGCTCTCTTGGACTATAACGCTGTACACGATCTTCCTTAAACTCCACCGACAATTGTCTCATCAGCTCCCACGCTTGACGTAAATAGGCAAGCAATCCCTTCTTCACATTGCCGTTTTCTGCCACAGTAAGGCAAACTTTGCCATCACTAAGGTTCAGCTGTAAGCCAATTGCTACCACCTGTTTTTCTGGCTCAGAGACGCATATACTCGCTAAAGCATCAAGAATCGGAAATGTACGCTCCTTTTCATCATCAGCTTCTAAAAGGCCACCTGTGACATGTTCTAGTGGAATGTCGTTTTTACTGCTTGTATGGTGCGCATCGTTCCCAATTGCAACATTCATAAGTGCCACCAAATTGTGGACATTTACGCAATGCGCCATAATCCCAAACGCTGGCGGATTGGAGTTTGTCAAAGGGGTGTCTTGAGATGAGGAGGCTTAGGTCTGCAGGTTGTTGGTTGAAGTAAGCAGGGGAGGAATGGTAGCAATTGGAATTTGTAGAATTGAAGGACAACCAAGGTCAAAAACTAATTGCAATATTTCTCGATTTCAACGTTGAGAAAGTAAGCAGGGGGAAGGATAGGGAAGGGACCAGAGAGAAGGGAACAGGAAAGGTATAAGAGAGAAAATTGGTTAAATAGAAGAAAATTATGCGTATGTATCATGATTACGTGGCCTGTTGTCATGTACCTGAATACGCAACTATGTCAACTACAGAATATACCTCTTGGCATAAACACAATCCATTTTCAAATGTGATAAAGAAATAGATTTCTCTTTTTTTTTGCTCCCTTGAAACATTCAAATCTGGAACTCCCTACACAAGAACACCAGGATCAAAAGAAAGGCAGCGGCATCTGACAACACCCATGCCACCAGGCTAAGCCGCCATCAGATTCCTTTCAAGGAGTCCAGACCTCTTATTCTGCCCATACACCCTCTCTCCTAATACCTTGGACCACAAGAAACAACCAGGTGGACTGCTTCCCTACAAGGAGCCGGACATTTTAAACTGTCGTTACTTTGATATGGATTTATTAAGTGAGAAATTTGATTTGGGTAGGCTGTGAAAGGGAAGTGGGCTGCCTGGGTATGACTGCTCATATACGGGCTCCCCCCTCATACGACTCTGATAAAATTGGGCTGATGTTGGTGGATAGCACATCGGTATTGTAACCTTTCAGAGCAGGCGGGCCAGGTGACCCACTTGGATTACAGGAAACGAGGATCAGAGGAGGAGCACTACTGGTAGGTTGCTCACTCATATGTTTGATGGTCTATATTCAATTATTCACTTTAGAGATGAAGGATTAGAATAGCTTGTCATAGAAGGAGTCACAAGGTGGTGAATGAGTTGTAGAAATGTTTGTGAACTTCCAGTTCCAGAGGTTCCCGGTATCAATGCTACATGACCGGTATAGTGAGCAACCACCATCTCTCAAATAAGTCAGCTACCCACAAACTTCCTCGCTTACAAGCACAAATTCAACAGCTTGCTTCTGGCTATTGTTTAATCCCTCACCAAACCAGTTTATCACCATCTTCTCGTACCCTCCTTAGACCTCCCTTGGAGCCTCCTGCCAAACAGGACATCCACTAACACCGTTCTATCACTCTTTTCCCCAAAGCCTTCCAAAACCCCATATCCTTCTTTATTCCTTTGTATTTAACTTTATTGACAACCTTTATAACCCACACCCTCTTCCAGCTCTAAATCCTCTCAACCCCATCCCCCGAAGCTTCTGCCACAAGTGCCTCCCCCCCAAAATAAACTCAAGGCACAACACCACCAAACTCCCCTAGCCATAGCTTTGGTTTCCTAATTCTTACTAGGTAAGCCCCCCGGCTGAGCTTCAAATCAAAGTATATCGCCTTGGCGGCTTCCATATGGGGGAAGAAGGCCTGTGGGGAATATTGCCAGGTGGCTTTGAAGGTCTATAATTGTACCCCCACTGAAGTTGGTGCTTTGGGAGGTTGGGAGGAGGTCTGTTAGTGCAAGACTATGGTGGAGGAGCACAGTTGGCGGTAGGGTTGAGAGGAGGCCTGTCTGCAGCGTTATCACTGCCTCTCTATGTGCGGCGGAACCAACAGCAAGATCATCCTACACAGGCCCCACACTTGTTCACCCTCAGCAGGGTGGAGTTTGCCGCAATATTCAGGTTTTGGGAGATGTGTGATGGGTCTGGTCTACAGTGATGAAAGATGTTTGGTTAAGTAGACTGATCCACCGACCATTTATTAGTCAACTTCGGGATTGAACTGTCGATATCTGGGTAAGAAAGTGTGAAAGAAAAGAGCTGGCCGGGTAGCCTTGGAGAAACTCATTGGGGAAAGCTTAACTGGGGAGGTCAGGCAGATTACTATATGAGGTGACTAGAAATGAAGTGTATGTGTATAGACTGCTATGCCCCCAATTAACTGTCTAGTGCCGTGATTTCTTGGGTAACGGCCGGACCGGAGGGGGGCTATGGTGGTTGTCAATAACCATGAAGGATAGATGAAAAGGTCCTTCAGAGGACCTTTTTATTTTTTGACGGTTTCCAACAAATGGAAGCACTATAACCAAAGACCAGATGATCTTCCCTTGGAGGGAACGCTTCAACCCTGTTAATCCCCTACCTGAGCAGTCGGTTTAGGGTTAAACCAAAACTAGCCTCAGCCGTATGTAGGGTATTCTTTCTACCGAATTAAGCTCTGGGCGAGTCAAGTGTCAGTTTTCGTTTTAGAGATCCATATGAACAAATGAAAACCTCCCAAAGCTACACTTCTTGCACTGCGACATTAGATAAGCTTTTGATTATAGCCAAAAAACACCCATGGTAAAAGAGCTCTATTTTTAACATCTCCGGGGAATATCTATTGACAAGTTTCCCGCCCCATGCATCCCCTCCAAGGGAATCATTACATATGTTGGTATTCTTAAATCGTGATAATTAGAAAAGGAAATAGCGGGCCAAAATGAAAAAGTGAAACTGAACAAGAAAACCCATGAACTTAGAAACTAGAAACTGGGATCGCAATTGTCTGCGCATTGCTGTGGCTAATGGATACTTGAACCCCTTCACACCAGTCTTATCGGCCGCTTCTTCGGCATCACCGTGCAGTTATAAACAATTTAGAAATGAAACATGAAATAGGATAGGGAAGGACTACAAACATACCACGACAATGGGTGGGCGCCTATCATCACTGATGATCTCAATGTCCCTCAAGGGAGCACCAGCACGCTACCCGTGCTGAAAAGGCCTAAGGCCTTGAAGACACTCTCCTTAGCACTCCATCTGCCCGAAAAAACTGGCTTGTGGGTTAGGAGCTTTTCGACGGTGCTCCTTCTCGGGCGGGGTGAAGCTGCGTTTGATAAAGTTCTTGTTGTCGATGTTGATGCTGGAGATGAACTCAAAGTTAAACCCAATCTTACTATTTTTTATTTTTTTGTGCGAGTGGCTCAATCTCCTTTTTGTAGTCGGGTAGTCGGGAAAGTCAAATTTCATGTTGGCACGGGGCTGAATAGTAACCTTTTTGTAAAGTTTCACCGATACTTGGCCGTTGAGGATCTTATGCTGTAATGATGTTTCTGCAGTAACCGCTTCATGAACTTCGCATGTTTCCTGGGGGTTTTTCCTAAGTTGGGCAGAAACATGCTTCAGGTTAGGGATATATTTGAAGCCACCGTTAAGATCGGCAAATACAGGCTCAATCTGGTTGAGATCGACAATCACAGACGCCATAAGACCAAGAAGATTGAAGGCCATCTCATGCTGAGAAAATTTGGGGAGATACCCAATTTTTCAATACCCTCGGCGATGGAGCTATTCGCTTCCATAAGGCCTTTTCCGCCGGTCCAACCGAGGATGGCCCCGCAGATGGTAAGGTAGCTTCCCCAAGACTCCGAATGTCATCTCCGCAACAGCGCCTCTAGGGCTAATTTGGATTCAGAGTAGGGCGCGTCGTTTCCGAAATTACAGTGATTGGGAGAGAGAGGTAGAATACCTTGGGCGGGCAGTGCTTCCACGCCACAGGAAGCTTTACCGGTCTTAACCATACCAAGGAGACGAAGTAAATTGGTTAACATGATGCGATGAGCAATCTCCAACTTGGAGTCAATGGAATCGATCTCACGGCGGTTTTCGGTAATAGCGGCTAAGGGAACGAGATAGTCAAGATCCCAATTAATGCCGTTCTTCTCATCATGAATGTAGTTAACGAGGGCCTGGACATCCTGTTTGATTCCTATAAATTCATTAATTTTAGAATAGGAATTATGAGCACGAAATTCATACCTTGGTTGAACGGCACGACAATCAGCTGGGAGCCGCGTGACCAAAATTTACAGTACTCGTGTACATCGCTTCGTATTATTCGGTTACTTCACGCCGGGAGAGACTGGTGGTAAGAACAACTCGGGCACCACAGCTGATAAGGCCCTGTGGGGCCTCCGCTGCAGTAGATCCGGCACCAGTGCCAGTCATCAAAAGGTTTCTATGTTCAAAAGTAACACCAGAATAAAATAGATTAGCGAAATTGCGCTGTTAGCCGCTCCCAATTTTGCCAAGCAAGGTTCGACGTATGTTAGCTGATGGATATTGAGAAGGGAAAGGAAAAGAAACAAACCAAATAACCAAGGAGAAAACCAAACACAGGAAAAAATCTGCTCTACCGTGGTATCGTTGTCTTCCACAGGCGGAGGAATTGTGGGAGTTGCTGCTGCCCTTGCGGCTCGGGATTGTTGGCGCGGATATCTCCCTCGGTGACAATGAAGGCGCTTGTTGGTCCAGAGAGGGGTGGTGGGTGAGCAACAAAGAACCCCAGCTGTGGCCAGCTTGAAGATCTCAATTTCAAGCGGGGATTTGGGGAATGCCATCTGGTGTGATTGTTCCATGGACCCATCGTGGAGCAGCTAGCCAGCTATTTCTTTTCCTGACAAACTTCGAGGCTCCTACTCTTCTCCGACATGTTCCATGTGTGCTTTGCCCAATTGGCCATGGGTTTTCCCAACCTGGCAAAAAAAATGCTTATCTGAGCGGCCTGTTCCATACAATCCAAATACAATCCGGTGAACATTTTGGAATATTCCAATCCATCATCTTCCTTTCTCTTCAAATTATGGAATGGAATGCATTCCATGCCAGCCTTTCCAAGAGATTGGGCCTTTTTTTGCCCGCAATATTTTTACTAGTCTTCACACCCTCTACAAAAATCTGAGCTTCATCCACACCAAATCGATTCATAATCTTCTCCCCACCGGCCCCTCACCTTTTCTATTACTTAGTTCATCTTATCCTCAAGCTATCTTCCTTAATCACTTCCTTCACCGCTTAATGGTACCTCTAGGATTCCCTCCAATACATTCCGAATTTTTCTCCCTCTCATTTCTTCCGCCATTGCCCCTTTTTACCTCTTTCTCTCCTCCCTTAAGGAATCGTAGCATGTTTAGGGGTAGCTTTGTTCATCCCAATCCAGAGTTTCCCATGGAGCTTTTTTGGTTTCTCCAACCACGGCTTCGTCACACCCCGCTGCCTACTGTATCCTGAGTTCCCTCCTCCCTACTCAATCCATTGTGAGTTGTGCTGATCACAGATTATAAAGAATCTTCATTGAGCCTGACCAATTCCCCTCAACCTGGCAATCCCCGTCATGTACTGTGTATCGGGAACCACTGCCTGGGTCTCTAGCCCTCATTTTGCATCCTCTCTCCACCCTCTCGTTCTTAATCATGGGCCACTTGAGCACGCCCTCCTTTAGCCAACAACCCTTCACTACCATCCAACCAAGCTTCCCCAGCGGTTTGTGTATCAGTTGGCACCTTCAACTGAAGAATTTTCTCTGGATGAGGTGCCATCCTAAGCCCCCAAGCTTCTTTCTTAGTTTTTAGTGTTCGTGACACAACAAGTAACAGAAGGGGAGGATCACGGATAGGGAACCTACGAAGAGGTTTTACAGCCTGTTTGACTGAATTCGAAGGCGTTTTCTGCGGGGCAATGGATTTAATGCTGTGGCCAATCAATTGCCTGTTACTCCAACTAAGAGATTGGATGTGGTCAAATCCTACCTTGACTACAGTGCTCGCAAAGCGGCTAACCAACTCATCAAATCACACAAGTCTGCTCTGTGTCGTGCCGCTGCCTAACAAACCGCTCTCGTATATGGGGTTTTTGGAGGACAGGGAAATATTGAAGAATTCTTTAACGAAACCAACTAGGAGAAATCTTCAGCTTTTATGGCGGATTTGTTGACAATTATTTGGGGTATTGTGCCCGGCTACTTTCCTCACCTTCTCAAGATACTCATACAGGCAATGTGTATTCCAAGGAATTTGATGTTATGGCTGCAGAGTGAGGAATCTACCCTGATCTTACCTATCTAGTTTCTGCTCCTGCGTCCTTTTCCTTAATTGGGCTGGTTCAACAGGCGCAGTTCTATATAACTTGCAAAATCCTGGCCAAGTAGCCCGGGGAGCTCTGAGAAGGGGTTGCCGGCACAACCGGCAATTCTCAAAGTATCATTACAGCGGCCGTGATTGCATCTGCGTCAGCTTGGAATTAATTCTAGTGTATCACATCCGACACTCTCACCATCCTTTTCTTGATCAGTTGCCATTTCTAGCAAACCAATCCCCGCACTTCACTAGCTCCATGGATCATACAAGACTCCCTCAATGAGGGTGGAGGTACCCCATGGCCAATGCTGTCCGTACGAGACCAGCCTCAAGCACAGGTCCAGTACCACGTTGATATTACCAGTACTCATTTACCTAATGATAAGCATACCAGCGTCTCCTTGATTAATGGTGCCAGGGGGAGCGTTGTCATAACCGGCCCCCCCCCCCAATCACTTCACGCCCTTAATCTTAGTCTGAGGGAGGTCAAAGGGCTAACTGCATTGGGCTAGGGTCGTGCCCCTTTTACCAAGAGGAAGGTTCGTTTCACAAACCGTTTCCTGGCTAGGGCGGGGCCGTTCCACTCGCTTTGCCTCGAATGTGAATTGACATTATTTTGGAGGACCTTAAAGAGATAGGGGATTTTAATGTTGTGCAGTCTGGAAACGAGAGGAACAAAGAAGTACAAAGAAGCAATAGTGCAAAAGATATCCGGGACAGAGTAGTATTGCAGTGACCTGGCTATCATACAACTACGGGCATTCCATCAATTTAAATACAAAAACACAGGTGGCTCGTCCACAAGTCCCCATAACTCAAGCACGCCATTTCCATCGCTTCTGACACGATTCTCTTTTATCGGTGAGTTCCTCACCGCCATACCTCACCACAATGCTTCACCGCGCTTCACGCTCTTGATACCCGGTCGGCCCCACTTATCGCATCGTTCTCCGAGAAGCGGAATGAACGGTGAATGATCCGACTTCGGGGAGAGCTCCGGTGATTTCAACAATAGATTTCATCTAGCAGGATCTCGCGATTCCTGCTTTCCACACCTGTACTGGTCAAGACGTTTACGATGGTTCCAGGGATGAATCAATCATTTCCAAATTGGTGAATATAATTACTTAGCAGCCCGTTCACTGGGAAACCGCCAGTCTTCCCCGGTGCGACGCAATCCTTGACTTTGGCCCCTGTTGGCATTTCCGGGCTTGGTGTTTTGACTCATCGCAATAATTAAGGCACTGATGTACGCATAATCATCCTGGGCCCGTTCGAAGGCAAAAACAATGAGGTTCGATACAAACCCGAGCTATTCGACAGACATTCTGAGCACAGAGTCAAGTATGCAGTCAACTGGGTGAAGGATCATGACCCTAAATTGGTGTGAACAAAGCAGGGAGATACATTTGTTGATACCAAATTTTCTCGATTGCTTGGACAGCAGTCTGTGATGGTTCCTGGGATGACACCTTACACTGTCCCGTGGGACCTTGCTCTGGCTACTACGAATGTTGAGTATCAGATTGAATTAGATGGTAAGATATATCAGGTCCTCAAATTTGGTATATTTATGCTAAAGAAAACATTTCAACGCTTAGGGTCTTACAGTAGCTCTTCAGATGATTCAACAGAATACGATCCCTGTTGCCGCTATCACGGGTAATCCTATCTATGTGAACCCCCGAGCTATAAGATGGTAGATCCCACTTGTCCAACAGCTTTGTTTTGCCAGTGTTCCCATTGAAGGGCTGGCTATTGGCGCCGGGGTACGGTCAATCGAGGTGGCCAATAAGTGTATTGAGACGATCGTATTAATACAGCTATCAGTTAAGCTCTGTTGAATCCATGCTATCCAACAAGTCATCAATATTGCAAAGGCCAACCCAACTTTGCCGATGGTTCTACAGTTAACTGGAGGAAGAGGCGGGAGCGATCACTGCTTTGAAGGAATCCATCAACCTACCCTTCAGATGCATGGACGCATCAGGAGATGGGGTAACATTGCCCTCCTTGTGGGATCTCGGTTTGGTGGGGCGGAAGGTAAATATCTTTATTTGATAGGAGCTTGGTCTGAGAAGTTCAAGTACCCTCCGATGCCTTTCAATGGTGTTTTTTTTTCGGTAGCAGAATGATCACTGCAAAGGAGGCACATACTCGCTTGAATGTAAGTTTCACTTTGGTCAGGCATACAATCAGCCCCATTCTACTTTATATCGTGTTCTAGCCCAAGAAAGCGATCTGTGAAGCAGAGTGGTTGGATGATAAGGACTGGGAAAAGACCAATAAGGGTCCTACCGCTTGTGTTATAACAGTCCTGTGGGAGATGGGCCTACCTAGCCACAAGCTTGCTGCCTGGGGCGTCATTCTCCGGTGAATATAAATCGGGATTTGTTATGCGAACATTTTCAACTAACCGCCTGCAATATTGGGCTAAGGTAGATCGAACAAATTTTCTCACTTGATAAACCCAAACGCCCCCTTTGAGCTTAAGAAGCAATGTGACTATATCATAAAACGTCCAGAGAGAATCCCCATTCCACAAAACTTACTTTGGGCGAAATTGCAGTTGGGAGGCTGCGGATCTTGAAGATATGACTTATCCCGAGGTCTTTTGTCACATGGCCCAACACATATGTTAGCATGAGCCCGGCTGGATCGATGCCTCTTTAAAACAGCCTAGCTGGGATTTCATCTAATGCATTGATGAACGCTTGACCCCGGGGCATGCCTACTCATAACCCCCCAACTTGGGTAATTTTTTTGCTACCACTAAAAATATTATAGCCTGTTACCCAGAGGCCAACACTCAACTCATCAATCCACAAGATATGCAGCATTTCTTTCTTCTATGTCAATGGCGCCGCCACAAGCCTGTTCCCTTGCTTCCATCACTTGACCAGACCTTCGAATTTTCGTTCAAGAAGGATTCTCTTTGGCAATCCGAAGATCTGGGGATGTTATTGACCAGGATTTTGGAAGAGCCTGGATTCTTCATGGACCTATTGCTGTCAAATACTCCATCATAGCCAATGAGCCTATCCAGGATATTCTCGACAGAATCCACAATGGACACATCTCTGCACTAACAACAGATCTCTCTTTTATGGCGATGATGAAGTAGGATCCCTGTTGTTGAGTACTTTGTTGGCAAATCAATCACTTCTCTGGATGGCATTGGGAGGTTTGACGGGTTGACTGTTTCTAAGGAAGGCGGAAAGACCACATTTAGACTCTCCGCATCCGCCTCTGAATGCGCCCTCAGGCTTCCCGATACTGACCGGTGGCTAAGGCTGTTCCCATGGTGAAACCTGGTCATTGAGAAATGCATTATTCACATGCGATGTTCTCTTTCAAGGCAGCAAGTTCCAGGACAATCCAATAAGACATATCTTCACTCCTGCCCATGGCGTGGTTGTCGGAATTACAAATGCAATGGATCAGGCTAAATTCGGCATTATTGTAAATGAGAAAACCATTCCTGTAGTTTCGATGCTAAGGCTGTCGAGATTAGGATGTCAGAAGAGAAGGAGACTCTCATGGAGCTCATTGAGCTCACCACATTCGGGAAGCCAGCGCCCCTGCCACTCACATTGATCTACCACCCCGAGAGTGGCTCTGAATCTATCAACAAGGTAATGAATGGTAGGAAGGATAGGATTAAAGAATTTTACTACAGACTACTATTTGGCCATGAAGAGGTTCCACTTGACAGGGCTGTTACAGATGTGTTTGAAGGGAGATGCGCACAGGTTTCAGGGCAGGCGATTGATGATTTAGTTCACTTACTTGGGAACAATGGCGGGGCTTTGGCTGACCTGCCTTGGACGGCTGTCTACTCACAGATGGATTTCACAATATTGGTTGGGTGGAAAGCTATCATCAAAACAACCCTCCCAAAGGCCCTTGACAGTAATCATCTCAAGCTGGCTCCCCTCTCCGATAGCTTCCCACTACTTCCCGGCGCAAAGCCTTTGAAGCTAGATGATGTTGAAACCAGAGCTCAAATCAAACCGTTCTCAACCAGGCCTCTGGGAAGGTGGTGGAGGTCTGTGGCACCATCACAAGGGATGGGTGGCCAATTATTGAGGTTACTTCACAAGCTCCCATCCTTTGTTGGTGGTTGCTCTAGTTTCTTCAATGAATCCACATTATTGAAGCAACTTAGCGCCGACAACGCTACTTTTCATTATAGCAGATTTTTGTCTTCCCATAGTTTACATGATGCGTGGCCCCATCACTATTATAATATTTAATGTTTTCTCTCCAATTTTACAAAGGCAAACTACTCTGGCAAAAGACCAATCCCTCCCCCAAATGATCTATTGTGAAATGTGCAAACTTGTCTTAGACTAGCCTTGTCATACCAAGACTTGCATTGAATCCTATTCAAGATAATTATCTTTCTATGTGGCTCACTGTTTTTCATTATTCCCAAACTTGCTTGTGAGGAAACATATGGTATATTGTCGCTAGTGCTGCAGGAAAATGAAATATCGGAATACAGTGCTTAACTCTATCAAGCTATTGCTAGGCCGCATTATGTATTCTCAATAGTGAAAAAGCTCCAAAATGCCCTTAGAACCTACCTTAACCCCCCATTAAGTTGTATCATACTACTTCTCCAGCCCATCCTATGCGGGAGGTGTTCCTGTTTTCAAAAGTATCTGGATGCCTGGGCGCTAGGCGGCTCAAATTCACACCCAAATCCTTTAGTCTTGACGCCAAGGCATCACGGTACTTTTGGAAACAGCAAGCATATGGAACCCAACCTATATGAAGTGGGACCCTGCAAACAATTGGATCTAATCAGACATCTTGTATTCCGTATCATAGATATGGGCTAGTGTGCATATGGATTCCCAGATACCATTACCAACTCCTGTCTCGTAGCCCTAACACACAATGATTTCAAGTTGTCCTGTACACGAATTAGCCGGGCTCGCACTTCAATGGGTATCTTTTCAAGCTTGACCTGTTCAATGCCGGGTTGGGAGAACCTACTGCCAATTGGACAACGCACACGGAACATGCCATTCAGATATGAGTAGGAGCTTGGAGGTTCGTCGGGAAAAGGAATAGCCGGCTAGCTGCATGGCGCAGGGTCATAGCTGCTCCACGATGGGTCCCTGGAACACCCCCAGTTAGTGATGGACACGATCATGCTCGATCATAAATTTTTGGTGTGATCGAGCTCGATCCAGGGTTCCGAATAGTCCCACCGGTCAAGTCTTGGAGGCGGGACCGGGCTGGCCAGTCCTGGTGATGGCGATGACTGGACCCGACTAACTTGGGTGGTCCGGTCCGGTTTGAACTGGTCCCAGACCAGTCTTTATAAAAGATCGCATGGGTCTGAATGGCACCAAGCCCAACACTCGCTAAGAATAGAAGTATAGCTATACTAGGATCTTAAAGTCGCTTGTCACGCTATGAATCAACAGCCCCTCAATACAAGTTGATAGAATATCCTGGAGAGGATAATATGCGGTGGAAATACAATTACCTGATGGATAAGTCGCATCCAATACCGGTATTGTGGCATGTGGTCATGTAATATCACTCACTTAGTGAACCA
>Ga0307510_10001804_pt1 | contig 23934 bp, 20 predicted proteins | sample 12_EM_MG_FD_207224 | JGI IMG/M metagenome (GOLD analysis project Ga0307510, IMG submission 207224) | Populus trichocarpa ectomycorrhiza microbial communities from riparian zone in the Pacific Northwest, United States - 12_EM | ecosystem: Host-associated > Plants > Roots > Unclassified | place...
GTCGGCCGACTTCTACATCGAGACCGTGCGCCGCGTGTTCCAGGAATACGACCTGCCGCGCGGCGTGTTCACGCACCGCGGCCGCACCGTGAACCCGGCGGCGATACGCCGCACCGCGCTGGTCACGATCGAAGGCGAACGCGACGACATCTGCGCGATCGGCCAGACGCTCGCCGCGCAAGACCTCGCGAGCAACCTGCGCCCCTACCTGCGAACCCACTACGTGCAGCCCAACGTCGGCCACTACGGCGTGTTCAGCGGCAAGCGGTGGCAGAACCACATCTACCCGCTGGTCCGCGACGTGATCCACATCTCGCAGTGACTGGCGACCCGGTTGCAGCGCACTGAGGCCGGGTGCTCGACGCGGCCCAGCGCCGGGCCGCTCCCAAGCGGGCCGCGCACCCGCCCGGCGGGTGGTGGCGGTATCCCGCCACCGGGTGCCTTATCTCAGTCCTTCGACGCCGGCACGTTCGCCGGGATGCCGCTGCCTGCGGCCTCGACCTTGTTGGGCGCGTGCCCGAAGCGTCGCTTGGCCCACGCCGCCAGGTCGTCGAGGTAGCTGTAGACCACCGGCACGACGATCAGCGTCAGCAGCGTCGAGGTGATCACGCCGCCGATGATGGCGCGGCCCATCGGCGCCTGGATCTCGCCGCCTTCGTCCAGCGCGAGTGCCAGCGGCAGCATGCCGAAGACCATCGCCGCGGTCGTCATCATGATGGGCCGCATGCGGACCAAGCCCGCCTGCAGCAGCGACTCGGCCACGCTCATCCCTCGCTTGCGCGCATGGTTCGCGAAGTCGACCAGCAGGATCGCGTTCTTCGTCACCAGGCCCATCAGCATCACCAGGCCGATCATCGAGAACAGGTTCAGCGTGGAGCGCGTGACCAGCAGCGCGAGCATCACGCCGATCAGCGCCAGCGGCAGCGAGGCCATGATGGCGAACGGCTGCAGGAAGCTGCCGAACTGCGACGCGAGCACGATGTAGATGAAGATGATGGCCGCGAGCAGCGCCAGCAGAATTCCCTGGAAGGCCTCGGCCTGGTCGCGCGTCTGCCCGCCCTGGTCGAAGCGGTAGCCGGGCGGCAGCTGGGTCGAGTCGACGAGCTTCTTGACCTCGCTGCCCACGTCGCCGCTCGGGCGGCCGGTCACGCCGGCGTAGACGGCCTGGCGCCGCTGCAGATCCTGCCGCTTGATCACGAGCGGGTTCACGACCGGCACCACATCGGCGACGCGGCCGAGCGCGATCGGCGTGCCGTCTTTCGCGTAGGCGACCGGCAGGTTGTCGAGCTGCGCGATGTTCTCGCGCATCAGTTGCGGCAGGCGCAGCTCGACCTCGACCTGCTCGCCGTCGGGTGAGGTCCAGTAGGTCGCGACATCGCCGTTGACGAAGGTGCGCAGGCTGGCTGCCAACACCGTCGGCGTGAGCCCGAGCTCGCGCACCGCGTCGGCACGCAGGCGCACGGCATAGGCCGGCAGGCCGGGCTTGACCGAAGTCTCGAGGTCGGTGATGCCGGGAATCTTGCGCATCTTCTCGGCCAGCTTGAGCACCTCCGCGTCGAGCACCTTGGGGTCGGGCCCGAGCAGCGAGACGAAGATCGGCCGGTTGCCGAGCGCCACGTCGGCGCCCGGGATCGGCGCGATCGCGTTGCGTATCGCTTCCTCGACCTGCTTCTGCGTGCGGTGCCGTTCGCTCGGCTTGACGAGCTGGATGTCGAGTCGGCCAGCGTTGCGATTGCCGTCGACGTCGCCGGTGCGGCTGGAGATCATGCGCACCTCGGGCAATGCCTTCACCTGCGCTTCGACCTGCGCCATCTTCTCGTTGCCGCGTTCCAGGCTGGTGCCCACCGGCATCGTCACGTTCATGCCGATGAAGCTGTTGTCGGCGTCGGGGACGAACTCGGTGCCGACCAGTGGCGCCAGAAAGATCGCGCCGACGAAGCTGCCGATGCCGACCATCAGCACGATGCCGCGCGGCCGGATGAAGCGCAGGTAGCGCTTGTCAGAGAACACCCAGTGGATGAGGCGCTCGTAGATGTCGTGCATCAGGTCGAGCACGCGGTCGGTGCTGCGCATCAGGTGGCCGAGCACCGGCAGCTTCGCGAGGCGCGTGCCGGGCGGGTCCTTCCAGATGCTGGAGAGCATCGGGTCGAGCGTGAAGCTGACGAACAGGCTCACCAGCACCGCGACCGTGACGGTGATGCCGAACGGGAAGAAGAACTTGCCGACGATGCCCTTCATGAACGCCACCGGCACGAACACCGCGCAGATCGCGAAGGTGGTCGACATCACGGCCAGACCGATCTCCTCGGTGCCGTCGCGCGCGGCGGTGATGTGGTCCTTGCCGAGGTGGACATGGCGCACGATGTTCTCGCGCACCACGATCGCATCGTCGATCAGCAGCCCGATGCACAGGCTCAGCGCCATCATCGTCATGAAGTTCAGCGTGAAGCCGAACGCATACACCGCGATGAAGGCCGAGATCACCGCGATCGGCAACGTGAGCCCGGTGATGATGGTGCTGCGCCAGCTGTGCAGGAACAGGAAGACGATGGCCACCGTGAGCAGCGCGCCTTCGATCAGCGTGCGCTTCACGCCCTTGAGCGAATCGCGGACCCAGTCGCTGTCAGCGTAGACCAGCCGCAGCTCCACGCCGGGCGGCAGCGACTTGCGCAGTTCCTCGGTCGCGTCCTTGATGCCCTCGCCGGTGGTGACGATGTTGGCGTCCTGCTGCTTGTAGATCTGGAACGAGATCGCCGGAATGCCGTCGACGCGGGCGTAGGACGTGGGCTCCTTCTCGCGCTCGACCAGCGTGCCCAGGTCGCCGAGGCGGATGACCAGGCTGCCGCGCGTCGCCACCACCACGTCGGTGAAGGCCTTGGCATCGCGCACGCGGCCTTCGACCCGCACCAGCGCGTCTTCCTTCGAACTCGTCAGCAGGCCCACAGGCACATCGGCGTTCGCACTCGCCAGCGCGGCCGACACATCGGCCGGCGTGAGCTGGTAGGCGCGCAGGCGTTGCGGGTCGAGATCGATGCGCACCTGGCGCACCGTGAGCCCGCCCACGTCGACCTTGGCGACGCCGCCCACCCGCTCCAGCCGCTTGCGCACGGTCTGGTCGGCCAGCAGCGAGAGCTCGCGCGTGCTGCGGTCCGGCGCGATCAGCGCGAGGTTGACGGTGGGCTGCGCGTTGTCGCCGTCGAAGCGCGAGATGTAGGGCGGCTTCGCGTCGCGCGGGAAGCCGGGCTGCAGTTGCGAGACCTTGTCGCGCACATCCTGCACCGCGCGGTTCATGTCGGCACTGAGCTGGAATTCGACGACCGTCTCGCTGCTGCCTTCGAGGCTGTTCGAGCGGATCATCTTGACGCCGGCGATGCCGTTCAGGCCGAGCTCGATGGGCCGCGTGAGTTCGGTCTCGGCCGCCTCGGCGGACGCGCCCGGGTAGGCCACGCTGACGAACACGATGGGCGGTGTGATGTCGGGCATGCGCTCGACGCCGAGCTGCGCATACGAGAACAGGCCGAGCACGCACAGCGCCACCATGACCATGGTGGCGAAGACGGGGTTGTTGATGGAGACGCGGGTGAACCACATGGCAGCGCCCCTCGCTTACGACGACTTGCCGGAGGCCGCACTGGCGCGCGCCGCGGGCACGCCGGCCGCGCTGCTGGCGATGCGCGCGGGCGCGCCCTCCTTCAGCGTGTCGAAGCGTGCGGCCAGCACCTGCGCCTCGGCGCCCAGGCCCTGCGTCACTTCGACGCGGCCGGTGGTGAGGTCACGCCGGCCGGTGATGATGATGCGGCGCACCAGCGCGCCCTTCTCCAGCGTCCAGACATAGTCCTGCCCCGAGGCCTGGCCGACCGCGCCCACCGGCAGCGTCAGGCGCTGCGCGTTGTCGTCGAGCAGCACGATCGCGCTGGCGTACTGGCCGGCGCGGAACACCTCGTCCGGGTTCGACATCAGCACGACGACGCGGATGCCGCGCGTGCCCACTTCAGCCGACGGTGCGATGCGGTCGATGCGCCCTTCGACCGGCGCGCTCGCGCCTTCGACACGCACGTTGACCTTCTGCCCCGCCTTCAGCATCGACACCTGGTGCGTGCCGACGATGCCGCCGAGCTCCAGCTCCTTCAGGTCGACGACCGTCATCAACTCTTGCTCGGCGCTGACCTTCTCACCCGGCAGCACATTGCGCTTGCCGACCACGCCGTTGATCGGCGCGGTGAGTGCGGCCTCGCGCACGCTCACGCCTGAAGTCGCCAGCTGGGCCTCGGCCGACTTGAGCTGGGCCTTCATCGCCTCCAGCGTGGCGCGCGACGATTCGAGCGCGTTGGTCGAGATGAAGCGCTGGTTCGCGAGATCGATGTTGGACGCGTGCAGCCGCTCGGCCTCGGCCAGCCGCGCCTTGGCCGAATCGACACCGGCCGAGCGTTCGGCCACGCGGCTCTGCAGATCGGAGAGATCGATGCTGCCCAGCGACTGCCCCGCCTTGACGCGGCTGCCTTCGGCGACCGTCAGTGCCAGCAGCGTGCCCGACGCCTTGGCCCGCACGACCGCCGTGCGCGGCGCCATCAGCGGGCCGGAGAACTCGACGCGCTCGGGCATCACCGCCATCACGGGCCTCACCACCTCGCTCGGCGTGAACTCCAGGGTCACGTCGGGCTTCTTGTCCTTGTCGTCGCCGGTGCGGGCGCTTTTGGCGCGCGACACCACCGCCAGCGCGGTCGCGACGACGATGATCGCCACGCCCCCGCCGATGAGCCACTGCTTGCGCATGAGGCTTCCTTTCCTGTGTTGTTGTCTGTCTGGCGCGAGAGTGTAGGGACTCGTTACAGCGCTACAACCCCACGTGCGACAGACTGCGGATTGTGAGGGTCAGAGTGCAGACGTCAGGGCCCAGGCGGCCTCGCCGCGGCGCTCCAGCACCCAGGCGCGCGCGCAGCACAACGCACCGGCCAGCGCCGCACCGCAGCCGCCCCAGAACACCGCACCGAAGCCGAAGGCCTCGCTCAGCGTTCCGCCCGCCAGGCCGCCGACCACGCCGGACGCGCCATAGCCCAGCACCGAGTACAGCGCCTGCCCGCGACCGCGCAACCGGCCGGGAAAGTGCCGGTTGATGATCGCGATGCACGAGCTGTGCTGCGCCGCGAACGTGAACGCATGGCTGCATTGCGTGAGCACCAGCAGCCAGGTCAGCGCGCCGAACTCCGCCACCAGCGCGAACCGGACTGCCGCGATCAGCGCCGCGAGCAGCAGCCAGGCATGCGGCGCGAGCCGGCCGATCCAGCGGCCCTGGAACCAGAACCACAGCACCTCGACCGCGACGCCGATCGCCCAGATCAACCCGACCGCCGCCTTGTTGTAGCCCAGCGAAACCAGGTACAGCGAGAAGAACGCGTACAGGCTGGTGTGCGCCAGCACCGTGAAGAACACGCCGCCGAAGAACCACGCGACGACCGGCTTGCGCAACACCGCGAGCGCGCCGGGCGAGGCGCCCGCGGCATGCGCCGCCTCGATCGAATCCGGTAGGCGCAATGCAGCCGTCATCAACAGCAGCAACAGCGCCACCACCAGCCACGGAAACCCGCGCACGCCCCAGGCTTCGAGCAGCGCGCCGCTGCCCACGACCGCGACGATGAAGCCGATCGAGCCCCACACGCGCACGCGGCCGTAGCGGCCGGCATCGAGCTTGGTGCCGCGGCTCACGAGGTGTGCGAGCGCGGCCTCGTTGATCGGCACGACACCCGCAGTGCAGATGAACAGCGCCACCGTCACCGCCGCCAGCCAGCCGTACGGCCCGGGGATGAAGAAGCACGCCGCGCACACCAGCGCGCCACCCACCGCGATGCGCAGCAAGCGCGTGCGGTGCCCGGTGTGGTCGGCGAGCCAGCCCCACGCGTACGGGCTGAACAGGCGCGTCGCGCTCTGCATCGACGCGAGCGCGCCGATCGCCAGCGTGCCGAAGCCCAGGCTCTGGAACCACAGCGGCGCGTAGGTGCCGAACAGGCCGGCGTACGAGAAATACGCGAACGAGACCGAGCTGAAGGCGAAGAGCGCGCTGCGCGAGGGCGCGACGCCGGACATCAGCGTCGCTGCGCCGCGTCGGCCGCGATCGCCCGCATCGGCGCGACCACGTCGCCGCATTGCGCGCGGTGCCGCAGCGCATGGTCCATCAGCACCAGCGCCAGCATCGCTTCGGCGATCGGCGTGGCGCGGATGCCGACGCACGGGTCGTGGCGGCCGAAGGTCTCGACCGTGGCGGGCGCGCCGGCCAGGTCGATCGACGCGCGCGGGCTGCGGATCGAGCTGGTCGGCTTGATCGCGATGCTGACGGTGATGTCCTGCCCGGTCGAGATGCCGCCGAGCACGCCGCCGGCGTTGTTGCTGCGAAAGCCATCGGGGCTGAGCTCGTCGCCGTGCGTCGTGCCGCGCTGCGCCACGCTCGCGAAGCCGGCCCCGATCTCCACGCCCTTGACCGCGTTGATGCCCATCATCGCCTTCGCGATGTCGGCATCGAGCTTGTCGAACAGCGGCTCGCCCAGGCCGACCGGCACGCCGCGCGCCATCACCGCGATGCGCGCGCCGCAACTGTCGCCGGCCTTGCGCAGCTCGTCCATGTAGGCCTCGAGGCGCGGGATGTCGCTCGCGTTGGCGGCGAAGAACGGGTTGTTCGGCACGTGATCGAGCGACTCGAACGGGATCGCGAGATCGCCGATCTGCGTCATGTGGCCGGCGAACGTGGTGCCGTGTTTCTCGAACAGCCATTTGCGTGCGACCGCACCGGCGCCGACCATCGGCGCGGTGAGCCGGGCCGAGGCGCGGCCGCCGCCGCGCGGGTCGCGCAGGCCGTACTTCTGCAGGTAGGTGTAGTCGGCGTGGCCGGGCCGGAAGGTGTTCAGGATGTTGCCGTAGTCCTTGCTGCGCTGATCGGTGTTGCGGATCAGCAGGCAGATCGGCGTGCCGGTGGTCTTGCCTTCGTACACGCCCGACAGGATCTCGACCGCGTCGGGCTCGTTGCGCTGCGTCACATGGCGCGAGGTGCCGGGGCGGCGGCGGTCGAGCTCGGGCTGGATGTCGGCCTCGCTGAGCGCCACGCCGGGCGGGCAGCCGTCGATCACACAGCCGATCGCGGGCCCGTGGCTCTCGCCGAAGTTGGTGACGCGGAACAACTCGCCGAGGGTGCTGCCGGACATGGTGTCTCTTGAATCGTGGTGGCCAAACGCAAACCACCGCCCGAAGGCGGTGGCGGCTGTCGATTCTAAGTCGGCCGGTTCAGGAGGAGGTCTGCTCGTCCCGCGGTTCCTCGACCGGCCAGTCGCGGATGTAGGCCTTGAGCATGCGGTTCTCGAAATCCTGCCCGTCGACGACGGCCTTGGCGACGTCGTAGAACGAGATCACGCCCATCAGCGTGCGCTGCGTCATCACCGGCAGATAACGCGCGTGGCGGCCCAGCATCATGCGGCGCACTTCGTCGATCTCGGTGTCGGGCGTGCAGGTGAGCGGATGGTCGTCCATCACGCTGCGCACCAGCGTCTTGCCGAGCGAGCCGCCGCCCTTCACGACGGCCTGGATGACCTCGCGGAAGGTGAGCATGCCGGTGACCTCGCCGCCGTCCATCACGACCAGCGAGCCGATGTCGCGCTCGGACATCGCCGCGACGGCTTCGGACAACGGCGAATCGGGCGTGACCGTGAACAAGGTCCCGCCCTTGACGCGGAGGATGTCGCTGACTTTCATGAGGCTCTCCCGCAGCGCTGGGTTCGAGGCAATATAGCCCACAATTCGGGCCAACAACACCCCTGCGCGCCCTGCAGGCGCATCACTGGAGACGGCATGCCCGGCAGCTCAGACCCTGGCTTCGACACCCTGGCACTGCATGCCGGCGCGGCGCCCGACCCCGCGACCGGCGCGCGCGCCGTGCCCATCCACCTCAGCACGTCCTTCGTGTTCGAGAGCAGCGAGCATGCGGCGTCGCTGTTCAACATGGAGCGCTCGGGCCACGTCTACAGCCGCATCTCGAACCCGACCAACGCGGTGTTCGAGGAGCGCGTGGCCGCGCTCGAAGGCGGCGCCGGTGCGATCGCCACCGCGAGCGGCCAGGCTGCGCTGCACCTGGCCGTGAGCACCATCGCAGGGGCGGGCTCGCACATCGTCGCGTCCAGCGCGCTGTACGGCGGCTCGCACAACCTGCTGCACTACACGCTGGGCCGCTTCGGCATAGAGACCACCTTCGTGAAGCCCGGCGACATCGACGCCTGGCGTGCCGCGATCCGCCCCAACACCCGACTGCTGTTCGGCGAAACGCTGGGCAACCCCGGGCTGGACGTGCTCGACATCCCGACCGTCTCCACCCTCGCGCACGAGCACGGCCTGCCGTTGCTGGTCGACTCCACCTTCACGACGCCGTGGCTGATGAAGCCCTTCGACCATGGCGCCGATCTGGTGTTTCATTCGGCCACCAAGTTCCTGTCCGGCCACGGCACCGTGATCGGCGGCGTGCTGGTCGACAGCGGCCAGTTCGACTGGGAGCGCTCCGGCCGCTTCCCCGAACTCACGCAGGCCTACGACGGTTTCCACGGCATGGTGTTCAGCGAGGAGAGCACCGTCGGCGCGTTCCTGCTGCGCGCCCGCCGCGAAGGCCTGCGCGACTTCGGCGCCTGCATGAGCCCGCACACCGCGTGGCTCATTCTGCAAGGCATCGAGACGCTGCCGCTGCGCATGGCGCGGCACATCGAGAACACGCGCAAGGTGGTCGCGTTTCTCGCGGGCCAGAAGATGGTCGAGGCCATCGGTTATCCGGAACTCGAATCGCATCCGAGTCATGCGCTGGCCAAGCGCCTGCTGCCGCGCGGCTGCGGTTCGGTGTTCAGCTTCAACCTGCGCGGCTCGCGCGCGCAGGGCGTGGCCTTCATCGAAGCGCTGAAGATCTTCTCGCACCTCGCGAACGTGGGCGACTGCCGCTCGCTGGTGATCCACCCGGCGTCGACCACGCACTTCCGCATGGACGACGCGGCGCTCGCGCAGGCCGGCATCACCGCGGGCACGATCCGGCTGTCGATCGGCCTCGAGGATGCCGATGATCTCATCGACGACCTGAAGCGCGCGCTGAAGCTTGCAGAGAAGGCAGGCGCCTGATGGAACTCGACATCAAAGGCCACGCGCCCGCCTACGCCTACACCGGTGGCAAGCCCTTCGCTGCCGCCCTGCCCTGCGTCGTCTTCATCCACGGTGCGCTCAACGACCACAGCGTCTGGACGCTGCTCGCGCGCTGGTGCGCGCATCACGGCCATGGCGTGCTCGCGGTCGACCAACCCGGCCACGGCCGCAGCGGCGGCATGCCGCTCGAAAGCGTCGAAGCGCTGGCCGACTGGGTCTTCGCCTTGCTCGATGCGGCCGGCGTGCAGCAGGCCGCGCTGGTGGGCCACAGCATGGGTTCGCTGATCGCGCTCGAAGCCGCCAGCCGCGCGCCCGAACGCGTGAGCCGCCTCGTGATGATGGGCACGGCCTACCCGATGAAGGTGTCGGAGGCGCTGCTCACCACCGCGCGCGACGCACCGCTGAAGGCCATCGACATGGTCAACGCGTTCTCGCACTCGGGCATGGCCGCCAAGCCCTCGTTCCCCGGCCCGGGCGCGTGGCTGCACGGCGGCGACCGCGCGCTGATGCGACGCGTGCAGGCCAGCCAGCGCGACACCAACCTGTTTCACCACGACTTCAGCCTGTGCGACCGCTATGCGCACGGCATGGAGGCCGCCGCGCTGGTGCAGTGCCCGGTCGACGTGGTGCTCGGCGCGCGCGACCAGATGACCGTTCCCAAGCAGGCGCGCGAGATCGCGCTGGCGCTGAAGGCGCGCGTGAGCACGGTCGACGCGGGCCATGCGTTGATGGGCGAAGCGCCCGATGCGGTGCTCGCGGCGCTGCGCCGCGCACTCGGCTGAAGATCGTCGCCATGCTCGACCCCGCCGACCCGCGGATCACGCACATCGAGCGGCTGGTCGCGGCCATCGATCTGCCGATCGGCCGCTGGGACCGTGACGCTCGCCTGGTGTTCTGCAACGACCACTACCTCGGCTGGACCGGCCGCGAGCGCGAGCAGCTGCTCGGGCGCACGCTGCGCGACCTCTTCGGCGACGCCGCCTGGGCCATCGCCGAACCCGCGTTCGCGCAGGCTTTCGATGGCCGCACGGTGCGCTACCAGCGTCAGCTCACCAACGGGCCGACACCAGGGCGCTGGGCGCGCATCCAGGTGTGCCCCGATGCCGACGCACACGGCACGGTCGAATCAGTGTTCACGATCGCAACCGACATCCACGACGACGTCGTCGCACGCGAAACCCTCACCGCCACGCAGCGCCGGCTCGACCGCTTCACCGACAACATCCCGTTCCCGCTGACCTACGTCGACCGCGGCTTCGTCATCCGCTTTGTCAACAAGGCCTACACCGAAGCGGTGCAACAGAGCAGCGAGAACCTGCTCGGCCGGCACATCGGCGAGGTGCGCGGCGCCAAGAGGTGGGTCGAGCACGAGCCCTACTTTCTGCGCGCGCTCGAAGGCCAGACCGTGCAGTACACGCGCCTCGTGCCGACGCTGCCGCAAGGCCCGCGCTGGATGCGCACGAGCTATGTGCCCGACCTCGACACCGACGGCCAGGTGCTGGGCTTGTACACCGTGACGACCGATGTGCACGACCTGACCATCGCGCAGCAGAAGCTGCGCCGCCGCGTCGAGCGCGACGCACTCACCGATGTGCTGAGCCGCCGCACGATGATGGACCACATCGAGGCCGCGCTGGCCGATCCGCGCCAGGCGCCGGTCGCACTCTACTTCGTCGACCTCGACGGCTTCAAGGCGGTGAACGACCGGCTCGGCCACCGCGAGGGCGATGCGCTGCTGATCGCGGTCGGCGCGGCACTGCAGGCCTCGGTGCGCGCCGAGGACGCGGTCGGCCGCTTCGGCGGCGACGAGTTCCTGGTGCTCGCGCCCGTGCGCGACGCGGCGAGCGCGCATGCGCTGGCGATGCACATGGTGAGCGCGGTGCGCGCAGTCGTCGGCACCGGGCCGCTCGCCGGTGTCGTCAGCGCGAGCATCGGCTATGCGCTGGCGCCCGACGACGCCCGCCACCCGCTGAACCTGCTGCAGCTCGCCGACGACGCGATGTATGCCGCCAAGCGCGACGGCAAGAACCGCGCGATGCACTGCGGCGTGATCCCGTTCGAAGCGACGCGCTGACGCTGCCGGCCCCATGCGCCTGAAGCACGTCGAGGTCTTCAACGCCATCATGCTGACCGGCACGCTGAGCGCGGCGGCCAAGTTGCTGCACGTCACGCAGCCCGCCGTCACGCAGACGCTGCAGAGCGCCGAACGCCAGCTCGGCTACGCGCTGTTCACGCGGCAGCGCAACCGCCTCACCCCGACCAGCGAAGCGCTGGCGCTGTACCCCGAAGTGCAGAAGCTGGTCTCGCAGCTCGAGTCGGTGCGGCGGCTGGCCGGCGCGCTGCGCGACGGCGCGGCTTCGCAGCTGCGCGTGATGGTCGTGCCCTCGCTCGCGGTGCACCACCTCCCGGCCGCCTTGCGCCTGTTCAAGCTGCGCCACGCGGACATGCGGGTGTCGATCCGCACGCTGCATTCGAGCGAGATCGCGCAGGCGATCGCGCTGCGGGAGGCCGATGTCGGCATCGTCTACGGCAACGCCGCGCATGCTGCGCTCGACGACGAGCTGGTCGCGACCGGCCGGCTGGTCTGCGTGTCGCGCGTCAGCGCGCGCGGTGCCGACCGCCGCACGACCGTGCCACTCGAAGACATCGTGAACGCACCCTTCATCCGCATCGACGAACGCGACCCGCTGGGCGCGATGCTAGCGGAGCAGTGGTCGCGCCTGGGATTGGCGCCGCACGGCGAGATCACGGTGCAGACGCACCACATCGCGATGGTGTTGGCCGAGCAGGGCTTCGGCCCGGCGATCATCGATTCGTTCACCGCCGCGGCAAGCCGCAGCGACACGCTGCACGCGCGCACGCTCGTGCCCGAGGTGCCGGTGACGGTGCGCGCACTGTTGCCGCCCGGCGTGCGTTCGCCGAGCCCGGTGGCCGATTTCATCGAGGCCTTTCGGCAGGTGGCCGTCGCCTGAACGACGCAGATCGTCGCCGCGCGTTCACGCCGCGTCGTCTTGCGCTCCTCGCTGTGCCAGCGACCACGCGACCGCACGCCGCGCGAGCGACGCCGTCGCGTCGATCAAGGGCAGCGCCGCAGTGGCCGCGTCGAGCGCGAGCGGAATCTCGGTACAGCCCAGCACCACGGCAGCAGCGCCACGCTGCTTCAGCGCCTGCACGGCCTGCGCGAGCAGCTCGCCGGCGTCGGGCAGGCGGCCAGCCTTCACCGCGGCGATGCCGGGGAGCACCCAGCGCGTCATCTCGCCGGCGGTCGGCAACTGCCAGTGGATGTCGTGGGCCGGGCCTGCCGCGGTGCGCCGATTCACGTACAAGCCGGAGGCCAGTGTCGCGTCGGTCGCCAGCAGGCCGACGCGCCCTTCGGCGCCCACAGTGGCGACCGCGTCTTCGAGTGCGGCGTCGACGAGGTGCAGCATCGGCAGGTCGAGCGCCCGTTGCAGATCGTCGAACCAAAGGTGCGCGGTGTTGCACGGCACCACGACCAGACCGGCGCCGGCGCGCTGCAGCCGCCGCCCGCTGGCGATCATCGCCGCCAGCGGCGACTCGCCCTCGCCGCGGAACGCCGCGGTGCGGTCGGGGATCTGCGGGATCGAGCTGACGACCACCGGCACGTGGTCCTGATCGTTGACGGCCGGCGTGGCGTCCAGCATCTTGCGCATGAAGTCGAGCGTGGCCAGCGGCCCCATGCCGCCGAGGATGCCGACGATTCCCTTCGACTCGTATGTCTGTGCGGTGTTCACGGTCATGCGGCGGGCTTGTCCGACAGCGCCTTCAGGTTGTCCTGCAGCTCGCGGCTCATCGGTGCGTTCAGGTTGATGCCCTTGGGCGGGATCGGCGATTGGAACCACTTCGTGTAGAGCCGGGCGAACTCGCCGCTGCGGATCAAGCCGGCCAGCGTCTCGTCGACCAGCGCCTTGAACGCGGGGTCGTCCTTGCGCAGCATGATGGCATAGGGCTCGACCTGGATCGCCTCGCCGACCACCGCGAGCTCGGCCGGGTTGCGTGCGCTGGCGCGCAGGCCGTAGAGCAGGATGTCGTCCATACCGAACGCGTCGGCGCGGCCTTGCTCGACCAGCAACGCGGACTCCGCATGGTCTTTCGCGCTCATCAGCTCGATGCCGAGCTTCTTCTCTTCGTTGAGCTTGCGCAGCACCAGCAGGTTGGTGGTGCCTGCAGTCACCACGAGCTTCTTGCCTGCGAGGTCGGCGATCGACCGCACCGGCGATGCGCTCTTCACCAGCAGGCGCGTGCCGGTGTAGAAATAGTTCGTCGCGAACGCGACCTGCTTGCCGCGCTCGCTGTTGTTGGTGGTGGAGCCGCACTCGATGTCTATCGTGCCGTTCTGCAGCAGCGGGATGCGGTTCGCCGAGGTCACGGCCTGGGTCGCCACCTTCAGGTCGGCGCGGCCGGTGGCCTGCTTCAGCCGCTCGACGACGCGGGCGCAGATCTCCCAGCCGAAGCCGGTGGGCTGTGCGTTGTCACCGAGGTAGGAGAACGGGATCGACGATTCGCGGTAGGCCACGCGCACCTCGCCGCTGGCCTTGACCTTGTCGATGGTGCCGGTGGCTTGGGCCTGCGCCGCACCTGCCAGACCGGCGAGCAGCATGAGGACGAACGGGCGATGGAAGAAGCACATGTCGGGTTCCGTGAGTTGGGTGTGCACGCGACATGCGGCACGCCCTCATCGTAGGAAGCCGGGGCCGGCGCGTGTCATCGCGATCCGGCCATCCACCATAAGCTGGGCTGATGGTGCGCCCGAACGCACATGGGCCTGCTCAGCTGTCGAGCAGCTCCTGCAGCGTCAGCGTGTCGAACCCAGCGCGCTGCCACAGGCCGCGCGAGCCTTGCGACGGCTCCAGCAGCATCTGCGCGAGCAGCGGCTGCGCCGGTGTGCGCGCGGGATCGCACAGCAGCACATAGCGCGGGTCGCGTTCCTCGTCGAGCCGGCCCACCCAGTCGAACGACATCAGCGTGTCCAGGATGGGGCCGATCTGCAGCGGATCGGTCTGCAACGCGGTCGCCAGCCCGGCGCCGTTCTGGCCTCGATCGCCGGCCACGCGCGCGGCGGCCAGTTCGCGCAGTACGGCGGTCGCGAGCTGCAGGCGCGCGCCGGGGCCGTCGGGCCAGCGCTTCACGCGCTTCTGCAGGCTGGGCGCATAGGCGGCGATCACCGCGCCGAGCAGCACGATGACCCAGGCAAGATAGATCCACACCAGGAAGATCGGCACGGCAGCGAGCGCGCCGTACATCACCGAGTAGGTCGGCACGGTCGTGAGGTACCAGCTCAGCAGCTTCTTCGCGGCCTCGATGCCGAGCGCGCTGGAGACACCGCCCGCCACCGCATGGCGCCAGCGCACATGCGTGTTCGGCACGTAGTGGAACAGCCCGGCCAGGCTCACCGCCAGCAGCGTGAACTCGAAGCCCTGCAGCAGCAGGCTCACGCCGCCGGGCATCACGTTGACGAAACCCTGCGATGCCGATATCGCGTACGAACTCAGGCTCAGGCTCACGCCCAGCACCAGCGGGCCGAGCGTGACGGCCGCCCAGTAGACCAGCACGCGCTGCGCGATCGGCCGCAGCTCGCGCACGCGCCAGATGCCGTTGAGGGTGCGGTCTATCGTCAGCATCAGCGCGAGTGCGGTGAACAGCAGCAGCACGACACCGACCGTGCCCACGCCACGCGCCTGCGAGGCAAAGCGTGTCAGCTCGCGCAGCACCTGGCGCGCGATGTTCTCGGGCACGAGCGCCTGCAGAAAATACTTCTGCAGCGCATCTTGGAAGGTCGCAAACATCGGGAAGGCCGAGAACACCGCGAGCATCACGGTGATCAACGGCACCAGCGAGATGATGGTCGTGAACGTGAGGCTGCTGGCCGTCAGGCCGAGCCGGTCTTCGCGGAAGCGGGCCCGCAAGGTGCGCAGCGTGTCCAGCCACGGCCAGGTCTGCAGGGTCTGGACCAGATCCGGCAATTGCTCGCGCAACACGGACTTGATCATCGAGGACAGATTCATTGCTGGCATCATAGCCAGCGATGAACGACTCACTCTCCGCCCCACCTCCCCTGCCCGCAGCCATCGCGTGGACCCGCGGGGTCGCGGTCGGCAGCGTGATCGCGCTGATCGCGCTCGGCCTCGCGTGGGAGCTGTGGCTCGCGCCCACTGGCCAGCGCACGCTCGCGCTGAAGGTGTTGCCGCTGCTGTTCCCGCTGCTGGGCCTGCTGCGCAACCGCATGTACACCTACCGCTGGGTCAGCCTGATGGTGTGGCTGTACTTCACCGAAGGCGTCGTGCGTGCGACCAGCGACCGCGGCGCCGGTGCGTGGCTCGCCATGATCGAAGTGCTGCTGTGCCTGCTGCTGTTCTGGGCCTGCGCGGCACACGTGCGCTGGCGGCTGCGCAACGCGAAAGCGGCCGCGGCATGAAGCTGCTCGACGAACTGCGCGAGATCGTCGGCGCCACGCACGTGCTGGCAGAGGGCGACCTCGCGGCCTACGAGCTCGACTGGCGCAAGCGCTACCGCGGCCGCGCGCACGCGGTCGTGCGTCCGGGGTCGACGGCGGAAGTGGCAGCGATCGTGCGCGCCTGTGTCGCGCACGGCGTGCCTGTCGTCACGCAAGGCGGCAACACGGGGCTGGTGGGCGCCTCGGTGCCAGATGCATCGGGCACGCAGCTGCTGCTGAGCCTGACACGCATGAACCGCGTGCGCGCGATCGACGCGGCCAACCTGACGATGACGGTCGATGCCGGTTGCGTGCTGCAGCAGGTGCAGGAGGCAGCCGCCGCGCAGGGTCTGCTGTTTCCGCTCAGCCTCGCGGCCGAAGGCAGCTGCACCATCGGCGGCAATCTCGCGACCAACGCCGGCGGCACGCAGGTGCTGCGCTATGGCAACGCGCGCGAGCTGTGCCTGGGCCTCGAAGTGGTGAGCGCCAGCGGCGAGATTTGGAACGGCCTGACCGGCCTGCGCAAGGACAACACCGGCTACGACCTGCGGCATCTGTTCGTCGGCAGCGAAGGCACGCTGGGCGTGATCACCGGCGCCACGCTGAAGCTCTATCCGCAGCCCGCCGCCTCCGGCACCGCGCTCGCCGCGGTCGCCTCATTGACCGACGCAGTCGCGCTGCTGCAGCTCGCGCAGTCGCGACTGGGTGCGAGCCTGACCGGCTTCGAGGTGATGGAGCGCCACGCGCTGGGCCTGGTCCGCACGCACTTTCCGCAGCTCGCGCAGCCGCTGCCGCCGGTGGCGTGGACCGTGCTGCTCGAACAATCGGACAGCGAAAGCGCGGAGCACGCCCGCGCGCTGTTCGAGGCCTTGCTCGAGACCGCGCTCGAACGCGGCCTCGTCAGCGATGCCGCCGTCGCGTCCAGCCTCGAGCAGGCCAAGGCGATGTGGCATCTGCGCGAGTCGATTCCGATGGCGCAGAGCGTGCAGGGTCCGAACATCAAGCACGACATCGCGCTGCCGATCTCGGCCATCCCCGCGTTCGTCGAGCGCACCGACGCCGCCTTGCGGCACGCGTTCCCCGGCGTGCGCCTGGTCAACTTCGGGCATCTGGGAGACGGCAATCTGCACTACAACGTCCAGCCGCCGGACGGCGCGGACGCCAACGCGTACCTGCTCGAACACGAGCACGCGGTGAACACGCTGGTCTACGACGCGGTCGGCGAGTTCGGCGGCTCGATCTCGGCCGAGCACGGCATCGGCGCGCTCAAGCGCGACGAACTCGCGCTGCGCAAGTCACCCGTGGCGCTCGGCCTGATGCGCGCGATCAAGCACGCGCTCGACCCGCAGGACTTGATGAACCCGGGTCGGATGTTGTGAGTGCCTCGGCCTTGAGCCAGGCGGCGAACTCCTGCACCTCGGGCTTGCGCGCCGCGGTGGCCGAGCACACCAGGTAGTAGCTGCGCGGCGACGCGACCGCCTTCTTGAACGGCGCCACCAGCTTGCGCTCCTTCAGCAACTGCTTCAGCAGCGGGCTGCGACCGAGCGCGATGCCCTGGCCGGCGACGGCCGCGTTGATGAGCTGATCGAACTGCGAGAAGTGCAGCACGCTGGCGGGCTTGAGGTTGTCGAGCTTCATCGCGCGCAGCCAGATCGGCCAGTCCTGCATGTCGGCGCCGGGCCCGGAGTCGAGGTACATCAGCACGTGGTGACGCAAGTCCTCGGGCGTCTTGAGCGGACGTGCCGGATCACGCAGCAGCCGCGGGCTGCACACCGGCAGCACCACGTCGCCGAAGAGCAACTCGGCGCCCGGGTCGATCGCGTCCTCGGACTGATAGCGGATCGCGAGATCGAAGCCGTCGCGGTTCAGATTGACGAGCTTGTAGGCCGCCGAGATGCGCACGTCGACCTCGGGCCGCGTGGCCGTGAAGCCGGACAAGCGCGGGATCAGCCACAGGCCCGCGAACCCGGGCGTGGTGGTCACCACGACGGTCTTGGCACGCCGGTCGCGCTTGAGCTCGCCACTCACGCCGTGCAGCTGGGCCAGCACCTCGCTCACAGCCTGGAACAGCGTCTGGCCGTCGTCGGTGAGGCGCAGCGCGCGGTGCAGGCGGCGGAACAGCGCGAGGCCGTAGTGCGACTCCAGCGCCGCGATCTGGCGGCTCACGGCCGACTGGGTCAGCGCGAGCTCGTCGGCCGCCTTGGTGAAACTGAGATGCCGCGCCGAGGCCTCGAAAGCCTCGAGCTGGTCCAGCGGCGGCAGGTCGTAGTGGCGCACGTGTCACCTCGTTCGGAGCGTCTTCGCATTCCAGGAATGCATGCAAGACATTCAAACTGACCGTTTGAACCGCCCTGCGCTTTGCAGCAGACTGTAGCCATGCCTTCCTCAAAAGGGAAGTCCCTGGGCCGAAGCGAACCATTCCATCGCTTCATGCGAAGGAGCTCTCCATGAACACCACCGACCTCTTCCCCGCCGCGATCAACCTGCCCAAGGGCGCGATCCATCGCCTGCCCAAGGCACGCGGTCAGCGCATCGAGGCGCTCAGCGGCAGTCTGTGGGTGACGATCGACAACGACCTGCGCGACATCCTGGTCGCGCCCGGCCAGGGCTTCAGCATCGACCGCGATGACGCGACGCTGATCAGCGCGCTCGACGACTCGCGCTTCGTGGTCTTGGAACCGCTCGCAGCCTGAGGCCGCAACGCGCGGCGCGGTCCTTACTGGACCGTGCCCTTCAACGGCGCGGGCACCGGCAGCGAGATCACCTCGATGCCCTCTTCGCGCAGCGCGTCGGCATCCTCGCTGCTGGCGCGGCCGCGGATGCCGCGGTCCTGCGCTTCGCCGTAGTGGATGCGGCGCGCTTCCTCGGGAAAGCGATCGCCGACGTCCTCGGTCTTGTTCATCAGTTCGCGCACCGCGTGCATCCAGCGGCGTTGCGCATTGGCTTCGCTGACGCCGCTCACCGGCGCCAGTTCGGGCTCGCCACGGTGCGTGTTCACGTTCAGGCGCGGCGCGCTCGGCAGCCGGCTGATCGCCTTGTCGTCGCACAGCGGGCAGGCAATCAGCCCCCGCTCGCCCTGGTCGGTGAAGTCGGCATCTGAATTGAACCAGCCCTCGAAGCGATGGTCGTGCGCGCAGCGGAGGTTCAGGACCTTCATGCGCCGATTATCCGTGGCTCAGGGCGCCGCGTGCCAGGTCAGCGACCAATGCCCTGCCCGCCAGTGTTGCAGCCACAACATGCCGATGAGGGTTTTGGCATCTGTGAGGTCACCGCGCTGCGCCATGTCGTTGAGTTCATCCAGCGTGGCGCTGGAAACCTCCAGGAACTCGCCGGCGTCGAGACGGCGCTCGCCCAGCGTGAGGCCGCGCGCGAACCAGATCTCTATGCCCTCGTTGGAGTAGGCGATCGCGTTGTGCAGGACACCGGCGCGGGCCCATTCGGCGGCACGGTAGCCGGTCTCTTCGATCAGCTCGCGGATGCCGCATGTCAGCGGCGGCTCGCCGGCGTCGATCTTGCCGGCGGGGAACTCCACCATCACGCGGGCCAGCGGATAGCGCCACTGGCGCTCGATCACGACGCGCCCGTCGTCCAGCAGCGGAACGACCATCACCGCGCCGGGGTGGACGATGTACTCGCGCTGGGCGGTGCTGCCGTCGGGCAGGCGGACCTGGTCGCGCCGCACATCGAGGAACGCGCCGCGATAGGCCTGCTCGGACACCAGCGTGTCCTCGCGCAGCGCGGCGTGGTTGTTGTCGCCGTCGTCGCCTGTCGGCACGCCGGCAGTCGGATGGCCGGCGGACTGCGGCTCCACGGGTCAGGTCGCCAGGGCCTTGACGATGGCCTGCACGCACAGCGTCATCAGGCCGCTCGGCAGGACGCCGAACGCGAGCACCGCCACGCCGTTGAGCGAGAGCACCGCGCGCACGTCGCCGGTGCTGACGATGGGACGGGTGTCGGTGGGTTCGTCGAAGTACATGACCTTGATCACGCGCAGGTAGTAGAACGCACCGACCAGCGACAGCACCACCGCGCCAATCGCGAGCCAGAGAAAGCCCGGCACGTTGGTCGACACCAGCGACTGCAGCACCGACAGCTTGGCGTAGAAGCCGACCGTGGGCGGCAAGCCGGCCAGCGACAGCATGAAGATCGTCATCACCAGCGCGAACCACGGGCTGCGCTTGGCCAGGCCCTTGAGGTCGTCGATCTGTTCGGCCTCGAAGCCCTGGCGCGACAGCAGCATCACCATGCCGAAGGTGCCCAACGTCGTCAGCACATAGGTCACGATGTAGAACATCGAGGACGCGTACGAGTTGCCGGCCGACAGCGTGTTGCCGGAGACGACCCCGGAGCACAGGCCCAGCAGCATGAAGCCCATCTGCGCGATACTCGAATACGCGAGCATGCGCTTCAGGTTGGTCTGCGCGATGGCCACCACATTGCCCAGCAGCATCGAGCCGATCGACAGCACCACCAGCATCTGCTGCCAGTCGACCGCCAGACCGATCATGCCCTCGACGAGCAGGCGGATCGTGATCGCGAACGCGGCCAGCTTGGGCGCGCCACCGATCAGCAGCGTGATCGCCGTGGGCGCGCCCTGGTACACATCGGGAACCCACATGTGGAAGGGCACGGCACCCAGCTTGAAGCCCAGGCCGGCGACGATGAACACGATGCCCAGCACCATCACCTGCTTGTTGATCGTGCCGGTGCCGATGGCCTTGTAGACCTCGGTCATGTCGAGCGAACCGGTCGCACCGTACATCATCGACAGGCCGTAGAGCAGGAAGCCGCTGGCCAGCGCGCCCAGCACGAAATACTTCATCGCGGCTTCGGTCGCATCGACATGGTCGCGGCGCATCGCGACCAGCGCATACAAGCTCAGCGACATCAGCTCGAGGCCGAGATAGACCACCAGGAAATTGTTCGCCGACAGCATCACCGCGATGCCCAGCAGCGAGAACAGGCTGAGCGTGAAGAGCTCGCCCTTGAGCATGTCGCGCTCGGCGGCGTAGGGCCGCGCATACACGAGCGAGACCATCACCGCGATGGTGGAGAACACGCCAAGCAGGTTGCCCATCGGATCGGCGACCACCATGCGCTGCATCGCGTAGAAGGTCGAGCCATCGACGAATGCAGAGAGCTGCATCAGCGCGACGACGGCCAGCGTGGCCTGCGTCAGCAGGTAGGTGGGCAGGCGCCGCGGGTGCGTGACCCAGAGGTCGACCAGCGCCACGACGAGCGCGGCGACCAGCAGAACGATTTCAGGGGCGATGGCGGACCAGTTCATCTGATTCATGGTGATTTACTGGCTGGGGATCTTGCTGACGGCCACGTGCTTGAGCAGGCCGTCGACAGACACATGCATGACATCGGTGAAAGGCTTTGGGTACAGGCCCATCGCCAGCACCGCCGCGGCCAGGACCGTGAGCATGCCGAATTCACGCGCGTTGATGTCGGTGAGTTCGCGCACATGGTCGTTGGCGATGGCGCCGAAGTACACGCGCTTGACCATCCACAAGGTGTAGGCCGCGCCGAAGATCAGCGTGGTGGCCGAGATCATGCCGAGCCAGAAGTTGGCCTTGACCGCGCCGAGGATCACCATCCATTCGCCGACGAAGCCGGCCGTGCCCGGCAGGCCGCAGTTGGCCATCGCGAACAGCACCGCGAAGGCCGCGAACTTGGGCATGGTGTTGGCCACACCGCCATAGGCTGCGATCTCGCGCGAGTGCACGCGGTCGTAGAGCACGCCGATGCACAGGAACATCGCGCCCGACACGAAGCCGTGCGACACCATCTGCACGATGCCGCCGGACATGCCGAGCTCGTTGAAGATGAAGAAGCCGAAGGTCACGAAGCCCATGTGCGCGATCGACGAGTACGCGACCAGCTTTTTCATGTCGCGCTGCACCAGCGCGACGAAGCCGATGTAGACGACCGCGATCAGCGACAGCGCGATCATGAAGTTCGACCACTTGTGCGATGCATCAGGCGTGATTGGCAGCGAGAAGCGCAGGAAGCCGTAGCAGCCGAGCTTCAGCATGATCGCGGCCAGCACGACCGAGCCGCCTGTGGGCGCCTCGACGTGGGCATCGGGCAGCCAGGTGTGCACCGGCCACATCGGCACCTTGACCGCGAACGCGAGGAAGAACGCGAAGAACAGGTAGCTCTGCGCCGACATGCCGAGCGGCAGCTTGTGCCAGGTCAGGATGTCGAAGCTGCCGCCCGACTTGTAATACAGGAAGATCAGCGCGACCAGCATCAGCAGCGAGCCGGCGAGCGTGTACAGGAAGAACTTGAAGGCCGCATAGACGCGCCGCGGGCCGCCCCACACGCCGATGATCAGGTACATCGGGATCAGCGTGGCTTCGAAGAACACGTAGAACAGCAGGCCATCGAGCGCGGCGAACACGCCGATCATCAGGCCCGACAGGATCAGGAACGCGCCCATGTACTGGTTCACGCGCGAGGTGACCACCTCCCACGCGGCGATCACGACGATCACGGTGATGAAGGCGGTGAGCGGCACGAACCACATCGACAGGCCGTCCACACCGAGGTGGTAGTGGACGTTGAAGCGCTCGATCCAGTCGAACTTCTCGACGAACTGCATCGCGGCCGTCGTGTTGTCGAAGCCACCGATCAGCGGCAGCGTGACGGCGAAGCTGGCCAGCGCGGCCAGCAAGGCCATCCAGCGCACCGACGCGGCGTGCTCGTCGCGACCGATCGCGAGCAGCACGATGCCCGCCAGGATCGGCAACCAGATGGCTGCACTTAGCAAACTCATATCAGCAAACCCATGTTCTTGTTCTCCGCGCCTGTTCTTCTCGGCTAGCGCCCATACAGCATCCACGTCATCAGGCCGATGACGCCGATGATCATGACCAGCGCGTACCAGTAGAGGTGACCGGTCTGCAGGCGCCGGCCGATCGCGGCAATGCCGCCGACCGCGTTCGCCGAGCCGTTGATCAGCACGCCGTCGATCAGGCCCTCGTCGCCGCCCTTCCACAGACCGGTGCCGGTCATGCGGGCCAGCCGCGCGAAGATGTTCTCGTTGATCCAGTCGAGGTAGTACTTGTTCTCGAGCAGGGTGTAGATGAACGAGAAGCGCGCCTTGATCGCGGTCGGAATGGCCGGGCTGATCATGTAGAACCAGTACGACATCGCGACACCAGCGACCGCGAACCAGAACGGCAGCGAGGTCAGCGCGTGGATCGCCATCGCGCCGGCGCCGTGGAATTCCTTGGCCAGCTCTTCCATCGCCGGATGCGCTTCGGCGTTGATGAAGATCGCGTCCTTGAAGAACTCGCCGTAGAGCATCGGGCCGATGGTCAGGTAGCCGATGATCACCGACGGGATCGCGAGCGCGATCAGCGGAATCGTCACGACCCAGGGCGACTCGTGCGGCACGTGCGGCTCGTGGTGGCCGTCATGATCGTCGTGATGATCGTGCTCGCCCGGGAACGGCTTGTGATGGAAATGCTCCTTGCCGTGGAAGACCAGGAAGTACATCCGGAACGAATAGAACGCCGTGACGAACACGCCGGCCAGCACCGCGAAATACGCGAAGCCCGAGCCCCACAGGTGGCTCTCGTGCACCGCCTCGATGATGCTGTCCTTCGAGTAGAAACCGGCGAAGAACGGCGTGCCGATCAGCGCCAGCGAACCCAGCAGCGAGGTGATCCAGGTGATGGGCATGTACTTGCGCAGGCCGCCCATATTGCGGATGTCCTGGTCATGGTGCATGCCGATGATCACCGAGCCCGCGCCGAGGAACAGCAGCGCCTTGAAGAACGCGTGCGTCATCAGGTGGAACACCGCCACCGAATAGGCCGAGGCGCCGAGCGCCACCGTCATGTAGCCGAGCTGGCTCAGCGTGGAGTACGCGACGACGCGCTTGATGTCGTTCTGGATGATGCCGAGGAAGCCCATGAACAGCGCGGTGATCGCGCCGATGGTCATCACGAAGCTGAGCGCGGTGTCGGACAGCTCGAACAGCGGCGACATGCGCGCGACCATGAAGATGCCGGCCGTCACCATCGTCGCCGCGTGGATCAGCGCCGAGATCGGGGTCGGGCCTTCCATCGAGTCGGGCAGCCAGACGTGCAGCGGGAACTGCGCGCTCTTGCCCATCGCACCGATGAAGAGGCAGATGCAGGTCACGGTGATCAGCATCCACTCGGTGCCGGGGAAGGTCAGCTTCGCCAGTTCGCTGCCTTTGGCGAACGCTTCGCCGTAGTTCAGCGTGTTCGCGAACGCGACGATCAGGCCGATGCCGAGGATGAAGCCGAAGTCGCCGACGCGGTTGACCAGGAAGGCCTTCATGTTCGCGA
>Ga0307510_10001805_pt1 | contig 23922 bp, 26 predicted proteins | sample 12_EM_MG_FD_207224 | JGI IMG/M metagenome (GOLD analysis project Ga0307510, IMG submission 207224) | Populus trichocarpa ectomycorrhiza microbial communities from riparian zone in the Pacific Northwest, United States - 12_EM | ecosystem: Host-associated > Plants > Roots > Unclassified | place...
CTGCTGCATGTCGACGCTTCCGAGCGCTTCATCGGCGAGCTGGAGGGCGTCAGCGACCCCGAGACCAAGCGCAAGATCATCGGACGTCTGTTCATCGAGACCTTCGAAGAGGAAGCCAAGAAGCTCGGCGGCGCCGATTTCCTCGGCCAGGGCACGCTCTATCCCGACGTCATCGAAAGCGTTTCCTTCACCGGCGGTCCCTCGGTCACCATCAAGTCGCACCACAATGTCGGCGGCCTGCCAGAGCGCATGAACATGCAGCTCGTCGAGCCGCTGCGTGAACTTTTCAAGGACGAGGTGCGCGCGCTCGGCAAGGAGCTCGGCCTGCCCGACAGCTTCATCGGCCGCCATCCCTTCCCAGGTCCGGGTCTTGCCATCCGCTGCCCGGGCGGCATCACCCGCGAGAAGCTGGAGATCCTGCGCGAAGCCGACGCCATCTATCTCGACGAAATTCGCAAGGCCGGCCTCTACGACGCCATCTGGCAGGCCTTCGCCGTGCTGCTGCCGGTCCAGACCGTCGGCGTCATGGGCGACGGCCGCACCTACGAATTCGTCTGCGCACTGCGCGCCGTCACCTCCGTCGACGGCATGACCGCCGACTTCTACCACTACGACATGGAATTCCTCGGCCGCGCCGCGACCCGCATCATCAACGAAGTCCGCGGCATCAACCGCGTCGTTTATGACGTGACATCGAAGCCGCCGGGCACGATCGAGTGGGAATGATTTTGGCCCATCCGGCCGCATCCGAAAGCACGCTAGGATACGACACAAGACATTGAAAACAAAAATAAATTCCTTCTAAGACAGTCAGCAGCTATCGGTATGCAGAGTTTGGCTCTGGCGGCCTGCCTGACGGACCTCCGGTATATTGCTTGGGCGAGTTTTTCAAAGTACCGTCACGGTCAATGAGGCTCGTGACGGTACTTATTTTTCTTTAAGTCATTGAAGATAAAAGAAGTTATCTGTCGCGAGCCCTCGAAATTGTGCTGACGGTACTTTTCAGGAGGCAGTAAGAATGCTGACGGACGTCGCCCTCAAGGCATTGAAACCGAAAGAGAAAATCTACAAGATTGCGGACCGTGACGGCATGTATGTGCGCGTCATGCCCAGTGGCGCGATCTCGTTTCGCCTGGACTACAGGCTCAACGGCCGTCGGGAGACCGTCTATCTGGGCAGGTACGGACGCGACGGAATCTCGCTCGCCCGGGCCCGAGAGAAGTGCCTCGACGCGAAGCGCGCCATTGGCGAAGGACGGTCGCCGGCGATAGAGAAGCAGCGCGATAAGCGGCGCCTGAAAGAAGCGAAGAGTTTTGGCGAGTTCGGGGAGAAGTGGCTCACCGCCGCGCCGATGGCCGACAGCACGCGCGCCATGCGGCGTTCCATCTTCGAGCGAGAGCTTCTGCCGGTCTGGCGCAACCGCCTCCTCACGGAAATCACGCCCGACGATCTCAGAACCCACTGTGGCAAAATCGTTGAACGCGGTGCCCCAGCGACGGCTATCCATGTGCGAGATATCCTGAAGCAGATCTACGGATTTGCGATCCTGCACGGTGAAAAGGTCGCCAACCCGGCCGATGAAGTAGGGCCGGCATCGATCGCCACCTTCGTGCCGAAGGACCGCTCGCTCTCGCCTTCCGAAATTCGGGTGATGCTGAAGCAGCTCGAGCACATCGCCACGCTTCCCACGATCCGTCTGGGAATGCGGCTCTACCTGCTCACGATGGTGCGCAAGAGCGAGCTGCAGGACGCAGTGTGGGACGAAGTCGACTTCGAGAATGCGGTCTGGACGATCCCGAAGGAGCGGATGAAACGCTCGAAGGCGCACAACGTCTACCTGTCGCGTCAGGTGCTCGACATCATGATCGCCCTGAAGACCTGTGCAGGAAATTCAAGATACCTTCTGCCGTCGCGGTATGACGCCGATGCTCCTATGTCGCGCGCCACCTTCAATCGGGTTACCTACGCAGTCGTTGAGCGCGCGAAGGCGGAAGGTTTGCCCCTGGAGCCGTTTACGGTTCACGACATGCGGCGGACAGGTTCGACTCTGCTGAACGAACTCGGCTTCAACAGCGACTGGATCGAAAAGTGCCTAGCGCATGAGGACGGGCGCTCGTCGCGTGGCGTCTATAACAAAGCCGAATATGAGGTGCAGCGTCGGCACATGATGCAGGAGTGGTCGGACATCTTGGACGCTTGGGTCGATGGCAAGAAGTACGTGCCAACGCTCATCGCGCCGTCGATTCCGATCCTGGAGTTCGATCCTGCTCTTTGACTGGGCGGGCTCGGCGTTGTTTCACGTCTGGGCCGGGCGCACGGAGAATTGGTTTTGAGCGACGGGCCGCGAGCCATGCCTGAACCTCGCCCAGATCCCAAACCACGCATCGTGGGGTCAAAGCGAAGCGTCGCGGAAATTGCCCCCGCTGTTCCATTTCGTAGATCGTGCTGTCAGCTAACGGCACTATCTCACGCAGCTGCTGTCGTCTGATCGTTCTTCCGAAGTGTGTGTTCGCCGTCGAGTTCATGTTGCATCTCCTCTTGATGGGCGGGTGAGGAGATAGAAAACAATAGATCGCGAACAGTGGAAGGTCTGACGGTGATCAATCGGGAAATAGAGGGCTATGGCGTGCACATAGGACGGTGACGTTGTCGTTAAACTAGGTGCCGCACAGGTGCGTGGGTCACGGAAGTCGAGATCTGTTGAACACGGGACCACAGCAACGGTGCCGCATTTTTGGAAATGCGACTCCCTTCAAAATCTAGTTCCGAGAGGAATGCCGGTTCGCCCCCCATCTTCTGTTTTGATGGAATGCGACGCTAGGGAGTTCGAATCTCTCCCGACCCGCCAACCCCGCCGATTGCGCGCTATGGCCCGATATTCCACGCTATAGCCGCCGATGACCGCATGATCGTCGTTCGCCCGCTCAGAGCTGGAGCACGTTCGCGCCGATGCCGGGATCTACGGCGCGCTCCAGGCGGGTCGGGATCACGGTCACGATGATCTCAAGCGAACCGCGTCCGACCTCAAGGGCCAGAAGGTGGCCGCCGAAGGTACGAAAGCTATCGTCCCCTGCCGTGCCGTGGGCATGGATGGATGGCTCGCCGTCCTTCCATGCCAGAGTCCCGGTCAGGTTCGTCAGTTCCAGGTCATGCATCGTCTTCGGCCTGTATTCCTTCTTCTCATAGTCGAAGAAGCCGAAGGTCACACGGCCGGCGAAACCGAGCCCGCCGATGCAGGCGGACGGGATCATCTCGCTGCGCATCAGCGCCTCCAGCCGGGCGAAGACATCGTCGCCCTGACGCAGCACCATCAGGAAGCCGACCGGTGTCGGAATGTAACGCTTGGGCTCGACCATGGCGGACCTCATACGATCGTCGGCGTGATGCCGCCGTCGACGCGCAACGCGGCGCCGTTGGTCGCGGCCGAGAGCGGGCTCGCCACATAGGCCACCAGGCTGGCGACTTCCTCGGGCTCGATCATCCGCTGGATCAGCGAACTCGCACGCTCCTTGGCGAAATACTCTCGTGCCATCTCGCGAGCAGTCAGGTTCGGATCGCTTGCGACGCTGCGCATAAAGTCCTCGATGCCAGCCGAGTGTGTCGTGCCGGGAAGTACGGCATTGACCGTGACACGCGTACCCTTGGTCGTCGCGGCAAGACCCCGTGAAATCGCGAGCTGCGCCGTCTTGGTCATGCCGTAGTGGATCATATTCGGTGGAACCAGGACCGCGCTTTCGCTTGAGATGAAGATAATCCGCCCCCAATTGCGCGCGAGCATGCCTGGCAGATAGTGCCGTGACAGGCGGGCACCGCTCAGAACGTTGATCTCGAAGAAGCGGTGCCAGTCCTCGTCGGTGATCTCGCCGAATTCCTTGGATTCGTAGATGCCGAGATTGTTGATGAGGATATCGATTTCCGGCACGGCGGCAGTCAGTGTTGCCGCCCCTTCAGCGCTGGCCGGGTCGGCGAGCACGGCGCGAACGCTGCCGCCGATCGCGCTGGCGGCAGTGTCGAGATTGGTCTGTGAGCGGCCGCAAATGACAACCTTCGCGCCTTCCGCGGCAAGTGAGCGGGCGATCGCCAGTCCGATGCCGGCGGTCGCGCCGGTGACGAGGGCGGTCTTGCCGGTGAGTTGCAGATCCATGGGTCGTCTCCTCAATTCTAGTGGACGGGTTCCAGCGGCTTCAGGCTGCCTTCCAGGCGGAAGAACTGACCATCGGGAGTGGTAAAGAAGGCCAATGAGCGACCTGCTTCGAAATCGTCGATGTGAACGACGGTCGAACCGTCAGCCTCCTGCCAGGAGATTGCATAGGTGCCGCCGAAAAGGTGGCGCCATACGAAGTCGACGGTCGCGGTGTTGCCCGTGAGCGCACCGCCCGTGATCTCGTAGGTGAGCGACCGACCCTCTTTGCCATATGAGTTGGTGGCGACGAGATCGCCGTAGTCGACTTCGAAGCGTTGACCTGCTAACGGAAAAGACATCTCGTTCATCCTTGGGCCTTCCAAAAATTCTGCATTTCACGCTTCACATGCCTGGATCGACGGGCGGGCGCGTCTGAGCCAGACCAGCGCCAGGCCTGCCGCCGCAAGCAGCCCGCCCGCGACAGGTACAGCCTGGTAACCGAGGCCGAGGCTGATCACCCCGCCTCCCACAGCGGCGCCGAGCGCATTGCCGAGGTTGAACGCGCCGACATTGATCGACGAGGCGAGGCCCGGCGCATCTGAAGCCGCCTGCATCACCCGCATCTGCACCGGCGGTACGATGGCAAAGGCCGCAGCCCCCCAGACGACGAGCCCGATCGCGGCTCCGACATGGCTTGTGAGCACGAAGGGCAGCGCCAGCATGATGAGCGCGAGCGCACCTAGGAAGATCTTGGTCGCGCCGTCCAGAGACCAGTCGGCGAGCCGTCCGCCGAGTCCGTTGCCGATGGTGAAGCCGACGCCGATCAGCACGAGCGCGAGCGTGACGAATCCCTCCGACGCGCCGCTCAGTTCGGTCAATGTCGGAGCGACATAGGTGTAGAGCGTGAACATGGCGCCGGCACCCATCACCGTCGTCGCCATGGCGAGCAGCACGGCCGGGCGCGTGAGGACGCGCAGTTCCCGCCTTACATCCGGCATCTTGCCGGCTTCGCCCCTCGGCAAGGCGAGCCACAGCGCCGCGATGGCGACGAGCCCCAATCCTGCCGTGCCCGCGAAGGCCATGCGCCAGCCGATCTGCTGGCCGACCCAGGTCGCCGCCGGCACGCCGCCGATATTGGCGATGGTCAATCCCATGAACATGGTCGCGACGGCGCTGGCCTGCTTCTCTTTCGGCACCACGCTCGCAGCAACGATCGAGCCGAGCCCGAAGAAGGCGCCGTGATTGAGGCTGGTGACGAGACGTGCGGCCAGCAGCGTCCAGTAGTCGGGCGATAGAGCTGACAGGAGATTGCCGATTGTGAAGATGCCCATCAGCAGCATCAGTGCGGTGCGCTTGCCGAAGCGGCTGAAGGCGAGCGTCATCACCGGGGCGCCGATCATGACGCCGATCGCGTATGCGCTGACGAGCAGGCCGGCGGTCGGGATCGAGACGCTTACACCTTCGGCGATGACGGGCAACAGCCCCATCGGCGAAAATTCGGTCGTGCCGATGCCGAAGGCACCCACGGCAAGGGCGAGGAGCGGCCAGTTGATACCGGCCGCATTACCTTGTCCAGGCTGGATACGTGAAGTTACAGCGGTCATGGCGTGCTCCTCAGGCATCCCATGCCGGTGCGAGACCCGGAGGGCTGACGAGCCGGCCGTCAGGACGAGCCAGCTTGCCGATCGCCGCCATATCCTCGTCGCTGAGAACGAAATCGAAGACGGCGAAATTCTCGGCCACGCGCTCAGGCTTGGCGGTCTTGGACAGCGCGATGAAGCCCTGCTGGATCAACCAGCGTAGTCCGACCTGCGCGGCACTCTTGCCATATGTGCTGCCGATGCGTTGGAGGACCGGATCGCGCGGCACTGCGCCATCGGCCATGCCGTAATAGGCGGTGATTGCAACGCCGGCTGTCCGGGCGGCATCAGTCATCGCGCTTTGGTCGAGATAGGGATGCAGCTCGATCTGGTTGGTGACGATCGGCGCCTTGCTCGATGAGATCGACTCCCTGAGCTGGGCAACGTTCTGGTTGCTGACGCCGATGAAGCGGGTCTTGCCGGCCGCCTGCACCGCATTGAGCATCTCGATCTGATCGGCAATCACGACCTTGTCGGCTGGCCAATGCAGCAGGAGCAGGTCGACCTGATCGACCTTCAGCTTGTCGAGGCTTTCCTCAACCGAGGCGGCGAATTTTTCCGGGCTGTAGTTGTCGACCCACACCTTGGTGGTCAGGAATAGATCCTCGCGCCGTGCGCCGGCTGCCTGCAATGCCCGGCCGAGCGCCGCCTCATTCTGATAGATCTGCGCCGTGTCGAAATGGGTGAAGCCAGCTTCGAGTGCTGCCGGAACAACGCTCTCTACCTCCGCGTCCGACATCCGGAACACGCCGAAGCCAAGTGCGGGGATTTCGGCGCCGTGCGCCTTTACGATCTGCATGGGTGGTTCTCCTGTGACTGTCACGCGGCCAGTGCCGCTTTGTTGTCGTCGAGCGCCGGAATGACCTCCGACGCCAGTTCCTCGATCACCTCGCCAAGCGGTCGCGCGGACTGCCGGAGATTGATCGCCATATGGTCGACACCGCCGCGCCGAAGCGTGCGGAAGTGCTCGATCAGCGCTTTGCGCCCGGTCCGCGCGCCGAAGCGGATCGGCTGGGCCGGGGCGTCCGGATCGTCGATGAGGTCGAGATGGAAAGCGCTGATGAAGGGGCGCGTCCCGCCCGTCGCGGTCGCCCAGTCGGTCGCCTGCGCGATCAACCGATCGACATTGCTCGGATAGACGAACCGACCATCCATATTTGCTTGCAACCACGGCTCGTCCTGCTGGGCGCGGCCGGCGACGATGAGCGGAATGGTGGCCTGTGTCGGTCGGGGCAGGAGATCGAGCGACGGCACGCGCTGCCCGTCAACCGGCAGGCCGCCTTCCTGCCAGGCGGCGCGGAGATAGCCGACCGCATCGCGGAAAGCTTGCCCACGGCTGTCGAAGTCGATCCCGAGCAAGGGATACTCGATCGGCCGGTCGCCGCTGGCCACGCCGAGGATCAACCGTCCGTCCGAAAGGGCGTCAATTGAGGCTGCGGCCTTTGCTGTCATCAGCGGATGCCTGATGGGCAGAACAACGGCGGCGGTGCCAAGCGCGACGTTGCGGGTTATGCCCGCGAGAAAGCCCAGAAGGGCAAAAACGTCATAGACAGAACCTGCATCGCCCATATTGACCTGGTCGAAGACCGGCACGTCACGGATCCAGAGTGCCGCGTATCCAAGACTGTCGATCTTTCGGATGAGGCCGGTGTGTGCCGAGAGGTCCGGAACACCGCGCTGGCGACCGTCAGCCAGACGACGGGCCTCGCCGTCGGGGGACCAATCATTATCGAGTGGAAATTCGATGCCAACCGTCAGGCGGTCGGTCTTTCTGATGAGATCAATTGCGGAAATCTTTGACATGCAGCCTAAGTAAACCGCCCATGCCCGCTTGATAATCCGTTCACCTTGCACATTATCTGTGAAACGAGTTCATAGATCGGAGATGCGATGGATAACCGCGCCGGCGAGATGCAGGTGTTCTTGAGAGTGGTCGAGGTCGGTAATTTCTCCGAGGCCGCACGCCTGATGCGCATGACACCTTCGACGGTCAGCAAGATGATCGGCCGGATCGAGACCCGCCTCGGCGTCCGCTTGCTCGAACGCTCGACGCGCCGTCTTTCGCTCACCGCCGAGGGTCAGATTTACTATGAACGAAGCCTCGCGCTGCTTGCCGAACTCGATGATGTGGAGCGCAACCTGTCGACGGGCGCAGCGAGCACCGGCGGCACGGTTCGTGTGAATGCTTCCGTCGCTTTCGGCGTGCTTGGGCTGGAACCTTTGCTTCCCGCCTTCTGGCAGGCACACCCCAATATCGTCGTTGATCTGTCGCTGTCGGATGAGATCGTCGATCTCTATCTGGACCGCACCGATGTCGCCTTTCGCGTCGGGACGCTGCAGGACTCGACGATGATAGCGCGACGGATTGGAGTAGCCCGCCGCAAGATCGTCGCGGCGCCAGATTATCTCGCGTGTCACGGCACACCCCGGACAATTGATGATCTCTCCCGGCACAATTGCCTCGGATTCAACTTTCGCCGGGCCGCGCCCGTCTGGCCACTCAAGGAAAGCGGCCGCACGGTCGACCGCACGGTGAATGGCTCGCTGCTCGCAAACAACGGCGAAACGGTGCGGCGCATGGCGCTCGCGGGTGTCGGGCTAGCGCGTCTCGGCGACTATCACGCCCGTGCCGACATTGCCGCCGGCCGTTTGGTGGAAGTTCTGGCCGAGGCGGTCGAAGGCGACGAGGAGGAAATCCATGCGCTCTATCTCGGTGGCCCACGGTTGCCACAGCGTGTTCGCGCCTTCCTTGATTTTGTCAGTCCGCGACTTCAACAATTCCTGATCGAGCCATAGTTGCCGCTCAATCCATGCCGGGTGGTTTCTAGCGCTGGCTTTTAGGTCGTCCAGGTAAGCTTCAAGCTATCCTAGATTTGCATGCTCTCCCGTCGTCCGCGCTTAGCGACCGCCCAGGTCAGCCGCTCGACGACGCAAGGGGAGCTAAACGGGATAGCGACAAAAGCGGCGTTAGAGGACTATGGCGCAGACGTAGTGCTCATCATCATCGGGGATGGCCCGCCAGCCGCGTTAAGGCAGTTAAATCTGTGAACGGCTTGCCGCCAAATGTAGCCTCATCCTTTCTATTTCCCTCTTGCGCGCAATCTTCCAAGCAACGTATTGCCCGCCCGCGATGGGCGGAGTGAACGCAGTGGAACGATACCAACCGCTCGACGTCCGCTGTTCGACGGCGAGGCAGCACCAGTCTAAAAACGGTCCCGGTGAGGTGTTGCGAGGCGTCCCCGCCAGCGGGTCGAAGTCGCGGCGTTCAGCGACTGTGGAGGCGTTTTCGCTATGGCGGTAAATCCAACTTCACTCAATCAGTCTTGGCTGCGATAGACGCCGCCTTTCGCCTCCGGCGACATCTGATTGCGAAAGCGCAAGACTTTTAAGGCCGAAGAGTAGCTCCTAAGTCCGGACGTCCTGTCCGCTCAAACCGGACCGGGAGCAGCATTATCCAAGCCGAGATACTTCCTAAATTTGCTGAACAACGTTTCAAGCAAAGGTGTTCGGCATGGCAATATTTCTTACAGGAGCGACGGGCTACATTGGCGGAACAGTCGCCCGAAAATTGATAGAGGCTGGCTACGAGGTACGCGGTCTGCTGCGCGATAGCACCCGCAGCGAGAAGCTGAGAGCGCTGGGCGTCGAGCCCGTCCTCGGCACACTGGACGACCGGGAGCTGCTTGTTGCCGAGGCGCGGCGCTCCACTGGCGTGATCCACACCGCTGACAGCGACCATGGCCCGGCACTCGACGCGTTGATTACTGGTCTCGCCGGTTCAGGCCACCCGCTGCTCCATACCAGTGGGTCGAGCGTAATTGGTGACGATGCGCGCGGGCTAAGCCTCGCTTCGACAATTTACGACGAGACCATGCCGTTTGTGGTCCCGGAGATGAAGAAGCCGCGGCGCGCCCTTGAACTGCGCGTGCTTGCCGCGAAGGATCAGGGCGTCCGATCGATCGTGATGTGCCCCAGCAACATCTATGGCGAAGGGAAAGGCCTTCACCGCCGGAGCGTGCAGATTCCCTTTCTGGTCGATCATGCAAGGGAGAGCGGCATCGTGAAGTTCGTTGGAACCGGCGTGAACCGCTGGTCCAATGTTCATATCGACGACCTCGCCGATCTCTATCTGCTCGCACTCGAGAAGGCTCAGCCCGGTTCCTACTATTTCGTTGAGAATGGCGAGTCCTCGTTCTTCGACCTTGCTGCATCTATCGCCCTGCGACTCGGTTTCGGTCCGGCAGCGTCCTGGCCCGTCGAGGAGGCGGCGGCCCGCTGGGGCGAGATGCACGCCTACTACACCTTCGGCACCAACAGCCGCATCGACGCCAAAAGGGCGCGCGAGGAGCTCGGCTGGGCACCGATCCATCATTCAGCCGAGCGCTGGATCGAACGGGAGATGCCGCTATGAAAAAGACATGGTTCGTTACCGGCGCTGCCGGTGGGATAGGGGCAGGCATCGCCAAGGCTGCGCTCGGCGCTGGACACAACGTCGTTGCGACCGATAGCGAACAAGCCAAGCTCGCCGTCGTGTACGAAAGCTATGGCGAGCAGGCACTCGCGTTGCGCCTCGACATACGCGACGCCGGCGAGGCACAGGCAGCGCTCGATGCAACACTGAAGCGCTTCGGGCATATCGACGTACTCGTCAACAATGCCGGCTTCGGGCAGTTCGGTCCGTTTGAAGAGATCGAGCCGGAAGCTATTGAGCGTCAGTTCGCGGTCAACCTCTTCGGCACATTCAACGTGACGCGCACCATCCTGCCGGCCTTTCGCGGCCAGCGATCAGGCCACATCATCAACATGTCCTCCAACGGCGGTTTCAAGGGCGTCGCGGGTGCCTCGATGTATTCGTCGAGCAAGTTTGCGATCGAGGGCTTTTCGGAGTCTCTGGCGCAGGAGGTCGCTGGCTTCGGCATCAAGCTCACCATCGTCGAACCCGGGGCGTTCCGTACCAGCTTCTTGGACGAGCGTTCTCTGAAACTCGGCACCCGCGGCATCGACGATTATGCCGAATACTGGAGCCGGGCGAAGGCCGTGTTCGAGGAGCGCAACGGCAAGCAGGCGGGCGATCCGGCAAAGCTCGGCGCGGCGATCGTCGCGATCGTCGAGGCCAAAGACCCGCCGCTGCGCTTCGTGGCCGGACCCGACGCGCTGAAGGTCGTCGACGACAAGCTGAGGTTCGTCGCGGAGGAAACCGCTCGCTGGCGGACGCTATCCGTCTCAACCAACTACTAGATATCTCAAGGACCATCCCATGACCGATCAGAATATCGCTGCGCGCATAGACGCGTTGGAAAGCCGCTTCGCCATTGAAGCTCTCATCTCGGGCTATGCCCAGGCATTCGACAATCACGACGAGGCGCTGCTTCGCAGCATCTGGCACGAGGACGCCTCCCTATCACTGGGCGACTTCGGCAATCATATGGGCATCGACGCCATCATGGCTTCGGCGCGTGCAAACTGGACGCAGATGCCGCACATGCATCACTGGATGGCCAATTCGCTGATCGAGATCGATGGCGACAAGGCGAGCGGCCGCGCGGCGGTTGATTGCCTGTGCACGCATGTGAGCAACGGGCCGCTCCAGATCAGCGGCCTGTATCACGATCGTTACGAACGGCGCGAAGGCCGTTGGGGGATCGTCGATCGCCGCTTCGACATGCATTTCATCACGCCGCTCGCCAATTGGAAGCCCATTTCCGGCAGTGAGGCGAAGCCTGACAGTCGGGGAGAGATCCAATGAAGCGAAGCCATGAGGGCCGCATTGCTATCGTCACCGGTGCCGCCCGTGGTATCGGTCGCGAAATTGCGCTTCGCCTTGCGGAGCGTGGTGCGCAGATGGTGCTGATAGACCTTGAACGATCGGAAGAAACCGCCGAGGCGGTAGGAGGCGACGCACTGGTTTTGGCCGGCGACGTTTCGAACATAGCCGACTGGATGGCGTTCGCCGAGACGGTCGATAAGCGGTTTGGACGCGCTGACATCGTCGTCAACAACGCCGGCATTTACCCCTTTGCGTTGATCGATGAACTCGATGAGGCTCTATGGGAAAAAACGTTGCGCGTGAATCTTTACGCGCACTTCTATTCCGCGAAGGCATTTCTTCCGCTCATGCGCCGAAATGGCTGGGGACGGTTTGTGAATACATCGTCCAACTCGATCGGTACGCCCGAAATCGGTCTCAGTCATTATATGGCGGCAAAGATGGGCGTAATCGGCTTTGTCCGTGGGCTTGCCAACGAGGTCGGCGACCAGGGCATTACTGTGAATGCCATACTGCCGGCACTCACGAACACGCCTGGAACGAAGGCGATGACCATAGAGCAAAAGAAACGGGTTTGGGAGCAGCAGGCGATCAAGCGATTTGCGGAGCCCGCCGATATTGTTGGTCCCATTCTTTTCCTGACCAGCGAGGACGCGGCGTTCGTTACGGGCCAGGCGATCGTCGCTGATGGTGGGATGTACAAGATCGCGTAAATTCGTACCGGCGGGGTCAAAGGCCCCCGCCGGTACGCTCGCAATGTCCATGCAAGCGAATGTGTGATAGAACATCGTTCATTTAACCGGACGATGAGGCAACCGTGCTCGACCTGAATGACTTCCGCTATTTCGTCCGCATTATTGACAGCGGCGGCCTGACGGCGGCGAGCCGACACATGAACGTGCCGAAGTCGACGGTGAGCTATCGTCTACAGCAGCTCGAAACGGCGCTGGGCGTGCGGCTCATCAACCGCACCTCACGCAGCCAGAGCCTGACGGATGCCGGCACGCTCTTCTATGCGCGCGCCGTGGAGATGCTGGAGCGGGCGGAACTTGCCGAAAGCCAGGTTCGCGAGCGACTTTCGGAACCGAGCGGCGTTGTCAAATTCACCACCGCCGTCGCGACGTCGCTGTTCGCGCTGCGTCCTATCTTGCCGGAATTCATCCGCCGATACCCCAAGATCCAGATGATCCAGCATACGAGCGACGACCAGATCGACATCGTCGGCGGAAGTTATGACATCGCGGTTCGCGCTCATACGGGTCCGCTATCGGATTCGACCCTGGTGCAGCGAGTGCTAGCGCCAGCGCCGTGGTTCCTCTTTGCCTCACCCACCTACCTCGATCAACGCGCGCGTCCACAGCACCCGGACGACCTCACCGATCACGATCTTCTGGCCATGCTGCGGCCGGGACAGCCGACCAACTGGAAACTCAGCCATGCGATGCAGGGCCAGAAGGTCCTGGGCTTGGAGGCAAGGCTTGCGAGCAATGATCTCGTGATGCTGAAGCAGGCCGCCGAAGATGGGATCGGAATTGTGGCGCTGCCTGGTTATGTCTGCCGAAACGAGGAGCGGTCGGGGAAACTCGTGCGGGTGCTCCCCGATTGGGTGGCAGGCCAGGCGAACATCACTGCCGTTATCCCGTTCAGGCACGGCCTGCTCCCTTCTGTTCGCGCTTTCGTAGACTTTCTGGTCGCAGAAGTGCCCAAGTTCGTGACTTCGTGATCAATGTCCAACGTGTTGGACATAGGTTCCTATAATGTCTGGCTAATCGTCTCTGCCTTTTCGATCTACTTCTGAAGCATACGATCCGGCCTGGCCGGAGCGGACCACTCCAGCTTCGAGAAGGACGGATCATGAAAGTATCAAGGCGAGACGTGATCGCGGTGGGATCGACCGCGGCGATAGCAGCAGCGGCCGGGGTCACCCCAGGCTGGTCGACCGAGCCGCGCAAAAGCGGTTCGGACGCGAAATTCGATGTCATCATTGTCGGGGGCGGATCAGCCGGCGCGGTGCTAGCGACGCGGCTGAGCGCGGACACGACGCGCCGCGTTCTCCTTATCGAGGCCGGCCCCGACTTCGCTCCAGATAGCTATCCCCCGATTCTCGCCGACGCCAACCAGGTTGGCGGGTCGCCGGCCTTCGACTGGGATTACCACGCTGACGAGACAGCCCGTCTGGGCCACGACGTACCGCTACCGCGCGGTCGCGTGATCGGCGGCAGTTCCGCCATCAATGGCGCGGTCGCGATGCGGGCTCGTCCTGCGGATTTCGAACGCTGGAGCGAACGCGGTATCGAAGGCTGGTCATGGAACGAGGTGCTCGCAGCCTACAAGGCCTTGGAAAACACCGCGACCGGTGACGATGCGTGGCACGGTCGCGGTGGACCATTCCCGATCCGCCAGCGGACCGCCCAGGAGAACACGCCCTCGATGCGTGCTTTCGTCGAGGCATCGCAGGCACTGGGCATTCCTCGCGTCGCCGATTTCAACGGCGCTGAACAACAAGGCGTCGGCGACTATCCGCTCAACATCGTCGATGGTGTGCGCGTCAACACCGGCATCGCCTATCTCACGGCGGCAGTTCGCGCCCGCCCCAATCTAGTCATTCGCGCCGGCGCGGAGATCGCGGACATTATCTTCCACGGTAAGCGAGCTGCCGGCGTGAGGCTCACGACCGGTGAATCGGTCGCGGCAGGTGAGGTTATACTGTCCGCGGGTGCGTTTGGCAGCCCGGCGATCCTGATGCGATCCGGCATTGGCCCGAACCGGCATCTTGGCGATCTGGGCATCTCAACGATCGCCGATCTGCCGGTGGGAGAGAGGTTGAAGGATCACCCCTTCTTCTACAATGTCTACGCACTGAAGCGCGAATTCAATGCGATGCGTCCAGGGGCGGGTTCGCTGATCTGGCTACCGTCTGCAAGCGCAAATCCGCGTGATCTCGACCTGCACGTCACCGGCACCCACTATATCGATCCGAAGGTGAGCCCCACGGGCGGTGCGATTGTGCTCGCCTGCGCGGTGACATTGCCCAGGTCCGTCGGGTCGGTTCGTCTTGCGAGCCGGGATCCGCGGGCGGCACCGCGCATCCAGTACAACTTCTTTGAGGATCCGAACGATCTCGACCGTATGGTCGAAGCGGTCCAACTCTCTCGCAGGATCGGGCGCACAGCGCCGTTCTCGGACGTAGTCGACCACGAAATGGCACCCGGCCCCGGCGCCGATGACGAGAAAACGCTTCGCACCAATATCGTCGCCAACGTCGCCGCCTATCAACATCCGACCTCGACCGTTGCCATGGGCGCTGATCGCGATGAAACGGCCGTCGTCGACGCCTGGGGGAAGGTCCGCGGAGTCGAGGGGCTGCGCGTCGTCGATGCATCGATCCTGCCCGACATTCCATCGGTCGCCACCAATGTCACCACGATTATGGTGGCGGAGCGCATCGCCGCCAGAATTTCTGCCTGAGGCCGCAGCCCTGATGGGCCGGCCCACGCCAACCGAAATCGGAGATAAGTCATGACGAAGCACAAGCTACTTGCGCCAATCGAGGCATGGAGCGGCAAGATCTACAGCAACGGCTGGAAACAGCCGGGCAGCGGCACTGAGGCGGTGATCGAAAAGGCCACCGGCAGAATACTTGCCGAGACCGGCATCGCCTCGCGAGAGGATGTCGAAGCAGCCGCCGCCGCCGCGCGGCAAGCACAGAAGGCTTGGGCCGCCCTGCCAAGTCCGAAGCGAGGCGACGTCCTCCGGGAATTCTCACGTCTGATCTCGGTGCATGCCGAGGAAATCGGCGAGCAACTCATCCGGGAGACCGGCTCAATCCATGCCAAGGCTCAGTGGGAAGTCCATGTCGTCGCCCGCGAGATTCTCGAAGCCGCCGCGCTTGGTAGTCAGGCGCACGGGATCCTCGCCGCGACCGCCGAAACAGGGCGGCAGAGCGTGGCGCGGCGCGTCCCGCTCGGCGTTATCGGCATCATCACGCCTTGGAACTCACCCTTCATCCTAGCCGCGCGTGCGGTCGGTCCGGCTCTGGCGATGGGGAATGCGGTCCTGCTGAAGCCCGACGTACAGACCCCGGTCATCGGCGGATTCGTCTTCGCGCGCCTGCTCGAAATGGCGGGGCTGCCCGATGGGCTGTTTCACGTTCTTCCCGGCGCCGCTGAAACCGGCGCGGCGCTGGTCGCCGAACCGCTGATTGACATGATCAGTTTCACAGGTTCGACGCGCGTCGGCCGCCAGATCGGCTCAATCGCGGGCGGCCAGCTCAAGCGTGTGTCGCTGGAACTAGGTGGAAACAACCCGTTCATCGTGCTGCAGGACGCCGACATCGAGGCGACGGCCAGCGCCGGCGCCTGGGGCGCATTCTTCCATCAGGGGCAGATCTGCCTCACCGCCGGACGCCATCTCGTCCATGAGAGCATCGCCGAGGCCTATGCCGACGCCATGGTGCGCAAAGCCAAGGTGCTGAAGGTCGGCGACCCGTTCGATCGGGAGGTACAGATCGGCCCGATCGTCAACGAACGTCAGGCCGCCAATGTCGATCGAATCGTTGCGGAGACGATCGCCAAGGGCGGCCGAGTCCTAACCGGTGGAACGCGCACCGGCCTGTTCTTCGTACCGACGGTGATCACTGGCGTGACGCCAGGCATGGCGGCATTCGACGAGGAAATTTTTGGGCCGGTTGCCCCGATCACCACCTTCCGCACCGATGAGGAAGCCGTCACTCTCGCCAATGCCACCGACTATGGCCTCGTCGCGGCCGTGGTCACCCCGGACCTGGCACGAGCCCAGCGCTTTGCGGACGCCCTCCATTCCGGCGTTGTGCACATCAATGACCAGACGGTGCTTCACGAAGTCTATGGCCCGATCGGCGGCGTCGGTGCGTCCGGCAACGGCTTCAGCCACAGCACCCTCACCAACGCGGACCAATTCACCGAGTGGCAGTGGGTGACGACCCGGTCGCAGGTCCCCGCCTATCCGTTCTGATCCTCGCGGGCGGGGCGGTCGCTACGCGACGCCCCGCATATCGCCGCCAAACAAGGAAATCGCTATGAACAACGCGCAACGCGTCGATGTGCATCAGCATGTCGTTCCGCCCTTCTGGGCCAAGGAACTGCCCGAACATGGCGGCGATCCATCGGGCACCGTCGTGCCGGACTGGTCGCCCGAGGCGGCGGTCGCCTTCATGGACTCGCAGGCGATCGCGACCGGAATACTCTCCTTGACCGCACCGGGTGTCGTACGCTGGTACAAGAGCCAACGTCGGGAGATGGCACGCCGCGTCAACGACTATACGGCCGGTCTCGTGGCGAAGCGGCCGGATCGTTTTGGCCATTTTGCGACGCTGCCGCTGCCCGACGTGGACGGCGCGCTGCGAGAACTCGCCTATGCGCTAGATATACTTCACGCTGATGGGGTGATCCTGCTTGCCAATGTCGCTGGAAAATATCTCGGGGACCCGGCATTTGAGCCGCTCTGGGCCGAGCTAGATCGCCGACGGGCGGTGGTGTTCATTCATCCCGGCCAGCCGCCGCTGAAAACTGCAGCAGGCGTCGCCGGACCTCTGGTGGACTATCCGTTCGATACGACCCGGGCCGCCGTTCAACTGGTCTTGAACGGCGTCGTCGATCGCTTCCCAGGCGCCCGGATCATCCTGGCCCATGCCGGCGGATTCCTGCCTTATGCGTCGCACCGCTTCGCGGAACTCGCACATGTGTTTCGCGGCGACGTGCCAGAGCCAACGGTCATCCTGGAGAGCCTGCAACGCTTCTATTTCGATACGGCTCTCTCGGCGGGACCGGCAGCGTTGCCGACGCTCAAGGCATTCGCCCCCGGCCGTATCCTGTTCGGAAGCGATTTCCCTTACGCTCCGGCAAGCGTCGCATCCGCCTTTACCGCCAAGCTCGATGCTTTTCCCGACCTCGCGGCCGAGGAGCGAATCGCGATTAATCATGGCACGGCACACACGCTGTTTCCCCGGCTGATCCCCAGATCGATTGTCCCGGACCTGCAGCGCGACAATGCGTTAGGCGAGTCGCGGACCGGTGGCAGCGCAAGTTAAGTAAAACGGCGGCGGAGGGCTGGTCATGGATAACGTCAGCGGATTGACCGTCTTCGTCCGTGTCGCAGACACCGGCAGTTTCGTGGCTGCTGGTCGATCACTCGGAATCTCGGCCTCCGCAGTGGGGAAGAGCGTTACTCGCCTGGAGGAGCGTGTTCGCGCGCGGCTTCTCCTTCGCAGCACACGGAACCTGACCCTCACTCCGGAGGGGGACGCCTTTCTCGAACGCTGCCGGCACATTATCGCGGAAATCCAGGCGGCGGAGGCGGAGCTAGCGAGCGCCGCGGAGGCGCCGCGCGGACGGCTTCGTGTCAGTCTGCCTCTGCTGGGTGAGCCCTTCCTCGAAACCCTTTCGGATTTCCGCTGGCGCTATCCCGACATCGAGCTCGATCTTGACTTCACCAACCGCAATGTCGATCTCGTGCGCGAGGGCTTCGACGCGGCCATCCGGACCGGTGGTCTCACCGACTCAACGCTACGGGCGAAGATGATCGGGACCCACAAATTGGTCTTGGTGGCTGCTCCGGATTACCTTGCGCGCAAGGGTACGCCGGTGACCCCGGGCGATCTGTCCCATCATGATCGGCTCGGCCTGCGTCTGCCGGACACGGGCAAGATCATGCCGTTGGCATTCTCGGAGAACTGGACACAGCAGGACGACCTCGCCCAACCTGCGCTCGTCGTCACCAACTCATCGGCGCTGATCCGTTTTGCGGTGCGCGGACACGGTCTCGCCTACGTCTCCGATTTTCTGGTCAGGGACGAGATCGTGGATGGAACGCTGGTGCCGGTTCTTGGCGACTTTCTGAAGGACGGAGGGCGCTTCCATATCGTGTGGCCGGCGGGACGACATGTCCCGCCGAAGTTGCGTGCCTTCATCGATCATGTGACTGCCCACCTGATGCCTAAATGACGTCAGGACGCAATCGCCTTCTCCTGGGGAGGCCGGGACGTGGTTTGGTGTCCCACGAGTCGCCAAGCATCGCCGTCGCGGAGCCAGATCACCAGATAGATCGACCGCATCTGCCGTTCGGCAGCGCCAACCCGGGCGTCGAGCTCAAGCGTGCCACGTGCCATAAAGGCGTCGGCTCCGAGCGCTATCGCTGACTCGACTGTCGCTTCAGCTCGACGATAAAGGATGGTCCCATCACGTAACTTTTGCAGAAGAGATTCCCGGCTGTCGTACAATCCGCTCGAGTGCACATAAGACAGATCGGGCGAAAGCATCACGGCGAAATCATCAATGTCGCCAGAGACCATGGCGGCTGCGCGTCGCTGTTCCAGCGAGGTGGCGAGTTCCATGACATTGTGTAGAGTGTCCATCGTCATTGTCGTTCTCCTATCACCAAATGCCATCGCCGCGCAGCACGACGTCAGCACCACCGTCGATGAAGATGGTCTGCCCCGTCATATGTCCGTTCGCCTCGCTCGCCAGCCAAGCGAGCAATTCCGCTGCGGCGCTGGGCTCATAGGGGCCGCCGAGTGGCATTGGCGATCCGCCTTTGATCCTGCGCTCGACCGCCGGGTCCTCGAACAGCCGTGAGAGAAGCGCGGTCTTTACAAGGCCGGGGGCGATCGCGTTGAGCGGGATGCCGGCTGCCGCCCACTCGGGTCGAACAGCGTGCCGGCGAATCCAGCGCGACAGCGCGCGCTTCGATGTCGCATAGGTAAACTCGGCGTCCTTGGCCCGATCGAGCGCGAGGGCCTCACTGCCGTCGAGCATCAGGTTCAGCAGATGCTGGTCGAACGCGTGGACCGAGGTGATCGATGAGACAGCGACCGCCCTCGGTGCCGATGATTTGGCAAGTAGCGGGCGCAACCCGTCGAGTGTGGCGATGGCGCCATAATAGTTGACCGCAATGGTCGGTGGCCCCGCCGTATCGACACCCGCGATCGCGAGGATCGCATCAATCATGCCGCCGCTGAGGTCAGCGACCTTTTCGATCATGGCTGCGCGGCCATCTGGAGTTGCTAGGTCGGCGACCACATCGGCGTCACGAATATCAATGCCGATGACCCGTCCACCGCGGGATTCGATCAGTTGTTTGGTTGCATAGCCGATGCCACTTGCGGCTCCGGTCAGCGCGTAGATTCTTTGAGCACTGGGCATGACGGTCTCCTTTGCGTTGTGCTGCTCAGGAGGTGGGTCTGCCAGACCGCCGCAATTAGAGCGGGGCAAGGTTCAGTCTATCTGGAAAAAACCGTCCGCAATCAGATAGGTGACAAGATCGGCCGATCGAAATGACCTTGGTCAACCTTGTATCGATCCAAGCTCATGATCTTCTTCGCTCCCATGAACGACCCGGCTGAGCTCGTCGATCAGCACAATCTTGCCGTCTCTGATCTCGTAGAATGCAACAACTTTGATTGTTGAAGTCTCGCCCGTCCTTCTGGTCGCCGTGGCCAGATGCACTGTTGCTGCGGAGGCGTCATCCGCAACGATCCGTTCAATCACGATCTCCAGTGAGGATAGGTGCGACCTGAGCGCCAGAACATGCTCAACGAAGCCTCTTCGATCCAGCTGCTTTCCGTCAACGATTTGAACGTAATCATCTGAAAAGAATCTTGCCACGTCTTCTGCGGAGTTTTGAAAATCCGCCAATGCCGCAAATGCCTTGCGGATAAGTTGTTTCGTTTCTGAAGAAGGCACCGGAATCTCCTGCGGTTGACGCGCTATACCTAGCCTCGCGCTGGTGGCGCTGCTACCGTTGTGAGGCCATTCAATACGGGTTCAACGCCATGCAAGCTTTCCTGCCCGCCGAGCGGCTGTCCGATGATCAGTTGATTGTGGGCGCCATCAGAAACGAAGCTATGCCAAGGCGTACGGCGGCCCATTCGCATCCGAGGGGGCAGTTGCTTGGCACAACCGAGGGCCTTTCAACCATCGGCACGGAAGTGAACCATTGGGTAGTGCCGCCGACGAGCGCCGTGTGGCTACCGCCGCACCATAGGCACGATTTCGTTTCTCACGGCGTGTTCAGTGGCTGGAGCATCTATGTTGCGGAAAGCGCATGCATCGATCTTCCGGCGCTCCCGCGTGTGATCAGGGTGTCGGATCTCTTGCGCGAGGCGGCCTATCGCGCTGCACGATGGGAAACCGGTCGCCTCTCGCCAGCGCAAGAACGCATTGCGGCCGTCGTTCTGGATGAGATTGCTGTCGCACCTTCCGTTCCTTTCGATCTGCCGATGCCAAAGGACCCGCGTCTCGCACGGATTGCTTGCGCCTTGGTTGAGCGTCCGGATATGCGACAGCGGATGGACGTCTGGGCGAAGTGGGCAGGCTTATCCCCTCGGACCCTAACGCGCCGATTTCCAGCAGAGACTGGTTTGACGTTCATCGGCTGGCAGCAACGAGCAAGGCTGCTTAAGGCGATGGAGCTACTCGCTGGTGGCGCTTCTGTAACCTCCACCGCTTTTGAGCTCGGCTATGAAACCGTCAGTAGCTTCATTGATTTGTTCAAAAGCAATTTCGGAACAACGCCAGGTGAGTATTTTAAAGTCGAGAAGTCCTGAAGAATAATCGCTATGACCCGAAAAATCGTACAGCTGCCTCAGCGCACGTCTGGCGCCACAGATCATCAGGATGCCAAGAAATAAAAAAGTTGAGCAGGTTGTCGCCTTCACGGCGATTCCAAGAACGCCTCAGAAAGCTGAACTATGACGCGACTTCTTTACACCTCTTGGCTTCGCGGGCTCGGCGCATCGCGCGCAGACTACGCGTCCGCTCCAACTAGCTTTTCACAATCATGCAAACTTGGCTGAGAGGTGGTGCTTACCAGAATCTCGTTTTTCGATAAAGAGTCTGAAGAACAAATACCGGTAACAGCTCGCAGTGCTGGGACAACAAAATCAGTGAAGGCACGGACAACCGGGCGCATGAACCGGACTGACGGGTAGGCAAGGAAAGCCTCTGTGGGCCTAATCTCGTAGTCCGGGAGAATATGAATTAGTTTCCCTGCAGCCAGCTCTTCGGACACAAGTAGTTCCTGAACTGGTCCGGCCGCATGGCCATCGATGAGCGTCGTCGCTATGACATTAGCGTTGTTGGTTCGCAGGATTGGCCGCACCGGCACTTCAAAAGTCTCGCCCCGAGACAGGAGAGTTAGAGTGTCCCGAGGTGACAATAGAGTCGATGTCGTGATCACGCGAACATCAGACAGTCTTTCCAGGGAATCGATAGCCCCGACACGTGAGATAAATTCTGGGGACGCGACCAGAATACGCCTGATCAGGCCGAGGCGACGAACGATAAGCTCCTGCCCCTCGGGCCGACCATATTTCACCGCTAGGTCAAAGTTTTCGTAGACGAGATCGACGCTACGATTCTCCAACACCAGATCGACGGTCACCGCCGGATACTTTTCCTGAAATGCCATAACGATTGGGTGCAAATGCTTGGCTCCCAAGCAAGACGGTGCGTGAAGCCGAAGCGGACCTTCCACCGCCCCCATGTCGTGCCTGACACCTTCTAGCGCGCTGTCGATCGTTGCAAGCGCCGACCGACTCGCTTCGTAGAGCGCCTGACCCTGTGGCGTTGACCGGACGATGCGCGAGGAGCGTTCGACCAGTCGAGCGCCAACATGGCGCTCGAGGTTCCTCAAATGCTTGGTCACGGCAGGCTGAGAGACACCGAGGTCGCGCGCCGCCGCAGTTACTGAACCGCGTTCGACGGTGCGGACGAAGGCACGGAGGGCTATAGCGAGGTCCATTTATAGCTCTTAGTTATGAGGGCGATCACCCCATAACATATAGACGCGATCGTCTCAATAGCCTCCAATGGACCCGGCATCTAAATGAAGGTTTGAGGAAGCAAAAGAAAAATGGAAGTAACAATAAATAGACGCCTCTTTGTTATCGGAGCTCCGTTGGCTTTGGCCGGTTGTGTAACGGCACAGCAATCGGAGCTGGCCGTATCGGAGCCGCGTATTCACCCGCAATATACCGCGATGTATGCCGCTGTCGGGAATGAACCTTTTCCAGTGCCTGCGGTGGATCTGAAAAGGGTAAATCCGAACTTCTTCCGGCGTGAAGTAGCTTATTCGACGCGCGAGCAGCCTGGAACAATTGTGGTCGCCCCCAACGAACGCTACGCCTACCTCGTCATGGAAGGTGGGCGCGCGATGCGTTACGGCGTCGGCGTCGGAAAAGAGGAAGCGTTCAACTTCCAAGGCGAGGCAACAATCGCGCGCAAGGCGCAGTGGCCGCGGTGGACGCCGACCCCTAACATGATCCGCCGCGACCCCGATCGCTACGCCAAATACGCTGGTGGTCTGCCCGGCGGCGAAGGGAATCCTCTGGGGCCTCGCGCCCTCTATCTATTCCGCGATGGCCAAGACACGCTCTACCGCCTCCACGGCACTGTCGAGCCATGGACAATAGGTACGATGGTCTCCTCGGGCTGCGTCCGTTTGCTGAATCAGGACATCATTGATCTCTACAGCCGCGTTCCCGTCGGAGCCAAGGCAATCGTGCTTCCGGCCGGACAGAGCGCCACCACATAAAATGGGGGCGTCAGTAGATCGTATGTCGATGAAGCCACTATTTTTGGTTGCTCTGTCGGTGCCAGCTTCGCCGTCGCCGATTTACCCGGAGCCATTTGCCTCTCTCTTGTTTGGTCGTCGGCGGCGACGGCTGGGCGTCCCCTTTGGATTGAATAGGATCGGAGTAAATCTCACGGCAATCGATCCAGGAAGCCAGACATCCTTGCATCACCGCCACAGCCGGCATGAGGAGTTTGTCTATGTTCTTGAAGGCGAGCTCATGTTGGTCACCGATCGAGGCGAGGAATTGTTGAGCCGCGGCATGTGCGCAGGGTTCGCTCCGAACGGAGCTTCACACCATCTCGTCAACCGCAGCAGCGTTGCCGCACTCATCCTCGAAATAGGGGAACGCTCCGAAGGTGATCTCGTCGAATACCCGTACGACGATCTCAGCTTAGTTTTGCGGCCGGACGGTACACACGTTTTTAGGAGGAAGGACGGCCTCCCGTACTGATAGGGCGAGCGTCATGTCCTTACGCACCGCCGCATTCAAGAGCAGATAGAAATATTGGGATTTAACCAGAGGAGTAACGAGAATGAAGCGCACCCTATCCCATTTGGCAGCGGTCACTGTTACCGCCCTTATTTCGGCGCTTCCAGCGACAGCACACGATTCGAAGGGACTCGTGCTTGGTCCCGATGAGGGGGAGCGACTTATTCGCCGTTGGTGCTGATCGCAATCCAGACGCAGGTGATCGCCCGCGAGGAGCGCTACCTCGAAGCGAAGTTCGGCGACGACTACCGCCGTTACAAGGCCGAGGTTCGCCGCTGGCTCTGACTATTTC
>Ga0307510_10001806_pt1 | contig 23919 bp, 25 predicted proteins | sample 12_EM_MG_FD_207224 | JGI IMG/M metagenome (GOLD analysis project Ga0307510, IMG submission 207224) | Populus trichocarpa ectomycorrhiza microbial communities from riparian zone in the Pacific Northwest, United States - 12_EM | ecosystem: Host-associated > Plants > Roots > Unclassified | place...
GGGGTCAGGGCCTGTGAACGTCATTCGAATTCGGATAAATTTCCATTATGACATGCATGCGTGACTCGTTCGTCGTTTGGACGGGGCCCGCCGAAAAGGGTCAAGCCAAGCCATGGTATGAAGTGAGACTTAAGGCCCAAGGAGAGCGTTGTTCAGTTCATTTCCGGACGCAGCCTGGATGCGGAAACAGATGTTGGATCACGTGGTGCAGGTGTGGGTCTTGTCGCCGATCAGAAATTACCGTATGTATGGTACTAGTGCTAGCACTACAGCTATCCATACCCACCAGACAAGGCAACATGACCACCCTTTGGGCGGCGCAACGTACTGTACCCACCGTGCTACGAACTTCCCACGCCCGCCCAACATCATCATCATTTCATTCCTCCATTGCATCCGAGATCCGGGGATCACCATCCCTCCCATCCACAAACAATTCGCTCCATTTTGGGTACACCCGTTTGTACAACGACATACACACCGTGTCCATTTGCGTTATGGGCGCGTCGAAATGAGCTTTAAAGTACCCGTGCGTTCCGAGTGATTCACGGATATGGCCCGTCCGGCCGTATTTGGTGTAAAGCTGGATGGGCTTATAGTACATCACGTCCTCTAATAACATACGGGCGCCTTTTTTTAACGACCTCGGCTAGAAACAAGAGATAACGCCATGGAGCTTACCCGAATTGAAAAACATATATCGGACTGTGGCGGTTTTCTTGTGGATCTTGAACGGATGTCCGGACAAGAGGATGCGCTTGGCGTTTATTCGGGTCGGATCAGGGTTGAGTAACGAGCCCATCGCGACAAGGGATGGAGCTTGTGAGTGACGTCAGACGATCGTCGCTTATGACTCAACTGAGACCCACCGCTCGCGTTCACCGTCTCACTAAGTAAAGCGCAAGGAGGATTCCCGAGGAGGATGGGCCCGTAGATAGTAGCCACGTAGGTGTCGCCATGTCGCAAGTAGCGTTCGAATTTGTGTACGTTATTGACACCCCGTGCACCCCCTTGAGTGTACTGGCTATAGACAGGCCTCACCCGTAATCGTCGAGGCCCCACGCAAAGTATAAGGGGGTCCTACGGGGGGTTACCCATCGCCGTAACTGAGATGAGGGGAATGGTGGCTAACCTTGGAGCGCACAGAATCTTCATATTCGGTGTTCCGCTGAATGGAAAAGTGAACAACCGACTTCTTGTGTTCATGTTGCAGAAGACTGAATACGACAAACGGACGTCCGACGCTCCGCTCGGATACCTCTCTGGGGACGTCCTTGAGATACACAGTCACTCTTGTCCCAGCCTGGCATAGAAGGGAATTGTCAGGATCCCTGCAGCCTAGAACATGATGGACTGACTGGTATTGCACTACCCTCTTCTTCCGCGCGTCGCCGAATCACACGTTCGGTCCTCTTAAAGTCCTCGAACTGGAATATTCGCGCATAATCTCGTGGTAAGTTCTCATAGGGATCCCACGGGCTGGTACGGAAGGACCGCAATCCACGGTAACGTTGAAACCTGGTCCTGGCCGGGACGTCTCTGGGCGTATCGACCTCATCGGGGAATTCTCGGTCGTCCCGCTCTTCTCGCTGCCGTCCGCGCCAACTCTCTAACCTTTGTATCGAGTGAGAAATGAACTTCGAAAATGTAGTCCAACTGACTGCCTGTTCTCTTCCTCCTCTTCAAGATCTTGGAATGCGACATCCTTGCCACTCTGCGCTTCTACCTCCATCTCATCTTCTGGGTGATCAGGAACAACGGCAACTAGTTCCTCCCCATTCCCGTTTTGTGCGCCGTCGTCATCACCTTCGTCGTCCTCGTCCTCGTCGATGATCCACGCAGCCTGGTATTCACTAGTTCCTTTCGGGACGCGTCGAACTATGCGCGGAGTAGTACCGGGGGCTGCATCGGGCAGTTGTGTACCCTCAACAGGTTGCTGAGAAGAATCATCTTGCAACTCTTCTTCTGTCGGCCATGTTTGTTCGTTTTGCATGTCGTCAGGGTCATTACTAGAGACAAGAGAGTCCGCCTCCTCCGGATCCGGCTCTGAGAGGACGGTAGGCTCTACGGCCATAGCGGCGGAATCAGCATTCCCAGCTAAAGGTGAAGTAATCTACGTGGTTGTTACAGTCGAGGGAAAGTAGTGGTGTCAAAAGGAACGCACCCTCAGCACTTGAAAGTCGCCGTGATTTGGCAGATGGACAAGACGGTTGGGTGACAATTGAGTCCCTCGTACCACGCCTGTGACGGCAAGATCCCCGTCCATCCAGTCGACGGACTCAGCCAGGAGCCACGACCGCCCCAGCCTCCAACGGACGTCCCGTGGTTTACCCTCTGACAACACTCTGACAGCGCTTAATTGGTCTGAGAGGGTATTAAGATCAAAGATTTTGGATTGTTCCGGGAAGAAGTATTGCATGAAAGAAAGGAGAGACTTTAGGATTCCCGAGCGAGCTTTGGGGTCGATATGATGTCCGGAGGCAACTAAAGGCACCACATCAGGAAGTCCTTGAGTTTGAAGCGTCCTGAGTACCGTTTCACCCCAAGCACCAACTTCCACGGTAGGAGAGAGAACAAAGACAACATAGTCAGCTACTTTACAGGCGTCCAGAGTGGCATAAAAGTCCCCGTAAGCTAGTTGGATAAACTGTAAGGACGACTTGAATCGTTCCACCCTTGGAAGAAACCGAGATAAGGACAGGGAAGACACGCAAAAAAGCGATGAAAGAAAAAAAAAGCCCAACGAACTTGATTTTCCAGACGCACTCGTCATCTGTTTGGGCAGGGAGTTCTAGGGACTGGGCGAGTGCCGACACGGCAGCGCGCGAAGTCACATCTTGGCAGAGCGGCACGACGGCGACGACCCGAGGCGCGCCGTCGACGCCGCCAAAGACGCGCACGGCAGAGAGCAGAGACTGGCGCTTTTGGAGCTGAATCTGCTTAGCGTGATTCCGCCGGTTAACTTTAGACTGGGCGCTAGCGCTCGAAGCGTGGTGGGCTTTGGCCGCCTGTTGGGCAACAACACGACCTGAGAAGCGAATGAATGATCATCGTGAGTGCTGCATACGACACGCATCATTCAGCGCATGGACACCCCGTTTCAGCCTTCGCGGATGGCCCATCATTCGCGCAGCGCAGACTTCGGAAATTTACCTTTTGACCGCTCTTTCAGGGACGATTTTGTCGCATGCCTGGACTTAAACGGCTTGTTCGTCTGCAACGAGGAAAAACTATAAGAAAGAAATGAATTGGTTCCGAGCCTGTGCCCCACCTGTTTGAGCGTAGGTCTATGATGAAAAGGCTCGGACATTTTTCTGTGGTATGCTTCCTCCTTCAAACCCGTGTGCGTGACACTGGGCTGATGAGATCAAAATTGTGATGTGACAGCCACTTGTCACACCAGTGTAGATTGTATTTCCATTTCTAATGAAATGATTGTACCGTAGTTTTCGTGCGACATCAGATCAAGCTAAGCGCTACGAAATGTCACCTAAGACTAAGATGTGTGCGTGGTCAACACGCCTCATCAAAGCGCGTTGCCACGATTATATAGAACTCAGAAAGCGGTTCGCCATCTCGAATCCCAAGAATGTTGCGCCATTCGCAAATGGCGACCTGTGAGACCGACTATCAGCCACCATCAAAAACGGGGCAAGGTCGTGTAGAACACACCGAATCAACGTGGGCACTAGCCCTCTCGTAAATGCGCTGATGCCCTCGGTTTTCCACACGGTGCGTACGCAGTGCAAGGCAGATCGGTACTTTTGCCCGTCGGATGGGGAAAACCCGTCCGTTTGCATTCGCGACTTGATCATATCTATGGGGTATATCACTCCCCAAAGCTGTTCGGAGCTCCGCAATCAGATGATTTTCGTTTCATCTGCCAAGAACAATAACCCACAGCATAGCCTGCTGCCGCGCCATACAAGACCGCGCTACCCAGGCTTATTTGCTCTCTCCGGATGTTCTTAAGCGCCATCTCGCGTTGCACTAGTTTCTCATACGCCCAAAAGTATACGCCGTAACCCATTGCTTCGCGCAGGAAAGTGACGCCTTGTCCTTTATAAATACCTCGGATACCGTACTTGGAAGCTATCTTCTTGACGGCGTCGAGCGGGCCGCGATAGACGGGATTCGTATTCGACTGTGTTTGCATCCCTGAACTCGGAAGCTTGTGTAAAACGTAAACCGCGAACAGGGAAGGACGCACGTATTCGGATATGTTCCACTGGACCAGAGATAAAGCCGTTACCTAGCCCTGCCAAAGATCCTGCAACTAGAAGTTGTGAGCCTAGCAGTGCATTTGGGGCGGCGTCTTGGCCTGCTCGGGCATTGCGTGACATGAAATAACGTTTGGTATACTCGAGGACGCCAAATTGTATTGAAACGCAGAGCCCAATACCTAAGAGTGGACTCAGGGTACCCTGGTTACGTATGGTTAGAAATTTGTGTGGCTAGACGAACGCGAAATCAACCTTGTAGAAAGCGAGAGGGCCCTCGTTCTTTAGAATGCCACCTGCACAATCAAGCATGCCTCTGTACGTCCCTTTTGCCGATGTTTGCATACGCTACGCGGCCAAGGTAAGGCGCTGGAGCGTTTTGGTTCGTAGGTGACGTACCACTTTGACGATGTCAAACGGTTGGCCGACTAGAACCTGGTGTTGGAGAAAACGATTTTTAACGGTAAAAATATTTTCAAACTACAAGAGAGGGTTTGACCTGCGCAATCCCCCCAGCAGTCCCCGCGGTAAGGTCTTTGACCGTTTGAGACATGTTGGTTCAAGAGGAGGAATGACGACGTGGTCTAAGTGCAACTAACCAATCGTGACGGGTGAACGCGAATTTTACATACACGGCGAAGTGTAGATAAGATAAGATAACCCCACGGTTCTCAGACCCGCGGAAAAACAACCCAGCGATGGCTGGTTGGGTATCACAGCCTACATCTTGGCTTTCCTCCCTAACGGAACTTGTCGATTTGGGCGGTTGAACTGGTCCTTCAACTTGGCATCTGCCTCCCTCCATCTATCTTGGTTTTCTTTCGTCTCCATTATCCAGGCATCGGCGATGGCGCGTGCCGGTGCGTGGTCGGGTGGTGGTTGGGATTCTCGACCTCTCCAGGTCGATTGGGTGGCCTTCTTGTTCTGCGGGGGTGGTGGGGGTTCGAAGGCCATCTATGGCAAGGGGTGTGTGTGAGTTGGCGAGAGCGAAACGGACACGGAAGGGTCAGCTCACCATGTCATGCAGGATCATTAGAGATGCTCAGCGTACAGGGCTTCGTTTCGGTCTGCTTATAAGAAGAACATCTCGGAATTGAGGCAAATGGGTCATGTCTCATCGAAAAGATGTCACGCACAGATCAAGGGAATTTATGGCACCGTATAAGAGCGAAGGGTGAATTGTCCGTTTTCTGCCATAAGAGGAAGGTTGAAAGGGAGGGAAAGTCAAAGAAGGAAATGTCAAGGGAATTTCTCTCACTTACCGATGTGCATCCAAAAGTAAAACGCATGATAGAAGAACGAGGCGGTGAGCGCAATGAGGCTGAATATTTATGACATGACAATGCGTGAAACAAGATCTGAACTGAAACCATGGCATCCACGGGTTTTGCATGCCGCAGTCACAAGTTGAGACCCTGCAGAATGGCTCGGAGCAGCGGATTGGTTGCCTCGACACTATCCCCCCTAAGGTCCTGTGAGGTAACGACCCACCGGATAGGCACCCGTCAGCCCAACGCAAAATGGAAGGCACCCCCCTCACCACCATCCACCGAGCAGTCGCCCCCCCTCCATATCCGGCTACATTGTCCAGGTCACGCAAACCCACAGGGACGGCGATCTAGGCATTCCAAGTTATAGACACCGTTGGCTAAATCACATTCGCGGCGTTCAGCTCTCCGGGGCGCTGCAAGACGCGGCCAGGGAAAAGCAATCCCGTGACAGGTCGGCAAGTTGAGTTGCTTCAAGTTACCCAACCGTGATATCAACTGTCTCAGAACCACGTACGAACCGCCTGGAGCACTGCTCGGATGCGCTGTGCGGGACAACGTGGGGCTGGTGCATACCTAAGTTGCGCGCCTGCTCCGAGTAAGTTTGTTTTCCCCACCGGGCCGCGATACCTTCCTAGTCCTGATCCGCCGTCGCGCGACGGTATCATCGGACAGTCCCGGATGCGCGCACACCGGCCGCGTCAATCACACCCATCTAATGATCTACCAGTAGGTTGTGGGTCGCCCAGTCTCAAATACAGGTTATCGTCTCCCTCGTGTCTTTTCACCCTTATCAAATGAGCGAAGTGTAAGTCGACACGCCAATTCTGGTATCCCTTGTATTCTCTCTGATTCTTCTTCCGTGACTCCCCGCTGCCAGTCACATTAACTTCCTGAGCGGATCTCCGCTGAACCGCCTATCGTGGTTGCGGACGTCTTCTATATTCCTCAATTCACTTCTTGCCTCGACCTCGACTCGATGGGTCGCGTTTCATGATGGAAAACCTCTGATAGCTTCGCGGGCAAGAGAGACTCGGCTGGCGTTGTTAACTACCGTCGAGGTCGAACACTTCTTGGGGGCGAAGCCATACTTGGGGCAAGGGCCGACAGACGGCCCGATTCCCGTCGTCGATCTGCCAATTCTTGAGGCCGCCAGGTTCAGAGGCGCACCAATTGTCTTCCTGGGCTTGAAAGAACCGCAACAGCCCAATGAATATAACCCGGCCACTCCCCCTGATGAGCTTGCGAAGGCGCTCGTTGGCACGCCTTTTTTTTCGATCGATGTCAGCGACGTCGGCCAGGCAGAGTTGGATCGTCTAGTGCAGACCTCACTCGCCCGTACAGATGGGTTTGACTTGTCATTCGCCGACCCCCGAGCCGTGACACGCGGGATGAGCGAATTTGATGCGAGTGTATTTGCGGAGGCAAGGAGCATGATAGATTGGAACTTTCGTAACAAAGTACGAGGCGGTCGACTTCGCTTCGTCGTGTTCCACCGCTCATCCGCCACTCTACTCAGTTCTGTGCTTCCTGTGGCTCACCTGTGTATCCTGTTTGGGGAGGATGGAAGCTGTCATGTACGAGCCTCTTGTCGTCGTCTGATAATACTGGTAGGAGGCCTTGTCCCACGCGGTCCGTCTCTCTCTCTCCCTCTCTTTGCGTTCAGGCCCTCTCCAACTTTGCCCTCTCCAGGAAAGGACTGCATAACATCACCCATCCACGAACCGACGCTGTTGTCATCGTGGCAGTACTGAACGAGTCACAAGATAAGATTCTCCTTGGACGAAAAGTGAGTCGTACATCCTCTGACTATCACGGTGTTTCCCTGATCTTCTGGAAATTAGAAACAGTTCCCAGCGATGTCTTACTCCACCCTGGCAGGCTTCATAGAACCAGGAGAATCGTTCGAGGATGCCGTCAAACGCGAAGTCTGGGAGGAAGCTGGGATCCGTGTCCGAGACGTGAAATATCACTCAGGACAGCCATGGGTTCGCTCACTATCTGCTTACTAGATCATGACTCACACCCAGCCAGCCTTATCCTGCCAATCTCATGGTTGGGTTTTATGCGATCGGAGATCCCTTAGAACCTATCAGGATAGATCTCGACAAGGAGCTTGAAGGTTCGCATACAAGGTCCACGATGCCTGATTCGTCCTAGCTCAGTCTATTTCTAGATGCGAGGTGGTACACTCGGGATGAGGTTCTTGCCGTACTTCAACACGAAAAAGGTACCGATTTCACAAGGAGCGACTATAAGCAGATGGCGAGTATCGACGAGGGTGTCAAAGTTACGGCGTCTGTCGACGACCCCCTTGGTGGAGATGCTGCTGTCCGTGATAGTCAAACTCGAGATACACCCGTTCATGTTACACACGATGACACCGAACCACCTTTCCGAGTCCCACCCAGAACAGCAATCGCCGGCGTGCTAATCTCAGATTGGGCCTTTGGAAGGGCCTCTGCTGAGGTTGGATTCAAGGGAAGAATGTAGATTGTAGCTAAGGAAGTATTTTCCACTTTGACCAAATGTAGAAAGAGCCCCCGAGTTTGTTAGACTAGTTCATTGTGCGTTGTACCAAGGGTTATGAAAAGGGTGAATCTTTCTAGAACATCACGAGAATGAATCGAGGCGGACTTATAGCGCACAACGTCTTCATCTGACCTAATGTGTGAGCGAGTGTGGAATGAGGGTGTTCATCTTGGCCATTTCCGATCCGGCGCAATCGACGAAAATGATCAGCTCGCGATTACCATGGACACAGTAGTCCGTTTTGGGTTAGAGTTTCCTTTTTCCCCGCGGAGGTTGTGGAGAAATGGAGACAAGACAAGGACCACAAGTGTAAAATGTAGCGCAAGTACAAGGTCCGGGACGGAACCGATGTGGGGCGGGCCGGTCGCCGCGCTTGCATCATCTCATCGCCAGCAGTTTGGTCGACACGTCTCGGCCTGCTCGGGTCAAATTCATGCTCTCCCTAGCTCTCCGCGCGAGACGCACGCACCCCCCTCCTCTTGGTGTCGTCCACTCGCACTCTTCTGTCAGACATCTAGCCCGGTGGCTGCCCCGTCGTTCCGGAAAGCTACCACCTCCACCTCTCCGCGGTGTGGCCGGCGGTGGTGGCGCGCGTTCCTTCGCGGCATACTCAATTGCGTTGGCATTCGGGGCTGGCGTCGGATTTACGGCCTACGAAAACTATCAGCCGTTTAGGCACACCATATTGGCCGTTGTGAGGTGCTCTCGCGTTGCCGGTGAGTAAACTCTCGTAGGAGAATGTTCCTGCGTTTGCCGAGAATGACGCATGCGCGTACGTGGAATCACAGAGGCGGCCGTATTCGGAGCGATCGACTATAAACGCACATTTGCTAGGACGTACGCATCCGATGGAGAGCGTGTCGAGGCCTATTCTCAGTGTCACTTGCGGAGCGCAAAGCGCGTTCTTCGAGCGTTGCTGGCAAACGGAGGTGAGCGTGCTATGATTCGGCATACGGAGGAGAAAATAATTGAGGCTGGGTCATTTACGAAGGGGTGTTTATAAAGATAGGGCAACATATGGCTTCGCTGTGAGTACTCCAAACCTCGGGCCCTTCTGCGCAGTCGGTTTCATTCCCAACCAGCGTCGTGTTGCCGGTGGAATGGAGGAGCACAATGCGCCCTTTGCAAGACAAATGCGAGCCGACGCCGTACGAAGATGTCAACGCACTATTCCTGTCAGATATGGGGCAACCGTTGTCCGACATCTTTGATTACTTCAACCCAGAGCCGATCGGTGTCGCCAGTCTCGCTCAGGTACATATTGCACACCATCGAGAATCTGGGAAGACTGTAGCGGTCAAGGTAGGTTGCACTGGCAACACGCTCTTTTCCTGTGCGAATCGACACTGATGATCATCGTAGCTGCAACATCCGCATTTACTCGAGTTCAGCGCGATCGATATGGAGATGGTTGAGCTGACGCTCGGTACTCCCGTCAGTGAATCTCAAACTGAATCCCAGACTGACGTGACGCGTTTGTAGGTTGGATAAAGCGATGGTTCCCCGAGTTTGAATTCACGTGGCTCGCGGAGGAGATGCGCGAAAACCTTCCCAAGGAACTGGACTTCAGTAACGAAGCTAGAAACGCGAGAAAAGCAGCGAAAAACTTTGAAAGTATCAATACGTCCTTGTATATTCCCGAAGTAATATCCGCGACCAAGAGGGTGCTCGTCATGGAATTCATCGATGGTGCAAGGGTAGATGATCTTGGGTACCTCGCCGCTCACAATATCGACCGCAACAAGGTATCTCTGGAACTGTCGAGAATCTTCTCGCAAATGGTTTATATCGATGGATGGTTTCATGCCGTGAGCCTATCGAGTTGTCAGACCGTGTGTTGTGGCTGATCCATTTGGTAGGACCCTCACCCAGGTAATTGCACTGCCGCAGACTTTATTTTCGTCACCTAATCTCCAGCACCAAGGCAACCTCTTAATCAGACCACGCCCTGTCATTTCTCGATCACCCTACAATTTCGAAATCGTCCTCCTTGATCATGGTTTATACTTTGACCTAGAAAGGACCCTTCGGATTAATTACAGTAAACTCTGGTTGGCTTTGATAGCACCCGCCAGCCCAGAAAATAGTGAAGATCGACGAAAATATGCCCAGCTAGTGGGAAACGTCGATTCTGACAAAGTTCGTCCCTGTTATGTTCGCGTTGCGTCAGTGAACTCATCACATTCTAGTACCCCATATTCGAGGCAGCATTAACTGGTATGTGCAACGTGGCGTCACTCCAAGCGTGAACTGATCCGTTTATCAGGACGGGCAAGCATGGACGACGCACCCGACGATCAACCTCCAGAAAAGGACTGTGGATCGCATTTCAAGCGTGCGTCGAGCATGTTAGAACAATTACCACAAACAGAACAGGAGGTAGAGGCGTTGCGGGACGCCGTCATGACAAGGGAGGGATTACTCATATCTGTCTTTGACATCCTGCGGAACGTACCTCGGAGGGTGCTAATGGTCTTCAAATTGAACGACCTTACACGGTATCATTAACGTTTGTGGCATGCGATTACTTTGACTAACCTCCTCAACAGAAGTCTTGATCATGCGCTATCTACGACACACTCAAAAGTAAGTCCCTACAGGGCGTGCTGCCGGATTATTAATGTATAGTGCCTAGGTTCGGGTTTTCATTGTTATGGCTAAATACTGCACTTCGGCAGTCTGGGAGGATGAACGTCGAGCCATTCTTGATGGCATGAGTTGTAGCGGTCTTCTATCACCTGGAAGATTAGCCGAATACTTTACTGCTTGGTGGTGCGTGATTGAGTGCATTCGCCTTCTTTGTTTCACCTCGGTTTTCCGCAGGAGGTATGAGAGATTATACTGCGGGCTGATAGTGTTGGAGTGGTATATGGACATCCAGGCACAAGCCCGAAAGTTCACTGCATGGTTCGGAGGTTTATGGCGGACAGGGTTCGAGGGCGCTCACAAAGCTGCCGCTGGATTGAGTTGACTGGGGGCCCCACATACTCTAGAAGTATCATATTAATTAATGTAGAGACCATAGAGGTTTCAACGATCGATATAAAGACTCGGGCTGATCTCGGGGTATGGTGGTAGTACCTAAGCTTGTGCGTAACGAGTGGTCCACTATAGAAGATCATCAATAGTTCTTGATGCCAGCATGAGGGCTTTCCACTGTCCAGAACAACTCTCAGCTGTTGAAGCCACTTGTGTGATCACCGTCTCACCTGTTCGACTGTCAACGAGATGCCCTTCTTCCCAGGTTTCTCATCGCCACCAGCCTCATAATACTCCCTTATATCGACTAGGGTCATTCCTTTTTGCCATGTAAGCAGCTAAGAAAGTATGCACAAGAAAGAGATGACTTACCTTTGAAGCTTCGAACGGTGACGCGCTTCTTCTTCCCTAGATCCACGTACTTATCTCCTTCGCTGTTCTTCTGTACCTTTACACCAGTGTCCTCGGAATTGGCTTTTCCATCATCACTCTGTAAGGAAATCCTTGGCTGCAGGTGGCATTCGTCGAGTTACCCAACGAATGCGAGCACATCGGCATACCTTTTTCACAGTTTTGGGTGCAGATTGTGGGGCGTCTGATGCGCTTTCATCGTCTTTCTCCATAACCTTGCGTTTACTTGAGTCCTTAAATTTCTAAAGTGCAGTGAAAGTGAGTGTGGAAGAACGCATTAGGAGTGCCGGGGAGGTTCAGTGCGTACCTGTTCCGATGGTCCTCGCGATTTTGAGGACCGTTTAGAGGAACCATCCCCAGTTTCTTTCGATGACTTTCGTGGTCTTTCCATGAAGGGAGCGCGTCGCGTATTATTATCACCGCGTTAGCGCGCGTGTAAGCCCGAGCCCGTGATCAGATTCCTCGTGATCTCGAGAAAGAGTTACCGGATGTGTTCGAGGGGGGACTTACGCGTCATCCCTGGAAGGCTCAAATCTCGGACAGTGGTCCTCTGTTTGCGGTCACATCTCACCCATACTCTAACGGCCATCCACCTTGCCCGAGTTGTCGTTACGATCTTTTACTCCCAACTGGGGTTGTAGCCAATGAAGATCCTTCACAGATCAAAACGGGCGCTGCCTCCAGCAAGTACCAGCTCATGTCCGATCACAGACGGCTAATCTTTATTTTATGCGCGCGTCTATAGCTCCCGCAGGTGGCAGAGCTCATAAATAAACTCTCAGAAACCCCCGACGACGACCTGCACGAAGTTTTGGGGCAAATCGACTCATGGAAGTGGCCACGATCCGACCTGAATGCTTGGATCAAAGTATTGAACAAGTTTGACGCCATCCTGGAGGAAGTTATCCAGGACTATGATATTGACAAGCTCCAAGTCAATGTCTTCACACCTATGACGAAGAAGACCGTTTCTGAAATCTTGCGCTTCGAGCGCCTGCTGTTGGAGAACTCCACCAATCGAAAGACTTATGCTTCCTACGACGTGCGCACTCATTCGTACTGTTCTACTATCCTCGATCAGTCCGCATTAACCGTCCTCTAGCGCATCAATAGTCTTTTGTCCACATCCGATCTCGACATCCTTGTACTCGCATTGAACCTCTTGTTACGTCCCGCTCAGCAGTATTCAGCCCAACCTGCTGTCACGCGTGCTTTGAGCATCTCCACACATCGTCTCCAATCATTGGGCAAGCGCTGGTCAAATCTACGCGAATATGATGTCAGCCTTGTCGACCTGGTAACAGATCAGGGCAAGCCGGTGCTTGAAGCGCTTCCAATTGAGGCCCGAGAAGTGCAATTCAAATTTTATAACACTGGCAAGGCCAAGCAATCCAGAGACCGGGTCAATGAGATGGAAGTCGATCTTCCTGAAAGCTCTCAAACGTCTCAACGTCCTTTAGCACCTGTTTCAACCGCATCATCTTCTTCTCAGGCCGCCGGGGCCACCACTTTATATTTCGACACTCAAACACTTAGCTCGAAGGGGACGATGGATATCCTCGCAGATTGCATTGATACTTACAATGTACCAGAAGATGAGAGGTTTGAGCTCATGTGTCGCATTCGTGCTGCCCAGGCGCTCCTCCCAGGTAAAGAGGAAGACCGTGAGAAGCTCGTCATCGCCCGCCTCTTAGCAACAGCCATCTTCGTGCACACGCACCCGGAAGCGCAGACGGCCTCTGCCCTCTTCTTATACGAACCTGATCTTATCCCACACGTGGCCGAATTACTTGCCCTCGATAGGAACGTCCCAATTTCGGTCCAAACTGCTGCAGTGGCTACATTGGATGCCATGGCAAGGTACCGCACCAAGGTGCAGGACGTTTTGGCCGCTGTCAATGCAGGCGTAAACCATGGCACATTGATGGCGCTACTCCGCAAGACCGTGGCCGAGGTCGCCACCGTTGAGTCAACCCTCCCCCATTCCTTTGTCGAGGCACTTTTATCCTTTGTGATCTTCCTCGCGTCACATGCTGCTGGTGGAAATATGGTAGTCGGCGCCGGGCTCATCCCCCTTCTCATCCAAATCATTGAGAATCGTCTGCCGCAACGTCTCCCAGTGGTGTCGAAAACCATGCAACTTGTGGATAACGTCCTCTACAGCTTCGGCAATGCATTTCAACTGTTCTGTAACAATCGTGGAGTCGATGTCCTCGTTGACCGCATTGAAGTAGGTTACTCTTGCTCTTTCAGTCCCTTGTACTCTCTGTGTTGACATGATCGTAGTATGAAGTGGATGAGGACATCAGGACACTCGGTCAGCAAGAACATGCAAATGATATTCCCAGATCGTATGGTAAGCCCCACCTCTTACAATAGCACTGCAAGGGTCTAAACAAAATAAGGTCAATTACCCGTCATACGAGCTGCGGCATTGAAGCATATTTTACGCTCGATGCACCGCATGATGCAATCATCCGGAACTGCTGAGGGCCTTCGCGGCCTCATTGATTCTTCGCTGCTGAAATCTGTCAAGAAGATCATCGAGCACCGTAGTCTCTTCGGTCCTAATGTCCTCCCGATTGGTACGATCTTGGCAATGTCTGTGTGACGTTCGTTGATCGAGCATCTATTAGCCATCAATATCTTGGCCACCTTTGTGCACAATGAGCCGACGTCCTTGACAGTTATACAGGAAGCTGGCGTCCCAGAAGCGTTCTATAGGGCTGTCGAGGCTGGGTTAGAACCTGTCATTGAGGTATGCGAACGACACATCTCCCAATCATGCAAGGTTGACACTTATCCAGGTAATCCAAGCGATCCCCAATGCAATTGGCGCCTTATGTCTTAATCAAGCTGGCCAAGATCAGCTCACTGCGCGACCCACCATCATCCCGGGCTTATTTTCAATCTTCACATCGGAGCGACATCAACGCGTCCTTCAGGACAAAGAGAACGCTGTCCTTATCGGATCAGCTGTTGACGAGCTCATTCGCCACCACCCTTCATTGAAGCCTGCAGTCTTCGAGGCGATCAAGTCGACGCTGAGCAAGATTGAGGACCTTGGGAATACGTTCACCCCGCCAGAGAGTACGGAGTCATGGTATGGTCTTGTGCGGACCGCGGCGTCCACAGTTCAGGTGCCCGCTGATGAGGACGTTCTCATGCGATCCTCCGACACCGCTCCCAGTGACGAAGCCGCCTCTGAGTCTACGAGTAGGGCTAATGCTTTGATGGCATCTCTCACAGACGACATCTTGGACGAAAGTGCCACTGGGAGGTCGCATGAGAACATCATTGTCTCGTATCTTGACGTGATATGCAGGGTGATTAAGTTCTTGATCTTACCGTGACTCCATGAGCTAAATTTCTGGCTTTGAAGTTCTTGGAGGGACTTTTCCAGCACACCTCCCATTGCAAGGACTTCATTTCGAACTCGGATGGCCTCCTCTTGTTGGGTCGACTCACTGCGCTTCCTTGCATACCGTATGATTTTGGCGGCAGTGTCGCATCAGACTCTTTGGTTCAGGTCATCCGTACCATGTTTGATGCAGCACCCAACGCAACTATGAATTCCCTGACCGGCTGGGTGAAAGAATCATTACAAGAAGCATCCGCATTCTGGGGCTCGTCGAGCAGGAAATCGAAATTCATCGAGCTACTCGACCTAGCAGGTACTTCACTACACACGCTGGTTCATATTTTATTTGTCTAACCAATTCCTTTAGGTCAATCCCACGCTGAGGCCAATCGAACCTTCCGCACTCTTATCACATTACTGGTCCGGGTGATACTCCTCTCGGACATCTACGCTACTGCGGGATACGCCCACGGCCGTTCCGCTGGTGGCCTCCTCCAGACCCTTATGGGTACGGGCGCCTCAGAAATTCTACCTGATCTCGGTGTCCTTCACAGAGCCTGTATATGGGAGAACGTACTCTTGAAGGCTCAAGTACCTGAGAAGGAGTCCGAGCCCGAAGGGAGCGCCATATTATCGTCCTTACAATCCCCTCCCGGTCGACCATCCTCAAGCGAGCCTACCGTTGCTGCCAATGGCGCCAATACCTCATCTATAGCGGTTACACCAACAGAAGTTCCTGGGCAAGACGGCCCCCGTGAAAGTGACCCACGGGAAGAAAATGCTAAAGCATTTAGACATCTTGCCAACCAGATTCCAGGGGCGTTATCGCCGTTCTTCCAATGTAATGCAATTTCCCTCAGAGCTTACCGACGTACCTAATTCGCAATTTCCTCACAGCGATTGTCAAGTTGTTCTCGACTCGTCGCAACCCAGACGCAGCGCAGAAACAACAAATCCTTGACTCGGCATCCAGTGTCGCCGACGTATTGCTCAAGCACCTGGAACCCATACAATCCGGTGAGTAACGCGGTTTTCCTGTATACTTAGAGGCTGAGTTTCAGCAGAGGATCCTATGGAATCCCTGTCAATAAGCTCCTGCTACACCTCATTACTCGGTCTTGTAACAACCCTGATGGTTGACGGTAAGCCATGTCCCACACTCGTTGTTTTACCAATTAGTAATACCCGACGCAGAGCGGACTGCCCAAAACACACTGCACACCGTGTTATTCGACTCTTTTTGCCGCAAGGGAGGTCTTGATCTAATCGTATCAATCTGCCGCAGCTTCATGCGCACCATTGTTGAGCACTCTGAGACGAAAGCCGAGGATCGTAACGAAATTGCCAACCAGGCCTTGGGTCAGGCATACGGCGGGCTCAAAGTTGCCTTACATCTTCTCCATTCATTAACTTCGTCGAAACCCATATTCGAGTCCAGCCAAACGATTCTCCTCCTGACTCGTGACAAGAAGGACACGGACCCTGATTATTTCGAGCCCCATAACTTCTTGGTTAAAATCAGGTTCTCCGTGCTGCCTGTCATTCAAGATCTCTGGGAGGCACCTTGGCTGGTTTCTTCTCCGCAAAGTTTAATCAAGTCTGTGGTGCAGGTCGTTCTGGAAATTCTCAACGGAGAAGGGGAAGAAAGTCCACCCGATATCTCCCCCCATACTGTTCCGGGTGCTAGTTCTCTTGCCATGGGAGGACCCTCACTCTTCCGTGTTACAGTCCCGGACGAAAATCGCATTCGACAGCTGACCGACATGGGATTCTCGCGCTCTGGAGCTGAGCGTGCGCTCATACGAACACATAACAATGTCAACGCAGCCACCGAGTTGTTATTGACCAACCCGTTCCGATTCCAAAATGACCCTGAGCCTGTTGCCCCTCAACCTCCAGAGCCTGTGGGAGGTGATGAAGCCACAGAGGAGACACCCCCAACAGCCGCAGAGGCCCCGTCGCCTGATCCAACCCCAATGCAGGGTGACGTCCCTTCGCCGAGCCTCGATGACCCACCGACGGTTGAACCCGATACCAGGCCTCCCGGGAAGAGTGCTGATGAATGGCGCAGCGCGCTAAACGCGTTGAGAGAGCCGCTGAAATCGGAAGTTGGGCGTCTCGCGCTCCGTCTTGTCGATGAGCACCCAGATCTTATCTTCGATGTCCACAACGCTTTCGTCGGTCGCGACGACGGCTACCAGCGCTCGTCGGTTCGTCTCCTCATTGATGATATCCCCTCATTTGCCGCAAGTCCCCAAGATGGTCGAGAGCAGCAGCTTGCCGTTCGATGTCGTTTGCTCGCACTAGTCCTGAATGAAGCACCTGCGTCCTTTGCAGCCATCGTCATGGGTGATGAACAATCCTTTATGGAGGTTGTGTTGACTCTTCTTCTTTCGATTGACTTAGATGCAGGGGAAACTCAACCAACCATTCCCAAGTGGCTCGCAGCTCTTATGCTGGTCGCTGAAGCCCTGTTGAGTTTATCGGAAGATCCGCGTACCATCACTGTACCAAAAGAAGGCGAACCGATTGTCACTCCGGAGATCTTAACGGGTCCACCACATGTTGAAGCAAGGAGTGTATTATTTGGCTTTTCCCTGCGCCTACTTTCTTTGCCTAGTCTTCCTCGAGACGAGTTGCTGGCTTCCTTACGTCTTCTCGTATTCATGACCCGCGACCACGACCTGGCGATGCAATTTGTGAAGGACGATGGAGTCTCGCTACTGTTCAAAAGCCTCAAGTCATCATCGGGAGGTGTGGCAGGCAGCCAGTCGTACATTTCCATCATTCTACGTCATATCGTAGAAGACCCCGCGGTATTGCGACTTATTATGCGTGAGGAGATTCAGCGCTTCCTCTCACACCCACGCACTCGGACGGTAGATGCAACCGGCTATGTTCGTGCCTGCAATGCGATGGCCCTTCGCGATCCTAAAACGTTCATTGAGGTCACAAAGTCTCTCGCCCAGCTTGAGCGACCTTTCGCCTATCTCAGCCAAATTATTCCCAAAGATCAGGACAGCCAAGAGGGCGGCACATCACCAGGAGAATCAGGAAAAGATGCTAAAACTCATACAAGTGCCCAGCCCGAGGTCACGGCCCACACACTACCGTCTCCGCCCGAGTATTTCGAAGCCGTTGTCCATTTCCTCGTAGGCGAACTAATGGAGTCCGTGAGGACAAATCCCCGGCCATCGGAGGGAGTGCCAAACCCCGAATCTATATCACCGCCTGATCCATCTGCTGAGGGCAGTTCAAAGCAACCGGTCCAACCAGAAAGGATCCCACCAACTGAAGTTCAAGACCCCAAACCGGATCACTACTATTCTGGATTCCTGATGCAATCTCTCACGGAACTGATGTTTTCATATGACGCATGCAAAACCGCGTTTCTTTCATACTCTCCATCCAAGCGACCTGTTACCCCTTCTAAAGACGCTGGCAAGGGTCGTCTGGCTGCGCTGAACTTCGTATTATCGGACCTCGTGTCTTTCCGTACCATCGACCCTGAGCCCGGCAACGATACTCGGAATAATGTCCCTCTCTGCAATTGGGCGATGTCCTTGATTGTAGCGCTATGCGTCGACACTTCCTCCTCCCAGCCCATCAAAGATGTGTCGCCGGAGTTAATCACGGTTCGAAAAACTGTCTTAGAGGCCGTCAGCCGTGCCATCAAAGATCCATCGCAGTCCGAATCTTTGGATGCCCGTTATGGCCGGCTCCTCGCTCTGGCCGATCTTTGCTATCGCCTCCTGACGGTTCGATTCAACCCAGGACTTCGTAAACCTCATGAAGAAGCGCCTACTCATATTGCGAAGATCATGCTGGAGAAGAACTTTGTCTCGACTCTGACTAACGCTCTGGCAGAAGTGGATCTGAACTACCCCAATGTTCGCGTAGTTGTGGCAGCGATGCTGAAACCTCTCGAGCTCCTGTGAGTTTTTAGTTCGGAAAAACCAAATTGTATGCACCTAAAACCTCTTATAGGTCCAAGATCGCCATCAAGATGAACCGCGCGTCAGATAGAGTGAAGGGTTCCGAGGCGTCAAAAGACGAGATGGACCGGGAGAGCCTCCCCGATGAAGACGACTTGGAGGATGGTCAAGATACTGCTCGTGAAGAGACTCCGGATCTCTATCGCAATTCTTCTCTGGGAATGTAAGCGTATAGATGCATGGATCTGTGATCAGCACTCATTTTACCCGGTCGTATACAGGTTTGGAGGGGTTGGTACACGTCATTGAAAAAAATGATTATGAAGTTAACGTCCCATCCACAGGATATGGAAGAGCAGTTTGCTGCAGAAGACGTAATCGACGCCGAGCACGGTGACGAAGAGGAGGATGTTGAAATGGACTTTGGCGAAGAGACCGGCGGTAGTGAAGGCACGTCGGCGACCGAAGAGGACGACGAGCCGGAAGATCCAGATGATGAAGACGGAGATTCTGAAGAAGACTGGCATGACGATGATGATGACGAAGATCTACTAGAGGAAGACGAGGAAAACAGAGCTCCCGAAGTCGATGGCCAGGTCGATCCTGACGTTGACGTGGATGGCGTGTGGGAGGTATGGAGATGTCTTGCTTTCAATTTAAGTCGTTCACACGATAGGACTTAGGGTGTTGGCATTGAGGATGGCTCTCCAGACGTTGATGGCGACGAAGGTGACGAAGAACTCGCCGGTGAGTAGCTATCCTATGATCTAGGTCGCACTTCACCTAAATGTGGCTAGTCCCAATTTATCATCATGACACTGAAGAAGCAGAAGCCGATCTGGAGTCAGACGAAGAGTACGCGCTGTGTTTCTTGTTCTCCACTTATACCTGACACGCAAGTCAGGCTCGAGGGCGAGCTGGGTTTCGACCCACAGGACGATGGCCCAAGTATTGGGGATGTTCTAGGATTCGACGGGACTATCGCTGATGGCTTTCCCGGATTTATCGAGGCCCATGATGGCGGTTTCATCATTTCTGATGGTTCACGGGCTCGTAGAGGTCGTGTTGACGGTTAGCCGAATTCATGATTACTTCAAGAAGTCACTAATTTTGGTACAGATGACGATATTGGAATTTTCGGTCGTAACCGGAGTACTGCTGGCTCTGCAGACGCGACCACTCACCCCCTCCTCTTAGAAGCCACTGGGAATTCAGGACGCCATATGCCGGATCTTGGTCGTGCCGTGCGTCGCTCGCAACGCATCTTGGCTGCTGGTGGCCACCAGGATCTTCTCCAGGCTATTGAGGATATCATTGGCGGTGGCGCAGTTCAGCTTTTCCAGCACATCGTCAATCCAAGAGGTGGTGGTGTGACTGATACTATTCGCCTGGACGTACCTCCTGGAACCCTCGTCAATCTTGATCGCGGCTTGCTCCCACGTAGGGGTGGTGTTGCTTCCCTGCGCATCGATCAGCCCCCACGTTCAGTCCCACTCCGACCCGAAAGCCGCGATTTCGATCCTTTACCCACTATGCAACGATGGAACGAAGAGGCCAAAGTCATACACGGGAAGTTTACCTCAGATCGCTTTGCAAAACTGGGTAATCATGTCATACTTGCGCTCCTTCCTGCCGCTATCGAGAAAGCCAGAGCGTCCAAAGAGAAAGAGGCGAAGGAAGCTGCAGAGAGGGAGGAGGCCCAAGGAAGAGAGGCCGCTGCACAAGCGGATGAGGCTGCAAAAAAGGAAACTGAATCTTCCAGCCAAGCAGCAGCAAGTCCTGCTCCTGCTTCACCTCCAGCAGCAGAGGCTGTGGTCGATCCCCTTCCGGCTGAGCCCGCTCCACCAGCTACAACAGAAGCAGATACAGAAATGCTTGATGCAACTGGCGAATCCCTCTCGGCGGATGAACAGGACGCAATAGATGATGATGACGACGATGACGATGATGGTGATGATGACGGTGGACCTCCAGATACCACGACTTCTCAAGAGGGATCTGGGGAACCAGGTCCAGCAAACAGACCGGAGCGTATCACCGTCGTGATCCATGGTAGCCCTGTTGATATCACAGACACCGGGATTGACCCTACTTTCCTCGAAGCTCTGCCCGACGACATGCGAGAGGAGGTCGTTAATCAGCATATACGAGATCAGCAAGCCGCACGAATGGAACGTCCCCCGGACTCCCAGATCAGCGCCGAATTCCTCGATGCTCTGCCGCCCGAAATTCGGGCCGAGATTTTACACCAAGAGCGAATCGAACAGGCCCGCCGACGTGCGGAAGAGAGAGCTGCCGCTTCATCAGCTGGTGCTGCCCCTGCGCCAGTTGAGATGGATCCTGCCAGCTTCATCGCCAGTCTTGATCCCCAACTCAGACAAGACGTTCTTATGGATCAAGACGAAGGTTTCATCCAGACTCTCCCCTCACACATCATTGCCGAAGCAGGAGCATTCCGTGAGAGGGCCCCACGCCAACCCCCTCGTATCACAGGATCCCGAACAGAGGCAGTTAATACTGCCGCAATCACCCGAAAGCCTCAAGCTCCCCGCGATGCGATACAGCTTCTCGATAAGAGTGGTGTAGCCGTCTTGGTCCGATTACTCTTCTTCCCGCAAATCTCGAGAAAGAACGTCTTATACAAAACGTTGGTCAACCTATGTGAAAATTCGAAGACCCGTGCCGAGTTGTTCAACTTCCTCCTCAACATCTTGCAAGAGGGAACGGGAGACCTCGCAGCTATCGACAGAAGCTTTACGCAGATGACGATCAGGAATTCTAAAGGTCCCACCCAAGTACATCGTCCCGCTGGCAAACAGAAGACAGGGCCAGAATACCTAAGCTCTCTTTCTGCACACCACCCACCAAGCGAAGTTGTCCCCGATCTTATCGCACAGCGCTGCCTCGAGGCCCTAAGCTACATCGTCACATCGAATGAGGCATCCTCACTTTTCTTCCTCACAGAACAAGAGATGGCCGTCGGGCTTCGCAGACACACTTCCAAGAAGGGCAAGGGCAAGGAGAAACAAGCAGCACAAACTCAATGTCCCATAGTCCTCCTGCTCTCCCTCCTCGATCGACAACCGTTGTTAAAGACTCCATCTGTCCTTGAACTAGTCGTTAGCCTTCTCGACACCGTAACACGTCCACTTGCGGGCCTGAAAGTCCCTCAAAAGCCCGAGAGCTCCACCGTGCCAGCAAGTCCACCTGCACAGCCATCTGAGGAAGCGTCTTCTGGCCCTCGTTCTTCGCAAGCTGAGCCAAATACTCCCGCCCCAAGTAAGTTGAACCCTCACATGGTATAAGGAACGTACACTAATTAACATAGCCTCAACAGCTAATCCGTCTCAAGAGAGCCAAAAGGAAACTCCCCGACAAGATACCGTAGAGGAAAAGACTCCGCTCATCAATCCTCCCCAAATCCCCGCCAGCGCGCTGAGATCCATTGTCAATATACTCACCGTGGGCGACTGCGGCGCGAAGCCTTTCCACCACACGCTCTCCCTCATCCAGCACCTATCATTCATCCCGGATGCACGCGACGTTATTGCGCAAGAACTCCGCAGTAAAGCACAGGAATTTGGACAGAGCCTATATGGCGACCTCGATGAGCTGGCCAACTCGCTCCAGGGTTCAGGCGACGATGTATTTACCTCGTCCGTTGCGTCCAGGTTCTCTTCTCCTGCCTCCGACCAAGCCAAACTCCTTCGTGTGTTGAAGACTATCGATTACATGTTCTCGCCCAAAGCAACGACATCCCCAGAACCGCAACCCAGCGCAGACTTGGAAAAGATTCAAGGGATATACGAGTCCTTCCGCTTCACTCCCTTGTGGCGCAGACTAGGAGATTGCTTGTCCATCATCGAGCAACGATCCGAGATCGAGCATATTGCAACAGTGCTCCTTCCTCTCATAGAAGCACTCATGGTGGTCTGCAAATATGTGGGTTCCGCTTCCATATCAGCAGGTTCGAGTCGAATGCTACGCGCCTCGGCATCGCCACGGTCACCAACTTCACCACGGGAAACAATGGAGGATCTCTTTGTGAGCTTCACGGACGCGCATCGCAAGGTCCTCAATGTCATGGTCCGTAACAATCCATCGTTGATGAGTGGCTCGTTCTCGCTGCTTGTCAACAACGCCCGTGTGTTGGACTTCGACAACAAGCGGAACTACTTCAACCAGCAATTGCACAAGCGCCCTCACTCCCGCGAACACCATGGGACTCTACAACTCAATGTACGTCGCCAACGCGTCTTTGAGGATAGTTTCCAGTCGCTCCAACGAAAGACGGGAGAGCAAATCAAGTACGGCAAACTTAGCGTACGATTCTACGACGAGGAGGGCGTGGATGCCGGGGGTGTTACGCGGGAATGGTTCCAGATCCTTGCGCGACAAATGTTCGATCCCAACAATGCTCTGTTCCAGCCATGTGCGGCCGATCGTCTCACATACCAACCTAACAAGGCGTCATGGGTCAATCCAGAACACCTATCATTTTTCAAGTTTGTGGGTCGCGTAATCGGAAAAGCTATCTACGACGGACGCCTCCTCGATGCTTACTTTGCCCGGAGCTTATATCGACAGATCCTCGGCAAGCCCGTCGATTACCGGGATGTGGAGTGGATTGATCCCGAGTATTACAACTCCCTGTGCTGGATTCTGGAGAATGACCCAAGCCCACTGGACCTTAACTTCAGCGTTGAGGGAGACGAGGTATGTTGAGTTTTGACAACTTGAGTTCTTAGTGCCAACGATATCCCGTACAGTTCGGCGTTACCAAAATTGTTTCACTAAAGGAAAATGGGGAGACGATACCCGTGACACTCGAGAACACGCGGGAGTTTGTGCAGTTGTCGGCTCAGTATCGGCTGTACACCTCTATCAAAGATCAACTCGAGAACTTACTCTCTGGCTTCTACGAGATTATTCCAAAAGATCTCATCGCTATCGTATGTTGACTATTACTTCCTATCACTTCCAAGCACCTAATGCAATTCCCATCAGTTCAATGAGAAGGAGCTCGAGTTATTAATATCCGGTACACCCGACATCGACGTTGACGAGTGGCGCTCCGCGACGGAATACAACGGGTATACGAGCTCAGATCCTGTTATTGTCTGGTGGTGGCGTGCGCTGAAGTCTTTCAATCGTGACGAGCGCGCAAAGGTGCTCAGTTTCGCCACTGGCACATCTCGAGTACCTCTTGGCGG
>Ga0307510_10001808_pt1 | contig 23905 bp, 24 predicted proteins | sample 12_EM_MG_FD_207224 | JGI IMG/M metagenome (GOLD analysis project Ga0307510, IMG submission 207224) | Populus trichocarpa ectomycorrhiza microbial communities from riparian zone in the Pacific Northwest, United States - 12_EM | ecosystem: Host-associated > Plants > Roots > Unclassified | place...
TGTTGAATGGAAGAGCATCGCCAATTGAAGTGGCGTGTCGTATTTCTCCATTACAGGGTCCAATTCGTTTATAGGAAGAAGACTGCGAGGGTACATGCATGACAGGGTTTGATAGCGTGATGGAATGGGGTGCTGGGGGGGAGGAGCAGGGGCTTCATCGTGGGATAGGCCGTCACATCGGGAGAGGAAGAAGGTGAAAGGATGTAATATCAGTAGAATCATGACACCTAGACGTGCCACTCGGCGGTGAGAATAATAGGAAGCACACTATTGAATCACTCGTCACACAAGTAATGGTACTGCTGTACTCACCAGTGAGTCACCACACTAGAAAAACCGACGAGATCGGTTCGCGTTCACAGGCCCTGTCATGATTCATGGGAAGAGCGGTTATCGATTAATGCATACTAATATTGATTGTGTGTCGTCACTTTAATGCGTCTAGGACGGTTGGGGTTCGACAAGACAAGACCCAAAAAACCGCGGCCGACTATGACCCGGAGCCGTGCCGTGCCGGAATGTCCAACCGCCGCCTGATCCGTTCGTTGACCACCCCACGATACTTGTCGTTCTCGGTTCGGGTCCCTCCCCGTTCCCCCGAGCATTCCGTTTCGTCGATTCCCCCCGACCCGTCAACCGCCAAACCCGTGCAACCCGCCCTACGGTCCTTGTACCAGCAGACGACGAAACCGTTTAATACGTCGCACAGTGGCCCGGAATTCGCGCGCGCGCACGCATACACACACACACATAGATACCAGATACTCGGACAGACGCGTAAACTATGGCTGCAATCCTCCCGTTGCACCTGCCTGCTCACCTATCCACGTTGCTCGTCTCCACCGCTGGCTTCGCGGTCGTTCACCATCTCATCGCGCCTGAATTCGCGCGCTTCCTCCTCGGGAAGAAGGGTTGGGACGCGCAGGGTTCGCGCAACCGCGTCGGGTGGTGCGTTTCGTTTTTCTTTTCTTACCCTGTTACAACATGCTGACAAGAAGGGCGGGGAAATGGGGGTGTTTCTGGTCGAATATGTTGGATATTAGGCAGTCGCGCGTCGCATCGCTCGTTCACGCGTTGATCATTCTCCCACTCGCCGCGCGTTGTCTCCATCTCCCCACGCTTGCGGCAGACCGTGCATTTGGATGGGATCCGCGCGTCGGCACGGTCTTTGCGGTCACGAGCGGGTAGGGACACACGCGCAACGCATGTCATCGTTCTCTTACCTCTACGTGTTTGGCAGATATTTCGTGTGGGATTCGATCGTGTGTCTGGTTCATTTCGAAGGGTTCGGATTTCTCTTGCATGGTGCGTTCACGTCGTTTGGCTCCTACCCAAGGTAAAACTGATCGGAGGACATTTGAACGCATAGCCTGTGCTTGCTTGGCGGTCTATCTCAATGGCTTTGTGAGGCATCATTCATATCCTTATCCCATTCGACGCGTCTGAGCCTGTCGCATGCCTTCTCCAGAGACCCTTCCTTGCTTATTATGGTGCACGATTCCTACTTTGGGAGTTGTACGTGCTCGTTCGTGTTCGCGATCGGTTTCGTGATTTACGCAGCGCTTGCAAATTACAGGAGCACGCCATTCTTGAACATACATTGGTATGGGAATCATCCGTTGTTGTGCCTTTGTGTCTGATGTTACCCCATGCAGGATGCTAGACAAGACACAACAGACCGGAAGCCCTCTACAACTCGTCAACGGTCTGATTTTGATGAGCACGTTTGCCGGCGCGCGTCTCATCTACGGCCCAATCATGGTACGTACGCACCCTCGCACCATTCATATCTCCAGAAAGGTAACGATCATCTCACGCACGGGCGCTCGCCAGTCGTGGCAGTTTTACCAGACGCTCTTTGAGGTGCGCGATGGGCTTTCGGTGGCTATTTTCGCCGGGTACGTTTGCGGAAACACCGCCCTAAACGGGCTGAACGTATTGTGGTAAGATCAATCTAACTGCGAGAATTTTTTTTCCGTCTTGTCTCTTTCCCTGGAGAGCATGGGCGCTGAGTACGACGGCCGGAAATGAACAGGTTCATGAAAATGATTGCTGCGCTCAGGAAGCGCTTCATTGGGAAGGATAACAAATCTCGCTCGACATCACAACACGCGAATCCGGCGGATCGGCACAAGGCGGCTAGAGTTGAGACTGACCACAGGTTGACGAACCGAGGCGAGGCGAGGCGACAACAAGTCTCTTGAATCTTATTCACACACGCCCGAACGGACACACGGCGATACCCTGTTTGGTTTTTTTATTCTTGGATAACGGAGAACTGTATGTAACAACCTCAGTATACAGTATACCTTCTCTCGGCGGTAGATGTCCATGTTGAAGCGTCTAGATGTAGTTTGTTTGCTCCCGTGCTTGTCATCTCTATAATAGATCTATAGGTGATTTCGGTAACTTGCGTGTCGAATTTGACGAGTCAATGTGTCCATGGGTAAATGAATTGGGAGTAGGGATATTCTCGGATGCGAATACCTGTCTGTCATCTCCCCAGGCTGGGGTCATGTTCATCAGATGGGAGAATGGAGGAAATTCGCCGAACAATTCTTACCAACATTCAAACCAGATATCAACGCGCAAGCATGTGAACATGAACAAAGGCACGCCCGGAGAATCAGAATAAGAAACGCCGCAAACCATTCCCCACCTCCCGCGCGCCCATGGGTTGGGGCCCCAATGGAGATACCGCACTGATGCGGTATCCTGAATTTCTTGCGGCACGTTCTAGTGGGTTTATACCACAGGGCGCCCAGCCGCAAAACGGCGATTTCGCTCCGCGAGTTTGAGGAGCGCCGCATGCGTAGATGAGAATAACCCGGGCGCGGACACGACCTGATAGAGCGGCTCAACGGCACAGAGCGCAGGGAGTAGTTCCAGTCGCCCGCTGTCGTTTTCACTCCCCCCGTGCTCTTGCGCTGGTTCTCCGTTCTCCACCCCCGTCGTCAGAGCGCGCGCGATCTCCGCCCCGAGTGCCGTGTCGACTCTGAGCGTGCGTATGCTCTGGAACGGCCGGAGCAGCGCCAGCCATAACGCCTGCGCTACGTCGTGCGGCTGCTGCCTCTGCCTCTGCTGCGCAGAGTCTGTAGAAGGCGTCCGCAGTTCATCCGTATAAAAGCCGAGCATGAGCTCCGTGACGGAGGACAGCGTGTGTCGGGCGAGGGCAGAACAGACGGAAGCGAGCGCGGAGAGCTGGTCCTCGAGAAGCTCGCAGGAAACGCGGATGGAGATTTCGTTTTGTATGCTGTTACCATCGTCGTGGTCGCTGTCGTAGTGGTTGTAGCGGGGTATGGTGCGGTCGCGGGGTGAGGTGGACGGGAACAGGGTTAGCCAGGCGGAGGACTCGTAGAACTCTACAAGGGCTAGAGAGAGAGCCGGCTTGGGTGGGTCGGCACTCGCCTGGGAGTAGATGAATTTTGCAACGTGTGGGATGGAAAAAGGGGCCTTCGGTTTGTCGAAGAGTTTTAGGCGCAGACGCCGCATGCAAGGGGCCCCGGAGAACGCGGCGAGGAAGGCGTCGATGTATGTCGAAGGGCCCTGGTACGCAAGTTCCTCGAGTGCGGGGAGCTCTGCGCGATCGGTGTCGGACGTCCGACTAGGTGTAGGCGTTGTCTTCTGATGACGAGACAGAAGTCGGTTATCGACTACGGGACTTGATGCCGCTGGGACAAAGATGATAGATAGCGTCCGCAGACGGGGCATAGAGCGCACGCAGGACGCGAGGCCCTCAGGTGCCGCTACAAATTCGGCGGTCGAAACGGGGATGCGGTGGAGTGCGAGGTGCTCGAGAGACGTCGCGGAGGACAGCATGGGACGCCACGCCTGCAGAACACAACCGCTTAGCCGCAACAGTCGCAGGTGCGGCGGGGCCAGCGCGTCCAAAAACTGTCTCTGGAGGAACAGCTCCGTCGTTTGCGATTCGAGCTCGAGGCGCTCTAGTATCGGCGCAGTTGCGCCCGCCATCGCCGCAGTCAGCTTGGCCAGCGTCGACGCCGGCGCGCTCAGGACGATCTCGCGCGCGCGGTGGAGCTGATTCAACGCGACGATAACGCTGTCCATGTCCGCGTACGTCCATTTTTCGCCGTGCCGCGAGTGGTAGTCTAGCACGAGAGGCAGAGCCGGCGAATAGGCGATCAAGTCCTCTGCGTGCGTCCCGAACGTGCAGCGAAGTTGGACGTCTAGGCGGCGCGACGATGCCAAAATGAGCTCTTTCCATCGTCTGCACACGTGCGCGAGCGTGCACCATATCTGGCACCAGCTTGAGTGCGCGCCGACGGTTGACCGCCGGTAATGATCGAAGATGGGCAGGAGCACGTCGTCCGGGAGCGCGTTGACCACGCTCGTGGTTCTTCTCGACTCGGAGGGTTTCTGCGTGCGTCTTGGGTAGAGCACCTCGTCGACGGGGATGCTCAGGAGGGGACCCTCAGACGCTACTTTGTTCCAACAAGGTCAGATCGTCAGAAGTCGTTGAAGAAGACGTCTATGGGCCTCACCCTTGGCAGGCAATACGAGCGTCGCGTGCTGATTTGCGCGCACATGTTCGTGCCCGCTACGAACTTCCGGTCGTCCAGCGGGCACAGTACGTCGGGCCCACATGCTGATTCCCTCAGGCATTGGCACGATATACGCGGGGGAAGTGGAAGGTAATACGTGCAGCATAAGGGGATGTGACGATGATCCGCGCGCAAAGGATAGGTATGGCCCGATCTTTCCTATTTATGCAGACATGTAGGCATGGAGACGCAGCGCTGGCTGGGCTCAATCACATGTGCGGGGTGTTGAAATAGACACAAGGTTCGATATGCCACTGCATGGGGCCGTAGAAGCATAGCTATCAAGGGGCCTCGTGGCTGGGCTCGAGTCAAAACGCCGCGACTGCGGGGAAGAGGGACAAGTGAACTGAGCGGAAGAATTGAACTTGATGGGATAGAGGACAGCATGAAGTTTTGAGTGACCGTTGGCCGGATGCTAGACCACTGGCAGCCTGCAATGCACAGCAAGTTGACAAACTCCGGGTGGTACCTGTGGCACACAGGACGAGTACGTATCTGCTTGCTCGTGGGTAAGGAGTGTGTCGACCATGGAACGAGAACAGGCCCACATTACATCCAGTTCCGTAGGCATTTGATTGTTGTAATGTCGCTGAACCCGGGCGCGACGGGCAGAGAGAGCGTGCAGTGGCAGCCTTCCAGTAACTTTTGAAAGCCAGGGAAACGTATTGGCAGTGGGATTACGTGTTGACGTAATGCCCTACCTTACGGCTCCATGCCATTGCCATACCAAGACACTACCACCGGAGCCGACACTCATCTGGCGATCGATCCTGGGCCCATACAATATAACAGAAGTGCGCGCTCCGAGTCGGCGAATCCTTTGACAAGACTTGGAAGCACTGGCCGGCGGCGGGTGGCGCCCTGTGCAGTGGGTCCCCAGGCACGTCGGTGATTCAGCTCCTGTGTAGCATACTGCTCAGTCATACAATCCGCGTGGCATTCTAGCGATATGTACGCACCATACTATAACGGTCCACGTATGGCATTACGGTACAGCCCAGATAACAACAAGCCTGCGCACATACAGTATTCCCAGCCGAGGGCCATCATTCATACAGTATCATTTCTCAATCCTAGGCCCGGTGAAACAGGGGCAGCCTTGAAAACAGTTCGATGGTGGCACCGGAGGCGGCGACTGACAGCACGAATATAATCAGTGCAATACCACTATGCCGTCCGCTGGCAGTGATGTTACGATATGCCATACTAACTGTAGAGTATTTGTATTAGTCCTACTGTAGTCCTATGCAGAACCGTATGTTCCCCCTGCTGACTTACTAGCAAAAGTCCGGCGATTGGCATCTGGCAGCGCACATTGATCCTGCTGTCCCCCTGTGAGCGCGCGCGCTCAAAATTTCACAGTATAATTTTCCCTTTTTTTTTTCAGCCGTCCAGACCATGATGTTGGCTGGCAAGTCGACCTAATCATGGAGCAGGGATGCTTGCAGGGACGTTGAATAGGGAAGGAACTCAGGAATCAAGACCATGCCATCATGATTCTGGTCATGGTCATCATTATCATCATGATTCGCCATCCACTATATCATCCAGTCAGGGACGGCAATGAAACCAAAAATAAATCTGATGGCGATAATAGATGATATATATATATATGCGGATGGTCTTCCCTTTTGATGGACGGATCGAAGGAGTACGTGATGGGTCTATCGTATGGTATTTCTTGTCAAGGGACGTTGATGTGGGAATCACTTGTGATGGGGATGACAGTTGGGAGTCTTGGGACCGGACATCGCAGTTAATTCTTCCTGATCTTATTTCCATAATCGTGAACGCCGTCACGGAAAACGGATTAGATTGCTTGTTGTTGAGTAAGACCTTTTACGACACCGTGTTCACTGCATGGCCTTATGCGATAACGAGGCAAGGGATGCCGCCCAGAGTTGACAGATTGGCCATGATCAGGAACTTCCATTTCACGCACAAACGACGCATTGTATTTTCTGTTTTCTTTCATGTACATTTCTCCACAAATTTGAGCCAAATCTTTCGTATTATGCATATCACTACATAGCCCAGCTATCAACATACAATACCAGCAATGCCATGATTGAAACACCAAGAAAAAAGAACAAAAATGCAAGGGTAAAGAGGGTATCGCAAATCTAACTCGAGGCTCGAATGGGAAAAAAGCCTAGAGTAGGACACCTGCGACCAAGCCAACCAATGCAAGGATGCCACCTGAACGCACACCAACTGCGACGGCACCGTTGGTTGGTGATGGCGAGGCAGTTGCGGATGAACCGCTCCCTGTCCCCGTGGAGCCCGAGCCCGAGGCCGAGGTAGGGCTGCTAGATGAACCGCCCTTGGCGGCAGCCTGGAAGGCATCAAAGGTTTTGTCTGCAGTTGGGTTGACGGCAAAGACCATGCCCTGCGTACAGTGACTATAATAGGATATCGTAAGTCAAAAGAAGACACGAAAGAGAAAGAGGGAGCTATACCCAGACTGCTTGCAGTAGAACCAGAGCGGGGTTGTATCGTTCACCGTGATCGTCATGGAGGGGACTTGGGTCGCATTGGCGGCCACGGGCATGTAGCCAGAGTCGATAGCGCCAGACATGGCTGTGCAGGGCGCGGCAAACGTTGACTGCGTCACGGTGTGGTTCTTGGGCATGAAGACAAACTCGATGGTGTCACCCTGGGCCGCGGTAACTGTCGTGGGGTTGAAGTTGAGGCCATTGGAGCCGACTTGGACCTGGAACGACTCGGCGAACACGGCGGTGGCAAGGGTGGCGACGGTGGCAGAGGCGAGAGCGAAACGCATTGTTGGGGATTTGTCTTTTGGTGTGTTTTCAGAGGATGGGAGAGCGAGGTACAGGCAAGGCCGGCTTAGATACGATCAAAGGAAGATAGTTGACGATTTGGAAGGAGCTTTTGCGAGAACTGTCAGAGGAAGAAGGGGGTTAGTTCGGGGCAAATGACTATGAAGAGAAGGGACGATGGAGAAGAGGGGAGAGAAACGAACCCTGCTCGGACAACAACAACGAAAGACAAGGGAAATTGGCTCGGGGGGTTGAACGACGGATGTGGTTGGGGAGAAAAGGCGGTTGCAAGAAATGGGGTAAGCTTTATACTGGTTGGATGGCGGCGAGTGCCGAAACAACTGTCGAACAGAAAAAAAAAAACGCGGTTGCATCAACTCTAAGGGCCGTTGCCAACACAACTGGAGACGCCCATTCAATTCAACATATCCTGATCAACATTTGGGTGATGGTCTATGCCAGATTTGAAAAACGGCGTGGCAATCAATGATCGTGATGCCACGTCCAGCACTCGTACAGGATGGGTCTAATGCCTGAACAATAGACATGTCCGGATGATGGGCCATCGCGAATGAGTCCTCCGGTTGGACTGCTTGTACAGCATATTGGGAGCCGGACTCTAAGCGGCTCCAATCATTCCTTGTGCCGAAACAGAACCGGGGAAGAAAAAAAAATGGTTTTTTAAGGCACGCTGTGTCGCTTTCATTTTTGCCCTTTTTTTCACGTTGTGGGGGGGACACGGAAGCAAGTTGTGCACGAGTGTTGCACGTTGATTCGCGGAAATTTAGCTCAATTCTGAATTCTGAAATGATCACGAAAGACGGGTTCTTCCCCGTGGGTTTCCCTTCCCTGCGCGTGTGAAAGTGAGACGGTGGAACCCGCGCCTGATCCACATGGCTGGGAAGCATGGTTACGTTGCTCTTGGATCCTTCTTTCGCTCCAAGACGAAATGAAATCCGCCGTAACAAGCATCCTCACTGGACCATCTCGACTCCTCGTCCGACCCTCTTTCTCCCCCTTATTATCCTCCGTCCGCACTTTCTCGAATTCGGGATGCAGGCTCGAACGATTCCATCGTGTTGACGAGGCGGTGAGTGGCGCCGCTGTACTTTTACCTCTCCCCCTCGTTTCGGTTTCGATGCCCTTTTCATTTGACGCTGAGCGCACAAGACGCTTGGCAGGGTGACGTCTGCCACGAGGACGAATGAACGAGTTGCACTCGTCGACTTCTATGCCGAGTACGTTCCTCCGCACGGGCTATTATCTCAGATGGACGGACTAATGGAACGCACAACTCGCCGCGGACAGCTGGTGCGGTCCCTGCAAAGTGCTCTCGCCGATCCTCGAGAAGCTTGCGGATGATGCGAACACCAAGACGGGATCAGGTCGTCCAATTGACCTTGTTACCGTCGACGCAGATGAGCACGGCACTCTCGCGCAAAAGTATAACGTGCGTTTCGCATGCTGGTTATCATTTCGATCCACCTCACGGAAAGTGCACGGTGCTGATAACTCGCTCCTTCGACTTTAGGTCCGGGCGTTGCCCACCATCCTGGCTTTCCGCGATGGCAAGCCCGTGAAGCAGTTCGTTGGGGCATTGCCTGAGGGTGGCGTGCGCAAGTTCCTCCAAGATATTTAGCTAGACGTTTGTGAGAGAGAGATTGTCGCACACATTCACATTCAGCAATTTTGTAGTGTGCCTTCCTGCCCAAAATATACATATGATATCAAGGCGCCTATTCTTTACCTTTGTCCTTATAAAGGGATCATCTAAGAGGGACAAGGCGGGGAAGCTATTCATTCGGTGTTTGTATGACTGTAATACGACAGCAAACGTGGCAACCAGGATGATGAATGAAATGATTCCATCGAGAATCCAGGACTAAGAGGATGAAGAGGGCAGTAAAACGGAGTTACATTCTATGGAAATGAATGGGGACAAGAGGGAGAGGGAAGGCGACCTGTTTTCGAAAGAGTATTATCGTCGGTGGAATGGGTGGATTTGGAAGCTTATCAGAGCAGAGGGAGACTGACTGAGCTGAGCAAGCAAGTGCCGGTCTGTGAAGTAAGAGAGAAATAAAAGAAGGCAAGCACGTGCGATAACCGGTAACTGGTGCCTGCCCTCGCCCCGTGTCCGTCTCATCCCATCCTCGTACTCTTACTCTCTTCTTGTATCCCCATTCTCATTCCCCTCACTCCCTCCCCTCATCCTTCCCCGATATCCACCCTCCAATTTTATCCCCATCTTCCCACTCTCATTCCTTCTCCCTCCCAAAAGTGAGAGAGCCATTCACTCTTCTGTTCCCCCCCCTCCTTCGGCGCTACTTCCCGGCCGTCGCTTCTTTATTTCCAACCACCCGATCGTCGTGCGTCCCCATCGTCTGATTAAAGGCCATTCCCTCAAGGTGAGTTCATTCACAACCCCCATCACACACGTTACTGAATCGTACGATTGTATCTAGCGAGGATTTCCCCCATCACCCTGGTTGCGTGACATTCTCGCCCATATCCATCACCACCACTTTTGAAAAAATCTCAAAATGTCGTCACGTCCAAAGCAGTCCATGTCAGAGTTGAAGCTTCGACGCCTCCTTGAGCACAATCAGCGCTTGCGAGAGGACCTCGGTCGTCCACGTATACGCGTAAGCGAAGCGAGCGCAAGTCTCATACGATACTGCAAAACAACAACGGATCACCTTGTGAGTCCCTTTTGCACTACGTCCTTTCCCTTTTCTATCCATCCCACTTCCTCCCCATCCTGCTCAAGCCTACTGCTTTCGTGGCTTGCCATGCGTCTTTGTGCCACTGAACCAGTACTGATGATGGCTGTGTTTCCCATCCAGGTTCCTTCTGTGTGGGGTCCTGTTGGTAGAAGCGATGACCCGTATGCGCCGCAGACCGGCGGTGGGTGTTGTACTCTGCAATAGATGGTCAATCCTCTTTCGCCTCTGTCTCCTTCATCACGCCCTATCCCTCCGAGGATGGGCCCCCGTCAAACGCAACCAGACACACTTACACTCACATTCCGGGTTACCACCGCATACATAACACATACATGTAGCACAGTGCAACCACCGCACGCCCACGCCGCACGCACGTACTTGTCTTCTTTTTTCTCAGCTTTTTTCCAGTCTCGATCCACTTATCTATCTATCACGCCCGAGCCTCCTTTTTTTTTTTTACATTATCGCTTCTCATTCCCGCTTCGCTCCTCGTTTCCTGCAACCTTCTCATTGTGACTACCTGTTCGTCTGGTCTCTAAACCCCGGTTTGATTTCGGTCCTGTTACCATTTTGTCCTGCTTTTTTTGTCTAAGGGCACGTCGGCCGTTCATCCTTCGTCTTGTCGTCCTCGGTCCGGACTGCTGCGGCCGAAGAAATTGAAGGGTAGACGGGCGGCCACCCGAGCGCCTGCTTTGAAAATCGTGTATTTTTCTCTCTTTTTCTCTCTCTCTATCAGACCTTTCTGGCGTGTGCGCGCGGTGTGGCAAAAGTCTCTCCTTTTGAAATAACATTCCTTTCTTTTTGTTTCCCTCTCATCACTCTATCACGTCATGTTGCGACAATTGGGGTTGTAATCAACGAACAATTGTAATCGAGGACCGTTACCGCCTCCGGTGCATTTTTATTTTCAGAGCTCGTCGTTGTGTTCTTGTACCCAACCTGGACCTGTCGCTTGTACGTATATCGCCAAGCCATACCGCCAAGCCATCCTCTTTACTTCCTTTTTTCGACTATAGGGGTAAGGGGCCCTCGGGCTCGAAGGTGTCCTTTCATTCATTCCCTTCCCTTTGATTCTACCACTTTTTTTCGGTTTCAATTGTGAAGACCTGGAAAACCCGATTCGGGTCGTCCCGGTAACCAGACTGGCTCGAAGTGGATGGAGGGTTTTGAATTTGTCAAGTGAGTCAAAGTGCCCACAAGTGTGCGCCGTGGTTGGCGGACTCGGATGTTTCGTGGACTATCAATTACAGCATTTTCCTGTGTTCTACCCTTTTGAAAGTGGTATGCTCAGACGTCCGTGGATGTATCTTTGAGGCTAGGGTGATGGTCATACGAGTGCTGTACTCCACCTGAGCCGCGCTACATGTTAGAGCTGTGATATCCTCGACACATCACAGATTAGGTGGAAATTTTGACACACACGGGCACTCCTGTAGAACTGCACAATGTCATGAGCGTGAGCAGTTGAGCTTAAGCTCTGCGACCGACCGGCGCGAGGATTTCTTCGACTTCCCTACTACTATGTGAATGCTCTACCGCATGATGCGTCTCAGTCGCATGATAGCGTGTGTTTTGTATGATGATTATGGAAGGGAAGATGACGACCATGCGAGATACTGTGTCCTCGGAGAATCAAACGCGATGGTGCTTGGATACGGAGAACGGAGAAGGGATGAGCGGGCCCATGTGGACTCGGAGTAAATGTAAGTCCACGGCCAGGAAGATCTCTGAGTCCGCGGACAGATAATCGGACAATCCACCCAGGATTCAAACACTCGGGGTTGTTCGTCCGTCCGAGAGAGGATGAGATGAAACCCTCGTTCCCCCCGAACCTCCAATTCACATGCGATGAGGGTGGATGCGTGTCTCCCGTCTAAAACTCATGGCGCAGAACCCCGTACAATGTGGTATTAGGTAGGCATGCATATAGACAAATTTAATGAAAGACACGCCTCCCCATCCCATATTTTCTTTTCTTGGCGATCCAATCCATGATCCATGCAACTGTGGTACTCTCCACGCGTGATAGGTGCGTTGCGTGTCCTCCCACGTGGGCTGTATTTGCCTTTCTTATCGTCGCGTCACGGGATCTCAAGGTCAACGCGATAATCGATAAAAACGCCACGGCGGAAACCACGACTTGCACAGGTGCGTAGACCATGGCGATTCACCCTCTGCCTCGCGATTGGAATCACTGGTCGTGCTCGATTTCTTTTTCATTTTTTTTTCTTGGACAAGAGCTCTTCTCAACATTTTCTGATCTGGACTTATTGTATAGGGGGTTGCGCTCTAAAGACGAGGCTTCCTCGAGCGGCGGCGTACTGTGGCACCGTGCTGGACGCAGGGAGGCATATCTATATCGGCATTCAGTGAAAGGACACCCTATCCGTGCGTTCGTTTTCTCTTTCTTTCAACTAGCTGGGCCATGGTCCCCAGACAATTGCAAACCTTCTTCATTTTTTTGCACATTATCTCGGCATACAAGTATCACCTGATGCTGCTCAGCACCATATATTATGAGTGGCCGCCAATGAGGAAACGGTCTATTTATATGTGCTAACAGAGAATTTTTTTTGACAGGTTTGCGCTCTGGCTCTACTCTGTCCTGTACCGTTGTTAGAGCCCATCCCTCACCATGCGAATACCATGCGATCCGGCGGACTTAGCGGAACCCTCTTTCGGGTTTACGGCCTTCGTGTCACTGGAATGGCCCCGCTGGAGTTCGTAGTTTCCTGCTATCCCACACTACCCGCTTGGAACCCGCTTCTTGGCCCTAGCGGTGCTCATGCTCTCCACTACGTTGCCTGGACCTGTCATTCTCAAAAATGCCAGCACACATTAATAGCACCCCAAGCCACCTCCATCCCCGCCTCTTCTATTTGTGTTGCTAGAGCTCTGGGCCATGACATATCCAGACGGCGTGTGGAGCCACCATGTGCCCTAGGGCTAGGCCTAATAACACACCGTGTTTGCGGCATGAGGTTCCTGAGAATACGCAATATTGCTGCCCCAATACAGCGCTCGAGACAACGTTCTATTTATATCTGGGGGTTTGGTCGTACTTGCTTGCGCTGCTCCGTCAGGCCTATCTTTGCAATTACCATGCGACTCCCCACCCACCTTATCGTAATATCTGCTCTCTCGGCCGTTACGATCGCAAGCCCAGTGGTCAAGCGCGCGGGTCCCCAAGGCATCGACGTCTCCAACCACCAAGGCACTATCAATTGGACTATGGTGGCCTCCGAGGGCGTGGCATTTGCGTACATCAAAGCAACCGAGGGCACCAGTACGGCCTAGAACATTATCCCGCTACATTCCTACGTTGACCAACTAACTAACTCGCCTATTACAGCGTTTATTGACGCCTACTTTTCTGATAATTATATTGGCGCCACTAACAACAGTCTCATCCGAGGGGCATATCACTATGCTCACCCAAACTTATCGACTGGAGCCGCGCAGGCTGAGTACTTTCTCGCTAACGGGGATCAGTGTATGCCATTGTGCCTCCATGTCTCCTCTCACTATCTCACGTAGGAGGTTGGACCGGCGACGGAATCACGCTCCCTGGGGCCGTCGATCTTGAAGGTGCCATCTCTGATTTCCTACTTGAGAATGTCCTCAATGTCGTCGTTTAATTCAGGCGATTGCTATGGCCTGACCCCAACAAGCATGGTCACATGGATCCAGGACTTTTCTGATACTTACTATTCAAACACCGCGAGGTAATCCCAGATCTTGATGTCCCAAAGCTTTCCCTCCCTAATCCCCGGTGTCCTCCTTAGGTATCCAGGAAAGTTGTTGCCCTTTTGGGTTTTGGCATTGCGGTCGTCTCATACCAGTCCAGTGCTCTATATCAGAACAAACTGGTGGAACATGTGCACGAACAGCAGCGCAGACTTCGGCTCGACGAACCCACTCTGGATCGCCAGCTGGGGCAGCGACATCGGCCCTCTCCCCGCTGGCTGGAGGTAAACGTAAAGAAAAAGAACTTGACACCGCGGCGGGGTGCGCTAACGATGCGCCGTTTTACAGCTACACCACTTCTGGCAGTACGCCGATTCTGGGCCGTATCCCGGAGACCAGGACCTGTTTAATGGCGACGCAACGGGATTGAGCAAGTATGTAGATTCTTTTGTACCCGCGGTTGCCCAACATATCTTCACGCCGAACTTACGACGCATTTGCGCACAGGATGGCCCGAGGAAGCTGAATTCAACCTCAATTTTCGAGTGTATGTGTAGAACCTCAAATTAAAGTAGTCACGTCATCTACTACCCTGGTATTGCTTTTGGAACGACCTGTGTTGAATAGTAGCTCCAAGTTTGCTGTATGATTTCGTTCGGCCCGCTGAATCTGAATCATGCTTTTGCTTCTCTCTCTCGTCAGTATGACCGACTTAAGTTCAGTCGAGGAATGATCAGTCATGCTCAGAATTCTACATCCCCCCTAGCACGGCGACCTCTCATTTACGACGGGGTATATTTCTGAGACTCCGAGACCTGGGCCTAGGAGCCAAGGAGCCAGCTCTAGCCCTGGGAGTGGTGTTTTCTCCCTTTCCCTGGCGGGGTGACTCGTTCTCCTCTGCTTGTGCATCGCATTCAATAGAACAAGTAAGTCAACACTTATTCGAGATGCGAGAGAAGACCAATTCCGATCCGTTGTGGGCAATTTGAATGAAGCCCACTTTCCGGCGAGCGGAAGGCAGAAAGACTAGAAGGTGGGTTGGATGGGATCAGATCTACTGTTCACAGTCGGCGGTGCCCATATTAGTGCGCTCCCCGAGAACACCGAGATGTGCATGTCAAGATGTGGAGCAACTCGCATGTATATTATAGTAGATTTACATACACAATCCCCAAGGGATATCAAGTCGTCATCCCGGACAAGAGCTATATCACACTCAGGTGCCTGCTGTACGACCTCTGTTGGAATCAACTGTACAGACATGATGGCTCTGATAAACACTAATACCCACCCTAGCGATACACTCTAGGAGTGCATGAAGGAGTTCCTGAGGCTTCGAAGTGTCAAAAACGCGAAGTACACGGGATTACTTTGATATCGGAAGGGGTCAATTATGGGATGCATGCCAGGTTCAGGTTCTCCTTCATCTCGACTCTGAGTTGGCTCTGCTGCGCCTCGAAGCCTTGGTAGGATTCCCAGAACCTGAGTCGCACGAAACCCTCTGATGAATATGCACTGATCCCTGGGAAGAATCTGATTATATTATGTTTGACCAAGATCCTTCTGAGTGACTTTAGAGACGTGGAAGGACGCGGTGGCGTACCTGGCCCTCGGGTAGATGGCTAATGCCACACCTCAAGTGGAAATTGTGTGGAAATTGCCATTCCACATAGGAAATACCAGATACTTGAGCACCGAACGACACTTGTCCCTCCCAACGATTCTCTGAGAAACAGAATGGTCCCGTAAGATGAGACCCAGTGACAAAAACGATATCCTCCATGCGCGTTATGCGCAAGCCAAAGCCTCCGGGTAGAGGCAGACCAGAGGTCAATACGCTTGACTATCCATTCACCAAAATATCCTCAAACGAGCGTAGTTTTACGTAGGTCTGGTGGAAGGGACAAAATTGCCCCAGTTTTCCTAGTGCATGAAAACGACACGTGTTCAGGTTCAGGGCTGGTAAATGGCACCGTCGTGATTCGGGAATGGCAAAACATTTAGATGAGAGTAAGTACCTGATACCATGAGGCGAATACACCATTTCCACTAGACGCCACCATGACTTCCGCAGACCTGGAATTATTGGGGCTAAGTATACCCGTGTCGGTATGCATCGCCATGCTGGGGTTCAGCGGAGTATAGTGTTCCGGAACGCCAAAGGTTTGATAGGATGGATGATGTACAGGCAATAGAACATTGAAAAGACGGTGGAACTTACGTTCGCGAATGAAACTAAACGTCACCGACTTCTACGGTAGGACTAGGTGCCGCTAAGGCATCTTTCACAATGCTTCCCCGAAAACCATCCTTGAGACGCTTTTCATGCCTGTTGAAGTCGATTTCGATCCGTTCCATCCAATCGGTAATTTTCCTCCATCTCCATGAGAAGACCCCTCATAAGTTGTATAGAACCAGAATGGCATGAGGTTACTTCAAGATCGCTTGAAAAAAGACCACCACGAGAGAGGCACAAAGAGAAAACATGACTTAAGTCACTTAATGGGAAAAATAATAGGATGTTTGAACTATTTTATTATTTCCGAGTTGGGTATGTGTTAATATTACGGTATTTATGGTGCCCACATCGTACTGTCAGGTTTTCTCCATCTGCCAGTGCGAGACATTCCCTTGCGACTCGTCTTTCTTTCCCGATAACACCATAAATTATCTTGCATCCGTAATCATATTCTGGTTGTCGAGCATTGGTCGATATTGATCTATGGATGACAAAGAGTGTAAGTAACGATCCAAGCACGACAGTTTTGTCCGTTAGCAGTCGTGAGTCACAGACTTTGACTTAGTTATCATCTATCTGTTCAGCTCCGCTCCATGAAGTCGACGGCTACATTTCTAGAATTCAAAACAAAATGTCATTATTACCCAGATCCGATCCTCGGCATGCTCACTGTGTTCAATACCTGGCAAGAGGAAGACTTACCCGCTACCTGAGGACAGGGCAAAAGGACGACCTCGAACAATCCATCCTTAGCTTCACGGAAGCTATCTTCCTCCCACTTCCCTTGGATCCACACCCTGGGGCCCAAAACATCGCTCAATTATTCTGTTCCCTCTCGATCGCAATTTTGCTCCGTGTCGAGCTGTCCCCTCAGCCCGAAGATGTCAAATGCTGCATTATGCACCTTCGTTATCTCTATGGACAATGGCGTGAAGTTCGAAATGACACGGCCTTTACTGTTAGACGAGCCCTTGTCTGTGCGCTGGCGATCCATGTGGATTTGGGGCTTGGAGATGTATACCGGGACATCGAGGAGATTGCGGACCTTTGCGATGCACCTCTCAACTTTGACACCTCGACGGAGTCCCTACCTTTTCTCATCAACCTCTTGGTGAGAGCTGTCGAAACTCTCTTTGAAGGACCACTCGAAAGGCAAATTCTTTCTGAAAAGGTCATTGACCGCCTACGGAAGGCAATTATACGCCTACCGGATTTGCACGTTGTCTCTATCGTGCTTGCCGAATCTCTCTTGCATCGCTTCTATATAACTGCCTCGAATCATGATTACGAAGAGGGAATGGCCATTGTGGACAAGGCTATCGGTTTCTCTAGCCCCGGAGGGCAGAGCCCATATGAAGAAAGAGCATTGCATTTGGCTGCCAAGTTTGCTCTTTTCCAGTTCTATGCATCTGGGAAGCCGGATCACTTAGAGCATGCTATCACCCGCCTTCGTACTCGACTTGATGCGACTTCTACCTCTCTCGAAGATCCTCACCGTGAAAATATCACCCAAATACTCTCTGAGCTCCAGACATTTCGCACTGACTTTACCAGTAACGCAAGAAATGCTCCGCACACGCTTTCCAGCATTTCTGAATCTGTCAAGCTCCCATCATTCCAGGACCTGATTGCTTCTCTTACTGAGTTAAACCTTCCCAAGACAATTCCGACGGCGACACTCAGAAAGCACCAAGAGGCACTTGAAAATATCCACTACCTTACCGACCTGGCGGATATCGAAGATGGCGTCGAGTATTGTCGACGATTGCTTGCTTCTCTCCCTGATAGTGAACTCATCCCCGAGGCCCGTTTTGCCTTGGGTCATCTCCTCTATCGTGCCTTCAAGTGCGCCAATAAAATCGAGTACCTCGACGAGGCAATTTCAGTTACTCGAGACGATATCAGCACCGTACTAGATTCACAAATTATCCATTTACGCGCACTCACGCTGTTCCCTGTGCTGCTAACCCAGCGTATCACACTTCTCCATCAAAAAGAGGACGTGAACGAACTTATGGAGCATTATGCAAAGTTGAGCAACATTGAAAATGAATATTTAGTTCCCAAGGTCGAGATCTCATGCGACTGGGCGTTCTTTGCACGCGAGTGGGGACATCCTTCCGTCTCCACTGCGTACGACACTGCGATGTCATCAATGCAGGCCTCTCTTATATTCGCTCCAACCATCGACATACAGCATGCCAGACTCGTCACAATGGGACAGCTTGTCAAGACCCTACCGTTGGACTATGCGTCATATCAAATCCACACTGGTCAACTCAACCGGGCCATCGAGACGCTTGAGCGAGGAAGGGCATTATTGTGGTCGGAAATGCGTGGTCTACGCACCACCATCACTCAAATTGCTTTGGCCGACTCCAATTTAGCAGACAAGTTCTCCATGCTTAATCAGGACCTAGAGAAGCTCACCTTGGCATTCTCACAAAACAACCATGTTGATGGCGGAGACGATGTCCTCGAGGTTACGAATCCATACAGTGATCTCGTGATGCAGCAACAGAAACTTTTATGTGATCGTGAGAAGCTTATTTCGCAGATACAAGCGTTGCCGGGCCTTGACACCTTCTTGGAATCATCTCCTTTCGACACTCTCCGCTCCGCTGCAAGTCATGGGCCAGTAATAATCATCAATCACTCACAATGGCGTTCTGACATCATCATCATTCTCCACAACTCTCCTCCATCTCTAATTTCTACATCCGATAACTTCTTTGACCGCGCCGAAGATTTACAAGATCAACTACTGGGGGAACGAAGGAAAGGCCTCGAGTCGGACACATACGAGGACACTCTACGTTCTGTACTCAAGGAGCTCTATGAGCTCGTCGGCAAGCCAGTGATAGAAAGACTCAACGAGTCGAAAGTACCGCCACAATCTCGGATTTGGTGGTGCCCGACATCCGTTTTTTGTTCACTTCCACTCCATGCGATGGGTCCAATCCAATCGAACAGTGACCCTCCGCAATATTTCCTGGACCTCTATATCTCTTCGTACATTCCATCCATCTCTACCCTCATCGAATCCCGCAAGCCTGGCTCACGAACGATCGGCAAGCCTTCGATACTTCTCGTCGCACAGCCAGACGAGACAATGCCGGGTGCATTGAGGGAGATGAAAGCCGTACAAGACGTCGATACGAAGGTGACGACTCTCTTCGGGGCAAAGGCCAAACCTCCTGCCGTGCGGGAAGGCATGAAACACCATCCGTTCGCCCATATTGTGTGTCACGGAATCCTTAATCCAGGGAAGCCCTTCGAAACTTCTTTCAGGCTTCACAAAGGGAAGCGCCTTCCGTTGCTCGACATTGTAAGATCTCGGCTCCCCGATGCCGAGTTCGCCTTCCTGTCTGCTTGTCACACAGCAGAGCTGACCGAGGAGAGCGTCTCTGACGAAGTGCTTCATCTTGCGGCGTCTATGCAATTCTGTGGATTCCGGAGTGTTGTTGGGACGATGTGGGCAATGAAGGATAAAGATGGGCGAGATCTGACTAGGTACTTTTACGAGTCAGTTTTCTCATACGAGACGCAAGACGTGCCCTATCACGAGAGGACGGCAGAAGCGCTTCGAGATGCGGTGAAGAAACTGCGGAGAAAAGGTGGAATGACCTTGGAACGTTGGGTGAATTACGTTCATTATGGGGCATGACTCGCGGCTGTCGGTTAGTGGTTAAGTTTTGTCCCGGCGAAGCATAAGCACTAACTACTGGCTTGCAGCGTTGGGCGACGGCGACGGTGTCACTGTTTGATATTGTCCGTCCACTTGGGTTCTGTGTATGAATATTAATTATATGGGTAGTCTTATCAGCCTGTATTCTTCACAAGCGATTGTAGCCAGGGGACAATCCGAGGCTTAACCACCACTTCACTTGAACTACGGACAATCTCTCGAGTTATTCATCTATCTGACAGTAAGATAGGCAACAACTCGGAGTGTCTGTAGCCAATTTCATCCGTGGAAGTGTCGACGCAAAAAGCGGTGAAGCAAAGGTCAAGATCGCAAACTTTCAAGCGGACGAAAAACAGGCGGAGAGATGGAGATAATACATGGGTTGACGCATCTGTCCGTGCCGAATGTAAGCACGCTTCTCAAACGACTCAGCATATAGCAGCGCTTCCTTCATAATTCCTAGCACACGTCGGATTTGTTACCCCAGCGGGCCGAGTAGAAACTCTGCGGGGAACTTGTGCATGAAAGAAAATGTGCGAGCATTGATGTAGATGGTTTTTGTGATGAACATAAATGTCGTACTGAAGATTACTAGACATATATATAAAGGAAGATTAGAGAAACAACAGCAGAGGGAGAGGGAGAGAGAAAGCAAGAGCAAAATGAGAATTTGGAGGCGAAAAGTCTAGATGGGGTCACAGGGATCTCTTTTTCAACGAAGTCATCGCTGAACAAGTAAAGCGAAGCCAAGGACGAAAAAAAGAAACAGTTAGAGGTCAGACATGTCTTCTAGAACAACGTAGTGGAAGGTTGTCATATTGTAGGGGCACCGTGTCAATTGGATGCCAGTGTCCACTTTTGACACAAGGAGAGGAGCAATACTGCCGTTGTGGGTGACTTGTAAGGTTGTGCGACCGTGCGGTCCGGTGCGGTCCGGGTGTCACTTTTTTCTCACTCAGCCTCACGCCTGTCTTCCCCTTCTCTTGCCAGGTCGTCCGTCTCATTCGGTATCGTCACAATATATGGCCACACACTCCTTCGTGTCTTGTTCGAACATGCTGAAGCCTCCGTTGCGGCCATACCAGCGCTGCGTACAAACGAGGGCTGTGCATAATCCTTGCGCTGCATTCTTCATAGGTCGACAGCGAGGTGGATAGCAATAGCATTTGCGAAGACGAAGATCCAATGCGTCCGTCCATATGGCCCTCTACCCGACGGCAAAGATATGTGGTGGCGTTCAAACACGTTGCTCCTGCCACCACCACCACCACCACGGCGTAGGACAGCCTCATGTTCGTGCCGAACCACCTCACGTACTTCTTGGACACGCCAGTCCTACACATGCGCAACATATGAAGCGTGGAGTTTGGTGGCATGGTTGTCGCTCGCATGTGGGGGCATCATGTGCGATACCCGTTCCTTTGTTTTCTGATTCGGACAACTCTCATACTGTTTTAACTTTATATTTTCTAGTACGGGGATTTCCTGAGGGACTTGCGCTTGCACTGCGCCGACGGCTCACCTGCAAATAGAGCGAATCTGCATCCTGCTTCACATCTGTGTCAAAGGCCAAATGTCACGCGAACACTCATATCGTGTCAGGGTTTCACTTCTTCCACACCAAACTCATCAAGGGCAGCCATCCTCGCCCTATTCTTTCGGGATTCCTCATCCATGCAACACGCAACGCGATCTTTTCTTCTTTTGAAGTCCGCAGTCTACAGGCAGGAGAATTGAGAACCAAGCTTTTGCGCAATCTACCCGACAACTCACACGTTGACGCTCCGAAAAGACGGCCGTGCGCTTGATACCCTTGGCGCGCATGCGCCTGCAGAAGAGCAGAGATGCTGAAGAGGACTGATATGCTTCCGACTCGCCGAAGTCGTTGAGGCCTACTCAACGGAGACAGGATCGGAGAGTCACATGCCGAGGTTGGGAATAAGGACCATCTCACACCTCTTGCAGTGGGCTCGCACACAACGTGCTCAGTGGAGGAGTCAGGAGGACTGAGGTTGAGCCGGGTGAATTTCGAGGAAGTTACTGTGGGTGGGTCCGGGGCAATCCGAATAGCTACTATGGCATGGTAGACAACTTCGACTTGCACGACCAAAAAGCTCTGTCTTGAAGCATGACCGAGCGCAGGCCGGGCAAAAAAGATGGCGGGCGGTGGGTAGATTCAACACCAACTGAGCACTCAACAAAGCCCTGGAATAGGACATACAATCTTAGGTGGCGGACGGCTATGTGATGACGATGGCGATGTTATCAGGAATAAGAGGCGGTGGCTAGTCAGCCACTTGCGTCGTATACATATATGCCACATTGAGGCAGACAGACAGACATCGAATAGGCCTAGATCAGGGTAGTATCAGGCACCGCTCAGGCTTCCCTCAATCTTCATTCGGGCTGTGCTGGAAATTCTCTTTCCAGGACCAGGAGGCTCTCTTCTATTCCTTACTTACGCCTTTCCAATGTTTCCATGCAAGGGCAATCAATCAATTAGTCACGCCTCTATCCGCCAGCTCTAGCCCCTCTTCGCGACAGTTCTAATCGATCTTTTCCATTTGCCATAGCGTCCATCTAGGTGATGTGATCCTTCCGATCCCCTTACTAGTAACCCATAGTTCTTCTGATTTGAACAGGTTGTTCTATTCTTCTTTCCGCATTCAATCTGCTTAATCTGCATTCCGCAGCTGATTTGGAGAAACAATGAAGGGAGACACGACCTGAGGTATAATTATGCTGTACTGGCGGTGTATTGTATCGTACCTTAACTACAGCCAGGTTCCGACACTGCCATTGCCAATTTTCGATACTTCCCTATTTGGTTCGTCAGTGACGGTCAGTCATGGTCATGGTCCGAACCCTTACTTCGAAATGACCTTCCCTCACGAAATGCTTGGGTCCCTGTCCTACCCTCGACGGGCCTAGGAATAGTGCACAGAAACGTATAGCACGCTCCTTAGGGGTCCACGAAGGACGCTACATAAACACTCTAATTCTTCCTCGAATGGCCGGCGCAACGTCTTCCTCGTGAGAGCCCAGCTGTGCCGTAAGGTTACTGGGCTTACAGTAAGATGTCCTGTTCTGTCACAGAGCATAGACGCCACATTCATTAAAAAGGGACAAACAGACAATATCCCCTTGCTCCTCAATCTTCACTGCGAAACGACCCTCACGATGCCCCCTTTCCGATCAAGGGAGACCGCGCAGCGCAAGTATATCGATCTAATCAAGGAGGCGGTCACAAGGTGGCCCAATTGGACCCCATCTAAAATAATTCGTGTCCGTGTCCTCATTTCATCAACTCTTATTCTGTTTGCGTTTTGACCATCTCCCCCCAAAATAGGCTGGTGATTATGGCAAGATCGACAAGAAGACGGGGGAGTTGGTGATTGAAGGAAACATTTATACCCATGCCGACACCTTGCAGATCGCCAATCAGTATCCTTGCGTTCCGGAGGCCGAGGTGGATAAATTTCGGATCCACTCCCTTGAGGTAGAGGGGTTGAATGTCGAGGTCGCCGCTGAACTGTAGGTTTCAAACTCTTAAGTTTTCGTTACCTTTTCCATCAATCTCATCGAGGATGCAGAGAAATCCCTGTGGAAAGCGTCGTGTTCGGCGGCGGGTGGAAATTCAACTCTAAACGCGGTGCAATCTTGCTGATGCACAAGGCGCATCCGACACGTGTCCCTGACGCATTTTTCACGGCGGCCTCTCTCCATCTCCCAGCTCTCAAGAATATGTATGTGGTGTATGAGGCCTGGAATTGCTTTGGGTACTACATGTACCTTTCCAACAGATGTGCGTACTCACACCCTCTTGTTTTTCCCGAGAAGTATATAAGTGTTCTTCCAACTAGTGAGTGAAACAGTGACAGTCAGCTTGCGAATCAATGCACCAAGTGCAAATGTAAATATCACTGCGGCTCTCAACTGGGTTTCCAAGGGCTCCATTGGCGTCGAACAGGAATCTTACCGAGACGCGTCTGTCTATGTACCATTATTCGGCCTGAAGAAGATACGGAAACCTGACAAGAGGAGGGATGAGAATAACTTAAAAGAGGAAGGGTGTGTACTATTTACAGTGTCAAATCGTATGCGCTCTCACGATGGGACATGTATCCAGGTGGTATGAAGCAGATGCGCCATGGGGGGATCTCGATGAGGATGGCATGACAGAGCCAGAGGCTGTTTATGATAATGACCCCGATGACGACGACGAT